>Ga0310344_10000005_pt1 | contig 364193 bp, 357 predicted proteins | sample HC15DNA20200_MG_FD_203801 | JGI IMG/M metagenome (GOLD analysis project Ga0310344, IMG submission 203801) | Marine microbial communities from station ALOHA, North Pacific Subtropical Gyre - HC15-DNA-20-200_MG | ecosystem: Environmental > Aquatic > Marine > Oceanic | place: Pacific Ocean...
CGACAATCAGGATGAGAACGACGAACTTGCCAGCGACAATCAAAACAGGCACTGATCGACGCGCCGCGACAATCACATTCTCATCCTGATTGACGCGCAATCCTCATCCAGTTTGTCGCGCTACACCCGCCAGATTGCCGGTTCCGTCGAGTTGCATTAATCTCTTCGCAGCGTCAGCCAACTGGCTTTGGGGGAAATGGCTGACCTCCAGCATCTCGCCCCGCTGGCACATGATCACGGCACGTTCGATGACATTCTCCAGCTCTCGGATATTCCCCGGCCAGTTGTGGGCCAGCAGCATCCGATAGGCCCTCCCCGAGATCCCGGCGACGCCTCGTTCATGGCGCTCACTGAACACACGAACAAAATGATCGATAAGTACCGGCAGATCGTCCTTGCGCTGGCGCAGAGCGGGCACGTGAATGGGAAACACGTTCAGACGATAATAGAGATCGGCCCGGAAACGCTTTTCCTGCACCGCAGTTTCCAGGTCTTCATTGGTTGCCGCCACGACCCTGACATCTGCGTGAATCGTCCTGTTGCTGCCGAGCCGCTCGAACTTCTGGTTCTGGAGAACACGTAGCAGCTTGCCTTGCGACATTAGCGAGAGCGTGCCTATCTCATCGAGAAAGATGGTGCCCCCCTTTGCCTCTTCGAACCGGCCGGGCCGGGCCGCGCCGGCCCCCGTAAACGCTCCCTTTTCCACGCCGAACAGTTCTGCTTCGAGGAGATTGTCCGGAATGGCAGCGCAATTGACTTCCACGAAGGGCTTGGCGCAGCGGGTGCTTCGTTCATGTATCTGTGAGGCAAAGACGCTTTTGCCGACGCCGCTTTCGCCCAGCAGAAGGACGGTCGCACGCGTGTCTGCCACCTGATTTACCTTGTGCTGCACCGCATTGAATGCGGTGGAGCGCCCTACCACGATGGCACCGTCGCCGTCCGGTGTCTCGAGGTGTTCCCGCTGGAACGACGCCACAGCAGGTAAGACGACAGAGCCATTTCCGTCCACGTGCAGGGCGGACAGGTAGGCTGTATCCTCACCGCCATCTTCCCACTGGTCGGCAAATTTTGCGATGCCCCGGCAATGGTCATGGCCGCTTGAGCAGCAGGCAAGTTCACGGAAGAGTACCGGTGCCCCGTAACAGGTGGTCAAAAAGCCCGAGGCATAGCCGACCGTCATCCAGCAACCCGATTCCGCGTTGTGGAAGCGCCGCTCATCCTCGCCAATGCGTTCGATGCTGTTCTTCCAGATGAACTCGATGTGACAGCGCCGCGTTGCCTCATCCAGGTCGACGTTGCCCGCGGCTGCAGAAACCAGGCCGTGCAAGGTGTGCATTTGCCCGCCCGTCAGCAGCATTTCTTCCCAGGTCTGGTTTGGATTCCGTTCAAGCGAAGCTTTGGCATCCCTGCAGCCGGCGGAATACCCCAGCCGGGTCAACAGCGCCCGCGCCTGATGATAGCCGAGCAACGGCACAAGCTCCGCCCGCAGTTGCTCCAGCCAGCCTGCGTGCGTCAACATCACGCGGCTATGGTCCAGCCAGATCAGCCCCTCAGGCAGATCGAAATGGAGACGTTCGATCAGGCCCCTAATATCGTGCCCCGTGGCCGTAACGCTCAGATCCGGGCTCCATTTGACCGGATCGATATCACCCGCGCGATCCTTTCCCAAAGCCTTGCTCCCGGATTGTTGGAATATTCAAACATCAAACGCAACCAGCGTTGGGATATTCATATTTTTATGAAGGCGCGCAAGGGGAAGGTGCGAACGATGGGCACGGTCACCATCGGATCGTTCAGATAGGCGTCCCGCACAAACATCTAAAAAACAGTGGCATACGTAGGTTTAAGCGCGCCACTGAAAAGCCTGCGGCACCATTTGGCATGCCCTTTGCTGTGTCTCATCCAAACGCAGGCCGGACGCTGGCCTTCATAAGCATGGGTGAGGTCTGAATGTCGCCAATTTCCAATCTGGGATACATGTGCATCGCTGCGAGCGATCTTGATGCGTGGGAGCATTTCGCCAGCGCGATCCTGGGTGGCATTTGTCACCGCACGGCCGACGGCGGCCTTCTCATCCGCCTGGACGAACTCGAATACAGGTTGCAGATCTTCCGCAGTGACGACGACGATCTTGCCGTGGCCGGCTGGGCGGTGGATTCGGTCCGGGAACTCGAAGATTTCGTAACGTCCCTCCGTGTAAAGGGGCTGGCCGTGCACGAGTGTTCCGCGCAGGAGCGCGACGCACGGATGGTCGAGTGCCTGTACTGGTGCGTCGATCCCGATGGCTTACGGCATGAGTTCTTCACTGGCGCCAGGCATGCCACGATGGCGCGCGCCTTCGCGTCTCGCCTGCTCGTTGGCGGCGGCTTCGAAACCGGCAGGCTCGGCGTGGGCCATTATCTGCAGAACGCGCGCAACCCGGCCGACACCGTTGCCTTCTACGAGCAGATGCTCGACCTCAAGGTCAGCGATTACATCAAGGAAAAGGATTACCTGCCCGGCGTCGATGTCGAAGGCACCTTTATCCGTGCGCGCACTGGCCGTCACCATTCCGTCGCGGTGACCGCGATGCCGACGCCCAAGCGCGTGCACCACATCATGGTCCAGTTCAAAAGCCTGGAGGATGTCGGACTGTGCCTCGATCGCTGCGTCGATGCCGGCATTCCGATCGAGCATAGTCTCGGTCATCACCCGAACGACCGGATGACGTCGTTCTACGCACGCACCCCTTCCGGCTTCTCGATCGAGTGCGGATGGGGCGCGATCGTCGTCGATGACCGCGATTGGGAAATCAAGACCTACAGCGAGTTGAGCTCCTGGGGGCACCGCATGGGTGCGCAGTCCGGTCTTTGATGACCGTCCTGCGATTTTGAGACCGCCGCATTTCACTTCCGCGCCCGAGCAACTGACGGGCGCGGACAAAAAGCCATAAGCCGCAAGGGAGAATTCGATGAACATCAAGCGCGTTCAATTCGGCCGACAAGCCGCTGTCTTGGCGATCGCCGCCGGATTGCTGCATGCGCCGGCGGTGTGTGCGGAGGAAGCCGGCGCCGCAAGTCAGGAAGCCGATGGCGACATCATCGTCACGGCGCAGAAGCGCAGTGAACGGTTGTCGGACGTTCCGATCTCGCTCACTGCCGCCACCGGCGAGCAGCTGCGTTCGCGGGGCGTGACGTCGACCGCCGATCTGGAAAGGGTCGTTCCCGGCTTCACGGCCCAGCAGAGCGCCTATGGTCCGCCGGTGTTCACTATCCGTGGGATCGGCTTCTACGACACCTCTACCGGGGTCAGCCCGACGGTCAGCGTCTATGTGGATCAGGTGCCACTGCCCTATTCGGTCATGACGCCCGGCGCCTCGCTCGACCTTGAGCGGGTGGAAGTGCTGAAGGGGCCGCAGGGCACCCTGTTCGGGCAAAATTCCACTGGCGGCGCGATCAACTACATCGCTGCGCGCCCCACCGACGATTTCAGGTTTGGCGCAAGCGCCACCTACGGTCGTTTCAACCAGTTCGATGTCGACGGCTATGTGAGCGGTCCGCTGGCGGAAGGAGTCAAGGCCCGGCTTGCGGTACGGCATGAAGACCGGGGCGACTGGCAGTACAGCCAGACCCGCAATGATACGCTCGGCCGCCGCAATTTCACCACCGGACGCTTGCTGCTCGATGCCCAGCCCAGCGACAAGCTGACGTTGCAGTTCAACCTCAATGGCTGGATCGACAAGTCCGACAGCCAGGCCGCCCAGTTCATCGCCTATGCGCCGACCAACCCGGTGGGCTTCCCCGAAGAAAAGGCCTTCTTTGCGACAGCTGTCCGGGCACCGAACAAAGCGCGCGTGGCCGATTGGGATCCCGGTGTCGATTTCCGCCATGATGACCGGCTTTATCAGGCCTCGGTACGGGCCGATCTCGAATTGTCGCCGAACATCTCGCTGACCTCGATCACCGCCTATACCGACTTCCGCGGACGCAATCCCAACGATTCCGACGGCGTTGCGTTCAACGACCTGTTCTTCTTCATCAAGTCCGACATCGATTCCTTCTCGCAGGAACTTCGCCTATCCGGCGGCACGTCGGGCCTCAAATGGATGATTGGCGGAAACTACCAGCACGATACGGCAAACGAAGATCAGCTGGGCCATGAATGGGCCAGTAACTCTGGCGTCGCCACGCCTGCATTCGTGAGCCGCTACCGCGATTTCGTGATCCGCAACAATCAGAAGATCAAGACCTCGGCGGTGTTTGCAAGCGTGGACTACGAGATCGCACCGGCGTTCAAGATCCAAGGTTCGGTGCGGTATACGGACCAACGCCGCAATGCCAACGGCTGCCTGCTCGACGCGGGCGACGGGGCGCTCGCGACAGCCTTCGGCAACCTGTACAGCCTACTCCAGACGATCGGGTCGGGCGTTCCCACGTCGGTTTCGATTCCCAACGGCGGATGCGTAACCGCAGACGTGGGCCTCAACCCTGTTTCCAACGTGCCGGGGAAGCTCGATCAGGACAACCTGTCTTGGCGCGCGGGGGTGAGTTGGAAGCCGTCCAGCGACCTGCTGCTCTATGCGAACGCGACAAAAGGTTTCAAGGCGGGCAGCTTTGCCGGCGTGCCGTCGGTATCGGTGGCGCAATATGTCCCGGTAACGCAGGAATCCGTGCTGGCATACGAAGCCGGGTTCAAGACCTCGCTGCTGGATCGCCGCGTAACGCTTGAGGGCGCGGGCTTCTATTACGATTATCACGACAAGCAGATCCTGGGCTTCGTCAATAGCGGTTTCCCCTTCGGCACATTGCCCAAGCTGCTGAACGTTCCCAAGTCGCGCGTTGCGGGCTTCGAACTGTCGACGACCATCCGGCCGAAGACCGGGTTAAGCCTGCGGGCTGCGGCCTCGTACATCAACTCGAAGGTGACACGCAGCTATCTGACGCCCGATCCCTATGGTGTCATGGTCGACCTCAAGGGTGAAGGCTTCCCGAATACGCCTCGGTGGCAGCTTTCAGGCGGCTTTGATTACGAAGTGCCTATCAGCGGCACCATCGACAGCTTTCTTGGGGCCGACGTGAACTATCGCTCCAAGACGGTTGCCGCATTCGGCAGCGATCCGTTGTTCGCAATCGACAGCTATGCACTGCTCAACCTGCGCGCCGGCATCAAGAGCAGCAACGACAGCTGGCGCGCGGAAATCTGGGGGCGCAACGTCACCAACAAATACTACTGGAACGGCGCGTCGCACGTCATCGACTCCGTTTCCAGGGTTGCCGGCATGCCCGCCACTTACGGACTGACGGTCACGTTCAGGCACTGATGCCCAGGTGAAGGTGGCCCCTGGGTGATCCTCTCCCCGCCCAGGGGCCAGCCCTGCCAGGCAATGTTCCCCCCCATTCGCTGCGATGGAATGGATCGCGGACGATCAAGGATGAAAAGATGATCACGGAAGCACAGACGAGCCGATACATCGACACGCTGCGGTGGCGATTGCATTATCACGTTGCTGGCGAAGGACATCCGCTGATTATGCTGCACGGTTCCGGACCGGGTGCCAGCGGCTGGAGCAATTTCAATCCCAACTTCGAGGTGCTTGCCCGGCGCTTCAAGGTCTACCTGCTCGACTTTCCGGGATGGGGCAAATCGTCCGAATATGACCCGACCGGGGAAAACCGTTTTGTTGCAAACGTAGAAGCGATCCGGCTGTTCATGGACGGCCTCGGCATCGAGCAGGCCGCGCTAGTCGGCAATTCGATGGGCGGGCTCGCTGCTCTGATGATGACGGCGCTGCACAACGAACGGGTCAGCCATTGCATTACCATGGGAGCTCCGGCGCCTGGCGGACCGCAGCTTTTCTTCCAGCCCGGCGGTGCCACCGAGGGGCTGAAGGTTCTGTTCGCCACTTATGCGGATCCCAGCCCCGAGAATTTCCGCAAGCTGGTCAACGTCATGGTGTTCGACCCCGCCTACGCGACCGAGGAATTGATGAACCAGCGATCCGAAAACGCTCTGGCGAACCGTGCCCACCTGGCGAACTTCCTAAAGGGTGTCGCCGCGATGAACATCGACAGCTTACGCCAGGATGAGGTCTTCGCGGGCCTCGCCAAGGCGACCACGCCTGCATTGCTCATCCATGGCCGGGACGACCGGACCGTCGGTGTGGAGCACGGCATGCGCTTGTCAGGTGTCATGCCGAATTCCAGCCTCGTCGTTTTCAATCGCTGTGGCCATTGGGCGCAGCTGGAACACGCGGCGCGTTTCAACACCATGCTTGCAGCCTTCATCGACACCTGACCGTCGGGCATTCGCTGGATCGGGAGGTTGGGTCCGGTCGCCTGCCATTCGTGGACTGCAGCCCCCTACTCACAGCGGATCACCGGGCAAGCTTCCAATTTCAAAGGGTAACAGTGATGACTTCAGCAGCTCAACAACCGGCCTACGAAACCGAGGTACTGATCGTTGGCACGGGGCCAGCCGGCGGCACCATGGCGTTGGCGCTGGCCAAGGCAGGCATTCGTACCGTGGTCATCAACCGCTACGGATGGACTTGCCGGACGCCGCGCGCCCACATTACCAACCCCAGGGCGATGGAAGTCTTTCACGACCTCGGCATCATCGACGACGTCAAGCTCTACGCAGCGCCCACCGAACTGATGGGCGAGAATGTGATGTGCCAGACTCTCGCGGGCGACGAGTTCGGCCGCTTGCGCACCTGGGGCAACGAGCCTGGCCGCCGCTGTAACTATGCCTATGGCACGCCGGAAACCAACGTCGATCTGCCGCAGAACTATCTGGAAAACATCCTGCTAGGCGCCGCAGCACACAAGGGTGCGGAGGTGTTGTTCCACACCGAGTTCGTGCGGTTCGAACAGGACGATGATGGCGTCACGTCCTTCCTGCGGAACCGGCTGACGGGTGCAGAATATTCCGTCCGCTCCAAGTACCTTGTCGGCACCGATGGCGCGCGCTCGACCGTTGCGGCACAACTGGGGCTGCCGTTCAAGGGCGACATGGACAAGCTGGGCGCGACCAACATCGTGTTCACTGCCGACCTAACCAAGTACGTCGAGCACCGCCCGAGTTCGCTCTACTGGATGTTCCGACCGGACGAAGGCCCTGCCGGCATCATGTCTGGCACGCTGCGCATGGTTCGCCCCTGGACCCGCTGGCTGGGCACCACTTTCTTCGACATCAACAACCCGCCCGAGATTGACGATGCAGAAGCACGGCGGCTGATGCACAAGCTCATCGGTGACGACAGCATCCCCATTCAGATTGAATCCGTCGCGCTCTGGGCTTTCAACGAGAGCTGGGCGACGCGCTTTCACAAGGGGCGCGTGTTCTGCGCCGGCGACGCCGTCCATCGTCACCCGCCACTGAAGGGGCTGGGGTCGAACACCTCGGTGCAGGACAGCTACAACCTTGCGTGGAAGCTCGCCCATGTCCTGAAAGGGATGGCTTCTCCCGTGCTGCTGGAAAGCTATTCGCAGGAGCGCGTCCCCGTGGCGGAAGAGTTCGTCCCTGCCGCCTTTGGCGCGATGCAACATTACGACAAGGTCGTCGCTGCACTGAACCCGACCTTGTCCGAAGACCCCGCGGTCTCCGCTGCCAGCTTCGAAATGCTGAAGGGTGACAACGATAACCTGACCGAACGGCGTCAGCAGCTACGGGACGCCGTCGCCGCCACCTACCGGACCTTCGATTGCCCTGGCATCGAGATGAACCAGCGATACCAGAGCTGCGCGGTGGCGGCACCCGCAGACGAGACGCCGCCGCCCTTCGCGCAGGATCCCGAGATCTATTATCAGCCGACCAGTTTTCCCGGTGCTCGCCTGCCCCATGCATGGCTGTTCAGCGGCAATTCCAGGATCTCGTCGCTCTACGTGTGCGGCGGTGGCGAATTTACCCTGCTAACCGGCAACAGCGGGGCGGGCTGGCGCGCAATCGCAAAGGCCGTGTCCGACGAGCTGGGCGTTCCCATCAAGGTCGTCACGATTGGCCTTGGGCAGGATTATCAGGACCTCTATGGCGACTACGTCCGCATCAGCGAGGTAGAGGAGAGCGGTGCGCTGCTCGTGCGGCCCGACGTCTATGTCGGATGGCGCGCCCGATCGCTTGGTGAGACAGCCCAGGCGGACCTGCGCGCAGCCCTTGCCAGCATATTGGGCCGCAATGCATCGGGCCATGAATTCATGAAGTCGGGCGGTGTGGAACAACCGGCCAGAAAATTCGATGAAATGGAAAAGGCGCACTACGCCTGAACCTGCGCTGCCTTCCACTGCATGGAATGGCCCGCCTCGCGACCGGGGCGACTATGGAGATTGTGCCATGAACTATGATCACGTGGCAAGACTGCTGCGCGCCGCTTACGAGGCGGGTCCCATCGCTCCGCTTCGCGAATATCTTGCCCCGCTGGATGCCGACGGCGCCTATGCGGTGCAGGCGGTCAACACACGGTACTGGCAGGCTCAGGGCCGTCGCATCGTGGGACGCAAGGCAGGTCTGACGGCGCAGGCGGTGCAGAAGCAACTGGGCGTCGACCAACCCGATTTCGGCGTCCTGTTCGACGACATGCGTGTGGCAGATGGCGGCAGGCTTGATCCGGCGCTCTGTATTCAGGCCAAGGCCGAGGCAGAGATCGCGTTCGTCCTGGGCGCGGATCTGCCTTTGGTCGATACCTCGCCGGAAAATGTCGCGGCGGCCGTGGCCAGCGTGCATGCCGCGATCGAGATCGTCGACAGTCGCATTGCCGACTGGAAGATCACCTTTGCCGATACCGTCGCCGACAATGGCTCTTCCGCGTTCTTCGTGCTGGCCGAGCAGGGCCTGCCGCTGGACGGGCTGGACCTTGAAGGCGCTGCGATGGCGATGATGGTGAATGACAGCGTCGCATCGACCGGGATCGGATCGGCGGCGCTTGGCAATCCACTTAACGCAGCGGCGTGGCTTGCGCGCACGCTCGCTTCCAGCCGCGAACCGCTCAAGGCCGGCGACGTGCTGCTGACCGGTGCATTGGGCCCCATGGTGACGCTGAAGGCGGGTGATGCAATCCGCGCCGAGATTGCGGGCATCGGCTCCTGCTCTTTCACTTACGCAAAGGCCTGAAATCATGGGCAAGACCAAAGTGGCGATCATCGGTTCCGGCAATATCGGCACCGACCTGATGATCAAGATCATGCGTCTCTCGGATGTGCTCGAAATGGGCGCCTTCGTCGGCATCGACCCGGAAAGCGACGGCCTCAAGCGCGCCGCGCGCATGGGCGTGGCGGTGACGCACGACGGCATCGACGGCCTTGTCGCCATGCCCGAGTTCGCGGACATCGGGATCGTCTTCGACGCCACCAGCGCCGGTGCCCACCAGCGCAACAACGCGGTGTTGCAGGCCCACGGCAAGCGGGTGATCGACCTCACCCCCGCCGCCATCGGCCCCTACACCGTGCCGCCGGTCAATGGCGAAACGAACCTCGATGCCATGAACGTCAACATGGTCACCTGTGGCGGCCAGGCGACGATCCCCATCGTCGCCGCGGTCAATCGCGTGGCCAAGGTTTACTATGGGGAGATCGTAGCCTCGATCAGTTCCAAGAGCGCCGGGCCCGGCACGCGCGCCAACATCGACGAGTTCACCGAAACCACCAGCCAGGCGATCATGGACGTGGGCGGCGCCACGCGTGGCAAGGCGATCATCATTCTCAACCCCGCCGAACCGCCGCTGATCATGCGCGATACGGTCTATTGCCTGTGCGAGGATGCCGATCGCGAGGCGATCCGCGCCAGCATCGAAGCAATGGTGGCGGACGTGCAGGCTTATGTGCCCGGGTATCGATTGAAGCAGGCTGTGCAGTTCGAAACTGTTGGCGGCAACCAGCCACTGCGCATCCCCGAAATGGGCGGCAGCTTCACCGGCCTGAAGGTCACCGTATTCCTCGAGGTCGAAGGCGCGGCGCATTACCTGCCTGCCTATGCCGGCAACCTCGACATCATGACCTCGGCCGCGCTCAAGACCGCCGAGAAGATCGCCATCCGCCACTTCGCGGGAGTTGCCGCATGACTTTCGATCCGATGCAAACCAAGCTCTACATTCAGGATGTCACCCTGCGCGATGGCATGCATGCCATCCGCCACCAGTACGGCCTCGAACAGGTGCAGAAGATCGCGCGCGCTCTCGATGCCGCCAAGGTCGACGCGATCGAGGTGGCCCATGGTGATGGCCTGCAAGGCTCCAGCTTCAACTACGGCTTTGGCGCCTATACCGACTGGGACTGGATCGGTGCCGTGGCCGACGTGCTCGATCACAGCGTGCTGACCACGCTGCTGCTGCCCGGCATCGGCACCGTGCACGACCTCAAGCATGCCTGCGAAATGGGCGTGAAGTCGGTCCGCATCGCCACGCACTGCACCGAGGCGGATGTTTCCAAGCAGCACATCGAGGCCGCGCGCAACCTGGGCATGGACGTGTCCGGCTTTCTGATGATGAGCCACATGACCACGCCCGAGGCGCTGGCCGGTCAGGCCAAGCTGATGGAAGAATACGGTGCGCACTGCGTCTACGTCACCGACAGCGGTGGCGCGATGAACATGGACGAATATACTGCTCGCCTGCAGGCCTACGACCGCGTGCTCAAGCCCGAAACCCAGCGTGGCGTCCATGCGCACCACAACCTCTCTCTCGGCGTCGCCAACTCGATCATCGCCGTGCAGAACGGGGCAGTCCGCGTCGATGCGAGCCTTGCCGGAATGGGGGCTGGCGCGGGCAATGCTCCGCTCGAAGTGTTCATCGCCGCTGCCGACCGCATGGGCTGGAACCACGGCTGTGACCTCTACGCTCTGATGGACGCGGCTGAGGATCTCGTCCGGCCGCTTCAGGATCGCCCGGTCCGCGTCGATCGCGAAACGCTCACCCTTGGCTACGCCGGTGTCTATTCCAGCTTCCTTCGCCATGCCGAAAAGGCCAGCCAGGACTATGGCGTCGATACCCGCGCGATCCTCGCCGAAGTGGGACGCCGCAAGATGGTCGGCGGTCAGGAAGACATGATCGTCGACATCGCGCTCGACATGCTCAAGGATTGAATGTGGCCCGTAAATTCATGTCATGTTGGCGCTGGTGCTGTTCGTCACTCTCGGGTGCGAGGGGACCAGCGGGCACTGCCTATGCCGACAAGCAGATACGATCTAGCCGCACCAGCGCGCCGAGCCCTAAGAGCTTCTTCGAGAAACGCCGCCATACCGGACGTTTGCGGTCCATGGTTGGTGCGTCGAAACCGCCCGTTCGTTCATGCGACGTATGCCGGCCCACCGATCGCCCGGTGCGGATCGCGGATCGTATGCGCCCGGCCATCAATCCCGCCAACCGCGCGTTGCCTTCGGGCCAGGTCAGTTCGCGATCCCCATCGCCATTCGCCGCCCACCCGCGCCGTGCGGCGAAATAGTGGACGCCCGCCCATGTCGAAACCTGCTCGGGCTCCGTTCCATAATCATCGCGGGAGCAATAGCGCAGATAGGCCCGCAGCGCGCACCGTCTCTGGCCTTTGGGATCTCATCGGCCGGCTCGTCGACCTCTTCGAGCCCGCCGAATGCGCCAACTGCTTCAGCTCATGCGGTTACGACCCTGACTGATCGGAATCCGCTCTAAACAAGTGTTATAAATCAATAGAATGCATTGATTTTTGGCTTCCCTTCATCCCCTTCCTTCCGGAAGCGTGATCGCACGGTTTCCGTTTCGCATCCGCGAGCCCTCCAATCGAGACATCACCGCCAGGCTCTGCAAACTGCCGATGCCGAGCCTGAGATCGCATGGTGATCGTGTCACACCACATGGGCCTCGATACGCAACTCTGTTTTGACCGGTGCGCTGTGCCAGTCGCTCCTGCGGAACCTGCGAGCCGCATAGAGGAGCGACGGATGCGCGAAATTCAAGCCTTGTTGACCGGCGGCGTGCCCGCGACTCCCGATCCGCGCAGCGGTGACGTTTTCGATCCCAATTCCGGAGAAATTCAGGCTCGCGTCCTGTTCGGCGACGACGCAACCCTCCGCGCCGCGGTTACCGTTGCCGAGGCAGCGCAGCCGGCATGGGCGGCGGTCAATCCGCAGCGGCGCGCGCGCGTGTTCTTTCGCTTCAAGGAACTGATCGAACGCGAACGCGACGCGCTTGCGCGCCTGCTGGCTTCGGAACACGGCAAGACCGTTCCGGACGCGCTCGGCGATATCCAGCGCGGGCTCGATGTCGTGGAGTTCGTCTGCGGCATCCCGCACTTGCTCAAGGGAGAGTTCACGGAAGGCGCCGGGCCGGGGATCGACGTCTATTCGATGCGTCAGCCGCTGGGCGTTGTAGCGGGCATTACCCCCTTCAACTTTCCCGCGATGATCCCGCTGTGGATGCTGGCGCCGGCCATCGCTTGCGGCAATGCCTTCATTCTCAAGCCGTCCGAACGCGCGCCATCGGTTCCGGTTCGGCTTGCCGAACTGCTTCGCGAAGCGGGGCTGCCGGACGGGATCATCCAGGTCATTCACGGCGACAAGCAGATGGTCGACGCGATCCTGGACGAGCCGCGCATCAAGGCGGTGAGTTTCGTGGGCTCGTCCGACGTGGCCCAGTACGTCTACGCCAGGGGCACCGCGACGGGCAAGCGCATGCAATGCATGGGGGGCGCCAAGAATCATGGCATCGTCATGCCCGATGCCGATCTCGATCAGGCCGTCGCGGAAATCGTCGGCGCGGCCTATGGATCGGCCGGCGAACGGTGCATGGCCTTGCCCGTCGTCGTGCCGGTCGGGGAAGCCACTGCGGACCGGCTGCGCGAACGGCTGGTCGTCGCCATTGGCGGCTTGCGCGTTGGCGTATCGACCGATCCCGATGCGGATTACGGCCCGGTCGTTTCCGCTGCGCACAAGGCGCGGATCGAAGGCTATGTCGACCTGGCGATCGCCGAAGGTTCGGAAGTGGTTGTCGACGGCCGCGGTTTCGCCCTTCAGGGCCACGAGCGCGGCTTTTTCGTCGGCCCGACCCTGCTCGATCGCGTGACGGCCGATATGCGCAGTTATCAGGAGGAAATCTTCGGGCCGGTCTTGCAGATGGTCCGGGTCGATGACGCGCAGGCAGCCATGCATCTCGCGACGCGGCATCCCTATGGCAATGGCGTCGCCATCTTCACCCGCGATGGTGGAGCCGCGCGAAACTTCGCGGCGCAGGTCGAAGTCGGCATGGTCGGCATCAACGTGCCCATCCCGGTGCCGGTCTCGTACCACAGCTTCGGGGGCTGGAAGCGTTCCGGCTTTGGCGATCACAACCAGTACGGGATGGAAGGCATACGCTTCTTCACCCGCGTCAAGACCGTGACACAGCGCTGGCCCGCTTCCGGCGAACGCCAGGGTTCTTCGTTCACCATTCCCACGATGGCCTGAGCCTGCGTCTCACCGGGTTTCGCAGCGGCGGATTATGGTCCGGATTTGCGGTGATTTGCGTACACACGCGGTTGACCGCCAGCACAGAGGATAACGTTGACAAATGCGCAGGCGTGCCAAAGATCACGCCATGTCCAGCCCCGATCCGACCGACCGCGCCCGCATCATCCGCGCGCAGCGCGCAGCGACTCCACCGTTTGCGGCGCTGCGCGCGTTCGAGGCGGTGGGATCGTGCGGCGGCATCCGGCGGGCGGCGGCGGCGCTGTCGATCGATCACGCCGCCGTCAGCCGGCACCTCCATGCGCTGGAACAATGGACCGGCATGTCGCTGATCGACCGCAGCGGCGCGGGCCATGGCAACCTGACGGAGCAGGGCCGCGCCTATCACACCCGGATCAGCGCAGCGCTGGCCGAGATCGCCCTGGCCACGCAGGACCTGATGCGGCGCGAGGACGATGTGCGGCTGCGGTTGTGGGTAGCGCCGGGGCTTGCGTCGGAATGGCTCTCGGGGCGGGTCGGCGAATTCATGCGCGATCATCCTGCCGTCGAGTTGGAACTGCAGCCGTCGGATACTCCGCCCGCGTTCGCGGCGAACGAAGCCGACGCGTATCTGCATTACATCATCGACGCGCACCGCGAGGCACCGCCGGCCACGCTGCGATCGATCGAGGTCGCGCGCCCGGCCGTGCTTGCGCTTGCGAGTCCGGCGTTCATCGCAAACACGCCCCCCGTTTCCACCCCGGCCGACCTGCTGGACCGCACGCTGCTGCATGAAGCGAGCAACGACCAATGGCGGCGCTGGTTCGATCAGCATGGCGTCAGCGATGTCGGGGAAATTCCGGGGCCGAAGTTCTGGCAGGGGCATCTGACGCTGGCCGCGGCGCGGCAAGGGCAGGGGATAGCCCTGGCCAACGCCCTGCTGGCCAGCGAAGACCTGGCCAGCGGTCGCCTGGCGCCGGTGGCATCGTTTCCTGATGTTTTTCTGGGCAGCTACAATTTCACGGCCAGACGGGACAACTGGCGCGCAACGGCGATTGCGGCATTCCGGCGCTGGCTGGAAAAGGCGATCGCCCAGTGCTCTGGGTAAAGTGCTCCCGGTGACTGGCTGACACCGGGTCCAAGATTTTATCAACTTGGGCGCGGCCAGCGCAACCCATAGCCTGCGGCCTTTCGGAAGGGGTGGGCATGGCACTGCTGAAACGAGCAATGCGGCTGAACGGAAGCGGGATATGGCGCCAATGGCAACGACATGATTAGCCGAAGGACGATGCTGGCGGCTTCTCTCGGCAGCGTGCTGGCCTCTGCGTGCCATGGCCGGGTCCGCGCGCCCGACGAACTGGTGATCGGGTCCTCGCCCACGGGGGTTCCGTTCAGCTTTGTGGATCCCGCGACGAACGCGTTGACCGGCGCGATCGTCGATATCGCCACCTCGGTCACACGCGCGCTCTCGCTCGCTCCCGACCTTCGGATCACGCCCTTTGCCGCGCTGATCCCCTCGCTTGTCGCGGGCAAGATCGACATGATCGCGGCGGCCCTGCTGCGCACGCCGGAGCGTGAGAAGATCGTGGCGTTCAGCCGCCCGGTCTATGCCTATGAAGGCGCGCTGGTCGTGCGGGACAGCGATCGGCGCACCTATCCCGATCTTGCGGCGGCGCGTTCGCTGCGGGTCGGCGGGCAGATCGGCACCCGCTTCATCGATCAGTTGCACGCGGCCGGGGTGGCCGATGTCTCCACGTACGAAAACCTGTCCGATCTCCTGAGGGATCTCGATCACGGCCGGATCGACGCCGGCTATGGCGACGCGCCGATACTGCGTTACCAGTTGCGGGTTGGCCCACGGCGCGCGGTGCGGATCGTCAGCGGCTTCCGCGCACCCGCACGCGAGGAGCTTTGCCTCGTCATGCGCAAGGGCGATACCCTGTTGCCCCAGATCAACCGGGCAATCGAGCGGCTGCTGCCCCGGCGCATTCCCGAGATCGCTCGACACTGGCAACTCGAAGAGGCAGCATGAGCGAGTTTCTGACCGACACGATCCAGTTCATGCCCGTGCTGTTGCGCGGGCTGGGCATCACAATCGTTTTGACCCTGTGCGCGCTGGCGACCAGCATTGCGCTGGGTATTTGCTGGGCGATAATGGGCATGAGCCGCAATGCGGCGCTCCGTGGCATCAGCCTGGCGATCATCCATACCGTGCGCGGTATCCCGATCATCGTGCAACTGTTCTGCGTCTATTTCGTGCTGCCGGACCTCGGCATCGATCTGCCGCCGTTCCTGGCGGGTGTGATCGGCCTCGGCCTCGCCTACTCCGTCTATCAGGCGGAGAATTTCCGCGGCGGCTTCGGCGCGGTCGACCGGCAACTTGTGGAAGCGGGGCTCTCGGTCGGGATGAGTGACGGAATGGCCTTCCGGCGGATCGTGCTGCCGCTGGGGCTGCGTGCCGCGTTGCCTTCTTTCGGCAATACGACCGTCATGCTGCTCAAGGATTCCTCGATCGCCTCGACCATCACCATCGCAGAGCTCACCCGCGCGGGACAGCTGCTTGCCATTTCAACTTTCAAGAACGGGACGGTCTACGTGCTCATCGCGCTGCTCTATCTGGCTGCCAGCCTTCCGCTGGCGGCCTTCGTCCGCACCCTCGAACGACGGCTGGCGCGGCGATGATCCGGCTGGACGGGGTTACCAAGCGGTTCGGCGACAAGGTGATCTTGCGCGGCATCGATTTCACGGTGCCGCAAGGCCAGGTCGCATGCCTGATCGGCCCGTCTGGTTCCGGCAAATCGACCGTGCTGCGGGCGATCAACGGGCTGGAGCGGCATGACGGCGGCGTGATCGAGGTCGGCGGGCTGCCGGTTACGGATGCCAATCTTTCGGCGATCCGGCGCAAGGTTGCGATGGTGTTCCAGCGGTTCAACCTGCTGCCGCACCGCACCGTGCTGGAAAACGTGATCGAGGGGCCGGTGCATGTGCTGCGGGAACCACGCGATGCGGCAGAGGCCCATGCGATGACGCTGCTCGCCCGCGTTGGCCTGGAGGACCGGGCAAGCGCGCTGCCGTCGGAATTGTCGGGCGGGCAGCAACAGCGGGTCGGCATCGCGCGGGCGCTGGCAATGCGGCCGCAGGCAATCCTGTTCGACGAACCCACGTCCGCGCTCGATCCCGAACGCGTGGGCGAGGTGTTGCAGGTGATGCGATCGCTCGCCGAAAGCGGCATGACGATGATCGTCGTGACGCACGAGATCGCATTCGCGCGCGAGGTTGGCGATCGCGCGATCTTCATGGCGGACGGTGTCGTCGTCGAAGACGGTCCGGCGCGCGAAGTGTTGACCGCCCCGCGCGCGCCGCGCACGCAGCAGTTTCTCGACCGCGTTCTCAACCCGCTCTGAAGCGCGGTGATCGGGGCACACCGCCAGAGCATTGCAACACAACTATTTCCGGGCCCGGCCAACGCGCAACGTCGCGCAAGTAACGAGGAGACCCGCAATCCCATGAAGCCAGTAATCTTCCAGCCCGAGACGCTGCTTGCCACAGCGGTGGGAAAGCCGGTGCCGGCCCCGCTGGGTGAGCCGATCTCGATCGTGCGTTCGGCATCCCTGACGTCCAGCGCGCGTGCTACGAACAGGGTTGGCATGTGGGAATGCAGCCCCGGCCGGTGGCGGCGCCAGATCGTGCAGGCCGAGTTCTGTTACTTTCTGGAAGGCCGCGCGACGTTCACCCCCGACGCCGGCGAACCGATCGAGATCGCCGCTGGCGATGTCGTCCATTTCCCGGAAAACAGCCTTGGCGTCTGGGATATTCTCGAAGCCAGTCGCAAGATATTCATGGTGTTTGACGAGGAGCCAAGCGCGTGAACCATATCGGGGGGGTGGCCGCCGGCCAGATCGAGACGATCTCCGGCGACCACTGGATAACGAGTTCGCAGGATGATCTGCGCTTGCGCCGACCGCTGGATGGCGACGTGGCGGTCGACGTTGCCATCCTGGGGGGCGGCTTCTCGGGGCTTTGGACCGCATTTCACCTTCTGTCCGGCAATCCTTCGTTGCGGGTGGCGATCGTCGAACGGCGGTTCTGCGGCTATGGCGCGTCAGGGCGCAACGGCGGCTGGTGCTCCCCCCGGTTCCCGGTCGACCCCGCGCCGCTGATCCGCCGATATGGTGTGCACGTGGCCCGGCGGGTCATGGAAGCACAACAGAACACCGTCGGGAATTTCGGCGAAATGCTGGCGAAAGCCGGCATCGACGCGGAATTCCGGCATACCGGCCTGCTCAGCATCGCCCGGGGCGAACAGCAACTCGCGTCGCTTCAAAAGACCTTCGCCACGTATGAAGCCCTTGGCCTGAACGAAGGCAACCGCCTGATGGGGGCGCAGGAAGCCTTCGAACAGGTGCATGTCACCAAAATCTCCGGCGCGCTGCATTCGGTACGGGGCGCCACGGTCCATCCCGGAAAGCTGGTGCGCGGATTGGCCCATGCCGTAGAGGCTCTTGGCGCGCGCATCTTTGAAGGGACCGAGGCGCTATCGGTCCGACGTGGTCAGGACGCCGCGATCTGCTGCGAGACCGGCATCGTCCGAGCGTCGCGCGCCGTCGTCGTCGCGGGGGAGGCTTACCTTCCCGGTCTTTCCGGTTTCCGCCGCGATCTGCTGCCGATGTCATCGATGATCGTGCTGACCGAACCCCTGAGCGACGCGCAATGGGAGGCCGTCGGATGGCGCGGCGGCGAGTGCCTGAGTTCGCAGGTCCATACTAAGAACTATCTGACCCGCACCGGCGATGGCCGTATTCTTTATGGCAGCCGGGGGGCGCCCTATCATTTCGGTTCGGCCACGCGGGATGATGCGCTGCAGGACGATGCGGTCTTCGAAACCATGCGCGACACCGTCCGCGAATGGTGGCCCGCCTTGTCCGACATCACCTTCACCAACGCCTGGGGCGGCTATCTGGGCGTGCCGCGCGACTGGATGCCCACGGTCCATTTCGATCCCGACAGCAAGTTGGCCGTGCTCTATGGCTATACCGGCCGGGGCGTGTCGACCAGCACAATGTGCGCGCGCTTGACGGCAGGCCTGGTCGGCGGATGGCAGACGGGGCTGGAAGGCTTGCCGTTTCACCGTGCCCGGCCGCGCAAGTGGGAAGTCGAACCGTTCCGCTGGGGCGGCGTCCGCTATGTCCAGAACGCGCTGGCGCGGATCGATGCTGCCGAGGAGCAGAGCCGGGCCCGGCCGATCGACGCGCCGCTGGCCGAATACCTGAGCGCACAGTAAACGCGGCGCCTGCGGGAGCGCCGCCTCGGGCACGAGGCCGGCCGCTTCCCGTGGCGCGCGGTGGACGGAAAGAACGTGGCGATTCCAGCCATGCCCGCCATCCGCCATCGCTGGCCAAGATCGCCGGCCACGATCAGCTGGCGTGCATCACCGGCTCATCTGCGCCCTTCTGCTCCTTCGTACCCTTTTCGCCCTTGATCCGCGCGCGCTGCTCCTGCGCCTTCGCGATCAGATACTGGCGGATGGCTTCCGCCTGATCATGGTCGAGCACCTTGGAAAAGCTGACCATGCCCGCGTTCGCCAGCAGCCCGTCAAGCACCACGGAGCGCCAGTTGTCCGGATCGGCGATGAACGGACTGTAGCGCAGATCCGGCTGGTTGCCGGTGCTGACGGCACGATAGCCATGGCATACGGCGCACCGAAGGGCATACTGCCGGTCGCCCTCCGCGATCGTGGCGACATTTGCCGTGACCGCCGGCGGATCAAGCACCATCGCCTGCGCCGCAGGGGCGTCCGGCAGCTTCGCGCGGCCATCGAGAGCAAAGACGAGCACCCGGTCGAGATTGGCGTGTCGGCCATCCTTGCCATAGAGGTTGCAGGCCGAACCATAGACGCCGCCGCAACCGGCGAGCACCGCGACATATTGCTTGCCGCGGACCATATAGGTCATCGGCGCGGCAAGAATGCCGGTCTGCCCCCACAGGGAGAACAGTTCCTTGCCGTCGGTGGCCCGGACAGCCTTGAAGAAGCCGGTGCCCGTGCCCTGAAACACCACGTTGCCCGCCGTGGCCAGGATACCCCCGTTGCCGAACGTGTCGCGCGGCGCGCGCCATACTTCGCGCTGGTTGACCGGGTCCCAGGCCATCAGATAGCCCTTCGCCTCCTTGAGCGGCGAAGTCAGTTGCGGAACCGAGGCGCCCAGCCGGTTGCCGGTGTTGTACCCGAGCGGAGCCTTTTTATAGGCCGGGTCCGACACGTAGGGCAGGGCCAGCTCCTGCGTGGGGATATAGACCAGCCCCGTTCGCGGGCTGAATGCCATCGGTGGCCAGTTGTGCCCGCCGAGTGAGCTGGGCGTGCCATAAAAGGGTTTGCCCAGTTCGCTGTAGCGCGCCTCCGGGTTCTCCACGGGGCGGCCGGTGGCAAGATCGATCTTCGAGGCCCAGTTGACGGGCACGTATTTTTCGGCGGAAATGACTTTCCCGGTCTCGCGGTCCAGGATGTAGAAAAAGCCGTTCTTCGGCGCTTGCATCAGGACCTTGCGCTTCTTCCCGTCGATGACCAGATCGGCCAGCACGATGGACTGGGTGGCGGTATAGTCCCATTCGTCGCCAGGCACTTCCTGATAGTGCCACACATATTCGCCCGTTTCCGGCCGAACCGCGACGATCGAGGAAAGATAGAGATTGTCGCCCTTGCCCTCGCTGCGCGCCATGCGGTTCCACGGCGAACCGTTCCCCGTGCCGATGTAGAGCAGATCGAGTTCGGGATCGTAGGCGAAGGCGTCCCAGGCGTTGCCGCCTCCGGCCTTCTGCTTCCACCAGGCGTCCCCGGACCAGGTCTCCCGCGCCGTTGCCATTTGCGGATCGGACACCTCGCCATCGGGTTTGCCGGGTTCACCGGGCACGACATAGAAGCGCCAGACCTTTCGGCCGGACATGGCGTCATAGGCCGTCACGAAACCGCGTGCGCCCAGCTCCGCGCCGCCATTGCCGATAATCACGCGCCCTTTGATCACGCGGGGGGCGCCGGTAATGGTGTAAGGCAGATCCCTGGGCGTGGTCTGCACGCTCCACGCCTGCTTGCCGGTGCGGGCATCGATGGCGATCAGCCGCCCGTCCAGCGTGCCCACGTAGAGGCGCCCCCGCCACCAGGCGACGCCGCGATTGACCGCATCGCAACAGGCATTGACCAGCTGCGAACGCGGCACGGCCGGATCGAATGTCCACAGCGGCTTGCCGTTGGTCGCGTCGAAGGCCCTGACCACGCTCCACGCCGTGGAAACGTACATGACGCCGTCAACCACCAGCGGCGTCGCTTCCTCGCCGCGCGACATGTTGAGATCGGCATACCAGGCGAGGCCAAGCCGCGACGCGTTGGAATCGTCGATTTGCGACAGGGGGCTGAAGCGCTGCTCGTCATAGCTGCGTCCCGTGGTCACCCAGTTCGCATCGTCGGCAGCGATGCGCGCATCGCCACCAGGAAACAGGCCCGATGGCGCGGTGTTCGTGTTCGCCAGCAGAACGACGGCGCATGCGGCCGCAAGCGCTGCGCGAGAAACCAGGCTGCCCTTGGGCGCGCGACCAGAAATCATTCGAAACCCCTACCTTATATCACATTTCGTTTGCCCGCTCAGCGGCCACGAGCAAGGCGGACGGCACGCATTATCAATCAGGACAGTCCTGATTTGCCCGCCTTATCCGGTAAAGTTGCGTTCCCCGCCGTGCATGGTGATTGGCGCTCACCGGGGAAAGCGCCGTATGGCGTTCGCGATCTTGCTCTGGACCAGCCGACTTTTTGCCAACGTCGTGTTGTCTTGTCATCACCAGGCAGCACCATTTTTCCGCTTTCTATCCAGCGCGTCAGGCGCGACCATCTTCCCGACGCTCGGTGCGGCAACCCAGGATGTTGGAGCCAAGGATGAATCTACTGCGAACATCGGCACTTTGTTCAAGCCTGATCGTGATGGCGGGTCTTGCCGCGCCCATCATGGCGGGAGCGCCTCATCGGGAGGCCGACCTGGTGCTCACCAACGCGAACGTCATTACGGTCGATCCGCAAGAGCGTGTCGCGCATTCGGTCGCGGTGCGCGATGGCCGTATCGTTGCCGTGGACGATACCAAAGACTGGATCGGGCCGGAGACGCGCGTGGTCGACCTGCAGGGGCGCACCGTGCTGCCGGGCTTCATCGACAGCCACACGCATGTCGATGGCATGGCGGATGTGGAAGCGCATACCGTCAACATCCAGGTCCCCCCGCTGGCGGGACCGGATGCCATCATCGCCCGGTTGAAGGAGTTGCAGAAGAAGCTGGGGCCGGGAGCCTGGCTCCACGGGAACGGCACCTACAACCAGGTCATGCCAACGCGCGAGCAGCTGGATGCTGCCTTCCCGGACAACCCGGTCCGGCTCGACTGGAGCGTCCACGACAACGTGATCAACCACGCTGCGGCGGTGGCGCTGAAGCTGGACAGCACCTATCCCGACCCGCCTGCCGGATCGACCGGCCGCCTGGAGCGCACGGCCGATGGCGAGGTGAAGATCATCCGCGACTATCACGTTCCCTTTCCTGTCGAGACTTTCACCCATGCGGAGAAGAAGCAGGCGCTGGAAGACATTCTCCAGAAATTCTATCTGGAGCGCGGCGTCACGACCGTTTCCGACATGGCCATTACCGGGCCGGACACGTTCCAAGCCTATCAGGAACTTCGGGACGAGGGCAAATTGCCCGCCCGGGTCAGAATGAACCCGCTGTTCAACAAGCCCGGCCAGACCGGCGGCATGCTTTCCACGGGCTGGCACACCGGGCTGGGCAACGACATGCTGTCGATCGGGGCCATCAAATTCGTCCTCGATGGCGTCTGGGGAACGACCGCGGCGGTCTACAAACCGTTCTGGAACGGTTCCGGCACCACATGGATCGCGAACAACAGGGGCGGCACGTCGTTCACGCAGGAACAGCTTACCAGCGAGGTCGTCGCCGCTCACAAGGCCGGATGGCAGGTGCAGATCCACGCCAACGGCGATCGCGCGCAGGATATGGCGCTCACCGCTTTCGAAGCGGCACAGGCGGCGGCCCCCCGGCCCGACGCCCGGGATCGGATCGAACATTTCGGCCATTTTCTGGTGCAGGACGAGCGCACGGGGCAGCGTCTGGCGCGGATGAAGGCGGATGGCGTGATTCCGTCCATGCAGCCGGCGTTCCTGTGGCGTCTGACGAACATCAATGTGAAGGAGCCGGGCGTGAAGTTCTTCGCGCTGCGGACGCTGATCGATGCCGGGATGCACCCGCCGGGCGGCGTCGACACGATCGGCACGCAGAATTTCGCGACCTACCCCTTGTTCTCCATCCAGCGCGCCGTGGTGCGTGACACCAAATATGGCACGATAACCCAGCCCGAGGAGGCGATTACCGTGATGGAAGGCATCAAGATGTTCACGATCTGGGGCGCGGAAGCCAACTTCATGGAAAAGACGCGTGGCAGCATCGAAACGGGGAAGCTGGCCGATTTCGTCGTTCTCGATGCCGATCCGCTCAAGACGCCGAAGACCCGGCTGAGCCAGATCAAGGTCGATATGACCATTCTGGGCGGACGCATCGCCTACGACCGCAAGGAGGCCGCGCAATGAGCCTGTTCCGGCAACACGCGCCACGAGCGGCCCGCATCGGAGCGCTGCTTTCCCTGGGAGCTGCGGCCCTGGCGCTTGCGGTTCCCGCCGGCGTGGCGTCAGCGCAGGCCGCATCCGGCTTCGACGGCCGCTGGGTTTACGACAAGTCCCGTTCCGGTCCCCACCGCGAACTGGAGGAAATCGTGACGATGAGCGATCACGATGGCAAGCGTGCCTACAGCGCTGAGGTCGTGGTCAATGGCGTGCATTCGGGGGGGCGCTTCGAAGCGCCTCTCGATGGCACGTCCGCTCCGCTCTACGATTTGATCAGCGGCCGGGAAGTGGGCACCGCGACGCTGGAAAGAAAGGGGCCGCAGGTGGAGCATATCCGCATGCTCTTTTCCGGCAACGCCCGCCCGCCGATCAACATCGAACATTGGCTTACCAATGACGGTACCGCGTTCATCGCCGTTCTGAAGGACGAGGGGGGGCGGGTGACCTCGCTGATGACGTTCGTCCGGCGTTAGCCGGGGGGAGGGCGAAGCCCCGAAATGGCCAGAGGCCGGGCAACGCGTGCTGCGTGCCCGGCCTCTTTTTTGGCTTCAAACTGTTTCCGGCTGCGTTTCGGGCAACCGATGGCGGCACGCGAGGCGCCGCCATCGGTCGACCATCACATCGTCAGCGTGGCCATCAGACCGATCGTCCGCGGCCGGATCGTGCGTTCCGTGAAGAACGGCGCATAGGCATAGAGGTTGGCCTTGTTGAGAATCGGATGCGCGTTCAGCAGGTTCTCGCTGAACAACGTCCAGTTCACCCCGCCCGCCTTGAGCCCGAGACGCACGTCGAGCTTGTTCATGGCCTCGTTCGTGACGCGGGTGGGATCATAGACCGACGAGATCGGGTTCTGGAAGCCGAACGGGCCTTGCGGACGCGAATTGTACGTGTCCTGAACCCGGATGTAGGCATCGTGACCGCCGTAAACGAAGCTGTATTCGAAGAATCCGTTCAGGGTCCACGGCGTGCCGTCGATCTTCTGCCCGGCGAAGACCGTGGCCTTCGTTCCCGACTTCAGCGTATCGAGGTATTTCGCGTTGTTGTAGCCTACCGTCAGCCCCAGACGCAGATTGTTCGTCGGGCGCATGTTGAGGTTGATGTCGAAACCGCGGCTGCGGGCGCGGCCGGTGTTGAGCGTCACCGGATAGGCGCAGGTCAGCCGGATGCTCTGCTGGATGTTGTTCCAGTTGATCTGGTAAACGCTGGCCTCGAAGCTGAGGAGGCCGCCACCGATGCGCCCCTTGCTTCCCAGTTCATAGCTGTCGGTCGTGTCTGAATTGTAGGTCGGCGGAGTGCCGTTGAGGCCAAGCGCGGCGAGGCCGGCCGAGCAGGCGGGCATGGGCACGGCCTTGTTCACGCCACCCGTGCGGAAGCCGCGCGCATACGTGGAATAGAACATGAGATTTTCGCCGGCATCGTAGGACAGCGAAACCTTCGGCGTGAACGGCGTTTCCTTGATCGAACCGGCGTTGTGCGAAACGCCGGTAACGTAAGTCGGGCTTCGTTCGGTGATGTCGTAAACCAGCTTGTTGCTGGAATAACGGCCGCCCACGGTGAGCTTCAGGTTCTTGACGAACTCCCAGTCGACATTGACGAAGCCAGCGAACTGCTCTTCCGTCGTATTCTCGACACCGGTGTAGCGATAGAGCCCGTCCACAAGGCCGGTGCCGAAATATTGGGCGACGGTCTTCCCGAAATATTGTTGAGTGAAATCGTTCAGATAGGCGCTGTTGAGCACCGGATCGGAAAATATCTTGCTGTGGGAGTAGTATCCGCCGACCAGCCAGTTGAAGCGAGACGGATTGGAGTTTTGAATGCGGATTTCCTGAACGTAATCACGCTGCTTGGTGTGGGAATACCAGGTATCGATGACCTGGTTGTAGCCGTTGACCGTCGTGAAGAGATACTTCGGGCCGAACGTGGTGAGGTTGTTGGTCTGGCTCTGGTCGCGTATTTCATTCACGTCACGGGCATAATGGGACGTAACCGACGTGATGTTGATCCCGCCCGTATCCGCGACGATTTTCAGCGAGGGCAGCCAGAAGCGATCGTGCGAAGGCTGGGGGATCGACGAGCCGCTGCGGAACACGCCGGCGTGCGTGTCGGACAGCGAACTCCAGTAGTAGGACGTATCATTGATCTTCTGGTCCTGGAAATAGATCGAAGGCGTGATTGTCAGCCATTCGGTCGGCTTCAGGGCCAGTGCCGCGCGCAACACGTAGGTGTTGCTGCTGTCCGCGTTGTCCTGGACGCTGTTCTTGTCCTGATAGCTGGCGCGATCGACGTAGCCGCCTTCGTGCTGGTACCACGCGCTGATGCGGAAGCCGATCTTGTCTTCCACGATCGGCGCGCCGATCGCCAGGCCGACTTCGCCGCCCGGGCTGCCGCCGTCGGTCGTGACAAAGGATGCGCGGCCATAGACGCTGGTGCCGGAGAGACTGGGCGCGGGCGTAATGAAACGGATCGCGCCGCCCATCGAGCTGGCGCCGAACAGCGTGCCCTGCGGTCCGCGCAGCACTTCCACGCGGTCAAGATCGAACACCCGCGGGAAGGTGGACAGGGAGTAGTTGAGCGCCGAGTTGCGCGACTGCACCGGCGTATCGTCGATATAGGTGGCGGTGGTGGAAGCGCCTGCCGTGGAATTGATGCCACGGATCGAAGCGCGCATGCCGCCGACGCTGCCCGCGCTTGCCGCGATGTTCAGGCCGGGTGTCTGTGCCGCGATGTCCTGAATGGTGCGGATGCCGCGATCATCGAGATTCTGCTGGCTGAGCGCGGCGACGCTCACCGGCACTTTCAGGACCGATTCCGAGCGCCGCGTTGCGGTGACGACGATCGTATCTGATTGCGCTGTCTCCGAAGCGTCGTCGGCGGCGGCTTGCGCCATCGCGTTCGTCCCGCTGGTCAATGCCGCCAATGCGATGGCCAGGCCGCCCGCTGACGCCGCAAATCTCATTTTCCCTGAACTCATCGGTTTCACCCCCTTGTTTTGGCTGTTTTCTCGGCCCGAAATGGTCCGATCCGCATGGGAAGCTGACACAGCTGCCCATGCTCAAGGAGGTGCCAAAGCCCGAATATCTGTTGCAGTGGAGTCACCGGTGATCGCATTCGAGAATGGCGTGTCCGAGCACACTTGGCGTTGGCGCGATCGTGAACGCGGGTGATCCGATCAAGCACCAAGGCGAGGCGTCCAGCGGCAGCCCGTTGCATGATTTCGCCAAGACCATGCGCTCAAGGGCGGCGTCATCATCCGGCTGCGGCTCTGAGTGACTTGCCCCGGAAAGTCAGCGCCGCATATGCAGATCAGACCGCGGCACGGGTCGCGATAACGTCCTCGTAGCGTGCATCCGCCAGGTCGAGTTCCGGCCATGGCGCCGCCGTTTCGGTGGTCAGCACCAGCTTGCCAAGTCCGGACAGGCGGAAACTGCCGAGTTTCGGTTCCTGCACGGCCACGCCATCCTGCTCCATGGCGACGGCGTCGCAGTAGAACTTGCCGTTGCGACGATAAAGCAACTGAGGCGCCACCTGTGTCGCCGTGCGATTGTAGGTCCAGCGCAGGCACAGGCCAAGGTGCAGCGCCTGCAGGATCATGTGCAGCGCCTCGGCTTCCCGATCATCGGCGACGGGGATATCCTGTGGACGAAGCGGGGGCGTCTGGCTGGGTTTTGTCATGTCCGTCGCTCTTGCCGCTCCGCTCGCGATCCGCAACACCTTCTTTGATGCGGAATGTTTCCATTCCCGTCCATAGCCGGCAAGCGATGCTACCGTATCCTGCCGCATAGATCGAATCCGGCGCGCGGCGTTGCCATTGTCAGGCCCGGGACGTACAGCGCGAGCAGTCCCCCGTATGGCGCAAGGTTGCCCGGCTTGGGGAGGCGAGAAGGGGAGCACTGACTTGACAGGTTCTTCGTTGGATCATGCTCCCGTGGACGGCAGCGGCATGCCGGGGCTGGTCCGCCCTTCGCTGGCGCAGGCGATCAAGCGCGGATTTATCGGTCGCTGCCCCCGCTGTGCGCGTGCGAAACTGTTTCGGGCTTTCCTCAAGCCGGTGGACCGCTGCCCCGATTGCCACCAGGATTGGTCGTGCCAGCGTGCGGATGATTTTCCCGCCTATCTCGCGATCCTGTTGACGGGCCATCTCGTCGCGCCGCTGATCATCGCGGTGGAACTCGATTTCTCGCCGCCGGCCTGGGTGCAGATGACATTATGGCCCGCGATCGTGGCGGCGATGGTGATTGCGCTGATCCAGCCGGCCAAGGGCGCGGTGATCGCGGCCCAATGGCGACTGGGCCTGCACGGTTTCTCGTCATCCGACATGCAGGCCGCGGATGCCGACGCAAACGGTGGCGCCAGCAACTGAGGTCTTGCGCCATCGGATACCCCATCCTGTCGGATGCGGCCAGGATACCGATGCAGGCGCCGGGCGCCGCAAGCCGATCCGTCAAGCAGTGGCGCGCTGCGAACTGGACATGACGGCCAGCCGGCGCAGTCCTTCGATGTTGAGAACGGTCAGCCGTTTGCCATGCAATTCGATAAGTCTTTCTGCCCGCAACATCTGCAGCACACGATTGACGTGAACGGCTGACAGGCCAACGATATCGGCCAGATCATATTGGGTCAGGGGCATGACGTAGCGATTTTCGACGACGTGGCATGTGCGTTTCAGCCGCTCGAACAGTTCGCACAGCAGGCTGCACAGGCGCTCGGTGGCCGATAGGCGGCCAAGATTGAAGATCCACTGTTCGCGCCGGTTCAGGATCGTGAGCAGCGATTCCAGTATGCTGGTCATTCCATCGGCCTCTTGAGAGGTTCTGCGGTGAATACCCGTCAGGGACAGCGATCGAGCACGTAGCCGCGTCAGAGCAACAACGGGCAGTGTCGCCGTTCCCTGGAAAAGCCATTGCGGTTCGCAGTATTCACCTGGAAGAAACAACGTAATGATTTGCCGGCGTCCGTCGATCAGCAACCGGTACTGACAGGCCCAGCCTTCCTCGATCTTGAAAATATGGTCCGTTTTCTGGGCGTGGCGCGCGAGATATTCGTGCCTGTGAAAGACACGGGTGCCGTCGCGCGTGGATAACGCTTCTTCTATCATCAATACTATCCCGGATTTCTCTGATCGGTACAGTGCGCCACCGGGAGGTTGGGGGATTCACATAAGTTTATTGGGTCGATAAAGTCCGACCAAGCGTTCCGTGAAGTCGACGGACGCCCTTAGGCCGGCTTGCCTATCAGCGCCCGAACTGCAGATAAGTTGGCCGGAAATGACAGTAGGCCTCCAGCGCGGCCGGGTCCGGCATGGTGATGCGCCCTCCCTGCCAATGAATGAGATCACGCGCGCGCAGATCCTGGATCACGCGATTCACATGCACGGTGGAAAGCCCCGTGGCTTCTGCGAGGTGAATCTGCGTGAGTGGCGAGTCGAACCCGTCGGACGTAGCGACCCCTATCGCGCGCAGGCGGTGAGCAATCTCGCAAAACAGATGGCCGATGCGCTGGCGTGCGCTGCGCGCCGCGACGTTGCGCGTCCATTCGCGCTGAATGGCGAGCGTGGCGGTTCCCTCGATGCCAAGGGCCAGGCGGATTCTGGGTGACTGGGTTCGGACCAGTTCGACGGCATCGGACAGAACCAGAGCGCAGTGCATCTTGTCGATGGCGCCGATGGAATGATCGATCGTTCCAGCGACCGGGAAAACCGGATTGCACAGGTCGCCCGGCAGGAGAAAGGCCACTATTTGACGGCTCCCGTTTTCGAGCAGTTTATAGCGGCATCCCCACCCATCCAGCACGATCTTGAGGAAATGGATGTGATCGCCTTCGCGCACGAGATCGCCGCCGGCTTTCACCGTGCGGATTTCAGTGTCCACGAGATCATCCACCAGAGCCATGTCCGTCGAGGACAGGTCGGCATATTGCAGGAGTTTCATGGCAAGTGGGCCTGACATGCTTGCTGGTCCCTTCAGCTGTTCCTTGAGTGTCGCGCCGATGCAACGCCAACGGCGTCGGCTGGTTTCCGGTTGCGATCATGCAAGGCCTTTCGGATCACCCGTTGACGATCGTTCCCCCGTTCGGATGAAGCACCTGCCCGCTCATGTAGCTGGAATCCGCGCAGGCGAGGAACAGGAACGAGGGCGCCACCTCGTTGGGTTCGCCCGGCCTTCGCATCGGCGTGTCCTCGCCGAAATGGCGGACCTGTTCCGCTTCCGCGCCGCCGCCAGGGTTCAGGGGAGTCCAGATCGGGCCAGGCGCCACGGCGTTGACCCGGATGCCCTTTCCCACAAGGTTTTCGCTCAGTGATCGGGTGAAGGCCGTGATCGCGCCCTTGGTCGCGCTGTAATCGAGCAGGTGGCCCGAGCCTTTGTAGGCCGTCACACTGGTGCAGTTGATGATCGCCGATCCAGGTTCCAGATGATCCACGACGGCCTGCACCATGTGAAACATCCCGAAGATATTGCTGCGGAATGTCTGTTCCATTTGCGCGGCGGAGATCTCGCGGATGTCGGTTGCGGGATGCTGTTCGCCGGCATTGTTGACGAGGATGTCGATCCTGCCAAAGCGGCTGACGATTTCGGCCACGCATTGGTTGCAGAATTGCGCGTCGCCAACATCGCCCTGCAAGGCGACGCCGCGCCGGCCTTCCGCAACAACCATTTCAATCGTGTTGCTGGCGTCGGTGCTATCGTGACGGTAGACGATCGCCACGTCCGCTCCCTCGCGCGCGAACAGGGCGGCAACCGCGCGGCCGATGCCGCTATCCCCGCCGGTCACCAAGGCCACCTTTCCCGCAAGGCGATCCGATCCCGCAAAGACGGGCTGCCACTGCGGCGCCCGCGCGAGCGCGTCCTCCTGGCCCAGTCGTCCCGTCGCACGCGCTCCTTGATTTTCGACCATGTGGGCGGCCGATGCCTTGCCCTGTTGTTCGGCAGCGCTTTCGCCGACCTTGCCTTCGTTGCTCGTGGTATGCCGTTGCATGATCCTGCTCCAAGGTTTCGCCGGACCGGAAGGCAGATCCGCGTCGACCGTAAACCACAACGCAACGCCGGAATTTCCCATTTACTTACATGTGTATTCGAATTGCGCATTGACTTGCAAAAAGAAGAACGGGCGGTCGCGCGATTGGCGAGGCCGGTACTTGCGAGTGCGCCGAAGCGTTGTTTTGGCGCCACGAGCCGTTTCTTTTCCTGGAAACACTCGAGGGGGAATCCGCTTTCATAAACAGTTGCAATGAAAGGCGGATAGATGCTGAAATATGCCAAAATCGAAGAACTTCGGGCTGCCGGCGATATTTCGGTAGAAAGCTTCTGTCAGGGCCATCCAGACCAGCACCGGTATCGCGTGGCCGCCATTGGAACATATCCGCCCCGCCGGTGCGGTATCGCGACCTTTACCAGCGATCTCGTGGATAGCCTCAAAGCGGCCGATCCCGGTATGTCGATCGATATTTTCGCCATGGATTCGCCCGGGGCGCCGCAGCGTTATGGCAGCGAAGTCTGCATGGCGATCGGGGAGGGAGCCAGCGAAGACTTCGAGGCGGCGGCGAACAGGATCAACGCGAGCGGCACCGACGCGGTATGGATACAGCACGAATACGGCATATTTGGCGGCGAGGATGGCAACTACATCTGCAATCTCGTCGATCGCGTCGCCGCGCCCGTGATCCTGACGCTGCATACCGTCTTGCGCGATCCCACTCCCGGCCAGCGCTCGGTCCTGCAGCACCTTATAGATCGTGCCAGCGCGGTCATCGTTATGTCGCGCGAAGCGCGTGACCTGCTCGCCAGCCTTTACGATGCCCGCAACGTGACCGTGATTCCGCATGGCGTTCCCGATCGTCCGTTCGGCCGCGAGCCGGCTGCCAAGGCTTGCCTGGGTCTCGCCGACCGGCGCGTTCTGATGACGTTCGGTTTGCTGGGAAGCGGCAAGGGGATCGAGCAGGTGATCGAGGCGATGCCGGCAATCCTGGCGCGGCATCCGAACACTGTGTACCGCATCGTGGGGGCGACCCACCCGGCGCTCGTGGCACGGGAGGGAGAGGCTTATCGCCACGCCTTGCAGGCATTGGCGCAGCGGTTGGGCGTGGCCGGCCATATCCAGTGGGATGACCGTTTTCTGGAAACGGACGAGCTTCTCGACCAGCTGGAAGCCTGCGATATTTTCCTGACGCCCTATCCCAATCTTCAACAATCCACTTCTGGAACGCTGAGCTACGCCGTGGCCTTGGGCAAGGCCGTGGTGAGCACACCCTTTTCCCATGCGCGGGAATTGCTGGCCGACGGTGTGGGCACGCTGGTCGAACCGGGCTCGGCGAACGCGATCGCCCAGGGCGTGATAGATCTGCTGGCCGATGCCACCACCCTGGAAACGATCAAGCGGCGCGCCTATGCCAAAGGGCGCGATGCGATCTGGCCGCGTGTGGCGGAAATGGCGCAGGCTGTTTTGCGCGTTGCCGCGCCGCCGGCCAAGTCGCTTCAGATCGTGCCGGGCAAGAAGCCGGCCCTTGCGGGCGTGTTCGCCATGTCGGACAGCACCGGCATCTACCAGCATTCTCTCGGCATCGTGCCTGACCGCCGCCATGGCTATTGCCTGGATGACAACGCCCGCGCGCTGATGCTGATGAACGTGGCGCGCGATCTGCCGGCGGGCGAACGGCTGCGCTGGTCGATGACCTACGCCAGCTTCATCGCCCACGCCTGGAACGAGGAAGAGCGCTGCTTCCGCAATTTCATGGGGTTCGATCGCCGCTGGCTTGAAGAGCGCGGGTCGGCGGACTCGAACGGCCGGACGCTGTGGGCGCTGGGGCATACGGCGGAATGCGCGCCCGATGCGGATATCCGCGAATGGGCCGTCGAGATGTTCCTGCGATCAAGGCGGTGCGTCTCTTCCGAAAGCCCTTTGCGGACCCTTTGCTTCGCGATGTTGGGAGAAGCCGCGCTGCTGCGCGCGGGCGTACCACACCAGCAGGCCGGTGATCTTCTGGGTCAGGGTGGTGCGGTGCTGATGGCGATGCTGGAACGCACGCTGCGACCCGAATGGGTGTGGTTCGAGCCGGCGCTGGCCTACGACAATCCGAGGATTTGCGAGGCGCTGATCGAAGCCGGCCTTGCCCACCAACGCGCGGATTGGGTGCAGGCGGCGCTGGAGGCGCTCGACTGGCTCATGCGATGCCAGACGAGCAGCCGGGGCCATTTCCGCCCCGTCGGTTCGGAAACCTTCGGCAAGCCGGGGATGGTCCTGCCGTTCGACCAGCAGCCTCTGGAAGCATGGGCGGCCGTCGACGCGGCGCGGACGGCCTATTTCATCGGCGATGACGCGAAGTGGATCCGGTCTGCGCGCACCGCTTTCGCGTGGTTCGAGGGCGCCAACGACCGCAACGTCGCACTGGGCGACGCGGCTTCCGGCCGGTGCCGCGACGGCGTGACTCCGCGCGGCGTCAACCGCAACTGCGGGGCGGAGTCGGTTCTCGCCTACCATCTGGCCAGCCGCGCGCTCTCTGATCTCATTGCCACAGTGGAAGGACGAAATCTTGCAGGCAGGACCAGTACCGAACCGGCTTCGTATCAGCGACATTAGACTTCATCCCGATCCTGCGCGCGTCGTCTTGCGTCCATTCCATCTGGGATGGCAGGCCAGCAACGCGCCGCAGGACCGGGCCATCCGGCTGGTAGCCAACGTCCTGGCGCTTCCCGGCGAACGGGCGAAAGCCGAATACGAGCGGGTTCTGGCGGATTTCTCGGCGCGCCACTGGCACATCGAGAACGTCCTTGATGAACGCTACGCCCAGCTCGAAACGTCTCTGGGGCTGCCCGCAATTGCCGAAGGCTATCGCCAGCGGCTGATCGCGGCGTATTTCTGCCATGAATATACTTACGCCGCCGCCGCGCTGATGAACCCGTCGATCGTCCCGCATCCCGATCAATCGGGGCTGGAGGAGGGCGCCGTTCGCTTCGTGCTCAGCCTGCGCGCCGTGGGCGAGGGCCACATCAGCACGATTGCGTTTCGCGAGGGGATCGCGAGGCCCGACGGATCGTTTGCGCTGTGGCCCCAGGGCGATATCGCGACGGCGATGCGGCAGATCACCGGAGAGGGCAATCCTCCCCCTCCCGACACGCCCGGCGCGCGCGCGTGGATCAGTCGCGATATGGACAGCACGCTGACGAATTCGGTCATTTTCCCGGTCACCGAGCAGCAGCGCAACGGGCTGGAGGATCTGCGCCTGGTGCGGTTCGAGGATGATGACGGAAAAGCCGAATGGATCGGCACCTACACCGCCTATTCCGGCCAGTCGATCCGGTCCGAATTGCTGAGGACGAGCGACTTCAAGACCTTCTCGCTGGAACCGGTGGAAGGGCGCGCGGGGCGCAACAAGGGCATGGCCCTGTTCCCGCGGCGGATCGATGGACAGTACATGATGATCGGCCGCCAGGACGGCAAGAATCTCTATCTGCTGCGTTCACCCCAACTGGATCAGTGGGATGATGACGGCGTGCTGCTGATGGAGCCGCGCTTCGCCTGGGAATTCATCCAGATCGGCAATTGCGGAAGCCCGGTGCTGACCAAGGCGGGGTGGTTGGTGCTGACCCACGGTGTTGGCCCCATGCGCAAATATGCGCTGGGTGCGGTGCTGCTGGACAGCGCCGATCCATCGAAGGTGCTCGCGCGAACGCCCGAGCCGGTCCTGACCGCCGAAAATTCAGACCGGGCGGGCTATGTTCCCAATGTGGTCTATACGTGCGGCATGATGCCGGTGGGAGAGCATCTTCTCATCCCTTACGGGATATCGGACAGCGTGGTTGGCTTCGCGACCATCGCTATCGACGATATTCTGGCCACGATGGCCTGACCTTTCGGGCCAGGCCATCGCCCTCCGCAAAACTGCGACGTTCCTCAATAGGCGGGCGGGTCGCTGGCCGGAAAGCTTTCGTCCGCGGCCTGGTCCACCTTGTCCCAGTCATCCACGTCACTGCGCATGCTGTCTGGGCCGGCGTTGCGCACATCGGCAAAACGCGATGACGAAGTATCGCTGGTTTCGCCCGGCGCGAACGCCGCCGGTTCGGTCTGTTCCTGCCGCGCCGTGAACATGCGGTACACCGTGTATCCGACGGCCAGTGTGGATGCGATTTTCAGTACCGAGAACATCATCTTGAAGGCGAGCATGATCAATCTCCCATGCTGTTTGATGCTTCAAAGCAATTCGTGGCGGCGGGTTCCCGTTCATAACGCATGAAAGTCTTTCCAGGCCTGGTTTGCTGTCTTTGGCGTTAGGGCGGAACCGGCGACACCAGTCGTCGTTGCATCTGTCCGAACTTCATTCGACACAGGATGCGCAATGGCAGAGCTTGCGAGTTGGTTGGCGCCCATCGCGACGATGATTGCCGCGGTCATGACGGCGGCCAACCTGGGGCCGCGCCTGACCGGTGCGGGATTCGCCGTGTTTGCCGTCGGCGCGTGCGCCTGGTGCATCGTAGCCCTGCAGGCCGATCAGACGGGGCTGTTGCTCACCAACGTGTTTCTGCTCGTGGTCGATGTGATCGGCGTGTGGCGATGGCTGGGGCGCGCGCGGTATGCGGAAGCGGCCCGGCGCGCGGCAAGGGCCAGCGCGACGCGATCCGATGCCAGCCTTTTTTCGTTTCAGGATCTGCTGAGCGCTTCCGTCGTGGACAAGGGTGGTACCGCGCTCGGTCCCGTGATCGATGCCATGGGCAGCGTCGAGGATGGCAGCATTGCCTACCTGGTGGTTTCCGATGGCGGCGTCGCCGGCGTGGGGGAAGTCCTGCGCCGCTTCCCGGCTGACCGTCTGGCCTATGCGGAGGGGAAGGTGATTGCTTCCATCCCGCGCGCTGCCTTCGACGCGTTACCCGCCATCGAGGCTGATCGCTGGCCGTTGGATGCCCGTCACACACGGTCCGGCATTCCCGAGAGGGAGGGCGATCCGCGTCCATCTGCGAAAGGGGAACGATGAGCAAGTTCTTCACCCGATGGTCGTCCGCCATCTCCGCCGCCATGGGGCGTCCCGTGGCCTTTGCGATAGCGCTGGGCACCATCATCGTATGGGGTGTTTCGGGGCCGGTGTTCGGCTGGTCCGACACGTGGCAGCTCATCATCAACACGGGCACCACGATCGTGACGTTCCTGATGGTGTTCCTGATCCAGAACAGCCAGAATCGCGATGCCAGCGCCATGCAGGCCAAGCTGGACGAACTGCTGCGCGCGCTGGACAAGGCGCGCGAGGGGTTCGTGGGCATCGAACACCTGACGGATGAAGAAATCAGCGCCCTGCGCGATGCGCTGGAACGCGAGTGCGGTTTGCGCGATGGGAAACAGGCGACGACCGAAGATACCGTCGACCGTCTGCTCAAGCGGACCTAGCGGCGGACGACACAGACCGTCCAGACGTTCCTGGCGAAGGACCGGCAACTGGTTCGCTTACCTGTGACAGGTTCGGGGAAATAACGCGGCCTTCGCACCCTTTCCTTCCCACGAGGTGCGCGCTCACGGAGCGCATCCGCCAAGGCAGGCAATGCTGATGGACGGGAAGAGACATGGCTGACAGCAGCAATACCACCGGTCCGACCTCCTCCCTCCCTCTCCCTTGTCGGGGGCTCGTCCTCAATGCGCTGAGCCGGTGTCCTTTCTCGAAACCAGGAGTTTTCCATGACACGACTTATCCTTGCACTCGTTCCCGCGCTTGCGTTGGCCGCGTGCGACAAGCCCGCCGTCGTCACCACCGAACCGGCCGATGATATGGCTGTAACCACCACGCCCGCTGAAAGCGGCGTCCCGGCAGCGGCGGCGGTGGTCGATACCGCCGATTATCTGGCAAGGGCGGCGGCGGGCGACCGGTTCGAGATCGACAGCTCGAAAGCGATCCTGGAGAAGACCGGCAACGCTGACGTCAAGGCGTTCGCGAACATGATGATTGCGGACCACCAGAAGTCTTCGGATGAACTGAAGGCGGCGGCCAGGAAAGCTGGTCTGGACGTGCCGCCGGCATCTCTCGATCCCGATCAGCAAGGGCAGATCGATGCGATCCGCAAGACCTCCGGCGCCGACGCCGACCGGGTCTATCTGAACGCGCAACGCACGGCCCATGCAATGGCCTTGAGTCTTCACACCGATTACGCGGCCAACGGCACGGTTCCGGATCTCAAGGCTACCGCCGGCCGCATCGCCACCGTTGTGCAGCAGCATAGCGACAAGCTCAGCACTATCAGCATCAAATGAGCATCGCCGGCACGTCCGGCGGGCTCGGAGGAGATGGATCATGCCCCAGGGTGACAAATCGAGCTATACCGACAAGCAGAAGCGCCAGGCCCGCCACATTGAAGAGGGGTACGAAGAGCGCGGAACGGATCGCGAGGAGGCCGAACGGCGTGCCTGGGCAACGGTAAACAAGCAAACCGGTGGCGGGCAGAAGTCTCGTGCCAAACACAAGGGGGCGGACTGACGCGTCCGCCATGGTGGCGCAGCGGGCACGCCCGGTGCGCGGGGCCGGCCGGTTCACGAAGTCGAAACCGCGTGAACCAGCCGGATCATCGCATTGGCGGCTGCGAGCTTGTCATGCCTGAGCGGGAGGAGGAGCCTCTGGCGGCTGGACGCCCGGGTCTATCCGGTCCGGTTGTTCGTTGGGTACTTCGCCCGGAACCTGATCGGGTGGGGTTTCCGGAGGAGCTTCCGGGATATCGGTGTCGGGTGGGGATTCCGGGACTGTCGCCATTCTGGCCTCCTGTGCTCGGTGTACTTATGGCAATTTCAAACCCGGCACCGCGCTAAGGTTCCTGCAATGCCGGCTTATGTTTGCATCGCGCGGCGAAACGAAACGGTATCGCGCCGCGATACGGAAAGGCGAAACGGGGAACATAACTTCTGCCCGCACGTATCGATTGCACATCCTTCTAAAGGAAATGCGATATTGAGGAGATTACCATGCGAAAGCGCGGGAATGAGGTCCATCTGAATACAGAAGAGGTTCGCAGCGGATCGAGCCCAAACATAGTACGCTGGGTGCTGGGGATCAGTCTTTTTCTGGCGATAATCGCTCTTTCGGCAATATGGATCACCGGTGCGATTTCGGTATAAAAAGAGGAACTGCAACTGGTCCGACGCAGGCAACGATATAGCGATAGAAGGGGATAAATACCCGGCTTGAAGAGTTTAAATATTTGGCTCTTACGGAGAAATTGCCATGGAAAACCAAATTGAACTCGACGAGACCAGCGATATCATTTCCTCGAACAAGGTCGAGGGAACTTCGGTTTACGATAGCGAGGGCAATAACCTCGGGTCGATCTACAACTTCATGGTCAACAAGCGGTCCGGCCAGGTCGAATACGCCGCGATGCGGTTCGGCGGCTTTCTCGGGATCGGAAGCGACTATTATCCCATCCCCTGGGACATGCTGACCTACGACACCGACAAGGGTGGCTATCAGGTGGATATCTCGAAGGATTTGCTCGAGAACGCTCCGCGCTACGACGAGAACAGCGAGCCGGTGTTCGACCAGTCCTACGGCCGTGATCTCTACGGGTACTACGGCGTGCCGTACTCGTTCTGACCTGCTCCGGCGCGGTGTCTTCAAGATGCCGCGCCGGCTTGCGGCTACAAGCCTTATGGCAAGGAATATTGCGCTGATTGGCGTGACCGTCGCCATGCGCGCGTGATCAGGCCATGTGAGGGCCAACGGGTTCGATCGATGGCAAATCCGAGGCCGTCGTTGGTTTGCAAAATGAAATGGCGGAGACGGAGGGATTCGAACCCTCGGTACCGGATTTACCAGTACGACGGTTTAGCAAACCGTTGGTTTCAGCCACTCACCCACGTCTCCGGATCGCAGCGGCGAGGGCGGCCTATAGCGGCGGTTGAACATGGCGGCAAGGGGGGACCGACCACCGCCTGCAATTCCTGAACCGGAAGGTGAAAAAGCGGAAACCGTCGGCTGTTTTCGTCGGTCCGGCGTATTTCCGACTCGACTCATCGCCCGTTCATTGTCGCGGAGCGACGACTGGATTCTGTGCTTGAAGGTTGACCGTGGCGGCTGCGGCCGGGGGCCGGGCATGAACAGGATCGGGATGGACGTATGAATATCTACCGCCGGATTATGCAGGCCGCTGCTGGGCTGGCGCTTGTCGCGGGGCAAGCCGCAGTGGCGCAGGTGCAGACGATCGACCCCAATTCGGCGATCGACGGCGATTTGTCGCATGGAGCTGCCGCCGCGCCCGCCAACCCGGCGACCGCGTCATCGGGAACCTATGCGACGCCTGTCGGGCCGGAGGTAGGCACCACGCCGGCCCTGCCGGCCCCCTCGCAGACCCAATCGCTGCCCCCGTCGACGGTGGATCAGTCGTTGCCCGCGACCACGACGGCTGCCCCCGTGCCGCCGCCGGCCGGTTCCTCGACCGCGCCGGGCAATACCTATCACGAAGACGATCTCATCGGCGCAGCGGAAGGCGTGTTCGGCAAGGGCGCCAAGGGGCTGGCGCTGATGATCCGCGATATCCTGGGCAAGCAGGGCGAACCCAATGGCTATATCACCGGGCGCGAGGCGGGCGGGGCGCTGGTTGTCGGCCTGCGGTACGGTTCGGGCACGTTGCACCACAAGGTGGAGGGGGAGCGGCCGGTCTACTGGACAGGTCCGTCGATCGGCTTCGATGCCGGCGCCAATGCCGGCAACACGTTCGTGCTGGTCTACAACCTGTACGACAGCGAGGATCTCTATCACCGCTTCGGCGCGGGCGAGGGGCAGGCCTACCTCGTCGGCGGGTTCAACGTCAGCTACCTGCGCCGGGGCGATGTGGTGCTGATTCCGGTCCGCATGGGGGTTGGCCTGCGGCTGGGCGTGAACGCCGGTTACATGAAGTTCTCGCACAAGCAGAACTGGTTGCCGTTCTGATAACGGGCCTGGACGGGGCCTGGCAGGAAACGGCCTGCGAGCCGCGCAGGTTTCCCTTTGGTCGACAAATCAGGCCAAAGGCCAAATCAGGGGTTGCCCCGAAGGCATAGCGGCGGCATGGAGCCGCCGCGTTTTCCGCAGCTTTCAGGACACACCCCATGCTCGAAAATCTTGCTCCCCAGCCCGCCGATGCGTTGCTTGCGCTGATCAAGCTGCACAATGCCGATCCGCGCGCCGACAAGATCGACCTGGGCGTGGGCGTCTATCGCACGTCCGATGGCGCGACCCCGGTTTTCGCGGCGATCAAGGCGGCGGAGAAGCGGCTGCTCGATACGCAGGATTCCAAGGCGTATCTCGGCCCCGAAGGCGACATGGGCTTTGTCCATGCGCTGATCCCCTACGTGTTCGGCGCGGACTTCGACCGTGCGCGGGTGGAAGGCATGCAGGCGCCCGGCGGCACCGGCGCGGTGCGGCTGGCGGTGGAAGTGGCCAAGCGCGCCGGCATCAAGCGGCTGTGGATGGGCACGCCTTCGTGGCCCAACCACGCGCAGATCGTGAACGCGATCGGCCTTGAACTGAAGACGTTCCCGCACATGACCGCCGATGGCGCGGCCGATCTCGACGCGCTCAAGGCGGCGCTGGCCCAGGCGGAACCGGGCGACGCGGTGCTGCTGCACGGTTGCTGCCACAACCCCACCGGTGTCGACTATACCGATGCGCAGTGGGACGCGATCGCGCCGCTGCTCAAGGCGCAGGGCGTGCTGCCGATCCTCGACCTGGCCTACCAGGGCCTGGGCTCGGGCATGGAAGCCGATGCCTATGGCCTGCGCAAGGTCCTGGCGACCGTTCCCGAAGCACTGGTCGCCTACAGCTGCGACAAGAACTTCGGCCTCTACCGCGATCGCGTCGGCGCGTTCTATGCGGTGACGTCGGATGCCGAGGCGCTGGCCAAGGCCATGTCGAACGGCGCGACGATCGCGCGCGCCAGCTGGTCGATGCCCCCGGATCACGGCGCGGCCGCCGTGCGGCTGGTGCTGGCAGACGCCGAACTGACGAAGCTGTGGCTCGCCGAACTCGACGAGATGCGCGACCGGATGCGCTGGGTGCGCGATCGCCTTGCCGCCGCGCAGCAGGTCGGCACGGTCAACATGGCGCCGCTAGGCACGCAGAACGGGCTGTTCTCGATGCTGCCGCTCAACGGCGAGCAGATCCTTGCCATTCGCGAAAAGCACGGCGTGTACATGGCGGGGTCCGGGCGCATCAACATTGCCGGGCTGACCAATGGAAATATCGAGAAGTTCATCGAAGCGCTCGGTGATGTCGCGGCCTGACGCGGCCGGTACGGAGCTGTTCGACCGGCAGGCGGTGCTGGAGGGGGAGCGCCTCCTTCTGCGCCCCTACCGGTCCGAGGACTACGCGGCGCTTTTTGCCGTCGCGTCCGATCCGCTGATATGGGAAGTGCATCCGGCGCACGACCGGTGGAAGGAGCCGGTGTTCCGCGCCTTCATGGCCGATGCGATGGAGAAAGGCGGAACGCTCGTCGCCATCGACCGGGCCAGCGGCGAGATCGTCGGCTCGTCGCGCTTCCAGGGACTGGATGCGGCGCGTTCGCAAGTCGAGATCGGCTGGACCTTTCTGGCGCGCAAGTGCTGGGGCGGGGCGTACAATCGCGAGATGAAGCGGCTGATGCTGGCGCAGGCCTTCACCGGCGTGCAGCGCGTGGTGTTCCATATCGGCGCGGACAACATCCGCTCGCGCAAGGCGTGCGAGGCGATCGGGGGCCGGCTGACGGACGAGACCGACGTGGTCGAGCGTGGTGGCGCGATGGTGCTGCATGTGATCTACGAGATCACCCGCGATAGCTTTGCCAGCGGCCCGCTGGCCTGAATGCCGGGCAGTGCCATGAAAGGCAGGCGCCGGTTGCTTTCGACCGCTGTCCGCCTGGGCATCATGGCCCTTGGCGCGGGGTATGCCGTCCCGCTTCATGCGGAGGATGCGCCGTGGTCGGCGCGTGCCCGAACGGTGGCGGCCTATCTGGACCAGCAATGGGGCCAGCCCGCGGGCTGGGGCGCGAGCGAACCCTGGCAGCGGTTCGTGATCGTGGACGCGCTGATCGATTACGAACGGCGAACGGGCGATCACGCGTGGCGCGGCCGGGTGGATGCCGCCGTGCGTAACCGCGCCGGCCTCGCGCTCAACGATGATGCGCTCTGGGCGGTGATCGCCAGCGTTCACGCGTGGAACGACGATCACGATCCGGCTCTCTTGGACTATGCCAGCGAAACCTATCGCCGGCTGGTCACGACCTACTGGGACGATCGGTGCCAGGGCGGGCTATGGTGGGACCCCGCGCGATCGTACAAGAATGCCATCACCAACGAACTGCTGCTCTATGCCTCCACGCAATTGTATCTGGCGACCGGGCAACAGGCGTATCGCGACTGGGCCTTGCGTGTCTGGTCGTGGATCAGCCAGTCGTCGATGATCGGACGCGACGGGATGGTCAATGATGGCTTGAACGCCTCATGCCGTAACAACGGGCAACCCTATTTTACCTACAACCAGGGCGTGCTGATTGGTGGGCTGACCGATCTGACGACGATCACCGGCGACTCTGCCTATCGCGATCTCGCGGTGCGAACGGCCCTCACGGCCACGCGCCTGCTGTCCACGTCCGGCGGCATTCTGCGCGAACCGGTTCCTTCGATCGGTTCGGACGGCTTCATGTTCAAGGGCGTGTTCGCCTATCATCTGGGCCATCTGCTCGATGACATGCCGGCTGGCCCGGACCATGCGGAACTGCTGCGCTGGAGCCAGGCCAATGCCGAAGCCGTATGGCAAGCCAGCGACGCCGGCATGCGGGCGATCGGAAGCGACTGGTCCGATCCCGCGTCGGCCGCCGGGGCGGCGTCGCAGGTGTCCGGCCTCAACATGCTGCTGGTAGCAGGCGCATCCGCCGATCCCGGCGGACCCCCGCCTTTGAGAACGCGTTGACAAGTCAGCGCTTCGCAACACACTGACGCTTCGATCCGGCGGTCAGGCCAGCCGGTGTTCGCGGACCGGCGCGGCGGAGATGGCATGAGCGATGACAGTCAGAATGCCGGATTGACCGGATGGAAGATCGACCAGCTCGATTTTCCCACGTTCCGTATCAGTCTTCTGGCCAAGATCATGGATCGCGTGACGATCCGCACCCTCTCGCAGCAGACCGATCTGTCGTATGCCCAATGGCGCGTGCTTGCCCGGCTGGGCTTGATGGCGGGCGGCGGCACGGTGCGTGATATCGCGACGCTGGCCTGGGTCGATCGCGCGGAAGTCAGCCGCGCGGTAAGCGCGCTCGAAGAGCTGGGGCTGGTGGCGCGCAAGGATAATCCCCGCGATCGTCGTGCGCCGATCCTGACGCTGACAGCGCCGGGGGAGCGCGTTTATCGCGACGTGCTGGGCAAGCGCACCGCGTTTCACGAACACCTTCTGGAAGACCTTTCGATGGAGGAAAGGGCCACGCTGGACGCCCTGCTCGTCCGCATCGGAGACCGTTTGCTGGGCGAATTCGACAAGGCATGAATGCCGGGATGGCGGATGGCGCGGATCCGAGGATCATGCGCGCACATCATCCTAGACAGTTGGAGAATAAGTGCTTGACGATTGTCTAATTGCATGAAAACCTCCCCGACAAATTCGATAAGCATAACGTGATTGCGACAGGGCAATGGGGAGCTGGCCATGCGGCGTAGCGACGGTCGTGTTTCGGGTTTGTGGTGGCGCGCGGGGGCCTTGCTGGGGTCGACCGCGCTGGCGGGAAGCGGGGTTGCGCACGCGCAGCAAGCGGCGGACCCGAACCAGCCGGTCGATATCGTGGTTACGGCCACCAAGCGCAGCGAACGCCTGCAGGACGTGCCGCTCAGCATCCAGGCGCTCGGCAATACCGAGCTGGACCAGCGCCAGGTGCAGAGCTTCGACGATTATGCGAAGCTGCTGCCCAGCGTCAGCTTCCAGTCGTTCGGCCCCAGCCAGAGCCAGATCTACTTTCGCGGCGTGACCAGCGGCGGGGACGGGTTGCACGGCGGCTCCGCCCCGGCGAGCGGCCTCTATCTCGATGAAGTGCCGCTCACCACGATCGCCAACAACGTCGATTTCCACGTCTACGATATCGAGCGGGTGGAAGCGCTGTCGGGGCCGCAAGGCACGCTTTACGGCGCCAGTTCGCTGTCAGGCACGTTGCGCCTGATTACCAACAAGCCCGATCCATCAAAGTTTTCAGCCGGTTACGATCTTGATCTCAACAAGTTCGGCAAGGGCGCGGTGGGCGGCACCGCCGAAGCGTTCGTCAATATCCCGTTGGGCGAGCGCGCGGCGATCCGCCTGGTCGGGTTCTACGAGCATGACGGCGGCTATATCGACAACACACCGGCGACGCGGACCTACACGCTGAACGACGACGATCCGACCACCAACGTCACCATCAACAACGCGAGGTTCGTCAAGAAGGACTTCAACGACGTCGATACCTGGGGCGGCCGGGCCGCGCTGAAGATCGATCTGGACGATGACTGGACCGTGATGCCCGGCATTACCTACCAGCACCAGGTCGCGCACGGCGCCTTCCTCTACGATCCCCGCGCGGGCGACCTGCAGGTTCACGATTTCACGCCCGATCGCAACAAGGATAGCTGGTATCAGGCCGCGCTGACGATCGAAGGCAAGCTGTCGGACTGGGACGTGACCTACGCGGGCGGCTATTTCGAGCGCCATGTGAACAACCAGACGGACTACAGCTACTACACCGTCGCCTATGATGGCGGTTCGCATCAGGGCAGCTTCTATTACACCTATTTCCCGACCGGCGACGGCGGGTTCCTCGATCCCACGACGCAACAGGTACTGGCAGACCGCTATACCAAGATGACGCACGAATTGCGCGTTTCCTCTCCCGCCAAGGAGCCGGTGCGGTTGACCGCAGGTCTGTTCTTCGAGCGGCAGACCGACTACATCGAGGCGGACTACATCATCCCGGGCATTTCGCGGATCCCGCAGGATGGATTCTTCTATCCCACGCCGATACCGGGGTTCGGGGATTCAACCTTCCGCACGCGCACCAACCGCGTGGACCGCGATTATGCCGCGTTCGCCGATGTCGCGTGGGACATTGTCCCCAACCTGACGCTCGACGTGGGCATCCGTGGGTTCATCACCAAGAATACGCAGATCGGCTTTTCGGGCTTCGCCTTCAACGCCGCAGATCCGAATTGCCTGCCGACGACCTCGACCGACCGGCCCTGTACTAACATCAACGGCAAGTTCGTCGATTCCGGGGAGACGCACAAGGCCACGCTTTCGTGGAAGTTCGCGCCGAACAAGATGGTCTACGCCACCTATTCCACGGGCTATCGCCCCGGTGGCCTCAACCGCAGGACCGGCATCCTGCCCTACAAGTCCGATACGCTCGACAACTTCGAGATCGGCTGGAAGACAAGCTGGTTCGATCGCAAGCTGACGATCGGCGGGGCGGTGTTCATCGAGAAGTGGAAGAAGCTGCAGTTCGGCCTCAGCCCGGTGGGCCAGGCGGGCGTCACCAACATCTACAACGCCGGTGACGCGCGCGTTCACGGGATCGAGGGCAACTTCGACTGGAGGATGGGCGGGTTCCAGCTTTCCGGATCGGGGACGTATGTCGATGCCAAGCTGACCACGGACTTCTGCCAGTTCGATGCGGCGGGCAACAGCGTGTGCGTGCCGGGCGTTGTGCCGGCGGCGGCGCGGGGCACGCGCCTGCCGATCCAGCCGAAGTTCAAGGGATCGGCCACGGCGCGCTACAACTTCCGGCTGGGTTCGATAGACGCCTACGTCCAGGGATCGGTGCTGCATCAGAGCAATTCGCGCACGTTCCTGACCGATGCCGAATATGCGGCGGTCGGGCCGACGCCGGCCTTCACCACGGCGGATTTCGCGGTGGGCGGGCAAGTGGGCGACATGACGTTCCAGATCTACATCCAGAACGCGTTCGACGCGCGCGGGGAACTGAGCCGCAACACGGCCTGCGCGCCGTCCTTCTGCGGAGCCTATTACCGGGTCTATCCGGTGAAGCCGCAACTGTTCGGGATCAAGTTCGGACACCACTTCTGACGGAGGGAGGGGGGCGGCCGTCTCTCGCTCCGTCGAGGGGCGGCCGCTAACCCGCCGCCATTTCCACCGCATCCCAGCGATCGAGCAGCCACTGCCGGATATAGGCGGCATGCGAGCGGTCCACATAGAGGCGGACGGTTTCATCCCGCCACACCGCTGCCACGCGCAGCGCCGCGAAGCGCATCACGCGCGAACACAGGCCGGGGCCAGGCCGGTCATGACCGAGCCGCGCCGCCACGCCCGATCCCGAAAGGGTAAAGGCCACCAGCCCCGCGCCGGCGTCTCCCAAAAGGGCGGTCTTGCCCGCCACGGCCCGTTCCAGTGCGGGCAGGAGCGCGCCGGGCGTTTCGATCAGGAAATCGTGCGGCCCCTGCCAGATCAGCAGGGTGTCTCCGCCGCCAGCCTTTGCGACCACCGGAGCAGTCGGTGCGGGGAGAGGGGCCTCCAGTACGGCAGCGATTGCCCGTGTCAGCGCACGGTCGCGATCCGGGGCGAACGTCAGCCGGGTGAGAGCCGGTGCGGTATCGATGCGGAAACGAACGGTCTCCGTGGCCAGAGTGTCAGACATGCAGCCGGGCTCCTTCGGGATCGAGGAAGCGCGGCGCCACCACGTGCGCCCGGAAAGTGCGCCCTTCCGACCAGATATCCACCGTTTCGCCATGGCGCTGGCGTCCGTCGGCGAGCAGTCCCAGCGCGATTGCGCGGTCCAGCGTGGGGCTGAAGCAACTGCTGGTGACGAAGCCCTGGCTCGGATGCGGCGAACCGCCGATGACATGGCCGCCCACCGGCAGTGGCGCGTGTCGCTCCAGCGGCTCCAGTCCGACAAGCTGGCGGCGGCCGGTCCTGCTGGCGGAAGGATGCAGCAGCGAACGCTTGCCAAGGTAATCGCCTTCGCGCTGGCCGGGCTTGCCCCAGCCGATGTCGGCCGGGATGGTCGCGCCGTCGGTGTCGGTGCCTACGTGGATGAAGCCCTTTTCGATGCGCAGGATGTCCAGCGCCTCCAGCCCGAACGGCACCATCCCGAACGACCGCCCGGCTTCCCACAAACGGTCGGCCAACATTCCGGCTTGTGGGGCGGCGATCGCGATCTCGTAGCTGAGTTCGCCGGTGAAGCTGACTCTCTGGACCCGGACGCGGTGGGGGCCGAGCGTCGTTTCCGTGACGGACAGGTGCGGGAAATCGGCCGAGGTGGCGGGAAGGGCGCAGCCCGCCGCGCGCACCACGTCGCGCGCCTTCGGCCCGGCAACGGTCAGCACCGCCCATTCCTCGGAAACGTCGCGCGTCACCAGATCGAGCGGCCACTGGCACTGGTGCCAGTCCTCGATCCAGCCGCGCACGCGGGCGGCATGGCCGCTGCTGGCGTTGAGCAGGAAGTGATCCTCGGCCAGGCGGGCGACGACGCCATCGTCGAGCAGCACGCCGAGTTCGTCACACAGCAGGTTGTAGCGCGCGCGCCCTACCGGGATCGTGCTGGGACGGCCGAGCGAGATGAGGTCGAGGAAGCGGCCGGCCTCCGGTCCTTTCAGCTCGATCTTGCCGAACGAGGAACTGTCCATGATGCCCACGTTGCCGCGCACGGCCAGCGCCTCGCGCCGGGCCGCCGCTTCCATGCTCTCGCCGGCAAGGGGGTAGTGCGACGGGCGCAGATGGCCGAAATCCTCGAACATGGCTCCCTGGGCGACATGCCAGTCGTGCGCCGGCAGATGTTGCCACGGGCGGAACAGAGCGCCGTTGGGGCGGTCGGCCGCGAGTGCGGCGATGGCGACCGGGGCGAAGGGCGGGCGGTACTTCGTGGTGCCCAGCGCGGCCGGATCGTCGCCGCGCAGCTGCGCCAGCGCGGCGACACCGTTGGTGCTGCTGAGCCGTCCCTGATCCACGCCCATGCCCCATACGGTGTAGCGTTTGACGTGTTCGACCGAGCGGTAGTTTTCGCGCGTCGCCTGTTCGAGATCGGCCAGCGTCACGTCGGTCTGCAGGTCCACGAACACGCGCTTGGGGTTGTCGCTCGGCGGGATCGGTGGCGCGGGCGGGCCGGCAAGGGGAAGGGGCACGGTGGGCGCTTCTCCGCGCGCGGCGGCCAGCCCGGCGGCGCGCCCGCTGGCGATGGCTTCGTCCTGGTCGCGCAACCCGGCGGCAAGACCGCAGACGTGGGTGGGTTGCGCGGCCTTGTCGGGCACGAAGCCACCCAGCGCGGGATCGTGGCGCGTGCTGCCGCCCGACTGGCTGAACAACTGGACCGCCGGGGACCATCCGCCCGAAACGGCGATCAGGTCGCAGGCAATCCGCTGCGACCCACCCGGCCCGTCGATCACCGCGCCGCGCACGCGGGACCAGCCCCTGGCGGAGCGCACGTGGCTGCCGGCATGGACGGTTATCCCGCGCGCCCGCGCTTGTTCCGCCAGCGGCGGCGTGGGCCGCAGATCGACGATGCCCCTGACGGCAAGGCCGGCCTCCCGCGCCGCGAAAGCCGCCGCGTAAGCACCATCGTCGGCGGTCGCGAACAGCGCGGCCTTGCCCGGCGCCACGCCATAGCGTTCGACATAGGTCCGCACCGCGCCCGCCAGCATCACGCCGGGCAGGTCGTTGTTGGCGAACAGCATCGGCCGTTCGAACGCGCCTGTCGCGATCACGACCTGCGCGGCGCGCAGCTTCCACAGCCGTTGCCGCAAAGTGCCGGTATCGATCTCTTCCACGGCCGTCACGAAGTTCGCGTCGTAATAGCCGAGCGCGGTGGTGCGGGTGAGCGCCTCCACACCCTTCGGCAACGGGCCGGACAGGCGCGTATCGGCTTCCACCAGCAAGACCTTTGCGCCTGCCGCAGCGGCGGCTTCGGCGGCGGCGAGACCCGCCGGCCCGCCGCCGATGACCAGCACGTCCACATGGCGTTCTCGGGCTTCGTAGCGGTCGGGGTCGGGCAGCGCCGGAGCGGTGCCGAAGCCGGCCGCGCGGCGGATGAACGGTTCGAACCAGTGCCAGTTCGGCCAGATGAAGGTCTTGTAGTAGAACCCCGCGCTGAGCAGCGCGGCCAGGCGGTCGTTGAGCCGGCCGAGGTCGAAGCGGGTGGAGGGCCAGCCGGTGGGGGTGGACGCCACCAGCCCCTCGCGCAGCGGAACCAGCGTGGCCGGCACGTTGGGCGTCAGCGCCGCGCCTTCGCCAAGCTGAACGAGGGCATTGGTTTCGGCAAAGCCGGTGCCGATCACGCCGCGCGGGCGGTGGTACTTGAACCCGCGCCCGACGATCGAGACGCCGTTGGCGAGCAGCGCCGAGGCCAGCGTATCGCCGGCAAAGCCCTGCATCGCGCGTCCGTTGTAAATGAACGTCAGCGGCTGGTTGCGGTCGATCCCGTCGCCGCCCGTCGAAAGCCGGAACCCGCTCATGCTATGCCGTCCGGCCGGGGCGCATCGGGGCGGTAGGTGGCGAGAATGCGGTGGCTCACCGTGTCGCGCAGCGCGTGGAACCAGCGCCGGCAGCCAAAGCTGTGGACCCAGCGTTCGGCCAGCACGCCCTTGGGGTTGGTGTGGAAGAACAGGTATGCGGCCCATTCCTCGGGCGAAACCTGCTCGGGCGGTTCGGGGCGATCGATATGGGCATCGCCGCCGTTGACGAACTCGTCCTCGTCGCGCGGGCCGCACCAGGGGCAGTCGATCCACAGCATCAGTGGGCGATCCCGGCAGCGGCGGCTTCATCGACCAGCGCGAGATCGCGGAAGCGGTCGAGCGAGAAGGCGCGGATCAGGGGGTGCGGCTCTCCCGTGGCGACGGTATGGGCGAACGTCTCGCCGCTCGCGGGAATGGCCTTGAACCCGCCGCCACCCCAGCCGCTGTTGAGGAACAGGCCGGGCACCGGGCTTTTGCCCAACACGGGCGAGCTGTCGTAGGCGTAATCGACGATGCCGGCCCACTGGCGCAGCAGCCGCACGCGGCTGAACGACGGGATCAGCTCGATCAGCGAGGCCAGCGCCGCTTCCATTGTCGGCAGGTTGCCGCGCTGGGCATAGGAGGCATAGGCATCGGCATTGCCGCCGATCACCAGCCCGCCCTTGTCCGACTGGCTGACATAGACCCCCAGCACGTTGGACGAGGCAATGGTGTGCAGCACCGGTTTCAGGGGCTCGGAGACAAAAGCCTGCAAGGCATAGCTGCGCAGCGGCAGGCGGAAGCCCGCCATATCGGCCAGCACGCTCGAATGTCCGGCGACGGCGACGCCCACGCGCCCCGCGCCGATCAGGCCGCGCGTGGTCTCTACGCCGGTCACCGCGCCGCTGGCGGGATCGCGGCGGATGCCGGTGACCGCGCATTGCTGGATGATGTCGACGCCCAGCCGGTCGGCGGCGCGGGCATAGCCCCAGACCACCGCGTCATGCCGCACCGTGCCCGCGCGGCCCTGCCACATCCCGCCCAGAATGGGGTAGCGGGCATCGGGCCGGGTGTTGAGGATCGGGCAGCGCTGATAACACTCCTCGCGCGAGAGCATGCGCATGTCCACGCCGTTCAGCGCCATCGCGTTGACCAGTCGGCGCTGGAAATCCAGCTCGTGCCGGCTGTGCGCGACCACCAGCTGCCCGCGCTGACTGAACATGATGTTGAAGTTCAGCTCGCGCGAAAGGCCTTCGTAGAGGCTGACCGAGTGGTCGAAGAAGGCCGCGCTTTCGGGATAGTAGTAGTCCGAGCGGACGATCGTGGTGTTGCGGCCGGTGTTGCCGCCGCCGATCCAGCCAGCTTCCAGCACGGCCACGTTGGTGATGCCGTGCCGCTTCGCCAGGTAATAGGCGGTGGCCAGCCCGTGGCCGCCGCCGCCCACGATCACCACGTCATAGGCCGCGCGCGGTTCGGGCGAGCGCCAGGCTTCCGGCCAGTGCCGGTTGCCGGTCAGCGCGTGGCGCGCGATCGCGAGGGCCGAATAGCGGCCTTTCATCCGGGTCGGTGCCCGCCCTGGCGGTCGGCCACATAGCGGCGGATGTCGAGGCTGTAGTCCTCGATCGGCGAATAGTAGCCATGCGTGTGGACCCCGGCGGCAATGCCGGACTGGACGCGCTCGCACACCGCCCAGTCCTGCCGGTTGACCAAGTCCCAGAAGTCGACCGCGTCCGCGGGATCGAAATCGGCGCGCGCCATCTCGTCGGGATGGAACAGGAAGCGGCATTCGATGACGGTCCGGTCCGCGGCGGTGGGCCACAGCACAAAGGCGGCGGCGTGGTCCATCGACACGCTGAGCATCACGTTGGGGTAGAGCAGTTCCCCCTTGTGCCGGACCTTTTCCTCTTCCGAAAGGCCGGGGAAGGGCGCGCGCGTGGTGGTGCCGCTGGCGGTATAGGTGACCGCACCGGCGCGGTGCGGGATGCCCGCTTCCCAGTCCAGATCGATGCCGCCGCGTTCGCGGAACGCCGGCACCACGTCGCACAGTTCGGGGTGGACGGCCGGGCAATGATAGCACTCGTTGTAGTTTTCGAGCACGATCTTCCAGTTCGCGGCCACCTCGTAGCGAATGGTGTGGCCGGTGCGCAGGTCCGCCAGCGGGTAGTTGGCCAGCCGGCGCGATGCGGTGGCGACGCAGGCTGGGAAATCGGGCGCGGTTGCGGGCTTCAGGTTCACGAACACGAAGCCGCCCCAGGTGGCGACGCCCACGGGATAGAGCGGGTAGTCCGCCTTGTTGAAGCCGGGGGCGTCCTGCAGGTGGGGCGCGGCCAGCAGCCGGCCGTCCAGCCCGTAGGACCAGCCGTGGTACGGGCAACGGATCATGTTGCGCGCGATCACCCCGGCATCGAGCGTCACGCCCCAGCGCGCATCGTTCCCGGCATCGCACAGCCGCGCGCCACGATGCCGGCAGACGTTGTAATGCGCGTGAAGCGCGCCATCGCGGCCGCGCACCAGCAGGATGTTTTCGCCCGCAACCTCCAGCACGAGGTGCGATCCAGCTTCGGGCAGGTCTTCCTCGCGCGCGGCGCAGAACCATTCGCGCGTGAAGATCGTCTCCTTGTCGAGCGCGAAGGCTTCGGGCGTGAGATAGGCGGCGCTGTCGAGCGAGCGTTCCATCGTGGCGTCCCCATGCGGCTGGCTCATGATCGTCGATTCCCCGATGTCGTTATTAGACACTTGCCTCATAAAATTCTTTCGGGCAAGCCATGTGTCGATGGCATCGCGGGAAGGGTGCCGACGCAACGCACCAAGGGGCGCACCGCATATGGCCACGCAGGACCGGACATACGACGCCATCGTGGTGGGCGGTGGCCATAACGGCCTGACGGCGGCCGCCTATCTCGCGCGGGCCGGGCGGTCGGTGCTGGTGGTGGAACGGCGGCCGATCGTCGGCGGCGCCTGCGTCACCGAGGAGGTGATTCCGGGGCATCGCGTGTCGTTCACGTCCTACATCGCCTCGATGCTGATGCCCACGGTGATCCGCGATCTCGATCTGGGATCGCACGGCCTGCGCATGGTGGCGTGCGATCCGATCCTGACGGTGCCGCTGGGCGATGGCCAGATCATCCGCTGGTGGGCCGATCCCGAACGCACGGCGCGGGAAATCGCCCGCTTTTCTACGAGCGACGGCGCGGCATTTCTGGAAGTCGATCGTAAACTCAAGGCCTTGGCCGCCTATCTTCAACCGTTCTTTCTGGAACCGCCGCCGGATCTCGCCGCCAAGGGGCTGGACAAGCTGCGCGAAGGCTTGCGTCTGGCGCGGCGCTTCCGCAGGATCAACGGCGTCGAGATGGGGGAGATGGTCACCTTCCTCACCGGGTCGCTCGGCGATTTCCTGGACCGCCATTTCGAGGCGGAGGAGACCAAGCGGATGATCCTTGCCAACAGCGTCTATGGCAAGCACGGCGGCCCTTACGAGCCGGGTTCGGCCGTGGGGATGCTGTTCCACCTGCTATCGGGCGGCGATCACAGCGTGCAGGGCTTCAACGGGCACGTCATGGGCGGCATGGGCGCGATCACCGGCGCCATCGCGGCGGCGGCCCGCGGCTTCGGCGCGGACATCCTGACCGATGCGCCGGTCGCCCGGATCGATGTCGAACAGGGCCGCGCCATCGGCGTGACGCTGGCGGACGGCCGCTCCTTCCGGGCGGATGTGGTGCTGTCGAACGCCGACCCCAAGCGCACGTTCCTGGGGCTGGTCGATCCTGCGCACCTGCCGGCGGACTTCCGCGCCGACATTGCCGCGATCAAGATGGGCGGCCCGGCGGCCAAGCTCAATCTGGCGCTTTCGGGGGAGCCGACCGTGATCGGCCGTGCGCCCGATGCCTCGCCGCTGGAGCGTTCGCTGCTGTCGATCGCGCCGACGCTGGAAGGCGCGCAGCGCTGCGCCGACATCGCCCGCTTCGGCGACATTCCCGAACACCTGTGGATCGATTGCGTGATCCCCAGCCTGGTCGACGACAGCCTGTGTCCGCCGGGCCACCACATGATGACCTGCTTCATCCAGTTCGTGCCCTACAAGCTGCGCGAAGGAACGTGGGACGATCATCGCGAGGCCTTCGCGGATTCGATCATCCGGCAGATCAGCCGGCACATGCCCGATCTGCCCGAGAAGATCATCGGCCGCACCGTGCTGACTCCGCTCGATCTGGAGCGGACCTATGGCCTCACCGAAGGCAACATCTTCCACGGCGATCTGCATCCCGGCGCGCTGTTCTCGATGCGCCCGGTGCCGCGCTGGTCGCAATACCGGACGCCGGTGGAGGGGCTCTACTTGTGCGGGGCCGGCGCGCATCCGGGCGGCGGGGTGACCGGGGCGCCGGGGCACAACGCGGCCATGCAGGTCCTGCGGGACCGCAAGCGGCGGCGCCAACGCTGATGGCGGGAGGCGCGCACAACCCGCCCAAGGTAATGGGTGTCGCGGACCTCGCGCTGTTCTATATCGTTACCGGCGTCAGCCTGCGCTGGATCGCCACGGCGGCGGCGATGGGGCCAAGCTCCATCGTGGTGTGGCTGGGCGCGCTGCTCGGCTTCTATTTCCCGCTGGTCATGGCGGTGGTGGAGCTTTCCTCGCGCTATCCGCAGGAAGGCGGGCTCTATGTCTGGACCCGGCAGGCGTTCGGCCCGTTCGCGGGCTTCATGGCTGGGTGGAGCTACTTCACCTCGAACCTGCCCTACTTTCCCAGCGTGTTCTATTTCGATGCCGGCAACGCGCTTTATATCGGTGGCGACAGGTTGTTGCACCTGCACAACAGCCCCCTGTTCTTCGTCGGCTTCTCGCTGATCGCGCTGGCGTTCATTACCTGGCTCAACATCGTGGGCCTGAAATTCGGCAAGTGGCTGCACAACATGGGGGCGATCGGCATGTGGCTGCCGGTGCTGATGGTGATCGGCCTTGCCGTGGTGGTGGGCTGGCGCTTCGGCCCGGTGACGTCGTTTCCCGCCGCCTCGCTCGTGCCGACGTTCGACGTGCAGCACATGATCTTCTGGGCGGCGATCGCCTTCGCGCTGTCGGGCGCGGAAACCGCCTCGTTCATGAGCGGCGAGATCAAGGACCCGCGCCGCACGATCCCGCGCGCGCTGCCGATCGCCGGTGTGGTGATCGTCGGCTGCTATATCCTCGGCACCATCGCGGTGCTGGTGCTGATGCCGGCGGGGCAGGTCAGCAGCCTGCAGGGATTGGTCCAGGCCGGCGCGGCGGGGGCGGAGCGGCTGGGCGTGGGCTGGATCGTGGTTCCGCTGGCGCTGCTCATCACCATCGGCAATCTGGGCGCGGCCAGCGGCTTTCTTTCCGCCTGCGCGCGCATCCCGTTCGCGGTGGGCATCGACAGGATGCTTCCCCCCGTCTTCGCCCGCGTTCATCCGCGCTGGGGTACGCCTTACGTGGCGCTGCTGCTGCAAGGCGGGCTGGGGGCGGTGTTCTGCATTCTGGGGCAGGCGGGAACGGGTGTGAAGGGCGCTTACGACGTGCTGGTGAGCATGGGCATCATCGCCGCGTTCCTGCCGTTCATGGGCGTGTTCCTCTCGGTGATCCGGCTGCAGCGCGAACCGGCCGGTCCCGAGGTGACGCGCTTGCCCGGCGGCAAGGTGACCTCCATCGCGGTGGCCTCCATCGGCCTTGCGACTACCCTCGTCGCGCTGGTGCTGGCCGCCTTTCCCGCGCCTGACGAGCCCGACAAGCTGCTGGCGGTGATCAAGATCGCGGGCATGACCGCCGTTCTGCTGGGCGCGGGTGCGCTGATCTACGCCCTCGGCAAGCGCAGCGCCCGCCGTGCGGAAGGCTTCCCCGATGCGGCCGATGCGCCTATCTCCTGAAGCGATCGTGCCGGGGGTATCCAGCCTCCGCCGTCCGGGGACCCGAATGACCGAAGCCGCCACCATTGCCGAACGTCCGCCGCGCAAGCCGCGCGCCAAGCGCCAGCCGCCCACCGTGCGGCGGCAGGACCTGCTGGCGATTACCGTAAGCTGCCTTGCCCGGCTGGGGCCGCGCGGCGCGACCGGGCGCGAAATCTGCCGGCAGGCGGGCGTCTCGCACGGGTTGCTGCGGCATTACTTCCAGAAGCCCGACAATCTCCTGTTCGAGACCTACGAACTGCTGTGCGATCAGCTGATCACCCATCTGGAGGAAGAGGTGGGGGAGATCGGGAAGGACCCGTGGGCCGCGCTCTCGCGTTTTTTCAGCGCTGCCTTTTCCAAGGAATGGGCCAGCGCGGACGTGATCGGCGCGTGGATGGCGTTCTGGCAACTCGCGCGCGGGCGCGAGGACTTCGCCATCGTTAGCGCCCGTTTCAACGCCCGCCAGCGGGCGCTGATGGAGCGAATCGTCCGCGAGCTGCCGGTGGCGAATCACGCCGTGCCCATCGCCGATTCAATCGCGGTCCTGTCCGCCGTGCTCGATGGCCTGTGGATCGAATTCTATCTGTCGGAGGAGCGCACGCCCAAGGATCGCTGCATCGCGCTGTGCGAGATGACCGCCAGCCGCCTTTTCGGCCAATGAAAGATGCCTGCTTGCGTTGCCGGAAACGTTGTTGTACGAACGTACAACAAGATGCGGGGCGCGTCGGAATAGCCGGCCCGCCGCTGTTGGGGAACGCAGGCCCTGATGTGGTATGGGGCCTCGCTTATGGAGCCGCACTATGACCAAGCAGTATGACGCCGTAATCATCGGCGGCGGCCACAATGGCCTTGTTTGCGCCTACTATCTGGCCCGTGCGGGCAAATCGGTGCGCGTGCTGGAACGCCGGCCCATCGTGGGTGGCGCGGCCGTGACCGAGGAGTTCCATCCCGGCTTCCGCAATTCGGTGGCGAGCTACACTGTCAGCCTGCTCCAGCCCAAGGTCATCGCCGACATGCGGCTGGCCGAGCGCGGATTGCGCATCGTCGAGCGGCCGATTTCCAATTTCCTGCCCCAGCCCGATGGCGGCTACCTGAAGCTGGGGGGCGGGCTGGAGCGCACGCAGGCCGAATTCCGCCGCTTTTCCCAGCACGATGCCGATGCGCTGCCGGGCTATTACGAGGCGCTGGACACCGTGGCCGACGTGCTGCGCGATCTGGCGCTGAAATCGCCGCCCAACCTGGGCGAAGGGCTGCACACGCTGATTTCGGCGGCGCGGCAGGGCCGGGGGTTGAGCAAGCTCAGCCTGTCGCAGCAGCGCGACGTGCTGGACCTGTTCACCAAGTCCGCGCGCACGTTCCTCGATTCCTGGTTCGAAAGCGAAGCGGTCAAGGCCGCGTTCGGCTTCGACGCGGTGGTCGGCAATTTCGCCAGCCCCGATACGCCGGGTTCCGCCTATGTCCTGTTGCACCACGTCTTTGGCGAGGTGAACGGCAAGAAGGGGGCCTGGGGCCACGCCATTGGTGGCATGGGCGCGATCACGCAGGCGATGCGCGCGGCGTGCGAGGAAGCCGGCGTGGAAATCACGCTGGAGGCGCCCGTGGCGCGCGTGCTGGTCGACAACGGCCGTGCGGTGGGCGTGAAGCTGGAAGGCGGCGCCGAAGTGATGGGCGGGGCGGTGGTCTCCAACGTCGGCCCGCGCCTGCTCTATGATCATCTGATCGCGCCCGAGGATCTCGAGCCCGAGTTCCGCCGCCGCGTGAAGGGCTTCAAGGTCGGTTCGGGCACGTTCCGGATGAACGTGGCGCTGTCCGAACTGCCGCGCTTTTCCTGCCTGCCGGAACCGGGCGAGCACCACCAGTCGGGCATCATCATCGCGCCGACGCTGGATTACATGGACCGCGCCTATATCGACGCCAAGCTGACCGGCATGGCGCGCGAACCGATCGTCGAAATGCTGATCCCCTCGACCGTGGACGACAGCCTCGCGCCTCCGGGGCAGCACGTCGCCAGCCTGTTCTGCCAGCAGTTCGCGCCCGAGCTGCCCGATGGCCGGAGCTGGGACGACGCGCGCGAGGAAGCGGCGGACCTCATCATCGATACGGTTGAACGCTGGGCGCCGGGCTTCAAGGCATCGGTCATCGCGCGGCAGATCCATTCGCCGCTCGATCTCGAACGGAAGTTCGGCCTGACGGGCGGGGACATCATGCACGGCAACATGTCGCTCGACCAGTTGTGGTCGGCCCGCCCGTTCCTGGGCAACGGCGCCTATCGCGGGCCGCTCAAGGGCCTGTACCTGTGCGGCGCCGGCACCCATCCCGGTGGCGGGGTGACCGGCGCGCCCGGCCACAACGCCGCGCGCGAGATTCTCGGCGAGAAAAGCCTGTGGCGGCGCCTGACCCGCGCGGCATGAGGCATCGGCCGGCGTGAGCGCGGCGCCGACGACGCCCTCGGTCGAGAAGGCCCTGGCCCACGCCAGGGGGCTTCTCGACCGCGCGCCGTCGCTGGCCGAGCGCCAAGCCGCCGAAATCCTGCGTGTCGTGCCGGGCCACGCGTCGACGCTCGTCGTGCTGGGCGAGGCGCTGGCGGCGCAGGGGAAGGTCGGTCCCTCGATCGCGGCGCTGCGGCAGTCGTTGTCGAAAGACCCGCTGCGGCCCGATGTCTGGCGGCTGCTGGCGGCGCAACTGGCGCAGGCCGGGGATTTCGCGGGTGTGGGCATGGCGCAGGCAGCCGAACTGCGCGCCTCCGTCCACCATCCCCGTCTCCAGCAGGCGGCGCAGGCGCTGGTCGCCAATGACATCCCCGTCGCCGAACGCCTGCTCAAGGCGCATTTGCGCGAGGATGACCGCGATATAGCGGCGCTGCGAATGCTGGCCGAAGTGGCGGGGCGGATCGGTCGCTACGACGATGCGCGCACGCTTCTGGAACATGCGCTGGCGATCGCCCCCACGTTCGCGCCGGCGCGCTTCAACCTTGCGCTTGTCCACTATCGCCAGCAGCGTTTCGCGCAGGCGCTGGAACAGATCGAACGGTTGCTGGAAGCCGAGCCGGGGCACCCCGCCTACGGCAACCTCAAGGCCGCCGCGCTGACCATGATCGGAGAGACGGATGCGGCCGTCGATCTGTTCGAGGAGGTTCTGGCCGCGCGCCCGGACCAGCCGCGCATCTGGACCAGCTATGGTCACAGCCTGAAGACGGTGGGCCGGCAGGACGACAGCGTGGCCGCCTATCGCCGGGCGATCGATCTGGAACCCCGGCTGGGCGAGGCGTGGTGGAGCCTCGCCAACCTCAAGACCGTGCGGTTCGGGGCCGAGGATATCGCCGCGATGGAGGCCGCGCTCGCGCGCGGCGACCTATCGGCCGAGGATCGCTTCCATCTGCACTTCGCGCTGGGCAAGGCGCAGGAAGATGCCCGCGCCTACGAACACTCTTTCGCGCACTATGCCGAGGGCAACCGCCTGCGCCGCAGCGCGATCGAGCACGTGCCGGCGACGGGGCGGGTGGAACGGATGCGCGCGGTGTTGACGCCCGACGTGTTCGCCGCGCGGGCGGGGCAGGGCGATCCGGCGCGCGATCCCATATTCGTGCTGGGTATGCCGCGTGCCGGCTCGACGCTGATCGAGCAGATCCTGTCATCGCATTCCACTGTCGAAGGCACGCAGGAACTGCCGGACATTCGCGCCATCGCTGGCCATCACGCCGGCGCGGATCGCGACGACTATCCTGCCGGCCTGCTCGCGCTGGACCCCGCGCAACTGGCGGCGATGGGAGCCGAATACCTCGAACGCACCCGCGTCCATCGCCGGACGGGCCGCCCGCTGTTCATCGACAAGATGCCCAACAACTGGCTGCACGTGCCGCTGATCCACCTGATCCTGCCCAATGCCACGATCATCGATGCGCGCCGCCATCCGCTCGCCTGCTGCTTTTCCAACTTCAAGCAGCATTTCGCGCGCGGGCAGGCGTTCTCTTACGATCTCGCCGAAATGGGCCGCTATTACGCCGATTACGTCGCGCTGATGGACCATGTCGACGCGGTGCTGCCGGGTCGGGTTCACCGCGTCCACTACGAAGCGATGGTCGCCGATACCGAGGGCGAGGTGCGCCGCCTGCTCGATCATGTGGGGCTGCCGTTCGAGGCGGCGTGCCTGCGCTTTCACGAAAACGCGCGCGCGGTGCGGACGGCCAGTTCCGAACAGGTGCGCCGGCCGATCTTCCGCGAAGGGCTGGACCAGCACCGCCATTACAAACCCTGGCTCGGGCCGCTCAGGGATGCGCTGGGGCCTGTGCTGAAGCGCTATCCCTACCCGGTGTGAAAAAAAGGTCAGGCCGCCGCGCGTTCGCGGATGAAGGCGGCGACGGCGTCCGGCGCGGTCACCGGGATCATGTGGCCGCCGGGGATCAGCCGCAGCGTGGCGTCGGGCAGCGCCGCGGCGGTGCGCTCGCCATGCAACGCGGGATCGAGAATCGCGTCCTGCTGCGCGAAGAGGATTCCCGTGGGCGTGCGTGTTTCGGGATAGCGCGCGGCGAGCGCGGCCATCTCGTCGCCGACGCCGCTCGCCTCGCTGGAGGTGCTCCACACCGCCGACGGGCGCAGGCCCAGCGCGCCGCCGCCTGCCGTGACGAAATCCGCAGGCGGCGTTTCCGGCGCGAAAACGGCGGCCAGTGTCTGTTCGCCGCGAAGCTGACCGATCGGCACCGCCAGCGTCCACGAGACGATCCGGCGCGCGATGGGTGAGGGGATGACGAGGCCCTTGAACACGTCCGGCAACTCGCTGATGGGCTGGGTCAGCGGGCATATCAGCACGAGGCCGGAGATCAGATCGGGAAACTCCTGCGCCAGTTGCAGGGCAAGCGCGCCGCCCAGCGAATGCCCCACCACCAGCGGCTTTTCGAGGCCCAGCGTGCGGATAAAGCTGGCGACGATGCGCGCCTGCCGTTGCAGCGTGGGCAATCCGTCGCCGTCATATTCGGAATAGCCGTAACCCGGCCGGTCGATCGCGATGACGCGAAAATCGTCCTCCAGCCGTGATACCAGCGAATGGGTGAAATTGTGCAGCTGTCCGCCAAGGCCGTGGATCAGCACGATCGGCCGCCCGGTTCCGCGCTCGACGTAATGGATTCGCGCGCCTTCGACCTCGGCGATCTTTCCCGTCCGCGGAATCATCCGCGAAACGCGCGCGCTGCTGAGAGCGGTCCAGCCGACGAGTCCGCTGACAACGGCGGCGGCGGTAGCGAGCGAAGCGGTGACGATCGAGGCCATGGAAAGGTAGCCTATCGGCCGCGCGTTCCAGCGCAAGCGAAATGGTAAAGGCCCCCGAACTGGCCATTCCGGTGCGATTTGGCCGCCTTTGTGTCGGCAGCAATACTTCCTCACATTCGCGAGCGGATCAGGAAATGCCGCATGCGTTAGCCCGGAATCATCAGTATTTCGGGAGTTTTGACATGATCGTTCTGTCTCTGGTTGCCATGGCCTCCGCCGCTGTTTCCTCGCCCTCGGCCCAGCCGGGTTGCGCGGCGCAGGCCGGCGGACGCGCGATAGTCTGCGGTGCGCCGGCTGCGGCGCCTTCCGCCAAGCGGGTGGCCGACGCGACGCCCGCCGTAACGCGGGTGTGCAATCCACATCCCGGCAAGGACGTGGCCTGCGCCGCGCATCGCGCGCGCGATCTCGATGCCCGCCGTCTGGCCGCAAATGTGCCGGCCGGGTACGCAGCACACTGACCTTTGCACCATGTTCCCGCCCGCGCTGCGGCGCGGCGCGGGAACATGGCCGCGCCACTGCTGATTTAACTGGCGCACCGCGATGATTGCGGCCTGGACCCGCAATCCCTATTGTGTCCGGCAATGAAGAGTGTTGATACCTTCCGATGACCGCCCCTTCGATCGTACTGGTTGAGGACGATGCGCCGTTGCGCACGTTGACATCGCGCGCGTTGCGCGAACACGGCTACCATGTCCGCGCCGCCGCGACCGGCGCCGAAATGTGGGTGCTGCTGGAAAACGAGCCGGCCGACCTGGTGGTGCTGGACATCATGCTGCCCGGCACCAGCGGCATCGATTTGCTGCGCCGACTGCGCAAGACCAGTGAAGTGCCGGTCATCTTCGTCAGCGCGCGCGGCAGCGAGGAGGATCGTGTGCTGGGGCTGGAACTGGGCGCGGACGATTACCTGGCCAAACCCTTCGGCACGCGCGAGCTGATTGCGCGGATCGGAGCGGTGCTGCGGCGCCATGGCGCGCCCACGGACGACGCGGCGGAGCCACGGTCCAGCGAGATCCGCTTCCTGGGCTGGACGCTCTCGGTCGCCCGGCGCGAACTGCGCTCGCCCTCGGGCGCGATCGTCGATCTCACCGGCGCGGAGTTCGATCTGCTTGCGGCTTTCCTCGGCCAGCCGCAGCGCGTGATCGGGCGGGAACGCCTGATCGAACTTTCGCGCACGCGCCTGGCCGACAGCTCCGACCGCAGCGTGGACGTGCTGGTCAGCCGCCTTCGCCGCAAGCTGTCCGCCGCCGGCGGGCAGGCGCCGATCGTGACCGTGCGCGGTATCGGCTATATGCTGAGCGCCGAGGTGGAGCGCGCTTGAACGGTTTTCGCCGCTTCCTGCAGAAGTTTGGAGGCGGCATGGGGTTGCCCGGCCGGCTGCTTGCGATTCTGCTGCTGGTGGCGACGATCGATTTCGTGGCCAATTCGATCGTGCTCGATCGCGCCAACGATTTCGCGCTGCGCGAGGACGATGCCGCGCGCATGGCCGAGCATCTGACCATCGCCTATCGCGTGATCGAACGGACCCCGCCCGCCAATCGCAGCGTGGTGGCGCGCGAATTGAGCACCGAACGGTTCAGCATCCGCTGGTCCGCGCAGCCCGACGCCCTGCCCACCACGGTCAGCCTGACGCGCCTGCGCGCGCAGGTGCTGGCGTTCGAACCGGACCTGGGCAAGGTCGATCTGCGGATGCACCTGCTGCCCTTGCGGGGGCAAGGGGACATCGGCGGTTCGATGACGCTGTCCGACCGCTCCTACCTCACCTTCCGCACGTTCAGCCGGTCGGCGTGGACGCTCAACCTGGGGCGCGTGGGGCAGACGGTGCTGCCCACGGCCTTGCTGGCGTTGCTGGCCTGGTTCCTGTTTCGCACCACGCTGCGGCCGCTTGCCACGCTGGTGCAGGCAACGCGCCGCGTGGGTTCGGCGCAGCCGCAGTCTTTGCCCGAAACCGGCCCGGCCGAAGTGCGCGAACTGATCCACGCTTTCAACGCCATGCAATTGCGCATCCACGAGCTTCTGGCGCGCGGATCGCAGACGCTGCTGGCGATCGGCCATGATCTGCGCACGCCGCTGGCGCGCCTGCAATTGCGGCTGGACAACGCCGGGATCGATCCGGCCGCCCATCAGGAGATGAGCCGCGATATCGACGAGATGCGCGATCTGCTCGCCTCGTTGCAGGCCTTCGTGGAATCGGGGGACGATCGCACCGCGCAGCAGCGCATCGATGTGGCGGCGATGGTGCAGACGCTGGTCGATGCCGCATCGGACCGGGGCGCGGATGCGGTCTATACCGGTCCTGACAGCCTGGACATGGTGGCGCGCCCGGTGGCCGTGCGCCGTTCCGTTTCCAACCTGATCGAAAACGCGCTGCATTACGGCGGCAACGTCCGCGTCGCGGTGCGCGACCGGGGCGATCTTATCGAGATCGAAGTGGCGGACGACGGCCCCGGCATTCCGGACGATCAACTGGAAGAAGTGCTTCAGCCGTTCGTTCGGCTCGACAATGCCCGTTCGCGCGATACGCCGGGAATGGGGCTGGGCCTGCCGATCGTTCACCGCGCAATCCGGTCCGAAAACGGCCGGCTGCACTTGCGCAATGCCCCGCAAGGGGGCCTTCGCGCGACCATCCGCCTGCCACGCGTGCCCGATTGAGCCGCCGTTGCTGCGGAGCAACAATTCCTTACAGTCCTGCGGAACAACGGAAAAACCACCCGCTTAGCTTGGGGACAAGCCCGGAGTGCAAGAGCCGGGCATCCTCTGTTTTGCAGGAGTTGACCGTGAACGAGCTCATCGGCCGGGTCTTCAGTTTCGAAAAGACCGTGTTTCCCGACAAGGGGGAACTGTTCCACAAGCTGGCGCATCACGGCCAGTCGCCCAAGGCCCTGATGATTTCCTGCGCGGATTCGCGCATCGTGCCGGAGCATATTCTCCAGGCGGAGCCGGGCGAACTGTTCGTGTGCCGCAATGCCGGCAACATCGTGCCTCCGTTCGCGACGATGAACGGAGGCGTTTCCTCGACCGTCGAATATGCCGTCGCCGCGCTCGGCGTGAGCGACATCATCGTCTGCGGCCATTCGGACTGCGGCGCGATGAAGGCGCTGTCCGATCCCTCGATGCTCGACGGGATGCCCAACGTTGCGGCCTGGCTTCGCCACGGGGCGGCCGCCGAGCACGTTGTCAGCACGGGCTCGCCGCACCTTCACGGAACGGAGCGGGTGCGCGCGCTGAGCCTTGAGAACGTGATCGCGCAGATCAATCACCTGCGCACCCACCCGTCGGTCGCCGCCGCGATCGCGCGGGGCGAAATGGCGCTCCACGGCTGGTTCGTGGACATCCACGCGGGCCAGGTGCTGGGGCTGGACGGCGTGACCGGCCAGTTCGTGCCGATGCGCGAGGATCAGCCGCTTCCCGTCGCCCTGCCGGCCGCACGCCGCGTTTCTGCCGAAGGCCCGCTGGCGGAGGCTGCCGAATGATCCAGGCGACGGAAAGGCAGGCGGAGGGGCGGGGGCCGTTCGCGCACATCGCGCGCGACTTCACCGCGTCGATCGTCGTGTTCCTGGTCGCGATGCCCCTGTGCATGGGCATCGCGATCGCATCCGGCGTGCCGCCCGAAAAGGGGCTGGTGACCGGGATCATCGGCGGCATCGTCGTCGGCATGCTGGCGGGTTCGCCACTGCAGGTCAGCGGCCCGGCGGCCGGCCTTGCCGTCATCGTTTTCGAGTTCGTGCGCGATTACGGCTTGTCCGCGCTGGGGCCGGTGCTGGTGATCGCGGGGCTTGTCCAGTTCCTGGCCGGCGTCGTGCGCATGGGCGGTCTGTTTCGCGCGATTTCGCCTGCGGTGGTCCATGGTATGCTGGCCGGGATCGGCGCGCTGATCGTGGTGGGCCAGTTCCATATCCTGTTCGATGCCAAGCCGCTGTCCAACGGCATGGAGAACCTTGCCGCCATTCCCGGCCGCGTGCTGGGGCTGGAACCCTGGAGCCTGCGCGCCACCGAATTCGCGCTGATGATCGGTTTGCTCACCATCGGTGTGATGATCGCCTGGGAAAAGCTGCGTCCGGCCTCGCTCAATCTGGTGCCGGCGGCGCTGCTGGGCGTGGTCACGGCCACGCTGGTGGCCTACTTCTTCCAGCTGGACGTGGCGCGCATCCAGGTGCCGGAATCGATCGCGGCGGCGTTCGCCTTGCCCGATGCCGGCGTCTTTGGCGTGCTCGCCAATCCCGGCCTGATCGTTACCGCCGTGGCCATCGCCTTCATCGCCAGCGCGGAAACGCTGCTGTCGGCGGCGGCGGTCGACCGGATGCACGATGGCGTGCGCACCGACTACAACAAGGAGCTGCGCGCGCAGGGCGTGGGCAACTTCCTGTGCGGCGTGTTCGGCGCGCTGCCGATGACCGGCGTGATCGTCCGCAGCTCCGCCAACGTGCAGGCCGGCGCGAAGACCCGCATGTCCACCGTGCTGCACGGCATCTGGATTCTCGGCTTCGTGGCGCTGTTGCCCTGGCTGCTGCGCGAGGTGCCGATGGCGGCGCTGGGCGCGGTGCTGGTGGTGACGGGCTGGAAGCTGGTGAGCCTCGACCACGTGCGCCACCTGTTTCATGCGCACGGCCTGCTGCCGGCGGCGATCTGGGTCGTCACGTTCGTGCTCGTGGTCGCGACCGACCTGCTGACCGGTGTTCTGGCGGGCCTGGCCATGTCGCTGCTCGAGCTGGTGCCCTATCGGCGCAACCTCAAGCTCAAGGTGGACGAGAGCCACGACGAGCATGAATCGCACGTCGCGCTGGAGGGGACGGCCACGTTCCTGAGCCTGACCAAGCTGACGGGCGCGCTGGAACGCCTGCCGGCGAACCGCCCGGTCCGGCTCGACCTCGATGGCCTGAAGGGCATGGACCACACGACCGCCGAAACGATGAGCGAATGGCTTGCCCGTCGCCGCAAGACGGGCGCGCCGGTTCATGTCGAAGGTTCGGAGGACATCCGCCGCCTTATCGCTGCCGCCGCCTGAAATCCCCGTGGTGGCAGTTGCTTGCGGGGCGTGTTCCGGGAGAACGCGCCCCGTCTTTTTGTCTGTTCCCGCAGCGCGGGCCGCGCTGCCCTCAAGGTCATCGACAAGCGGCGGGTCGCGCGGCATCATCGGTGAATGATCCCGCGCTTGCCGTGTCTTGTCTTCGCGCTGGCCTGTGCCGCGATCCCCGCGCCCATCGCCTTTGCCGCACCGCCGCCCGCGCCACCATCCGTGCCGGCCGCCAGCTTGCGCGATCAGGTGGAGACGGTTCTCGCCACCGCGCCCGCGGGCTCGCGCTTCGGCCTGTTGGTGACGACGGCGGACGGGCGCGAGATCGCGGCGATCAACGCCGATGCGCGGTTCATCCCCGCATCCAACACCAAGCTGTTCACCACGATCGCGGCCTATGCCCTGCTGCCGGGCATCGACGCGCCGGATGCGCAAGGTGGCGCGGCGGTGGCGCTGGAAGCGGGCGGCGACGTGGCGCTTTATGGACACGGCGATGCCCGCCTGTCTTCCGCGCCCGATTGTGCCGAGGATTGCCTGGCCACGCTGGCCGATGCGGTCGCCGCGCGAACGCGCAAGGTGCGCGACGTGATTGGTGACGATCGCTGGTTCCCGGACGAGCGCTGGAGCAGCGGCATGAGCTGGAACAACCAGGTGACCGAATCCGGTACCGGGATTTCCGCGCTCTCGCTGGACGACAACGCGCTGGAACTGGCGGTCCAGGGAACGGCCGCCGGGCAGGCGCCGCAAGCGACCCTGCCGTACTACCGTTTGCGCAACGAAGCGGTGACGGCGGAAGGCGGCGTGCGGGCGCTGGCCTTCGACCGTGCGCCGAACGGAGACGAATTGCGGCTGGCTGGCACGATCCCGGCGGGCGTGTCCTCGCGCTATCGCGTCGGTATCGATGATCCCGCGCACTATGCCGCCAGCCGGTTGCGCGCCCTGCTGGAAGCGCGCGGCGTGAAAGTGACCGGCGCCGTCCGCGCGCGCCATCGTCCGGCCACGCCACTGGACGATCCCCGCCAGCGCGGTACCCTGCCTGTGCCCGTGGTGTCCGAGCCGGCGTTCCTGGCGCGGCTTGCCCCGCCGGCGCTTTCCGCCGACGTGATGCGGATCAACAAGGACAGCCAGAATCTCCACGCCGAGTTGCTGCTGCGGCGGATCGGCCGGCTTTCGGGAAGCGGATCGGTGGCCGACGGGCTCGCCGCGCTGCGCGGGGTGCTGGCGCAGGCCGGGGTGCCGCGCGCCGGCTACGACGTTTTCGATGGCTCGGGCATGTCGACCTACAACCGCGCCAGCCCGCGCGCGACGGTGCTGTTGCTGCGCTGGGCCGCCGGCCAGCCCTGGGGCGCGGCGTGGCGGGCAACGCTGCCGGTGGGTGGCGTGGATGGCACCCTGAAGAACCGTTTTGCCGCAACGCCGCTGCAAGGCGCGATCTTCGCCAAGACCGGTTCGCTCAACGCCAGCAACGCGCTTTCAGGCTATCTGCAGGCGGCGAGCGGACGGGAACTGGTCTTCTCGATCTATGCCAACGACGTGCCTGATGGCGCATCCGCCTTGCCCGCGCTGGACCGCGCCGTACAACTGATCGCGGCCCTGAACTGACGCCTGAACTGACACCTGAACTGATGGGCGCAAGAGAGCGCTTGACCCTCGCGAGCCGACGCCCTCTAAGCGTTTCCGGCTATCGCGAAGGGAGAGATATGCATGTTCACGCACGTGATGTTGGGCAGCAATGACATTGCCCGCTCCAAGAAGTTCTACGACGCCACGTTCGCCGCGTTCGGCGGGCCGGAAGGCGTGACCGACCCCAAGGGCCGACTGATCTACCAGCACAACGGGGGCATCTTCATCCTGACCCTTCCGATCGACGGGAATCCTGCCTGCTTCGCCAATGGCGGCACCATCGGTTTCGGGATGACGCCGGAACAGGCGAATGCCTGGCATGCCGCTGGCGTGGCCAATGGCGGCACGGCGTGCGAAGACCCGCCGGGACCGCGCGAGGGCAGCCCGTACTACCTCGCCTATCTGCGCGATCCGGACGGCAACAAGCTGTGCGCGCTGCACGTTCTGGGCTGACCGGATGACGCTTGAGACGGTTTCGACGAGCAAGGCGCACGGCGGCACGCTGGGCGTCTATGCGCACGCTTCGACCGCGACGGGGACGGGAATGACCTTTTCGGTCTTCCTGCCCCCGCAGGCAGGAGCAGGGGCGGGTGGCAAGCTGCCGGTGCTGATCTACCTTTCGGGGCTGACCTGCACGCACGCGAACGTCACCGACAAGGGGGAATACCGCAAGGCCTGCGCCGAACATGGCATCGTGTTCGTCGCGCCGGATACCTCGCCGCGCGGTGAAGGCGTGGCCGACGATCCGGCGGGGGCCTACGATTTCGGGCTGGGCGCGGGCTTCTACGTCAACGCCACCCAGGCGCCGTTCGCGCCGCATTACCGGATGTGGGATTACATCGCTCGGGAACTGCCCGCGCTGCTGGCGGCCAACTTCCCCGTCGATCTCGATCGCATGGGCATTACCGGGCATTCGATGGGCGGCCATGGCGCGCTGACGCTGGGCCTCACCTATCCCGACCGGTTCAAATCGCTGTCCGCCTTCGCGCCGATCGTCGCGCCGGGGCAGGTGCCGTGGGGCCACAAGGCGCTGGGCGGCTATCTGGGCGAGGACAGGGCCGCGTGGCGCGCGCACGATGCGACCGCGCTGGTCGAGGACGGCGGGCGCCCGGCGGGCGACATTCTCGTCGATCAGGGCGGCGCGGACCAGTTCCTCGCCGAACAGCTTCGGCCCAAACTGTTCGATGCGGCCTGCAAGGCGGCGGGCGTGGCACTCACGCTGCGGATGCAGCCGGGCTACGACCACAGCTACAACTTCATTTCCACCTTCATGGAAGACCACGTGCGCTGGCACGCGGAACGGCTTTAGGTCGAACTATCCTGTCTCCCTTCCGTAACGGGAGGGGGACAGGGCCATCCGGGTCTATTATTGGCGCACGTCTTTCGCCACGGCATCGAGCAGACCGTTGACGAACTTCGCCTCGCGTTCCTCGAAGAAGGCATGGGCCACATCAACGTACTCGGTGATGACCGTACCGACGTTCACATCGCGCCGGGCCAGCAGTTCGTAGGTGCCGGCGCGCAGCACCTGGTGCATCGTGCGATCGAGCCGCGAGAGCGACCAGCCCTGCGCAAGGCGCGCGGTGAGCAGTCCGTCGATCTCCTCGCGGCGGGCGTCCACGCCCTTCACGATATCGTCGAAAAAGCTCACGTCGGCAGCGAGATACTCGACGTCCTCGATCTCCGCGCCCAGCCGGTGCTGGTGGAATTCGTCCAGCAGCAACCGCAGCTCGGGCTTTTCCATCTCGAGCTGGTAAAGGGCTTGCACCGCCGCCAGGCGGGCGGCGGAACGGGCCTGACCCGGCGCGCGGCCGTTGCGCACGGTCATATGCCGAGCCTCAGTTCGATCGAGCGGGCATGGGCCGTCAGCCCTTCGGCGTTGGCAAGTTGAATGGCGGCGTGGCCGACGGCATCGAGACCGGCGTCGCTCACCGCAATGAAGCTGGTGCGTTTCATGAAATCCAGAACAGAAAGGCCCGACGAGAAGCGCGCGCGGCGCCCGGTGGGCAGGACATGGTTGGGGCCGGCGATGTAATCGCCGATGGCCTCGGGCGTGTTGCGTCCGAGGAAGACGGAGCCGGCATGGCGAATCCGGGCGAACAGCGCTTCGGGATCGTCGGTCGCGATCTCGACGTGCTCGGCGGCAAGGCGATTGGCGAGAGCGGGGGCCTCGTCCAGCGAATCGACGACGATGATAACGCCGTGCGCGTCCCAGCTCGCCTTGGCGACCCTGGCCTTGGGCAGCATGGCGATCTCCACGCCCACCATGTCGGCCACCATGTCGGCGAACTTCGCATCGTCGGTAATCAGGATCGATTGCGCGGCAGGGTCGTGCTCGGCCTGGCTGAGCAGATCGGCGGCGATCCACTGCGGATCGTTCTTCGCGTCGGCGATCACGAGGATTTCGGATGGGCCGGCCACCATGTCGATCCCGACCACGCCGTAAAGCTGGCGCTTGGCTTCGGCCACCCAGGCGTTGCCGGGGCCGGTGATGACGTCCACGGGCCGGATGCGGCCGGTGCCATAAGCCAGCGCGGCGATGGCCTGCGCGCCGCCCACGCGCCAGACCTCGTCCACCCCGGCCAGGTGCGCGGCGGCCAGCACCAGCGGATTGATCTCGCCCTTGGGCGTCGGGGTCGTGATGACCAGGCGTTCCACGCCCGCGACCTTGGCGGGAATGGCGTTCATCAGCAGGGACGAGGGATAGGCGGCGCGGCCGCCCGGCACGTACAGCCCCGCGCCATCGACCGCCCGCCACTTCGCGCCGAGCCGGATGCCGGCATCATCGACGTAGTCGCGATCCTGCGGCCGTTGCGCCTCGTGGTAGGTGCGGATGCGCTGGGCGGCCAGTTCCAGCGCGGCGCGCAGATCCGGTGCCAGCGTCTCGAACGCGTCGCGGCACGCCTCGGGCGCGATGCGCCAGTCGTCATCGTCGGGCAGATGGCTGTCGAACCGCTCGGTATATTCGGCCAGCGCTGCGTCGCCCCGCAGGCGCACGTCCTCGATGATCGTCTGCACATCGCGCGCGACGTTCTCGTCGCTTTCGCGCCGGTCCTTGACCAGCCGGGTGAAGGCCCTGCCGAAATCGGGATCGCTGGACGTGAGCCGGAGCATCAGGCCGCCTTCCTTTCCGCCACCAGCGCGCGAAACGCATCGATCAGGCCGCCCAGCCGGGCGCTGTCGGTTTTCAGCGCGGCGCGGTTGACGATCAGCCGCGCCGAAACCGGCATGATCCGGCTGGTTTCGACAAGGCCGTTGTCCTTCAGCGTGCGGCCGGTGGAAACAAGGTCCACGATGCGGCTGGCCAGCCCCAGCGAGGGCGCCAACTCCATCGCGCCGTTGAGCTTCACCACTTCGGCCTGCACGCCCAGCTTCTCGAAGTGCCGCCGCGTGAGGTTGGGATACTTCGTGGCGACGCGGGCATGGCTTTCGCGCGCCACGTCCGCGGCGCCGTCCACCGCGACCGGCTCGGCCACGGAAAGCCGGCAATGCCCGATGTCGAGATCCACCGGCGCGTAGAGATCGGCATAGTCGAATTCGTCGATCACGTCCGACCCGACGATGCCGGCCTGCGCCGCGCCATGCGCCACGAATGTCGCCACGTCGAAGGCGCGGACGCGGATGATCTTCACGTCCGGCTGGTTCGTCGCGAAACTCAGCGCGCGGGAGTTCTTGTCATGGAACTCCGGCTCGGGCACCACTCCCGCTTGCGCGAGCAGGGGCAACGCTTCGTCGAGGATGCGGCCCTTGGGCAGGGCGAAGACGAGCTGCGAAGCGGGCGGTGCGGCTGGAGTCATAACCGGCCGCCCATATGGCGAGCGGGCGCAAAGGGCAAGGAGAGCTGGCGATGACGGGAAAATATGAATTCATCGATATGCAGGCGACGGGCATGGATGCCGTCGCCACCGCCTTCGCCAACCAGGTCGCCTATTGCCTGAACGCGGGCGCGCCGGTGACCGCGCGGGTCTGCGCCGCGGTGGCGCAATTGCTGGAGCGCGGGGAACGCGGGCCACTGCTCGACCGGATTCGCGGGTGGAAGGGCGCGCCGCTGGCCGATGCGCTGCCGTTGCGCGTGGCGGGCGCGCTTCACGGGCTGCACCTGTCCGGCCGCGCGCCGGCGCTGGCCGCGCTCTACGCCGGGGTGCAGGACATCGACGACGCGGCGATCATCGCGGGGGTGATCGCCGCGCATGACGCGGACCTCCAGCCCTGGCTCGACGGGCCGCCGCAGACCAACGAGGCGGGGCGTTCCGCCAATTTCGTCGCGGCGATGCTGTGGCTGGCCGAACAGGGCCTGCCGCCGCGCTTCCAGTGCCTGGAAATCGGATCGAGCGGCGGGATCAATCTGATGCTGGCGCGCTACCACTATGCGCTGGGTGGCGTGAACGTGGGGCCGGAGCCGGGCGCGATGCGGATCGCCCCCGAATGGCAGGGCGCGCCGCCGCCGGCCCGCGCCATCGAAATCGCGTCCACGCGCGGGTGCGATGTCGCCCCGGTCGATCTGACGGACCCGGCGCAGGCGCTGCGGCTCAAGGCGTTCGTCTGGCCGGAAATGACCGAGCGTTTCCAGCGGCTGGAAGCGGCGATCGATGCCGCGCGCGCCGCTCCGCCCGATCTGGTGAAGATGAACGCCGCCGATTTCGTCGAGGCGGAACTGGCCAGGCCGCAAGCCGCGGGGACGACGCGCGTGCTGATGCATTCGATCGTCTGGCAATATGTGCCCGGCGACCAGCAGGAGCGCGTTACCGCCGCCATGGAAGCGGCCGGGGCGCGCGCTTCGGCGGACAAGGCGCTGGCGTGGATCGCGCTGGAAGCCAACCGCGAAATTCATCTGCACGAACTTGTCGTGCGCTATTGGCCGGGCGACGGCGCCGCGCGCATGCTGGCGCGGGCGCATCCGCACGGCACGTCGATCGACTGGCGCGGCTGAACCGGCTGGCGAAAGCCGGTGCCCGGGTTCACCCCTGCGCGAACCGGCTTTTCCAGCCGCCGTGATAGGAGCCCCATTCCCACACCGCCACCACGGCCAGCACGAGGACGCTCACGCCGACGAAGGCCAGCGCCAGGGGATGCATCAGCCATGCCCACAGGCCTGCCCCGGCGAGCAGAAAGCAGCCTGCCAGATGCGACGGCGGGAAGACCCGGAGCGGGCTGGAGAAGCGTTTGAACAGGCCGTTGCCGAGCACATAGACCAGAAGCCCGCCGCATTGCGTCAGCACCAGTCCCGGTTCCGTGTGACCGGCCGGTTCTTCGAGCAGCAGCGCGTCGGCCACGGCGCTGACCACGATTCCGGCCACGATCGGCATGTGCAGGTAGGTATAGGCCGCGCGCGCGACCTTGCCCGCTTCGGCGTGGTGCTCGATGTGCTCCGCCCCGCGCTGCGCGCCCGTGTCGAAATAGATCCACCACATCAGCACGGACCCCACGAAGGCGAGCAGGAAGGCCAGCACATGCGCGGGATCATGGGTAGCCTCGGCGAAGTTCGCGCCGGTCACGACGATGCCTTCGCCCAGCGCGATGATGACGATCAGCCCGCCGCGTTCGGCCATGTGGCTGCCCGAGATGTTCCAGTCGCCCGGAGTCGACCGGCCCAGTCCCGGCGTGCGGAACCACATGACCGGTCCCAGATATTCGATCAGCAGCGCGGCGAACCACAGGGCGATCCGCGTGCCGTGCGGATCGGCCAGCGCCCCCGCGATCCACAGGGGCGCTGGCAGGGCGAACCAGAACGCTATGCGTACCATGTTGCGCGCCGCCGCCTTGTCCTCGCCCCGCATGATCGCGATCGTCATCAGCGAGCGGCCGAGCTGCACGACGACGTAGCTCGCTGCGAACAGCAGGCCGGTTTCGCCGAACGCATCGGGCAGGGCGACCGAGACCAGCAGGCTGCCCAGCATGACCGCGATCAGCATCAACCGCACCGGCCCGCGTTCCGGATCGGTCCAGTTGGTGACCCAGGCGGTGTAGATCCACGCCCACCACACCGCCAGGAACAGGCAGGCCGCTTCCAGCAGCCCCATCCACGACAGATGGTGGAGCAAGGTGTGCGAAAGCTGCGTGATCGCGAAGACGTAAACGAGATCGAAGAACAGTTCGAGATTGCTTACCGGGGCGTGCCCACCGCCATGATTGCGCATCAGCGGGCGCTTGCCGGATTGGGGTTGCTCGTGCTGTTCAGCCATCGGACCTCTTGAATTCGGTGCGGGCGAAGAAGCTGTCGATCGCCGCGTTCACTTCCTCGGGCGCTTCCCATGGCACGAAGTGCCCGCAATCGGGAATCCTTTCGATCGTCAGATCGGGGATACCGGACTCCAGCCCTTCGAGATTGGCGGGCGGCAACGCCAGATCGTCGAGCGCCCAGATCACCAGCGTCGGGATGTTGAGTGGCGGCAGCGGCGGCGGCGTGAAGCCGTCCGGCAGCGCATAGGGCGCGTCGAGCGGGGGCACGTCGATGGGGCTGCCGCGATACCAGTTGAGCATCGCGATGCTGGCGTCGGCATCCTGCCAGTCCCGCATCAGTGCATCGCGTTCTTCCGGCTCCATCACCGGCGATCGCTTCCAGTCGAGCGCCTTCATCAGCAGCGCGGCAAGGCCATGTTCGCGCACCAGCGCGTCGTTCGCCCGATCGCGGAAGGCGCGCATGTACTGGCTGGCCGCGCGCTGGACGGGATCGAGATAGAGCAGCTTCTGGAACACGCCGGGGTGGGGGGCATTGGCGATCACCGCGCGCGTCACGCGCGTGCCCTGCCCCATCAGCGCCACGCCCCAGGCGATCGCGCCGCCCCAGTCGTGGCCGAGCACCGTGAACTTGTCGACGCCCAGCGCATCCGCGAGCAGGAAGATGTCGCCGATCAGCTTGTCCGGCGTGTAGTTTTCGACGCCTTCGGGCTTGGACGATCCGCGATAACCGCGCTGGTCGGGCGCGATGCAGCGATAGCGCGCGGAAAGATGCGCGATCTGGTGGCGCCAGGTGCGGTGCGATTCGGGAAAGCCGTGCAGGAAGATCAGGGCGGGGGCATCCCTTGGCCCCACGTCCACCACGTCCAGTTCGATTCCGTTGGCAAGCGTGATCCGCTGCTGTTCCATGCTCTTTACCCCTCCCGTTGCATCTTTTCCGCGTACCCGGCGGCCATCATCGCGGCGACCTGGTCAAACAGCGCGTCGGGCGTGCGGCGCAGCTCGCCCATCTGCTGCTCGATGCCGCGCGCGATCACGATTTCGCGTTCGTCGCGCAGAATCGCCGCCAGCATCTCGGCAACGGCATCCTCCGGCGCGATGCCGTTCTCGATCGCGTGGTCGCTGGCGCCGCGCCGGCTGCCGTCGGCGGTCAGCGCGTTGCGCGACACGTTGGTGCGGACCGAACCCGGCGCAATGACGTGAACCTTCAGCCCCAGGTGCGCGGTTTCGGCGCGCAAGGCGTCGGCATAGCCGATCAGGCCGAACTTGGCGGCGCAGTAGGCCGTCCGCATCGGCACGCCGACCTTGCCGGCGACGCTCGACATCATGACGAACCGACCTTCGCCCCGCTCCACCATGCGCGGCAGCAGGGCTTGCGTCAGCGCGATCGGGGCCAGCAGGTCGATGCCCACGATATGATCATAGACCGAAAAGGCCGTGTCGACGGCGAGCGAACGCTGGCTGAGCCCGGCATTGTTGACCAGCATGTCCACGCCGCCGCTGCGCGCCTGGGCCCATTCCCACGCGGCGGTCACGGCCGCATCGCGCGCTTCCGCATCGCCGACATCGAAGGGCAGCACCAGCGCATTCCCGCAATCGGTCGCCACTTCTTCCAGCGCGGCGGCGTTGCGGCCGGACAGGACCAGATGCGCGCCGTCCTTCGCCAGCGCCCGCGCCATCGCGGCGCCGATGCCGGAGGATGCGCCGGTGATCCACACGGTTTGTCCGTTGAACGTCATCCTCTCCGCTTCCTCTCGTTATCCAGATCCGCGATTCTGCATGGCGCGGCCTTGTCAGGCCGATGGTTCCCCGCTGGCGCCGTCGCGGTCAAGCAGATCGAGCAGCTCGGGCGGGAATATCCGTTCGTGCCACGCGGCCAGTTCGGTCCTGTCGAACCAGCGGTGTTCGCACATCAGCCGGCGTTCCAGTTCGGTGTGGCCGCTGGTATCGATCGCTGCGGCGGAAACCCGGATACGGAAATAGCGCTCGTCCGCCGTGACGGATTCGCCGTCGAACGTCACGAAATCATTGCCGCGTGCAGCGATGATCGGGCCGGGATCGGCGATGATGCCGGTTTCCTCCAGCAGTTCGCGCCGGGCCGCATCGGCCCAGTCCTCGCCGGGATCGCATTCGCCGCCCGGCGTGGCCCAGAACGGGCTGCGGCCTTCGGGCGTGAAGCGGAACAGCAGCAGCCGGTCATCGGTATCGAACAGCAGGATGCGCGCCGCCCTGCGGATGCGCCGCGCCGTGGCGCTTGCCGTCATTCGCCGGGCGCTCGCGCCTTGATGGCCAGCGCGTGGACGCGTTGCCCCGGCAGGTCGCCCAGCGCGCGGTTGACCATGCGCTGCCGCTCCAGCCGGGAAACGCCGGCGAAGGCCGCGCTCTCGATCTCCACGGTGAAGTGCGATTCGCCTGATCCGTCATGGCCGGCATGGCCATGGTGGCTGGCGCTGTCGTTGATCACCGCAAGCCGTAGCGGAAGGAAGGCTTCTTTCAGCCTCTGTTCGATTTCCTGTGCGATCGGTCCTGTCATGTCTTCCGTTTTAGCGCGTCAGGCACCATGTGAAAGCCCAATGAGGCAAGACAAGTTTCACGGCCGCGTCCACAATGCAGGGCGCCTTTGCAATGCTCCCGGCTGCGACCAGCCGGGAGAATTCCGCGCGCCCGGCGTGCGCGCTTCGGGCTTCGACGGCCCCGGCGATTACCGCTGGTTCTGCCTCGATCACGTCCGCGCGTTCAACGCCGGCTATGATTTCTTCGCCGGCATGACGCCCGACGAGATTCTGGCCGCGCAATCGCCGCTGGCCGGGTGGGACACACATTCCCGCGCGTTCCGGCCCGATGCGGGCATCGATGCCGCTCCGCGCTGGGCGGACTTCGCCGATCCGCTGGAGGCAATCGCGGCGCGGACGAAGGCGCGCCGTCAGGATCATCGCAATGCGCAGGAAGCCGCGCAGCGCGGGATCGGCCCCGAAGAACGCGCGGCTTACGAGGTGCTGGGGCTGGCTTTCGATGCCGATCGCCGGGCGTTGCGATCGCGCTATTCGGAACTGGTCCGGCGCTATCACCCTGATCGCAACGGCGGCGATCGCAGCCATGAAGGACGGCTGCAGCAGGTGGTGGAAGCCTACAACCGGCTCAAGGCCACGCGGGCCTTCGCCTGAACCGCCTTACGGCTGCGTGGGCGCGGCTGGCGGGGCGGGGGGAGCCTCCGCCGGCGCTGGCACTGGCACTGGCACTGTCGCGGCAGGGGCGGCCGGCGCGCTGGCTTCCGGTGCTGGCGCAGGCGCCGGGGCGGGCACTGCCGGGGTCTTGGGTGCGAACGAGGACGGATCGGGAACCGGCGTGATCTTGCCGTGCAGCGCGTCGATCTCCGCCTGCCGCATCGCGAGATAATACGTCCGCGTCGCGGCGTAGGGGTCTTTGGCTTCGATGTTCAGCTTGCGCAGCGTGTCGTCAAATTCCACGCGGTAGTCGAGCGAGCGCACCACGCTGGCGCCGATCGAATAGGCGGGATGCTTGAACGGCCCGCGCACCAGCGTGGGCACGAACGCGCGGTCCAGGAACAGGCCGATGCCGTCGCGCAGCGTGGTTGGCCCCACGATCGGCAGGAACGCATAAGGGCCGGGGCCGATGCCGTAATAGCCCATCGTGTTGGCGAAGCCGTTGTGGCGATAGGGAAGGTGGAACGGCTTGCGTTTCGCGACATCGAACAGGCCGCCGATGCCGAGCGTGGAGTTGATCATGAAACGGCCCAGCGTCTTGAGCGCGCTGTGCGGCTTCAACTGGAGCACGAAGTTCACGAACGCCACCGGCTCGTCGAGGTTGTAGAGCACGTTGTGCAGGCCGTCGCGGAGCGGGCCTGGCAGGCCGTCGCGATAGACGCTGGCGACGGGCGCGACGAAAGCCTTGTCGACGCCCTGGACCACTTCGTACGACTTCTCGTTGATATTCTCGAACGGATCGGTGGGCGAGGGGCGGCGCTTTGCCTCCACGGTGATGGCGTTCGGATCGGCCTTGGGGGGCGGGGCGGCGGATGCTTGCGCGGGCGCCCCCTGCGCCGTTGTCGATACGACGACAGGCGCGGTGGCATCGTCTCCTGGGGCAGCCTCGACCGACGGGTTCGGGGTTTCAGATGCGAACGAGGCGTTGGCCAGCAGGAGCACGGTAGCGGAAACGGGAACGATCAAAATGCAGTCCTGTCGAGCGTTGGTAGGCGCAAGTATCATCAACGGCTGCCCCCGTCCCGATGATCGACCTGCAAGGCGCCATTCTGACACCAGTTTCATGCCAGCGCAACGAACCTGCGCTGCAAATTCGACCGAACTTGTGCTGACTTAGCCGAAGTGTTGGAGATCAGGCTCCACAAAACGGCGGCGCGCCTCGACGGAAAACAGGCGGTCGCGCGAGTAGAACCGCAGCGGCCAGTCGCGTTCGGCGATCTTGCTTGCCAGCAAGCGGTGAACGGCTTCGGCCAGCGGCGTCTCCGGCGGCAGGGCAGCCGCGAACTGGCGGATGGCGGTAACGTAAAGCTGGGTCAGCGTCTCGTGATAGCCGGCGCTGTCCGTATTCTCGCCGCCGACCGCGACGTTGTAGCTGCTGATGATCGCGGGAAGATCGCGTTCGGGAACGATATCAGCGCGTTCGCGCAACAGCCACAGGCAGGCCGCGAGATGTGCCTCGTGCGTCCATTCCGCCTTGGCAAGCGAATGGTCCAGCAAACCTTGGCCGACGCGGCGGACGGATGCGTCGGTGCGGAACGGGGTGGGCGCGTCGGTCGTCATGGTCCGGGAAACTCTGGTGGCTCGAGAGCCGGAACCCTGATGGTTCCGGCCCGTGGGTCAGGGCATCAGGATTCCCGGCAGATATCAGGCCGCTTCGGTCGCGGAGACCGGGGCCGCCTGACGAACGCTTTCATCGACATGATCGGCGAACTGCGCGAAGTTGTCGATGAACTGGCGGACCAGCGTCTGCGCCGTGCGATCGTATTCTTCCGCATCGGCCCAGCTTGCGCGCGGATCGAGCAGCTTGCTGTCCACGCCCGGCACCGCAACCGGCACTTCGAAGCCGAAGTTCGGATCCTTGCTGAACTGGGCGTCGTTCAGGCTGCCGTCGAGCGCGGCGTTGAGCAGCGCGCGCGTCGCCTTGATCGGCATGCGCTTGATGCCTTCCATCGTCGCCTTGCCGCCCGACCAGCCGGTGTTGACCAGCCAGCACTTCACGCCGCCCTTGGCGATGCGTTCCTTCAGCAGGTTGCCATAGACCGAGGGATGGCGCGGCATGAACGGTGCGCCGAAGCAGGTGGAGAAGGTCGCTTCCGGTTCGGTCACGCCGATTTCGGTGCCCGCCACGCGCGCGGTGTAGCCCGACAGGAAGTGGTACATCGCCTGATCCGGCGTGAGGCGCGCGATCGGCGGGAGCACGCCATAGGCGTCCGCCGTCAGGAAGATCAGGTTCGCCGGAACCGGCCCCAGGTTTTCCTCCGAAGCGTTCGGAATGAAATCGATGGGATAGGAACCGCGGCTGTTTTCCGCGAGCGAATTGTCGTCGAGATCGAGCAACCGGGTGTCCGGATCGATCACCACGTTTTCCAGCACCGTGCCGAAGCGCTTGGTGGTGGCGAAGATTTCCGGTTCGGCCTCGGCCGAAAGGCGGATCATCTTGGCATAGCAGCCGCCTTCGAAGTTGAACACGGCGGTATCGGACCAGCCATGTTCGTCATCGCCGATCAGGGTGCGGCTGGCATCGGCCGAAAGCGTGGTCTTGCCGGTGCCGGAAAGACCGAAGAACACGGCGGTCTTGCCGTCCTGGCCGATGTTGGCCGAGCAGTGCATCGGCATGACGCCCTTCACGGGCAGCAGGTAGTTGAGGATGCCGAACACCGACTTCTTCATTTCGCCGGCATAGGCCGTGCCGCCGATCAGGATCAGTTTTTCGGTGAAGTTGACCGCGATCACGGTTTCGCTGCGGCTGCCGTGGCGCTCGGGGTCGGCACGGAAGCTCGGCAGGTCGATGATCGTGTATTCGGGCGCGAACGTGGCGAGTTCGCTTTCGCTCGGGCGGACCAGCAGCGTGCGGATGAACAGGTTATGCCAGGCCAGTTCGTTGATGACGCGCACGTTGACGCGGTGTTCCGGCTGCGAACCGCCGAACAGGTCGGCCACGTAGAGACGGTCCTTTTCGGCCAGCGCCTTCAGGAAGTCGGCCTTCAGCGCGGCAAAGTGTTCCGGCGTCATGGCAACGTTGGTCTTGCCCCACCACACCGTGTTCTCGGTTTCGGCATCCTTGACGATGAACTTGTCCTTGGCCGAACGCCCGGTGTGCTTGCCGGTGGCGACCACGAACGGGCCTTCGGCGGCGAGCAGGCCCTCGCCATTGCGAACGGCGTGCTCGACCAGCGGAGCCGTGCCCAGGTTGGCGAAGAGTTCGGCCGGTTCGGGGAAGCCCTGCTGCGAAAGGGGCACGTTCAGGCGGCTATCGGACACATTGGGTCTCCCATGCTGCGCTGCCTGCGGGACCGGGGTCGTTTCCGGACTGCGCGGGCGGCGCTTTGCGAATACGAATGCGTTGATTCCCGATTGCGCATAGTGCGTGGTCGGCATCGCGTCAAATCCCGCGAAATGTGCAGTTTTTTGCGCGGTAGTTGCGTTTTTTGCAACAAATAGTGCTGCGATGCACAATTTGCCCGGCGGGCAGGTTGCGTCTGTAACGACCCTGTGATGCGGCTATCGACAGGCGCCGCCTTGCCGGAACTTCGATGGGCGATTATGCGAAGGCGATGTCCGGCAACGAAACCGCGATCCCGCATCGGGCTGCGACCGTGGCCCTGGTCGATGACGACCGCAATATCCTGACGACGGTCTCCATCGGGCTGCAGGCCGAGGGCTTCGTGACGCGGCTCTATTCGGACGGGGCGGCGGCGCTCAAGGCCCTGCTCGACAACCCCCCGGACCTTGCGGTGTTCGACATCAAGATGCCGCGCATGGACGGTCTGGAGCTGCTGCGGCGGCTGCGCGAGAAAAGCGATCTGCCGGTCATCTTCCTCACCAGCAAGATCGACGAGGCGGACGAGGCGCTGGGCCTCGCCATGGGCGCGGACGATTATATCGCCAAACCTTTCAGCCAGCGGCTGCTGATCGCGCGCATCCGGGCCATCTTGCGGCGCAGCGAAATCGTCCGCCGCGATGCAACCGAGATGGCTCCGGCCGAGCCGCTTCCCGATCCGATCCGGCGCGGAAGGCTGGTGATGGATCCCGCCCGGCATCTGGTGGAATGGAACGGCGCGCCGGTTTCGCTCACGGTTACCGAGTTCCTGATCCTGGAGGCGCTGGCCATGCGGCCGGGCGTGGTGAAGACGCGCAACCAGTTGATGGACGCGGCCTATCACGATGACGTGTTCGTGGACGATCGCACGATCGACAGCCACATCAAGCGCCTGCGCCGCAAGTTCCGCGCCGCCGATCCCGCCTTCGCCGCGATCGAGACGCTTTATGGCGCGGGATACAGTTTTGCCGATGAATGACGGCCTTGCCGAACCGGCGCCCCAGCGCGCCGGGCGCCTTGGTCTGACGCGCATCGGCCTCACGCGCACGCGCGGCCCGTCGCTGACGGTGCGCATCCTGGCTGTCAACGTGATCGCGCTGGCGCTGCTGGCGGGCAGTTTCTTCTACCTGGACAGCTATCGCACGCAGCTTCTCAAGGAACGTTTCAAGCTGGCGCGGGCGGAAGCGGAAATTGTCGCCGACGCTGTGGAACCGGTTGCGCTGCCCGACCGCCGGATGCTGATCGCGCGAATCGGTTCGGAGCAGCGGCTGCGATTGCGGCTCTATGGCGCGGACAATGCGCTGGTGGCCGACAGCTTTGCCCTGGCGGGGCCGTCGTTCGCGCTGATCGATCCGGAAACCGAGCCGTGGTACCAGAAGGCCGCCCGCCTGCTCGACCGGGGCGTGGACCTGGTGGTGGGCGCGCCCAAGGTGGACAGCTATCGCGAACCCGCCAGCCCCAGTGCCGGAAACTGGCCCGAAATCACGGCCGCCCGCGATCATCGGGCGACAGCCGTTTATCTCCGCTACGCGCCCGACCGGACGCCGGTGATCAGCGCGGCAACGCCCGTGGGATCGGACGGGGACATGCTGCTGACCACGCGCAACGCGCTGGATATTACGCAGGCGGTGCGCGACGCGCGACAGACGCTGGTCATCATCATCGGCCTGGCGTTGCTTCTGTCGATCCAGTTGTCGCTGTTTCTGGCGCGAACGATCGTGCAGCCGTTGCGCGCGCTGGTCCGCGCGGCGGTGCGCGTGCGGCTGGGGCGGGAGCGCGAGGTGGTGGTGCCGCGCCTGCCCGATCGGGGCGACGAGATCGGGCTGCTGGCGCGCGCCGTGTCCGACATGACCGCCGCCTTGCGGCAGAAGATTGACGCGGTGGAAAGCTTCGCCGCCGACGTGGCGCACGAATTGAAGAATCCGCTGGCGTCGCTGGGCAGCGCGATCGAGGCGATGGAAAGGATCGAAGACCCGGCTTTGCGCCGCCAGCTGGCCGCGATCGCCGCGCATGATGTCCAGCGTATCGATCGCCTTATCACGGAAATCGCCGATGCGAGCCGGATCGACGCGGAACTGAGCCGCGCGACCTTCACGCAGCTCGACCTGGCCGATCTGGCGGCGCAGGTGGTGGGGGCGCGCGACGCCAGACCGGATCGGGCGGCGGTGCGCATCCGCTTTGCGCGCGGAGAGGGCGGAACCCTGGTGCGGGGCGATGCCGTGCGGCTGGAACGCGTGCTGGAAAACCTGCTGGACAACGCGGTGTCGTTCTCGCCGCCCGAAGGCGTGGTCGATGTCGCGGTCGGGGGGGAAGGTGCGAACGTCTGGCTTTCCGTATCCGATCAAGGGCCGGGCATTCCGGAAAGCGAACGGGAAAAAGTGTTCGAGCGGTTCCATTCGGTGCGCCCGGCCGACGAGGCATTCGGTTCGCACAGCGGGCTGGGTTTGGCCATTGCCCGCACGATCGCGGAAGCGCACGATGGCGCCCTGACGATCACCGACAGGCCTGACGGAGCGGCCGGGGCCTGTCTGCTGCTGGAAATGCCGCTCGACCGGGAGGAAACGGCATGAGCGAGGCACAGCCCATCACACATCAGGGCACATGCGTGATGATCGGAACACAGGGGCTGTTGATCGAAGGGCCGCCGGGGGCAGGCAAATCCAGCCTCGCGCTGGCGCTGATCGATCGCGGCGCGACGCTGGTGGGCGATGACGGCGTGCTGATCGAGGCGCGGAACGGGCGTGTCATCGCCAGCCCGCATCCCCGGATCGCGGGCAAGCTCGAAATCCGCAACCTCGGCCTCGTGGAGATGCCGGCGGTGGGAGGCGTGCCCCTGGCGCTGGTGGTGCGGCTGGATGCCTCCTCGCCACGGTTCGTCGCGGCGGCCGACAGCGCGGTGCTGGCGGGGTGCGCGCTGCCGATGATCCGGCTCTATCCCGATACACCGGTGCTGGCGCTGCGTGCCGAAGTGGCGCTGCGGCAATTCGGCCTTCCCGATTTCTGAAACAACCGATTTTCGAGAGTTCTTTCCTTAGTGCCCGGGAAAGCGCAGAAGGCTGGCATGGCGCGCGAATCCGAGGATCAACCCCAACGCATTCTGCTGGTGACCGGCGTTCTTGGCGCGGGCAAGACCACGGCGCTGCGCACGCTGGAGGACATGGGCTGGGAAGCGGTGGACAATTTCCCCATCCGCCTGCTCGACCGGCTGCTGGAAACCGAACGCGGTTCGGCGGCGCTCGATTCCGGCACGCCGCTGGCGATCGGTTTCGATACCCGCACGCGCGGGTTCGACCCCGCCAAGACCATCGAACTGGTCAAGGGTCTGTCCGAACGGCCCGGCCTGTCGATCACGACGCTGTTCCTCGATTGCGCCGGCACCGAACTGGAGCGCCGCTACAACGAGACGCGCCGCCGCCATCCGATGAGCGAGGGCAAGCCGGCCGCGACCGGCATCGCGGCCGAGCGCGAGTTGCTGGAGCCGCTGCGGCGCTGGGCGGACGTGGTCATTTCCACCACCAGCTTCACCACCAACGACCTGCAACGCACGATCCGCGAACGGTTCGGCGATCAGGGGCCGGCGCGGACCACGGTGACTATCACCAGCTTCGGCTTTTCGCGCGGGATGCCCCCGCTGGCCGACCTGATCTTCGACATGCGCTTCCTGGCCAATCCCCACTGGATCGACGATCTGCGTCCGATGACGGGGCAGGACGCGCCGGTGGGCGACTATATCCGCCAGGACCCGGCGTTCGACGAGGCGTTTGCCCGGATTCGCGACCTGCTGCTGTTGCTGCTTCCGCGCTTCGAGGAGCACGGAAAAGCCTACGTTAACATTGCTTTCGGCTGCACCGGCGGGCGCCATCGTTCGGTGTTCATGGCCGAACAGATCGCTTCCGCCTTGCGCGACGCCGGATTTTCTCCCACATTGCAGCACAGAAATCTGGCGTCACGGGCGGCTGACCTGCTCGAAGACGACCGGCGAGAGACTGGGTGAGGTCGCTCTGGAAGACGTGCAATGGAATTGCCCACGGTTTCGCGTATCGCGTGATCCTGCAAAGCCTGCGTTAAGCATGGGCAGGATAAGATGCTCGGCCGTCTTTCGGAGCCATCCTGTTTCATGATTGGTCTGATTCTCGTAACGCACGGCGCTCTTGCCGAGGAATTCATCCATGCCATGGAGCATGTGGTCGGCAGGCAATCCGATGTCATCGGTGTATGCATCGGCCCCAATGACGACATGGAAAAACGCCGCAGGGAAATCGCCGATGCGATTCGGCGCGTGGACAGCGGGGATGGCGTGATCATCCTCACCGATCTGTTCGGCGGCACGCCGTCCAACCTGGCCATCTCGCTGATGCAGGCGGGCAAGGTGGAAGTGATTGCCGGCATCAACCTTCCCATGCTGATCCGCCTTGCCAAGGCGCGGGTGTGCATGGGGCTTCGGGAAGCGACGGTGGCCGCGCGGGAAGCGGGCCGCAACTACATAACGATCGCATCCGAATTTCTGGGACAGGACGCGTGAAGCATGGCTGAATCGAGCTACGTCGCCCGAGAAACCGTCACCATCGTCAACCAGCGCGGCCTTCATGCCCGCGCCAGCGCCAAGTTCGTGAACGCGGTGGCCAAGCTGCCCGCCGGGCTGGACGTGAAGGTGGCGAAGGACGGCACCGAGGCGGCAGGTGGCTCGATCCTTGGCCTGATGATGCTGGGCGCGGCCAAGGGCGACACGGTCGACGTGATCGTCTCCGGTCCGGAAGGTGAGGCGGACAACGTGCTGATGAAGCTGTCCGGCCTGATCAAGGACGGCTTCGGCGAGGACTGACCAGCCGGTGCGCAAGGTTATCACCGGGTTCTCCAACCCGACCGTCAAGTTCGTCCGCTCCTTGCGCGACAAGAAGCACCGCAAGCGCGAGCAGCGCTTTCTGGCCGAAGGGTTGCGCCTGCTGACCGACGCGCGCGAGGGTGGCCGCGTGCCGGAAATCCTGCTGATGGCGCAGGGGCGGGAGCCGCACCCCTTGCTCGATGTGCTGGAACAGACCGTCATCGCAGCCGGGGGCGATGTTCTCGAACTGCCCGAAGATCTGCTCGCCAAGGTGACGGGCAAGGACAATCCGCAGGCCGTGGCCGGCGTCTTCGCCGAATGGGATACGGGGCTTGCCACGATCGACCGCCACGCCGCGCCGATCTGGCTGGTGGCGCAGGCCATGCGCGATCCGGGCAATCTTGGCACCATACTGCGCACGGCCGACGCGGTGGGCGCGGGCGGCTTGATCCTGCTCGACGATTGCGCCGACCCCTTCTCGGTCGAAGCGGTGCGCGCCAGCATGGGGGCGATCTTCACCCAGCAGCTTGCCCAGGCACGCTGGGACGATTTCATCGGCTGGCTGCGCGCGGGTGAGGGTCAACTCGTGGCCGCGTCGCTGCGCGAGGCGGTGCCCTATCGCGGCGCGCCTTATGCGGCCCCTTGCTTCGTGATGGTCGGCAACGAATCGCGCGGGCTGCCCGAGGACTACGAAATGGCCTGCGACCTGCGCGTGACCATGCCGATGAAGGGGCGGGCCGACAGCCTGAACGCGGCGGTGGCCGGCGCGGTGCTGGCCTACGAAGTGCTGGCCTCGCTCGAGGGCTGAAATGGCGCCATCGGCGTTAATCGTGTGATCATCGCGCCGTTCTATAAGGCGGTATCATGCGCAGCGTTCCGATCCTTGCCGCCTTCGCGCTTTCGGCCAGCCTGCTGGCCGGAGGCTGCACGACGCCGGCGGCCGGTGGCACGGCCGGCCTTGTCGGCACGCAATGGACTATCGCCAGCATCGACGGAAAAGCCCCCGCCGCGCCCGACCGCGCGCGGATGGGCTTTGCGGAAACGCGCCTTTCGGCCAGCGTCGGCTGCAATGGCATCGGTGGCGAATACCGGGTCGAGGGCGATCGACTGATCGCCGGGCCGCTGATTTCGACGCGGATGTTCTGCGAAGGGCTGGTGGGACAGCAGGAGGAAGCGGTCAACGCATTGCTTTCCGGCGCCCCGCGCTTCCGGCGCAACGGCGATCGCCTGTGGATCGAATCCGGCGGGCACACGCTGGAACTGCACGGCGCGCCCGCGGCCAAATCCAAAGGCTAATCGCCCGAAATAAGCGCGGTGATTTTCCAGCCGCCATCGTGTGGCTCCGCGATCAGGCGATAGGAAATCACGCTGCGCAGCTTCGCTGTTTCGACATAGCCTTTCTGCCCGGAGGCCATCAGCTTGACGCGGGTGAAGCGCGCCTTGGGATCGAAGCTCTCGGACGCGATCGACACCATGGCCCAGTCGAGCGTGGCGCGGGTTTCCCCGGTGGCCGAAGGCGTGGCGCGAAGCGGCACGTCCGGGCCGGTTGCCAGCATCGTGGTATAGGGATCGCCGTCGTCGGGCACGTTCCAGAAGTACCAGGGCATCGCCGCCAGCCCGCCTTCGATCGAACAGCCGAGCGGCAGGATGCGGTCCAGTTCCTGCCACAGCCCGGCCTTGGGATCGGCCAGCCGCTTCTTCAATTCGTCGGCGCCGCTGCCGCCGCCGTAGTCGAGCCGGATGTTGGGATCGGCCAGCGCGGCCAGTGCGCCAGCGTCCCGCGCGGTGACCGCGGTTGCCAGCCGGCCGCGAAACGCTTTCCAGCCGGCGGCTTTGTCGCAATCCTCGCGCGGGGCATAGCGCGCCTCGGTCGGCGTCGGGCTGGGCGTGGGGGACGGTGAAGGCTCGGGCGTCGGTTCGGGTTCGGGCGTGGTGCTGGCTTCGGCCGGGGTCGATGCGGCTTCGGCGGGAGTCGTGGCGACAGGAGCCTGCTGCTCGGGCGCGGCGCGGTCGCAGCCGGCCAGCACGCTCAGCGCCGCAAATGCCAGCCATCGCCCCCGTACTTTCATTTCACCCCGCCGTCGCTGCGATGTCATCCTCTGTATCAACCGGTTGGGGCGCGGGAAGTTCCGAAGGCTCCACGGCCGTGCTTTCGGCGTAACGCGGCGCGGATTCGACGAGCGAGACTTCCTCGATCTCGCGCTTGCCGATCGAGACGCCCTTGTCGCGCAGGCGGCGGCCGGCCGAGAGCACGTTGCGCTCGAAGCTGCCGACGAACTTGTTGTAGTTTTCGACCGCGCTGTTCAGCCCTCCGCCCACGCGCTTGAGATGCTCGGCGGCGACCGCGAGGCGATCGTAAAGCTCGGTCCCGGCCTTGCCGATCTCCACCGCTTCGCGCGCGATCGTGTCCTGCCGCCAGACCATCGCCACGGTGCGCGCGATGGCGACGAGATTGGTCGGCGTGGCGAGCAGGACCTTGCGTTCGAAGGCGAAGTCCCACAGCCCCGGATCGTGTTCGAGCGCGGCGGCGACGAAGTGTTCGCCCGGCACGAACATCACCACGTAATCGGGCGCATCGTCGAACTGGCTCTGGTAGGATTTCGCGCCGAGTTGCTGGATGTGGTTGCGCATCGAGGTCGCGTGCAGGGTGAGGAAATTCTCCCTGGCCTCTTCCGTGTCGGCCGCGAACGCATCCTGATAGGCGTTGAGCGAAACCTTGGCATCGACGATCAGGCTTTTCTGGCCGGGAATGCGCACGATGGCGTCCGGGCGGAGGCGGCCGTCCTCGGTGTCGATCGAATGTTCGGTGACGAAATCGGTGTGTTCGGCAAGCCCGCACTGTTCGAGCAGGTTGCGCAACTGCTGTTCGCCCCAGCGCCCGCGCGCCTTGGGCGCGTTGCGCAGCGAATTGCCCAGCCGCGCGGCTTCGGCGCGCACGGCCTCCTGCCCATCGCGCATCGACTGGATCAGGCCCGAAAGCTGGCCGAAGGAATCGACGCGTTTGGCTTCGAGTTCCTGCACCTGCTGCTCGTATTTCTGGAGCCGTTCGCCCACCGGGGCGAGCAGCGTGCGCAGGCGTTCGGCACTGGTCTTCTCGCTCTGCTCGAAGCGATCGGCGGCGCGGCGCAGGAACGCCTCCTGCGCGCCTTCCAGCACCTTGGCGCCAGCGGCCTCGAATTCCTTGCGCAGCGCCTCGCGCGCCTCGACCAGCAGGCGCTCGCGCTCGGCGAAGTTGGTGGCGTTGGCCTTCATCCGCGCCACTTCGGCGCGCAGCGCCTCGCGCTCCTCCCGCGCGGTGGCGAGATCGGCGGCGAGCGCATCGGCATGGCGCGCGCGTTCCGTGGCCGAGGCCAGTTGCGAGGCGAGCGTATTGCGTTCCTGGCGGATGGCGGCGAGTTCGCCGGCGACCTGATCGAGCAGCTTCACCCGCTCGCTCATCGCCGCGAGATCGACCGTCATCGCCTTGACCGTGGCCTCGTGCGCCTTGGCCGCACTGTCCCGCTCGGCATGGCGCTGCTGCCAGTCCGCCACGGGCCGCCCGCCCAGAAACCAGCCGATCGCAAGACCCAAAACGAGGGCGACGATCAGGAAAACGAGCAGGAGAAAGGGCGAGTCCACGACAGCTCCGTAAAAGAACGAAGCGTGAACCTAAAGCATGGCCGGCGCTATGACAACCGGGCCGGGCCAGTTCTCCGCCGTCACGCCGCCTTGCGCAGCTTTTCCAGCTTCTTGAGCGCCATCTGCCGCTTGAGGCGGGAGAGGTGGTCGATGAACAGGATACCTTCGAGGTGGTCCATCTCGTGCTGGAGGCACGTGGCGAGCAGGCCTTCCATGTCCTCTTCGTGCACCGTGCCGTCCACGTCCTGCCAGCGGGCGCGGATGCGCGCGGGGCGTTCGACTTCGGCGTAGATATCCGGCACCGAGAGACAGCCTTCGTTGTAGATGGTGTGCTCTTCCGAAGGATCGAGGATCTCGGGATTGATGAAGACCCGCGGTTCCCGCTTGGTCGGCTGGTGCGTGTGGTGGTGGCCGCCGTGCGCGGTGCACACTTCCGGTTCCGCGTCCTCGTCATCGGGCTGGAGATCGATCACCAGCACGCGCAGCGGTACGCCGACCTGGATCGCGGCAAGGCCGATGCCGGGCGCATCGTACATCGTCTCGAACATATCGGCGACGAGCGTCTTCAACTCGTCGTCGAACGTCGTGACGGGTACGGACACCTGCTTGAGGCGCGGATCGGGGACTTCGATGATTTCGCGGATAGCCATGAAGCGCAGATAAGCGCGTTGCGGCGGAGTCGCAAGGGACGCTGCGGTTAGGGGGTGGGGCTCGGGACGACGCGGCTTCGTCCGGCTGCCCGGACGTTGCGATTCTCCGTCATCCCACCGGCCGCCGGGCGCGCAGGGCCTGGGCGAGCGTGCCTTCGTCGAGATAATCGAGCTCGCCACCGACGGGCAGGCCGTGCGCGAGCTGGGTGACGCGGACGGGGAAGGCTTCCAGCCGTTCGGCGATGTAGTGCGCGGTGGTCTGGCCTTCGAGCGTGGCGTTCATCGCCAGCACCACTTCGTCGATGCCACCGGCCGCCACGCGATCGAGCAGGCTGGCGATGGCAAGGTCTTCGGGGCGCACGCCGTCCAGCGCCGAAAGGCGGCCGCCAAGGACATGGTAGCGGCCGGTGAACAGGTGCGCGCGATCGAGCGCCCACAGGTCCGCCACTTCCTCCACCACGCAGATCGCGCGCGAATCGCGGCGGGGATCGGCGCAGATGCCGCAGGGGTTGCTGGTGTCGACATTGCCGCAGGTGTCGCATTCCACCAGCCGGTCGCGCACCGTGGCCAGTGCCTCGACCAACTGCGTCAGCGCGGTTTCGCGGCGCTTGATCAGCCACAGCACGGCGCGGCGCGCGGAGCGCGGGCCAAGTCCGGGAAGGCGGGCGAGCGCGCCGGCCAGCGCCTCGATCTCTTGCGATGCCATGGCTGCACAGATAGGGCCGCCGCAGGCAAACGGAAGGCTTTTCGCACACCATGCGCATCATCTTCATGGGCACGCCCGATTTCGCGGTGCCGACGCTGCGTGCGCTGGTGGCGGCGGGGCACACGGTGCTCGCGGCGTACAGCCAGCCACCCCGGCCCGCCGGGCGCGGCAAGAAGCTCCAGCCATCGCCGGTGCATCTCGCGGCCGAGGCACTGGGCATTGCGGTGCGCACGCCGGCCAGCCTGAAAGGCGCGGAGGAACAGGCGGCGCTGGCCGCGCTGGACGCCGATGTCGCGGTGGTGGCCGCCTATGGCCTGATCCTGCCGCAGGCGGTGCTCGATGCGCCCCGCCTGGGCTGCCTCAACGTCCATGGCTCGATCCTGCCGCGCTGGCGCGGTGCCGCGCCGGTGCAGCGCGCGATCCTGGCGGGGGATGAAACGACGGGCGTGACCATCATGCAGATGGAGCGCGGGCTGGATACCGGGCCGATGCTGGCGAAAGTGACGACGCCGGTGGACGGGAAGACGGCGGGCGCGCTGACGGCCGAACTGGCCGAACGCGGCGCGGCGCTGATGGTAGAGGTGCTGGCGGACCTGCCGGGGCATCCGCCGGCGATCCAGCCGGAGGACGGCGTGACCTATGCCCACAAGATCGACAAGGCGGAAAGCCGGCTCGATTTCACGCGGGCGGCGCTGGACGTGGAGCGGCAGGTGCGCGCTTTCGCGCCGGCGCCCGGCGCGTTCTTCGAGCTGGAGGGGGAGCGCTATCGCGTGCTGGCGGCGGAGGTCGTCGCGGGAGAGGGAGCGCCGGGCAGCGTGCTGGACGACAGGCTGACGATCGCGTGCGGCGTCGGTGCGTTGCGCCCGCGGACGGTCCAGCGGGCGGGGCGGCCGGCAATGGATACGGCGGCGTTGCTGCGCGGGCGGGTAGTGCCGGCCGGAACGGTGCTGGAATGATGGTGGCGTACCGCTGCCGGTCCGGGAGCCATCCCGCATGACCCGTTTCGCGCTCACGCTCGAATGGAACGGCCAGCCCTACATGGGCTTCCAGAGGCAGGCGCACGGCCCATCGGTGCAGCAGGCGGTGGAGGAGGCGGCGTTCGCGGTCACCGGGCAGGCGGTGACGCTCCATGCCGCCGGGCGGACCGATACCGGCGTCCACGCGCTGGCCATGCGCGCGCATTTCGATCTGGCGCGCGATTTCGATCCGTTTCGCCTGTCCGAGGCGCTCAACGCGCGGCTGCGGCTGGCCGGCCACGCGGTGGCGGTGCTGGAGGCGCGGGTGGTCGATGCGGACTGGCACGCGCGCTTTTCGTGCCTGGGGCGGGCCTATGAATACCGCATCGCCAACCGCCGCGCGCCGCTGACGCTGGAGGCGGGGCTGGCCTGGCGCATCGCGCGGTCGCTGGATGCGGGGGCGATGCACGCGGCGGCGCAGGAACTGGTCGGGCACCACGATTTCACCACGTTCCGGTCGGTCCATTGCCAGGCGGCGAGTCCGCTCAAGACGCTCGATCGGCTGGACGTGCGGCGCGAGGGCGATCACGTGATCGTCGAGGCGGCCGCGCGCAGTTTCCTGCATCATCAGGTGCGCTCGATGGTGGGATGCCTGGCGCTGGTGGGGCAGGGGATGTGGACGCGCGCCGACCTCGCCGCCGCGCTCGCCGCGAAAGACCGTTGCAAATTAGGACTTAACGCGCCCCCGGAAGGGCTCTACTTCGTGAAGGCAACCTATCCGGGAGAATGAAGATGTCCGATGTCAAAGGCCTGCAACTGCTGTCCACGCTGGGCGAAGACGGCTTGCTGACGGTGGAACTGGTCGAACAGACCGTGCCCGCTCCCAAGGGCCGCGAAGTGCTGATTCGCATGGAAGCGGCGCCGATCAATCCGTCGGACCTGGGGCTGCTGTTCGGCCCGGCCGACGTCGAGAACGCGGAATATTCCGAAGGCCGGCTGGTCGCGCGGATGCCCGAAGGCGCGGTGCGCGCGATGAAGGCGCGGATCGGCGAGGCGATGCCGGTGGGCAACGAAGGCGCGGGCACGGTGATCGCCGCCGGCGACGCGCCCGAGGCACAGGCGCTGCTGAACCGGCGCGTGACCTGCCTGCCGGGCGGCGCTTATGCCCAGTATCGCCTGGTCGATGCGGGCGCGTGCGTCGCGCTGCCCGATCACGTTTCCGCCGAGCAAGGCGCCTCGGCCTTCGTGAACCCGCTGACCTCCCTGGGCTTTACCGAGACGATGAAGCTGGAGGGCTTCACCGGGCTGGTCCACACGGCCGCCGCTTCGAACCTGGGGCAGATGCTGGTGAAGATCTGTCAGGAAGATGGCATTCCGCTGGTGAACATCGTGCGCAGCGCGGCGCAGGAGAAGATCCTGCGCGATCTGGGGGCGCAGTACGTGCTCGATTCCACCGCGCCGGATTTCATGCCGAAGCTGATCGACGCCATTGCCGAAACCAAGGCTATGCTGGGCTTCGACGCGATCGGCGGCGGCACGCTGGCGGGGCAAATCCTGACCGCGATGGAAGCGGCGGCGAGCCGGGGGGCGGCCTACAGCCGCTATGGTTCGTCCACGCCGAAGAAGGTTTATATCTACGGCGCGCTCGATCTGGGGCCGACGGTGCTGAACCGCGCGTTCGGGCTGACCTGGGATCTTGCCGGCTGGCTGCTGACACCGTTCATGGCCAAGGCCGGGCCGGAGATCGTGGGGCGGATGCGCGCGCGGGTGATGGACAACATCACCACCACCTTCGCCAGCCACTACAAGGCGCGGGTGCCGCTGAAGGACATCCTCACCCGCGAGGCGGTGCTGGAATACAACGCGCGGCGCACGGGCGAGAAGTACCTGATCCTGCCTAATGGCTGAGGCGACTTTCTCTATAGAAGCGTCACCCCCGCGAAAGCCCCATAGAAAAACGTCACCCCGGCGAAAGCCGGGGTCTCGTGAGGCTTGGCTGGACCGTGCCGGGGCTTTCCCGCAACCGCCTGAGACCCCGGCTTTCGCCGGGGTGACGAGGTGGGGGAAAGCATGGTGAGGCGTGGACCAGAGGCCCCCCGCCCGTCTTACGCCTTGTGCGCGACGCTTTCGGGCAGGTCCTTGCCGAACACGCGCTGGTAGTATTCGGCCACCAGCACGCGCTCCGCTTCGTCGCACTTGTTGAGGAACGAGAGGCGGAAGGCGAAGCCCACGTCGCGGAAGATCTGGCTGTTGTGCGCCCAGGCGATGACCGTGCGCGGGCTCATCACCGTGGAAATGTCGCCGTTGACGAAGCCCTTGCGCGTCAGGTCGGCGACGCGGACCATGTCGGCGATGGTCTGCTTGTCCAGCCCTTCCACCTTGTTGGCGACGACCGCGATCTCGGTTTCGGCCGGCAGGTAGTTGAGCGCGACGACAAGGCTCCAGCGGTCCATCTGGCCCTGGTTGATCGCCTGCGTGCCGTGATAGAGGCCGCTGGTATCGCCCAGGCCCACGGTGTTGGCGGTGGCGAACAGGCGGAACCACGGGTTCGGGCGAATCACCCGGTTCTGGTCGAGCAGCGTGAGCTTGCCTTCGGTCTCCAGCACGCGCTGGATCACGAACATCACGTCCGGGCGGCCCGCGTCGTATTCGTCGAACACCAGCGCGGTCGGCGTCTGCAGCGCCCAGGGCAGAAGGCCTTCGCGGAATTCGGTGACCTGGAGGCCGTCGCGCAGCACGATCGCGTCGCGCCCGATCAGGTCGATGCGGCTTATATGCGCGTCCAGGTTGATGCGGATGCACGGCCACTTCAGCCGCGCCGCAACCTGTTCGATATGCGTCGATTTGCCGGTGCCGTGATAGCCCTGGACCATCACGCGGCGGTTGTAGGCAAAGCCCGCCAGGATCGCCAGCGTGGTGTCCGGATCGAAGACGTAGCCTTCGTCCAGATCGGGCACGCGTTCGTCCGCTTCGGAGAAGGCGGGCACCTTCATGTCGATATCGATGCCAAAGACTTCGCGCGCGTCGATCGTCGTGTCCGGCGCGGGAAGCACGGTGGTGGCTCGGCTGTCGGGCTGGATGTTCGGAATATCGGTCATCGCGTCATCGCCTATACGCCCGCGCGCGCGGCTGCAACTAGGTTTGCCACTTGGCGCGATTGCGGCATCATCGGGCAACGATTCAGGGAGAGGTCGAATGCAGGTCTATGGTTTTCCGCTGTCGCCGTTCGTGCGCAAGGTGCTTCTGGTAGCTGCTTACAAGGGGATCGCCGTGGAATCGGTGATCAGCCGTCCGGGAGCGCCATCGCCCGAATTCCTGGAGGCGAGTCCGTTCCGGAAGATCCCGGCGCTGCGCGATGGCGATTTCACCCTGGCCGATTCGACCGCCATCGCCACCTACATGGACGCCCTGCATCCCGAACCGGCGATCTTTCCGGCGGAGGCGCGGGCACGCGGCAGGGCGATCTGGTTCGAGGAATTCGCCGATACGATCATCGTGCCGGCCGGCGCCAAGATCGTGTTCAACCGCTTCGTGGCGCCGCGCGTGCTGGGTCGGCCGGGCGATGAGGCGGCGGCCGAGCAGGGCATGGCCGAGATCGCGCCCATGCTCGACTATCTGGAAGGCGTGGTTCCGGCGGAAGGCTGGCTGACGGGCGATACGTTCAGCATCGGCGATATCGCGGTGGCGAGCGTCCTGCGCACGATGGCATATGCCATGCTATCGCCCGATCCGGACAGGCATCCGGCAACGGCGGCATGGTTCGCGCGCGTCGGCGAACAGCCGTGCTGGCGCGCCGTGGCGGAGCGCGAGGCGGCAGCGGTGGCGACGCTCGGATAGGGAGGAACTGGGGCGGCGGCCTGCAATGACGGCCGCCCAGACCGGAAGCCTCTGGAGAGAATGCGCTTTTTGTCCGGAGAGGACGGATATTCGTTTGCGCCATACCAACTGGTCGGTATGGTCGCGCCATGGTTCCGAATCGTCCCTTCCGACCGACGCCCACCAACGCGAAGGAGAAGCTGCTGGAAGCGGCGGTGCAGCTGGTGCGCGGCAACGGCTTCGCGGCGACGTCGGTGGACCAGCTTTGCGCGCACGCAGGGGTGACCAAGGGCGCGTTCTTCCATCACTTCGCCTCGAAAGAGGCGCTGGGCGTGGCGGCGGCGGATTACTGGAGCCAGTGCACCGCCGCTTTCTTCGCCGAAGCGCCGTTCCACCATCATGCCGATCCAGTGGACCGGGTGCTGGGCTATATCGACCTGAGGCTGGCGCTGATTGGCGGGCCGGCGGAATCGTTCAGTTGCGTGGCGGGAACGATGGTGCAGGAAGCCTTCCGTTCCAGCGCGGCGATCCGCATCGCCTGTGAGGCCAGCATCATGGACAACGCCAGGGCGCTGGAGGCGGACATCGCCGAAGCCATGATCCAGCGCGGCGTGACGGGAACGACCGCCGAAAGCCTGTCCCGCCATGTGCAGGTGGTGATCCAGGGCGCGTTCATCCTGGCCAAGACTCAGGAGGAAAGCGCTGCTCCGGACATGGCGCGCGATGCGCTGCGGCACCTGCGGCGCTATTTCGAGTTTCTGTTCCGGGTCCCGCAAGAGAGGAGCGCAGACCAGTGACACGCATGATATTCGTTAACCTGCCCGTTGCCGATCTTGGCCGCGCGCGCCGTTTTTACGAGGCGGTGGGTTTCACCAACGAACCCCGCTTCACCGACGAGAGCGCCGCCGCGATGGTGTGGAGCGAGGCGATCTATGTGATGTTGCTGACGCATCCGAAGTGGGCCTCGTTCACCGATCGTCCGATTCCCGCCGCGGGATCGAGCGAGGTGGCGCTCGCGCTCGCGCTCGAAGGACGCGATGCGGTGGATGCCTTTGTCGAGCAGGCTGGCGCGAACGGCGGTCTTGTCGACGTCAATCCCGTGCAGGACCACGGCTTCATGTACGGCCGCGACGTGGCAGATCCGGACGGGCATGTCTGGGGCCCGTTCTGGATGGACCCGATGATCGCCAGCGGAGAATCGCCGCCAGTCTGAAACCAGGCACCAAACAGGGCCTCCAGGCGGGCCGAAACGGGAGAGAAACATGGCCTATATCGATGGTTTCGTGATCGCGGTGCCAACGGCCAATCGCGAACGCTTTATCGAACATGCCCGCAAGGCCGATGCGCTGTTCATCGAACAGGGTGCGACGCGCATCTGGGAATGCTGGGGGGACGATGTTCCCGTCGGCAAGCTCACGGATTTCCGCCGCGCGGTTGAGGCCAAGGAAGACGAAACCGTCGTCTTCAGCTGGATCGAATGGCCTGACAAGGAAACACGCGACAGCGTGTTCGCGCGGATGGAAGACCTGATGCGCGACGATGCCTGGAACCCCGAACTCAACCCGGTGCCCTTCGATGGCAAGCGGATGATTTACGGCGGCTTCACGCCGGTGGTGCGGATGGGAGAATGACGATGGCAGGCGGATTTATCTGGTACGAACTGATGACCCCCGATGCCGATGCGGCCAGCGCGTTCTACCGCGCGGTGATCGGCTGGACGGTGGAAGGCGGCGGAGAGGCGGCCGGGCCGGTCGATTACCGCCACATTCTCCGGGCTGATGGCGGCAGTGCCGGCGGGATGCTGGCGCTGTCCGCCGATGCGGTGGCGCAAGGCGCGAAGCCGGCCTGGGTGCCCTATCTCCATGTCACCGATCTCGATGCCGCGCTGGCGGCGGTGACGGCCGCAGGCGGCAAGGTGCTGATGCCGGTCTCGGAGCTGCCGGTCGGCCGTATCGCGATGGTCGCGGACCCGCAGGGCGTTCCGATTTACCTGATGACGCCCGTGCCCCCGCCGGGCCAGGAAAACGCGAAGAGCGATGTGTTCTCGCCGACGGCGGAACAGCGCGTGGGCTGGAACGAGCTGGCCAGCCCCGATCTGGAAGCGTCCAAGGCGTTCTATGCCCGCCACTTCGGCTTCCAGTTCAACGAGAAGATGCCGATGGGCGAGATGGGCGATTACTGCTTCATCGATCACGACGGCCAGCGCGTGGGCGCGATGCTGCCGCTGTTCGAGCCGGGGCGCGCCGCGCTGTGGCGGCTCTATTTCCGGGTCCCCTCCGTCACGGCCGCCAAGGCCGCGATCGAGAACGCCGGCGGCACCGTGATGCACGGCCCGCATCAGGTCCCGGGCGACGACTGGATCGTGATCGCCACGGACCCGCAAGGGGCGGAATTCGGCATCGTCGGCGCGCTGGGAGGCTGACCATGACCGGAGCAACGATCTGCCTGTGGTATGACAGGGACGCGGAAGCCGCTGCGCGGTTCTATGCCGAAACCTTTCCCGACAGCCGCGTGACCGCCGTTCACCGCGCGCCGACGGACTATCCGGCGGGCAAGGCGGGCGATGTGCTGACCGTGGAGTTCACGGTGCTGGGCATTCCCTGCATGGGCCTGAACGGCGGGCCGAACGTGACGCACAGCTGGGCGTTCTCGTTCCAGGTGGCGACCGAGACGCAGGAAGAGACCGACCGCTACTGGAACGCCATCGTCGGCAACGGCGGGGCGGAAAGCGCGTGCGGCTGGTGCAGCGACCGCTGGGGCCTGTCGTGGCAGATCACGCCGCGCCAGTTGACGGAGGCGCTGGCCAATCCCGATGCGGGCGTGCGCGAGCGCGCGTTCCAGGCGATGATGACCATGGGCAAGATCGACATCGCGGCGATCGAAGCGGCGGTGAGAGGGTAACATGGCGCTGGAACTCTACGGGCACCTGTTCTCTTCCTACACCTGGAAGGCGCTGATCGCGCTTTACGCCAACGGCACGCCGTTCACCTTCCGGGGCATTGACGGGGAGCATCCCGAAAACGCCGCGCGCGTGCAGGCGGCCAGCCCGGCGGGCAAGTTTCCGCTGCTGGTCGATGACGGGGTGGAAATCTTCGAATCCACGGCGATCATCGAATGGCTGGCGCTGCGCCATCCCGGCGCCGCGCCGCTGCTGCCGGCCGATCCGGCGGAAGCGGTGCGAACGCGGATGCTCGACCGCGTGTTCGACAACTACGTGATGAACGTGATGCAGGAGAGCGTGGCGGAAGTGTTGCGCGACGGTGCCCTCTCGCCCGCGACCCGTGGGCGGGTGGAGGCGCAACTGGACCGCAGCTATCGCTGGATCGATGGCTGGCTGGCGACCTACGCGGCCAGTGACCCGGCCAGCGATGCGGTCTCGCTGATCGAATGCGCGGCCGCGCCTTCGCTGTTCTATGCCGACTGGGTCTATCCGATTCCGGATGCCTGCCCGCGCCTGAGGGCCTGGCGCGCGCACCTGCTGGCGCTGCCGGCGGTGGCGCGCTGCGTGGAGGATGCGCGGCCCTTTCGCGCCTATTTCCCGCTGGGCGCGCCGGATCGCGATTGAGGAGAGAGAGGATGCACGAACTGTCGATTACCCGCCATATCGCCGCGCCGGTGGAGCGGGTGTGGGATGTGCTGGCCAACCGCCAGGAGGAATGGTGGTGTCCGAAGCCGTGGTACGCCAAGATCGTGGAACAGGATCGCCGGCCGGGCGGGCGTTGCGCGATGGTGATGTACGGCCCCGATGGCGAGGAAATGCCGCAGGAAGGCGTGTTCCTGGCCTGGGACGAGGGGCGGCGCTTCGTTTCCACCGATGCGGTGACGGCGGATTTCCAGCCGGCCGGTCCGTTCATGATCGGCATCTGGGAAGTGGCGCCCGAGGGCGAGGGCACGCGCTATACCGCTTCGGCGCGGCACTGGACCGAGGAAGCGATGCGCCAGCACGCCGAGATGGGCTTCGAGGCGGGCTGGAACGCCTGCACCGATCAGTTGCAGGCACTGTGCGAAAGCGCGTGAAGCGTTGACGGCGGCGCGCAGGCTGCGCATCCTGCCCCGGAAGGGAGAGGATCATGACCGTGTTTGCCGAAGGCCGCTGCGCGTGCGGTGATGTCCGCTATCGGCTGCTCGATGCACCGATCGTCACGCATTGCTGCCATTGCCGCTGGTGCCAGCGCGAGACGGGCAGCGCCTTCGCGCTGAACACGGTGATCGAGACCGATCGCGTGGAAGTGGCGCAGGGCGCGCCCGAACACGTCATGACGCCATCGCAGAGCGGGCACGGGCAGGAAATCGTGCGGTGCCCCGCGTGCAAGGTGGCGCTGTGGAGCCACTATGGCGGAGCGGGCGACAAGGCCGCCTTCGTGCGCGTCGGAACGCTGGACAATCCCGACCTGTGCCCGCCGGACGTGCACATCTTCACCGAAAGCAAGCAGCCGTGGGTGCTGTTGCCTGACGACGCGGAAGTGTTCGCGCAGTTTTATCGCGGGCCAGACGTGCCGCGCCTCTATGGCGAAGATGGCGCGGCCCGCTGGGGCGCGTTGCGCGGACGATAAGGCAAAGGCGGATCGTCCGCGTTCGAGTGTGGCGGCGCTATTTTCCGGCCGTGCGGATATATTCGTCGATGTTGAGCCCCAGCACGTCGAGCGGAACGTTGCCGCCGCCGACCACCGCATCGTCGAAATCGCGCAGGTCGAAGCGTGCGCCCAGCGCGGCCTTCGCGCGGGCGCGCTGGCGCAGGATCTCGCTATGGCCGATCTTGTAGCCGCAGGCTTGCCCCGGCCAGCTGCAATAGCGATCCACCTCGCTCGTCACCTCGTCGATCCCGGATCCGTTGGTCTCGGCGAACCAGCGGATCGCCTGTTCACGCGACCAGCGGCGGGAATGCAGCCCGGTATCGACCACCAGGCGGCAGGCGCGGAAGGCGATCGACTGGAGATAGCCGAGCTGACCGACCGGATCGCCATCGTAGGCGCCCAACTCGTCGCCCAGCGTTTCGGCATAGAGCGCCCAGCCTTCGGTGTAGGCGTTGAACGCCAGGATCGCGCGGATCACGGGCAGTTGCTGCGCGTATTCGCCCTGCCAGACGTGGCCGGGCAGGGCTTCGTGATGGACCAGCGTGGGCAGGCTGTACTTGCTGTGCAGGCGCGTGGTGTGAAGATTGATCCACATGCGTCCAGGCACCGAGCCGTCGATCGAGCCGGGACCGCCATAGGCGCCTGGCGCGCCCGGTTCCTCGGCCAGTGGCAGGCGGCGGACTTCGACATTGCCGCGCGCCAGCTTGCGGAAGGCCAGCGGCAGCTTCCCGCGGATGAAGTCCAGCCGCTTCTGGATGAACGCGACAATCTGGGCGCGTCCTTCGTCGTTGTCGGGGAACTGGAAGCGCGGGTCCTTGCCCAGCGCGGTCATGCGTTCGCCAACCGTGCCCTTGGTGTAACCGAGCCCGCGCAGGATCGGGTCCATCCGCGCCTGCAGCGCCTTCAGTTCCTCCTGCCCGAGCTGGTGGATCTCGTCCGGCGTCATGCGCGTGGTGGTGCTGGCGCGCAGCGCCCAGGCGTACCAGGCTTCGCCGTCGGGGCGGGTGCTCATGCCCGCGTCGGAGGTCGCGCTGACGCGCTGGCGCCGCAGTTCGGCGATCTGGCGTTCGAGCGCGGGGACGACTTGGCCCGTGGCGATGGAGCGCGCGCGCCCGGCCCAGTCGCCCGCGATGCCCTTGGCCTTCGTGCGCCGGTCGATCGAATCGACCAGCCCGCCACCCTGGCGCGCGTCGGCCAGCGAGGCTTCGAGCTGCGCCAGCGCCTTGTCGAGCAGGAAATCGGGCGCGATCACCCGCTGCGCCGCCGTATCGCGCAGGCGCTCCGTTTCGGCGTCGAGCGTTCCGGGATAGGCGGCGAGGCGCGCGAGATAGGCTTCGGCATCGGCCGTATCGGCGACGGGATGATCTGAATCGAGGAACTTCGGCACGTCGAGATAAGCGCCGACGTTCTGGATCACGACATAGGGCGTGTTGCGATAGTTGCCGACGGTGATGTCGCCATAGGGCAGCGCGAACCCATCGAGCGCGGTCCGGTAAGCGCTCTTGACCACGGCCAGGCTGGTGCGCGTGGAATGGTCGAGGCCGGAGGCGTCGGTGGCGGCGATCCGGGCCAGATCGGCACGCAGCAGGGCGGCGATGGCGCGCTGCGCGGCGGCCGACTTGTCCCCCAGCTTCGCGCGCAGCGCGGCATGCGCGCCCGTGTCGATGCCAAGGCTTGTGGCGGTTTCAGGGAAGAAATCCAGCAGTCGCCACGCGATGCCATCAAGCAGGGCATTGGCGTCCGCCGCCGAGGCGGGGGCTGCGCGGGCTGGGATCGTGAAGGCGGCGGCGGTGGCGCCTAGGCCGCCCAGGGCGGCGCGGCGGGTGATTCCGTTCGTTTCGTGCGTAACCATGCCGCAACCCTGTCCGCGCGGAGAGGGGAAGTCAAACAGGGCTTGCCGGCTCCGGCTTTTTGGCTTTGTCCAGTACAACTTACGCTGCGCTGGCGAATGTTGCACTGGAACTGTCGCGCGGTCCCGCTAGGCTGTCATGCGGAGCCCAATCGCAGGAGTCTTCCTCATGAGCATTTTCGATTCGATTCTCGGCCAGATCAGCAGCAACGTTGATGTGAAGAACCTTGCCGCCAAGGTTGGCATCGATCCCGCGACGGCCGAAACCGCCATCGCCGCATTGGCCGCCGGCCACCAGGCCAAGGGGGACACGATCGAGACCGCCGCCGCCAATTCGGGCGTCGATGCCGGCGTGCTTCAGCAGATCGTAGGGCATATCGGTGGCGAAGGTTCGCTAGGCCAGTTCGCCTCGATGATCGGCAGCCATCCGGAAGCACTGGGCAAGGTTGCCGGCTTTCTCGACAAGGATCAGGATGGCAGCGTGATCGATGATATCGCGGGTATGGCGCAGGGCTTCCTGAAGAGCTAACGCCTATCGATGCTCGACGCTGTCCTGTCCCTGCTCATGCTCGCCGCCATCGCGTTGGCGGGCGGCGCATTCTTCCTGTTCCGGCGCGGGGAGCGCAAGCGCCCCGTGCTGATGCTGGTGTTGGCGGTGGTGATGCTGGTGAACCTCGGTATCTGGACGCTGCCCGATGCCGGGGGCAATACGCTGGCGCAGAATACGCAGCCGCAATAGGGCTTTGCCCAGCGGAGCGGCGGGCCGTGCCTAAGCACGCCCACCGGTTCCGGTCACTTGATCGGGCAGTCCGGCGAAAGCCGCATGTCCAGATAATTGTCGACCGACTTCATCAGATCGTCGAGCTCGTTCTCGAAGAAGTGGTTGGCGCGCGGAATCTCGTCATGGTGAATCGTGATGTGCTTCTGCGTGCGCAGCTTGTCGACCAGCTTCTGCACCGCGTTGGGCGTTACCACCGTATCGGCGTTGCCCTGCACGATGATGCCCGAAGCGGGGCAGGGGGCAAGGAAGCTGAAGTCATACATGTTGGCCGGCGGCGCGACCGAGATGAAGCCCCGGATTTCCGGGCGGCGCATCAGCAACTGCATGCCGATCAGCGCGCCGAAGCTGTAGCCGGCGATCCACGTGGTCGAGGCTTCGGGGTGGATCGACTGCACCCAGTCGAGCGCGGCGGCCGCGTCCGACAGTTCGCCGATGCCGTTGTCGAAGCTGCCCTGGCTGCGCCCGACGCCGCGGAAATTGAAGCGCAGCGTAGCGAAACCGCGCGCCACGAAGGTCTTGTACAAGGCTTGCGTGATGCGATCGTTCATCGTTCCGCCCGCCTGCGGGTGCGGATGCAGGATCATGGCCACCGGCGCGCGCGAACGGGTGGCGGGCTGGAAGCGGCCTTCAAGGCGGCCTTCGGGACCGGGGAAGATGACTGCGGGCATCGTGTGACCTGGTTATCCTGCTTGCAAAGCCGCGCCGGCTGGAAATGCCGGGGCTGGGAATTGGAACGAAGCGCTATATAGAAACGCAGCCCCCGAAAGCAATGTTTCCGGCGCGATCATAACGGGACACCTGATTCCTTGCCTGCCGAACCGCTCTATCTGGACCATGCCGCCACCACGCCGCTGCTGCCGCAGGCCCGCGCCGCACTGGCACAAGGCTTCGATGCCTGGGCCAACCCGTCCAGCCCTCACAAGCCCGGCCGCGCCGCGCGCGCCTTGCTGGAAGGCGCGCGGGCGCGCGTGAAAGCCGCGCTGGCATGGGAATACGAAGCGGTGTTCACCAGCGGGGCGAGCGAGGCGCTGGCCCTGGCGATCGGCCGTGCCCAAGTGGAGCGGGCCAAAGTGGAGCGGGTTCTCGTTTCGGCGGTGGAGCACGAGGCGGTGCTGCGTCCCGCAGGGGCCGATGCGGCCCGCCTGCCGGTCGATGCCCACGGGCTGGTGGACCTTGCCGCGTTGGCAGCGGTGCTGGCTGGCGGGCCGCGCACGCTGGTCTGCGTGCAACAGGTCAACAGCGAGACCGGCGTGATCCAGCCGCTTGCGGACATCGCCGCGCTGGTGCGCGCTGCCGGCGGCATCCTGCTGGCGGACGCCGCGCAGGGTGCCGGCAAGATCGCCTTGCCGGATGCCGATCTGATCGCGCTGTCGGCGCACAAGTTCGGCGGGCCGATCGGCATCGGCGCGCTGCTGATCCGCGATTTCGCGCTGCTGGAAGCGCCGGGCGGGCAGGAGCGGGGCTATCGCGGCGGGACGGAGAACATGCCGGCCGCGCTGGCCATGGCGGCGGCGCTGGAGGCCGGGGCCGGCTGGATGGTCGAAGCGCGCCGATTGCGCGATCTGCTGGACGGGCAGTTGCAGGCAGCGGGTGCAGAGATCATCGCGTCCGCCGCGCCGCGCTGCCCCACGATCGGCGGGTACCGGATGCCGGGCGTTTCATCGGCCGCGCAACTGATCCGCTTCGACAGCGCCGGGATCGCGGTGTCCGCCGGCAGCGCTTGTTCCTCGGGCAGCTTGCGACCCAGCCACGTCCTGTCTGCGATGGGCCTCGATGCGAAAGCGGCCGGCGAAGTCCTGCGCGTAAGCATCGGGTGCGAGACCGATGAAGCCGCGATCGCGCGCTTCATCGCGGCATGGCGCGACATCGCCGGGAGCGCGCGGGCGTGATCTATCTCGACTATCAGGCGACCACCCCGCTCGCGCCCGAGGCGCGCGAGGCGATGATGCCCTGGCTGGCCGGACCCGATGCGCCGGGCTTCGCCAATCCGCACAGCCCGCACCGCGCCGGGCGCGCGGCGGCGGCGGTGGTGGAAGTGGCGCGTCAACAGGTGGCGGCGCTGCTGCCGGCGGGCGGGCGCGTGATCTTCACCTCGGGCGCGACCGAAGCGCTGAACCTCGCCATCTTCGGCAGCGGCGCGCGGCGGCTGGCGGTTTCTGCGATCGAGCATGCGGCGGTGCTGGATACGGCGCGCGCCGCCGATCCCGGCGTGGCGCTGCTGCCGGTCGATCCGCAAGGACTGGTCGATGCCCAGGCGCCGTTGCCCGCCGGGGCGGACCTCGTCGCGGTGATGCAGGTCAACAACGAGATCGGCACGATCCAGCCGGTGGCCGATCTGGCGCGGCGCGCCCGGGCGCAGGGCGCGCTGTTCCTGTGCGACGCGGTGCAGGGCGCGGGCAAGATCGCGCCGCCGCAGGACGCGGACCTGATCGCCATCTCGGCGCACAAGCTTTACGGCCCCAAGGGCATCGGCGCGCTGTGGGTGCGCGACGGGATCGAGCTGAAGTCGCTGATCCATGGCGGCGGGCAGGAGGGCGGGTTGCGATCCGGCACGCTTTCGCCCGCGCTGTGCGCCGGCTTTGGCGCGGCGGCGGCGTTGTGCGCAAGGCTGGGGGAAAGCGATGCGGCCCATGTGGACAGGCTGTGGACAAGGGCGCGCGCGGCGCTCGCCGGCTGGACGCTGAACGGCAGCGACACCGCGCGCTGGCACGGCAACCTGAACCTGCGGCTGGCCGGGCTGGACGTGGCTCGGTTGCTGTCGGAATGCCGGAATGTCGCCTTTTCGGCCGGTTCGGCCTGCGCCAGCGGTTCGGGCAGGCCAAGCCACGTCTTGCGCGCGATCGGACTTTCGGACAGGGATACCAAAACCGCGATCCGGTTAGGTTTCGGACGCTATACGAGGGAAGAGGATCTGGATGAGGGCGTCGCGGCGATCATTGCCGCGGCAAGGTCGCAGGGAGTTGCATTGCCATGGTCCGAGTCACCTTCGTAACGCCCGAAAACGAGCGCGTCGTGGCCGACGGCGCGGAAGGCCAGCGCCTGCTGGAACTGGGCCAGAACGCGGGGATGCCGCTGGAAGGCACCTGCGAGGGGCAGATGGCCTGCTCCACCTGCCACGTTATCGTCGCGTCGGAATGGTTCGACCGGTTGCCCGCCGCCGTGGACGACGAGGAAGACATGCTCGATCTGGCCGCCGGCGTCAGCCGCACCAGCCGGCTTTCCTGCCAGATCGTGCTGACCGCCGATCTCGACGGGCTGGAAGTGCGCATCCCGGCCGAGGCGCGGGACATGCAGCGCGTCTGAAATCGCCCGGAAAGCGGGGGATTTCGGCATCCACGGAGTTCCCCTGGCCGTTTCGCGTTGCTAGGACGTTCACATGGCGACCGATACCACCGATACTGGCGAGCCCGATCCGTTTGACGCGATCGTCGATGCGCCTTTCGATTCCGCCCTTTCCGAACGCTATCTCGTCTATGCGCTCTCGACGATCACCGCACGGTCGCTGCCGGATCTGCGCGACGGGCTGAAGCCGGTCCACCGCCGCCTGCTGTGGGCGATGCGGCAGTTGAAGCTCGATCCCACCGGCGCGTTCAAGAAATCGGCGCGCGTGGTGGGCGATGTGATCGGCAAATATCACCCGCACGGCGATGCCTCGGTCTATGACGCCATGGTCCGCCTCGCGCAGGATTTCGCGCTGCGCTATCCGCTGGTCGAGGGGCAAGGCAATTTCGGCAATATCGACGGCGATAACGCCGCCGCCTACCGCTACACCGAAGCGCGGCTGACGCGCACGGCGATCCGCCTGATGGCGGGGCTGGACGAAGGCACCGTCGATTTCGTGCCGACCTACAACGGTGAGGAGGAAGAGCCGGAAATCTTCCCCGGCCTGTTCCCCAACCTGCTTGCCAACGGAGCCAGCGGCATCGCCGTGGGCATGGCGACCAATATCCCCAGCCACAACGTGGCCGAGATCGTGGATGCCACGCTGCTGCTGATCGACAACCCGCATGTCGAACACGCGCAGCTTATGGAGGTGTTCCACGGGCCGGACTTCCCCACTGGCGGCGTGGTGGTGGACAGCGCGGCGGCGATCTCCACCGCCTATGAAACCGGTCGCGGGCCGATCCGTGTGCGCGGGCGCTTTTCCACCGGACGCGGGGAGGACGGCGCGTGGGAGGAAACCGGCGTCGAGAAGCTGGGCAGCGGGCAATGGCAGCTCGTGGTCAGCGAAATTCCCTATATGGTGCAGAAGGGCAAGCTGATCGAACAGATCGCCCAGCTGATCGCCGACAAGAAGCTGCCGATCCTGGAAGACGTGCGCGACGAGAGCGACGAGCAGATCCGCCTCGTTCTCGTGCCCAAGAGCCGCAACGTCGATCCGGAACTGCTCAAGGAATCGCTCTACCGGCTGACGGACCTCGAAACCAGGTTCGGTTTGAACCTCAACGTGCTGGATTCGCGGCGAACTCCGGGTGTGCTGGGGCTGAAGCTGATCCTGCAGGAATGGGTCATCAGCCAGATCGACATCCTGCTGCGCCGCACCACGCACCGGCTGGAAAAGATCGCGGCGCGGCTGGAGCTGCTCGAAGGCTATATCATCGCCTATCTCAACCTCGATCGGATCATCGAGATCATCCGGACCGAGGACGAGCCCAAGCCGGTGATGATGGCGGAATTCGGCCTGACCGACCGGCAGGCCGAAGCGATCCTCAACATGCGGCTGCGCAGCTTGCGCAAGCTGGAGGAAATGGAACTGCGCAAGGAGCGCGACGAACTGCTGGCCGAGCAGGACGACCTCCAGAAGCTGCTCGACAGCCCGGCGCGCCAGCGCACGCGGCTGAAGCGCGATCTCGCCGCGCTGCGCAAGGAATACGGCGAGGATACCCCGCTCGGCCGCCGCCGCACCACCATCGCCGAAGCCGCGCCGACGCGCGAATTCAGCATGGACGCGATGATCGAGAAAGAGCCGGTGACGGTGATCCTTTCGCAGCGCGGCTGGATCCGGGCGGCGAAGGGGCATCTCCCGCTCGATGGCGATTTCAAGTTCAAGGAAGGCGATGGCCCCGCCTTCGCGCTCCATGCGCAGACCACCGACAAGCTGCTGTTCGCGGTGGACAATGGCCGGTTCTACACGCTGGGCGCGGACAAGCTGCCCGGCGCGCGCGGCTTTGGCGAGCCGATCCGCACGATGGTCGATATCGATCCCGACGCGCACATCGTCGCCGTGCTGCCCTATCGTGCCAAGGGGCAGCTTCTGCTGGCGGCGAACAGCGGGCGCGGCTTTGCGGCGGAAATGGACGAACTGCTGGCCGAAACGCGCAAGGGGCGTGGCGTGGTCACCACCAAGCCCGGCGTGAAGCTGACCGTGGTGCGCGAGATCGCGCCCGAGCACGATCACGTCGCGGTGGTGGGCGACAACCGCAAGCTGGTGGTCTTCGCGCTCAGTGAAGTGCCGATCCTGGCCAAGGGGCAGGGCGTGGCGCTCCAGCGCTATCGCGATGGCGGTCTCTCCGATGCGATCACGCTGCGGCTGGAGGACGGCCTGTCGTGGTCCATGGGTGGCGACAGCGGGCGGACGCGAACCGAGCGCGACCTGATGCTGTGGAAGGTGGCGCGCGGCGCGGCGGGCCGGATGCCGCCGACGGGCTTCCCGCGCGACAACAAGTTCTAAAGCCGGAAGCTCTCGCAGCGCATTTCGGATTCGCGGCGGCTCCGTCGATGTGTTAGCCGGCCGGTTAAATCATCGGCCGGATGACAGATCGGAAGGAGAGGACGTTGGACAAGCCCCGCTATTCGCTCGAAGGCCGTATCGCGCTGGTCACCGGTGCGTCGTCGGGGCTGGGCGCGCACCTGGCGCGGCTCTATGCCGCCGCCGGCGCGGCGGTGGTGCTGGGCGCGCGGAGAGTGGATCGCACGCAGGCGCTGGCCGATGACATCAAAAAGGCGGGCGGCCGCGCGTTGTCGGTGGCGATGGATGTGACCGACGAAGGCTCCATCGTGGCCGCGTTCGATGCGGCCGAGGCCGCCTTCGGCGCGCCCGACGTGGTGCTGGCGAACGCGGGCCTTGCCGAAGCGGGACGTGCGGTCGATCTTGAACTTGATCGCGTAAACCGCGTTATCGAAACGAATTTCACCGGAGTCTACCTGACCGCGCGCGAAGGCGCCCGGCGCATGATCGCGGCGGGATCGAAGCAAAGCGAGCGCGGGCGGATCATCCTGACCGGATCGATCACCGCGGACATGACGGGGCAGGGCGATTCCGCCTATGCCGCGACCAAGGCGGCGGTCGCCCATCTCGGCCGCCAGTTGGCGCGCGAATGGGCGCGGCTGGGCATCAACGTCAACGTGATCCAGCCGGGTTATATCCGCACCGAGATCGACGGCGACTGGTTCGACAGCGAAGGCGGCAAGGCGCAGATCGCCAGCTGGCCCCGCCGCCGGCTGGCCGATGCCACGGTGCTGGACGACATGGCGCTGTTCTTCGCCTCCGACGCTTCCCGTCAGGTGACGGGCGCGCATATCTCGCTGGATGACGGTCAGTCGCTATAAGGCGGCTTCGGGACAGGGCGTGCAGCGGGAGCGAACGGCGGCCTCTTCCGCTTTAGCGAAGCCTGGCTCCTGCGAGAACGCGAACCGGATCGCCGTTTTCGCGAAAGGTTAGAAACAGGAGGTAGGGCAACAGAAAGCCTGCCCCGCCAAAGAAGGCCACGAGCGCAAGAATCAGGCCCCCTGCCGAAAATCCGTTTCGCCAAGCGGTCCAGAGAGCGGAGAGAACGAGAAAGCACAGGAAATCCAGGTTGAACTGGCCCGGCCAGGAAACCGTTGCGATGTCGCCGAAAAAAATGGGCAACAAGCCCATGCCGTAGCGCGAAATCACGAATGCCGTGTAGCCCGCGAGGACAACCCAGAGGCCCAGCAGGAGAGTGCGGAACGCCATCATGCTGTCAACTTGCCACCGGGTATGGCCGTCCGCAATCCCGCCGTGGCGGTAAGCGCCGATCCGGCGCTACTTCCCCGCCGGCAGCCCAGCGAGCAAATCGGGCGTCAGCACTTGCGGCAATTGCCGGGGTTCTCCTCCGCCCGCCGGATACCACAGGTAGAGCGGCACGCCGGCCGCGCCCTGCGCGGTGAGGAAGCGGGTGATGGCGGGATCGCGGCGGGTCCAGTCGCCCACCAGCACCACCACGCCAGCCTTGCGGAAGGCGTCGCGCGTGGTGTCGCGTTCGATGGCCACGTTTTCGTTGACCTTGCAGGAAAGGCACCAGTCGGCGGTGAAATAGGCGAACACGGGCTTGCCCGTCTTGCGCGTCTGCGCCAGCGCGGTTTCGCTGAAGGGGCGGGCGTCGAGCAGGCCGGCTTCCGCGTTGTGGCCCGTGGCGCTGACGGTGCGGGGCAACAGGACCACCGCCGCCGCGGTCAGCGCGATCGCGGCCAGCGTGCCGGCAAGCGGGCGGCGTCCGCCGCGCTGGTCGCGCCGCACGACGGAGAGCGCGCCGACCAGCGCCACGGCGAGAACGACGGTGAGCAGGCCGAAGGTGCCGCCGCCCAGTTGTCGCGCCAGCCAGAACAGCCATAGCAGGGTAAGGCCCATCGGCACTGCCATGGCGTGGCGGAAGGTTTCCATCCACGCGCCGGGCTTCGGCAGCAGGCGGCGCAGCGCGGGGATGAAGCCGATGGCGATAAACGGCAGGCCAAGGCCGAGACCCAGCGCGGCGAAGATCGCAAGCGCGGCCCACCACGGCATAACCAAGGCCGCGCCGAACGCCGCGGCCATGAACGGGCCGGTGCAGGGCGTGGCGACGAACGCGGCAAGCAGACCGGTGCCGAACGCGCCCTTTGCGCCGGAGGAACCGGAAGCGGGCGCACTTTCGAGCGAGAGGCCGGGCAGCTCGTACAGCCCGGCGAAGTTGGCGGTGATCGCGGTGGCGAGCAGGACCAGCAGCGCGACGACCCACGGCTCCTGCAACTGGAACGCCCAGCCCACTTCCTCGCCCGCCGCGCGCAGGCCGAGCATCACGCCGCCCAGCAGGATGCAGGCCAGCACTACGCCGGCGGTATAGGCCATGCCTTCGACGTGGGCCTGGTGGCTGTTGCCGCGCGCCAGGGTCAGCGCCTTGAGGCTGAGGATCGGGAAGACGCAGGGCATCACGTTGAGCACGAGGCCGCCGGCCAGCGCGCCGAGAATCGCGGTGAGCAGTGTCGCCAGCGAGAAGCCGGCGGCGGTTGCTCCGCTGATCGGCGTGCCGCCTTCGGGCACCGGCCCCGCGCGCGCGACCAGCGCGATGCCGCCGGCATCCCCGCCCAGCGCCAGCACGCCCGAAAGCGTGGTCGGCTGTTCGGCCGACGGCCCCTTGGCGCGGCCGAGTTCGGCGATCAGCGTATCGCCATGCCGGTAGAATTTCTGCGGCGCGGCGTAATCGGCCAGTCCTTCGGAGGCGACGAAGAAATGCGGCTGACCGATCCGCGCGCTGGCCGGGAACGGGATGGCGATGCGCAGCGCCTTGCCGGTGAAGGCAAAGGTGCCGGCGCGGTCGAGCGGGGCGGGCAGCGCGGCGCGCCAGGCGGCGAAGCGGGAATCGGCCGCGCCTGCGCTCCCCACGGTCACCGTGCCTTGCAGGTCGGCCTCTTCGGGCACGCAGATCTGGTCGGTGCAGGCCAGCCAGCGGGCCTTGGCGGCGATGGGCAGCGTGGTGCCGGGCTTCGCGTCCCTGGGCAGCGTCAACGGCACGAGCACGGCATAGTCATGCTCGTAAACGTGGTTCATCAGGCCCGAGAGCAGCAGCGTCTGCGGTACGGGGAATTCGGGAGCATCGGTCTTCGCGCCGGCGGGCAGCGTCCAGTCGAGCGAGAGGCCGAAGCCGGCGTCGCCCGGATTGGACCAATATCCGTGCCAGCCTTTTTCCGGCTGCATCAGCAGCGCGAGCGTGACCGTCTCCCCCGGAGCGGCGGGCTTTTCGGCCAACAGCGAAGCCTGGATGTGGTTGGCCAGCGCCGCCGACGGCGCGCCCAGCAGGGCGAGACATACCGCCGTCACAAAAGCGGTTATGGTACGCAGGGTTAGCAACGAAGCCACGGGACGCATGGACCGACCGGACAAGAGGGAACGAGCATGTCTCAGCCCCCTTGCGCCGCAGCCGGCGTGGAGCCTAGACGGGGGTCTAGGGTCAGTGCCTGTCCAAGTCCAGTGTGCGCCCTTCAGGAGTTCGTGAGTGCCCATGATCCGCTGCAACAAGATCGCCCTGCTGCTGGCCGCCGCCGTCCTGCCACTCTCTTCCGCCGCGATGGCGCGCCCGGCCAAGGCGCCGAAGCCCTCGCCGGCACCGGCCGAAGCGCCGGCGCCCGCGCCGAAAGGCCCGCCGCGCCTGCTGGTCGCGATTTCGGTGGACCAGTTTTCGGCCGACCTGTTCGCGCAGAACCGGCAGACCTTCACCGGCGGGCTGGCGCGGCTGGAACGCGGCATGGTGTTTCCCGCCGGTTACCAGTCGCACGCGGCCACCGAGACTTGCCCCGGCCATTCGACGATCCTGACCGGCAACCGTCCGGCGCATACCGGGATCATCGCCAACAACTGGATCGACCTGTCCGCCGCGCGCGAGAACAAGATTGTCTATTGCGCCGAGGACGAGACGAAGACGGCCGCGAATCCCAAGGACTATGTCGCCTCGGTGGGGCACCTGATGGTGCCGACGCTGGGCGAACGGATGAAGCAGGCCAACCCCGCCAGCCGCAACATCGCGGTTTCGGGCAAGGACCGCGCCGCGCTGATGATGGGCGGCCATGTGATCGATCAGGTCTATTGGTGGAAGGGCAATGCCTTCACCACCCTGGAAGGGCGCCAGCTTGGCCTGACGGCGGTGGCCGAGAACGCAGCCGTGGCCAAGGTGCTGGCGGCCGGCGCGCCGGCGTTCGATCTGCCGGCGTGGTGCGTGGCGAAGGATCGCGCGATCACGGCGGGCACGGCCACGGTCGGCACGGGCAGGTTCCCGCTGGCGAAGGACGATGCCAACGGCTTTCGCGCCTCGCCCCGGCTGGACCGCGCGACGCTTGATCTGGCGACGAAGCTGGTGGACGAACAGAAGCTGGGGCAGGGCAGCGCGCCCGACATGCTGGCGGTGAGTCTTTCCGCGACCGACTACGTGGGCCACGGCACCGGTACGCAGGGCGCGGAAATGTGCATCCAGGTCCACCAGCTCGATCTGGCGCTGGGCGATTTCTTCGCCGGGCTGGACAAGCGCGGGATCGACTATGCCGTGGTGCTGACGGCGGATCACGGCGGTTTCGACCTGCCCGAGCGGCAGGACGAACAGGCCATGCCACAGGTTACGCGTGTCGATGCCGCGCTCCAGCCCGATGCCATCGGCAAGGCCGTGGCGGAAAAGCTCGGGCTCGATCCCAAGGGCTTGATTCGTTCGGATGGGCCGGCGGGCGACATCTGGTTGCGCCGGGATCTGACGGCGGAGCAGAAGGCCCGCGTCACCGAGGAAGCCAGGGCGCTGTTCGCCGCGCATCCGCAGGTGGCCGCCGTGTTCACCGCTGCCGAAATCGCGGCGACGCCGATGCCGTCCGGCTCGCCCGAGACCTGGACGCTGATCCAGCGTGCCCGCGCCTCGTACTACGCGCCGCGCTCGGGTGATTTGCTGGTCCTGCTCAAGCGTGGCGTGGTGCCGATCGCCAAGCCGGGGCCGGGATACGTGGCGACGCACGGATCGCCGTGGGACTATGACCGGCGCGTGCCGATCCTGTTCTGGCGCAAGGGCATGACGCCGTTCGAGCAGCCGGGGCCGGTAGAGACGGTCGATATCGCACCGACTCTCGCCGGTTTGATCGCGCTCAAGGCGCCCGAGGGGGCATTTGACGGAAGGTGCCTCGATCTCGATGCTGGACCGGGTGACACATGCGGAGCGAATCGTTGAACGCAAGCGAATCTGAGACGACGGTGGCGAAGGCCCCAGTGGCGGCTGAAGTGACGGCCGACGTCGTGATCCTGGGCGGCGGCCTGGTCGGCATGACGCTGGCGATCGGGCTGGCGCAGGCCGGCATCGCCAGCGTGGTGGTGGACAGCTCCGACCCGGCGGCGCAGACCGCCGACGGGTTCGACGGCCGCGCCTCCGCCATTTCCACGGCGAGCTGGAACCTCTACACCAACCTTGGCATGGGCGAGGAACTCGCGGCCAAGGGTTGCCCGATCGACGCCATTGCGGTGACTGACGGGATGAAGCCGGGCCGGATCGATTTCCGCCCCGGCGCCTCCGATGGCTCGCTGGGCCGGATGTATGCCAACCGCGATCTGCGCATCGCGATGTACGCCGCCGCCGCGCGCGAGAAGGCGATCACGTTCCTGCCCAACGCTCATGTCGCCACGCGCGAACGCGGCGAACATGGCGTGGCGGTGACGCTGACCGACGGGCGCGTGCTGAAGGGGCAATTGCTGGTCGCCGCCGAAGGCCGCCGTTCCCCCACGCGCGACGAGGCGGGGTTCACGCCCGCACGCTGGGACTACGGCCACCGCGCGATCATCACCGGGCTCTATCACGAAAAGCCGCACGAGAACGTCGCCTGGGAAGTGTTCTATCCGGCGGGGCCGTTCGCACTGCTGCCGCTGCTGGACGAAGCGGATGGCACGCACCGCTCCGCGCTGGTCTGGACCGTGGCGGAAAAGGACGCAGCGGGCGTGCTGGCACTGCCCGAAAGCGCGTTCCTGTCCGAGGTCGAAAAGCGGATGCACGGCATTTTCGGCAAGATCCGCCTGGCTTCGCCGCGCTCGTCGTATCCGCTGAACTTCCACCACACCGCGCGGATCGTGGACACGCGGCTGGCGCTGGTGGGCGATGCGGCGCACGGGATGCATCCGATCGCGGGGCAGGGGCTCAACGTCGGCCTGCGCGACGTGGCGGCGCTGGTCGAGGTGCTGGCCGATGGTATGCGGCTGGGGCTGGACGCGGGCGATGCGCAGCTTCTGGCGCGCTACGAACGCTGGCGCGCGGCGGATACCTTCATGGTGGCGGCGGCGACCGATGTGCTGACCCGCCTGTTCGGCATTCCGGGGCGCATCCCCAGCGCGATCCGCCGCTTTGGCATGGCGGGCGTGCAGCGCGCCGCGCCGCTCAAGCGCTGGTTCATGGACGAGGCGCGCGGGATGAGCGGGGCCTTGCCGGCGCTGCTGCGCGGCTGAGGTCTAGCCGGCGGTTCCGGAAGAGGCTGTCGCGGCCGGTTGCGGCGCGGACGGCGGCATGATGGGCCGTGACGGAACGATCGTGGCGGGCGGTGGCGGAGTGGGAGTCACCAGCGCGGCGGTTTCCAGCTGATCGAGCGCGTGCTGGGTCATCACATAGTCGCGCGCGTGCGCCAGCCATTCGGTTGCCGCATCGTGGCCCGGCATCCGCTCCACTTCGATGATCGCCATGTCCACCCGGTTGCCGGCGAGGAAGCTGCGCACGCGGTCCACACGTCGTTCGGGAGACGGCGAGGGCATGTCGTCATGCCGGATCACGAACAGGTTGCCCATCTCGCGCTTGAACCACTGCCAGCCGCCTTCGTCGGGCGAACCGCCGGTCAGTTGGGGGCGCAGGCGTTCGAAGTCTTCGGACAGCGACCCCAGCGTCACGGGCTTGCCCGCCGCCGAGATCACACGGTCCACCGCATTGGGCTGGCTATCGCCAAAGCGGATGCGCAACTGTGTTTCCAGATAGCCCAGTTGCTGGCCGCGTTCGATGGCGCGGCGCGCGGCGAAGGCAGCCAGCAGCGCTTCCGCGTGCGTCGCCTGCCCCGATGCGGCCGAGGCTTGCTGGTTGAGTTCGGCAAGCCGCTGTTCAAGCGCGGCGAGCTTGGCGGTTGCCCCGGCCACGGCGGCATCGTTCGCGGCTTTTTCGCTGGCGCTGACAAGCGGCAGCTGGGTGGCGGGCGTTGCCGGCGTTGCAGGATCGCGGCCGAAGTTCACGCCGTTGGCGTTGAGCGTCAGCAGCCCGTTTTTCCATGCCAGCCAGCCGCCGGCCGCGGAAACAGCGACGAGTAACAGCAGCCCGACCAGAACGGTTGTCCAGCCACGCCGTCCGCGGCGCGGAATGCTTCCCGGCTGCATGCCCGATTGCATGGTTGTCGTATCCTGCATTTTACTTTTTCGTTTGTCCGTTGCCCCGATGTCACACGGTCTGGCACATTTGCAAGGCCAGCGCCAGCAGCGCGTGATCGGTTCTTTCCGGCGCTATTCCGGTCTTGAGCCAACCTTTCCCCGCCATTTCGCCGATTCGCGGTGCAAGGCAGGCAATCGCGATGGCGCGACGGTTTAAATTCGATTCGGTTGTTTCTTTCGCGAAATGACCCGCCGCTTCGCCGGAATGCAGCGCAACGATCGCGCCTTCCCGCAGGATCGCCTGCAAGGCGGGGGGCAAGCAGAGCGCGCGGACGGCATAGACCACCCGCGTTTCCAGCAAGACTCCGGCCGGCGGCAGCAGCGGCACGCGCTCCTCTCCGGCAAGGCGCAGATACCGGCCCGCGGCAAGGCGCTCCACCACGGGTTGCAGCCCCCCGGAGCCGGTTTGGGCGACTTCGAAGCCGGCGGCGCGCGCCGCGTCCGCCGTGGCGGCGCCCACGGCATGGACGGGCAGGGCGCGCAGCCGCTCCAGCATCGCGCCACCGTGCCGGAAGACGTTGGCGCTCCCGGCGAGCAATCCCGTGAAACCATCGGGCGATGGGGCATCCCATGGCAGCGGCACGACCTCGAACAGGGGATAGCCGTGCGCATCGATGCCCATGGCGCGCGCGCGGTCGACCGTTTCGCGGTTGCCCGGTTCGGGGCGGATCACGACGAGAGGCAGGCTGGCCATGCCTTGTTCGCCCCGTTCAGTGCAGCGCCGTGCCGTGGAAGTGGACGCGGATGCCGTCGGGCGCTTGCGCCAGCAGGCGGTCGGCAAGGCGAGCGGGGGCGGTTTCGTCGCCGGCGGAAAAGCGTTCCGTGGCTTCCACGCGCAGCGCGCCATCGGGGCTGAACAGCGCCGCGTGCAGTGTCAGCTCATCGCCATCGGTCTGGGTATGGAGCGCGATCGGGCTGTGGCAGTTGCCGCCCAGCGCCAGCAGCAGCGCGCGTTCGGCGCGGACGGCGGCGTGGGTCGGCGCGTGATCGATCGCGGCCAGCCAGCCGCGCACGTCGTGCCGCGCGGTCAGGCATTCGATGCCGATCGCGCCTTGCGCCGGGGCGGGCAACCAGCGATCGGTCGGCAGCGGATGGCCCACGCCGGCTTGGTTCAGCCGGACGAGGCCGGCGGCGGCCAGCAGCGTGACGTCGGCTTCGCCGGCCTGCAGCTTGGCGAGCCGGGTGGCGACGTTGCCGCGGAACGGCACGATCAAAAGGTCGGGCCGCGCGTGGAGCATCTGCGCCGCCCGGCGCGGCGCGCTGGTGCCCACCCGCGCGCCGGGAGGGATCGCCGCGACGCTTTCCGCGCCCACCAGCACGTCGCGCACGTCCGCGCGGGGCAGCACGGCGGCGATCGTCAGTTCCTCCGGCCGGATCGTTTCCACGTCCTTCATCGAATGGACCGCGAAATCGATCTCGCCCGAAGCGAGCCAGCCATCGAGTTCCTTGGTCCACAGCGCCTTGCCGCCGATCTCGGCGAGCGGGCGGTCCTGGATGCGATCCCCGCTGGCGATGACGGGCACGATTTCCACCGCTTCGGCGGGCCAGCCGTGCGCCGCGCACAGCCGGTCGCGCGCCTCATGCGCCTGCGCCATCGCGAGCGGGGACTGGCGCGTGCCGAGCCGCAGCGGGGTTTGCGGAGCCGGTGCGGGGCCGTCATGGAGGAAGGTATGGGTCATGCGCCGCTTGCCGTACCTGCGTTTATCTCTAAGGGAAAGCTCCCCATGGCCCTGATCCTCGGTATCGAATCTTCCTGCGATGAAACCGCCGTCGCCATCATCGATGGCAGCGCCGGTTCGCTGGAGGCGCGCATCGTCGCGCAACGCATTGCCTCGCAGGACGCCGAACACGCGCCCTATGGCGGCGTGGTGCCCGAAATCGCCGCGCGCGCACACGCCGAAGTGATCGCGCCGATGGTGGGCGCGGTGCTGGCCGACGCGGGCCTGACGCTGGAGGACATGGACGCCATTGCCGCGACCGCCGGACCGGGCCTGATCGGCGGCGTGATGGTGGGGCTGGTCACCGGCAAGGCGCTGGCCATGGCGGCGGACAAGCCGCTGATCGGGGTGAATCATCTGGAAGGGCACGCGCTGTCGCCGCGCCTGGCCGATCCCGATCTGGCCTATCCCTATTTGCTGTTGCTGGTTTCGGGCGGGCATTGCCAGATCCTGGAAGTGCGCGGACTGGGCGATTATCGCCGGCTGGCCACGACGATAGACGACGCGCTGGGCGAAGCCTTCGACAAGACCGCCAAGATCCTGGGCCTCGGCTATCCGGGCGGGCCGGCGGTGGAGCGCCTGGCGCGCGAGGGCGATCCGCGCGCGGTGCCGCTGCCGCGCCCGCTGGTGGGCAGCGGGGAGCCGCATTTCTCGTTCGCCGGCTTGAAGAGCGCGGTGATGCGCGCAAAGGATTCGGGCCTCCATGCCGATGCCGATATCGCCGCCTCGTTCCAGCAGGCCGCCATCGATTGCGTGATCGACCGGACCCGGCTGGCGCTGGAGTCGGTGGGCGAGGTCCAAGCGGAGAGTGTGACCGCGCTGGTGGTGGCGGGCGGCGTGGCCGCCAATGCGGCTTTGCGTGGCGCGCTGGAGTCGCTGGCGGCCGGATTCGGGCTACGGCTGGTGGCGCCGCCGGGCCGGCTGTGCACAGATAATGCGGCGATGATCGGCTGGGCTGGCGCGGAGCGCTTCGCTCTGGGATATACGGATCCGCTCGATCTGCCGGCGCGCCCGCGCTGGCCGCTCGATGCCAATGCCGCGCCGGTGCGCGGCGCGGGGGTGAAGGCATGAGCCAGGGAGTGGGGGCCGGGGACAACGCCGCGATCGGCGTCGTCGGCGCGGGTGCATGGGGCACCGCGCTGGCGCAGACGCTGGCAAGCGATGGGCGCGAGGTGCTGCTCTGGGCGCGCGAGGCCGAACTGGTCGGCCAGATCAACGCGGAACGGCGCAATGCGCTGTTCCTGCCTTCGGCGACGCTGCATCCCACCATCCGCGCCACCGGCGATCTGGCGGAACTGGCGGGGCTTCCCATTCTGCTGGTGGTTACGCCGGCGCAGCATCTGGCGTCGGTGCTGGGCGCGATGGCGCGCAAGGGCGGCGATCTGGTGCTCTGCGCCAAGGGGATCGAGGCGGGCAGCGGACGGCTGATGGCCGACGTGGCGCGCGACGTGGCGCCCGATGCCGAGATCGCCGTGCTGTCCGGGCCGACCTTTGCGCACGAGGTGGCCGCCGGCTGGCCCACCGCGATCACGCTGGCCTGTTCGGGCGGCGAGGCGCAGTGGCAGCGACTGTCCCCGGCCATCGCGCGGCCGACCTTCCGCCCCTATTATTCGGACGACGTGACCGGCGCCGAGATCGGTGGCGCGGTGAAGAACGTGCTGGCCATAGCCTGCGGCGTGGTCGACGGGCTGCAACTGGGCCAGAACGCCCGCGCCGCGCTGATCAGCAGGGGCTTTGCCGAAATGCAGCGCTTCGGCATGGCGATGGGCGCACAGGCGGAGACGCTGTCGGGCCTTTCCGGCCTTGGCGATCTGGTACTGACCTGTTCGTCCACCTCCAGCCGCAACTTCTCGCTGGGCAAGGCGCTGGGCGAAGGCACGACCGCGGCGGCGGCGCTGGCGGACCGGACGACGGTGGCGGAAGGCGCGTTTACCGCGCCGGTGCTGGCGGATCTTGCCCGGAGCAAGGGTATTTCGATGCCGATCGTGGAAGCCGTGGTGGCGCTGCTCGACGGCGGGATGCCGGCGCGCGAGGTGGTCGCACACCTGCTGTCTCGCCCCCTGCGCGCGGAAAACCCGCTTGGCTGACGACAGCGAACAGAACGATATTGCCGCGCTGGCCAAGGGCGGGAGGACGAATTTCTTCGGCTTCCTGCTGCGCCTGGCCGCGCGCATCCCGTTCCTGTTCATCGCCGGACGCCTCTATGGCGCGGACGAGCTGGGGCGCTTCGCCTCGGCCACGATCGCGGTGGAACTGGCCGCGCAACTGGCCACGCTGGGTCAGAAGCGCGGGCTGGCGCAGCAACTGGCCAAGGACGACCGGCCGGCCGCGGCGGTGGTGGCCGACGCCCTGCTGCTTTCCGGCCTGGTCTCCGCCGTGCTGGCCGTGCTGCTTTACCTGTTCCCCGCGCCGATGTTCCCCAGCGGCGAATACACGCCGCTGCAACGGCTGCTGCCGTTGACAATCCTGCCGCTGGCGCTGGGCGATATCGCGCTGGCGGCGCTGGCCTATCGCTTCGACGTTGGCACCACGGTCCGCGCACGGGCGGTGGTGGAGCCGTGGACGCTGTCGATCGCTGCCGGAGGACTGTGGCTGGCGGGCACCTATTACTTCCCGCTGCGCGAGAGTGGGCTGATCCTGTCCTATGTCGCCTCGATCTTCGGGGCGACGCTGACGGCCTTCGTGCCGTTGCTGCGCAGCTATGGCCTGCCGCGCGTGTGGTCGCCACGCCCCGGCGATCTCCTGCGGCTGGCGGGGCGCAATCTCCCGCTGGCCGGTGCGGACGCGGTGGAATGGGGCACCCGCAAGCTCGACATCTTCATCCTGGGCACGTTCGCGCCGCCAGCGGCGGTGGGCGTGTACTATGTGGCGCAACAGGTCGCCTCGCTGCCACAGAAGCTCAAGACCAGCTTCGAGCCGATCCTCGGCCCGGTCATCACCCGCAACCTGCGTGAAGGCAATTATGCCGCGATCGCCCGGCAGGTGTGCCAGGCCGGCTTCTGGATCACCGCCGCGCAGGCCGGCATCGCGCTGGCGCTGGGCATTCCGGGGACCGGCGTGATGGGGCTGGTCGGGCCGCACTTCGTGGCCGGCACCGGCGCGCTGGCGCTGCTGCTGACCGCCGAGGTCGTCGCGGCGACGGCGGTAGTGAGCGAGGCCGCGCTGATCTACGTCGCGCGGGTGCGCAACCTGTGGATCAGCCTGGGCACGATCGCTCTCCAGGCCGCGCTGACCGTGGGACTGATCCTGCTGGCCAGGAACATGGGCTTCAACACGCTGGTGCAGGCCGCGGCCGCGGCCGCCGCGCTCGCCCTGTCGCTCGCGCTGTCCTCCCTGCTCAAGGCGCGGCTGCTTTCGCGCATTCTGGGCGAGAGCATCAACAACTGGCGCTGGGCGCTGGTGTGGGCGGCGGTGCCGGCGGTGCTGGTCGGCTGGTTCGTCAAGATGCTGCCGGAATGGGCGGAACTCACCTTCGGCATTCCGGCAATCCTTGGTGTCTATTGCTTCGTCATCTGGAAGCGCGGTTTCGGGCCGGAAGACCGCGTGCTGTTTCGCAAGCAGGCGGCCTGAAGCGGCCGGTAACAGCCCGGAAACCTCCCGCAACGTTCAGTCGCCATTCACGGCGCGGGCGGTGTTCTTCCCTCCGAGGATCGGATGGAGAAGGGGACCGTAGCATGAGAGGATTCAAGGCCGCCGTGGCGCTTTCGACCGCCATGGCCCTGCTGGCCGGGTGCGCCGCGAAGCAAGTGGCACCGGAGAAGGCCGTGGGCGCCGCGCAGGGTGTGGACGAGACGGTGAACGACGTCGTGGTAACCGCGCAGCGCGCTGGTCCCGTAGGCAACCTCCCGTCACCGCCCGCACCACCGCCGCCGCCACCTCCGCCGTCGATGTACGCGCCGGCGCCGGCGATCGCCCGCGCCGAAGCGGTGCGCGGCAAGGCGTTCGTCCCGCCGGTCGTGGTGCCATCCGATCCCGGCAACGAGCGCTACGACGGGAAGGACGTTAGCCCGGTCCACATGACGCGGGCCGAGCCGGTCTCAACGTTCTCGATCGATGTCGACACGGGGGCCTACGCCAATGTCCGCCGCTTCCTGTCGCAAGGCCAGATGCCGCCGAAGGACGCGGTGCGGACCGAGGAACTGATCAACTATTTCCGCTACGATTATCCGCTGCCCGAAAAGCGCGAGGCGCCGTTCAGCGTGACCACCGACCTGGCAGTCACCCCATGGAACCCGGATACGCGCCTGCTGCGCGTGGGCCTGCGCGGCTATGACCTGCCCCGTGCAAGCCGTCCGCCGGCGAACCTGGTGTTCCTGGTCGACGTTTCGGGCTCGATGAGCGATCCGGACAAGCTGCCGCTGGTCAAGAGCGCGCTGGCCGGGCTGGCCGACGAACTGGGCGAGAAGGACCGCGTCTCGATCGTGGTCTATGCCGGCGCGGCGGGCATGGTGCTGGAGCCGACCAACGACAAGGCGAAGATCCGGGCCGCGCTCGACCGGCTGAACGCGGGCGGTTCGACGGCGGGCGGCGCGGGGCTTCAGCTCGCCTATCAGGTGGCGCGCGGATCGTTCATCGATGGCGGCGTGAACCGCATCCTGCTGGCCACCGACGGCGATTTCAACGTGGGCGTGTCCGACACCAAGGCGCTGCTGCAGATGGTCGAGCGCGAGCGAGACAGCGGCATCACGCTGACCACCCTGGGCTTCGGGCAGGGCAACTACAACGAGGCGATGATGGAGCAGGTCGCCGATCACGGGAACGGCAACTACGCCTACATCGACAGCGCGCTGGAGGCCCGCAAGGTGCTGGCCGAGCAGATGGCGTCCACGCTGTTCACGATCGCCAGCGACGTGAAGATCCAGGTCGAGTTCAATCCTGCCGTGGTCTCGCAATACCGCCTGATCGGCTACGAGAACCGCGCGCTGCGCGAGGAGGATTTCGACAACGACAAGGTTGACGCGGGAGAGATCGGTGCGAGCCATCAGGTCACCGCGATCTACGAGGTGGTGCCGGCCGGCGGCAAGGGCTGGATCGCGCCGCGCAAATACGAGGATGCGCCGGCGGTGGCCGCCACCACGAAGGCGGGCGAAATGGCCACGGTCAAGCTGCGCTACAAGCTGCCGCGCGAGACCGCCTCGCGCCTGATCGAGCGGCCGGTGCCGACGTGGCTGCTGGCGGGCGCCGCCGCCCCCGCGGGCGATATGGCCTTTGCCGTGGCGGTGGCCGCGTTCGGCCAGAAGCTGCGCGGCGATACCCTGCTGGGCACCTGGTCGTGGCCCGATATCGTCCGGCTGGCCGGGCCGCAGCGCGATTACTGGCGGCAGGAGTTCGGCAAGCTGGTCTCGGTCGCCGGATCGCTGCAGAAGGACTAGCGCCGCTCCTCCGTTGATCTGACTTGGCAACACGCCCGCGTCGTGGGAAAGGCGCGGGGTGAAAGGCGTGGCCGGAATGGACGCGGCGCGCCGGGTTGGGGAGCGTTTCATGGTCGAATGGATCGAGGCGAACTGGATTGTGGCGGGCGCGGCCGTAGTGCTGGCGCTGCTGGTCATCTGGTGGCTGTTCGGGCGCGCGAAGCCGGCTCCGACCCGGCGCGAGTTCGATGATGTGCTGTCCGAAGGCGCGGCGCCCGCGCAGCGCAACACCGCGCTGATCGATGCGCCGCCCGCCGCCGCCATTCCCGCGATCACGCCGCCGCCGGGCGTGGAACTGATGGCGGGCCTGGGCGAAGTGGTGGCCGCCGCCGCGACCAGCGAACTGACGCAAGTTGCTGCATCGGCCGAGAGCGACGCGGACGACCTTTCGAAGATCAAGGGCGTCGGCCCCAAGCTGCGCGCCGCCCTGACCGAACTGGGCGTGACCCGCTATGCCCAGATCGCTGCCTGGACCGACGAGGACATCAAGGCGATCGACGCGCGCCTGGGCACCTTCGCCGGCCGCGCCACGCGCGACAACTGGGTGGAGCAGTGCAAGTTCCTCGCCAGTGGCGATACCGCCGGCTACGAGGCGAAGTTCGGCAAGCTGTAAGGCAGCGCTACTTGCGGCGCAGGGTGAGCCAGAGCGCGGTGCAGACCGCGCCGACGGCGGCGCAGGCCATGTCCTTCTGCGCGTCCCACATGTCGCCCTGCTGGCCGTTGTAGGCATCCGCGTCCGCGCCGGCCATGACGACGGTCAGCAGCCATTCGAAGATTTCGTAAAAGGCGCTGGCGCCCAGCACGAATTCGACGGCGAGATAAACCGACAGGCCGCGTCGCACGCCGCCGTGGCGCGCGAGCCATGCCGATACCGGCGGTACCATCAGCAGTCCGAAGCTGAAATGGACCAGCCGGTCATAGCTGTTGCGGCGCAGCCCGAGCAGGTCGCCCGGTGCGGGCAGGCCCAGCGCGCGCGCCCAGGCGTCGTATGGCACGTTGGAATAGATGTAGCGCCCGCCCAGCGTGTGCAGCGCGAGGAACAGGCAGATGCAGGCCACGGCGCCCGTCGGTATCGGCCAGCGGCGCAGCGCCAGCGCCAGGCCGCCGGCAATCACCAGCGTCGGCAGGTTCTGCAGCGGCGCAAGGTGCGGGAAGGGCGTGTCGATCAGGCTGAAAAGCGCACCCGCGGCGGTCAGCAGCAGCAGCGCGGCCTGCGGCCGGGGCAGGCGCGCGCCGTTCACCGGATCAGTACTTGCCCCAGACGAACTTGGACGAGAGCGCAAAGTTCCACACCGAACCCAGCACGATGCCCACGATCACGGCGACGAAATCGTGGAAACCCATGGCCTTCAGCGCCGCCGCCGAACCGACGTTGGTGAGCAGGCCCAGCGAACAGGTCATGGCGAACTTGGCCCAGCCGCGCATCAGCGGAACGAAGCCGCGCAGCCGCTTGTCGGAATAGGTCAGCTCGTTGTTCAGCACGAAGTTGAAGGTCATCGCGATCACCGCCGCGATCGTGTTGGCCACATTGAAGGTCACGTTGCTGGACCAGTGGCCATAGACGAAGCGTTCGCCCAGCAGCAGGCGCAGCACCAGCCACAGCGCGCTCATCTGCACGCCCACGCCCAGCGCGCCCACGGTGCCGAACAGGGCGAAGCGGGTGGGGATGAAGCGGCCCAGCCACTTGTCGTAAAGGCCGACGAGGAACTCGAACACGACCGTCTGGTCGAGCTTGGATTCGCCGTCCAGCCTGGCCGCGAAATGCAGCGGCAGTTCCTTGACGCGCAGCGGCGCATCGACTGTGGCGAGAATGTCGAGCAGGATCTTGAAGCCCACGCCGGAAAGGCGGTGCGCATCGGCGCGCAGCGTTTCGGCGCGCAGCATGAAGAAGCCGCTCATCGGGTCGGACAGTTGCACGCCGGTCACTTTGCGGGCGATCCGGTTGGCGAGGCCCGATGCCTTGACGCGGTCGGGCCGGCCCCAGGCATCGACGCTGGCGCCTTCGGCGAAGCGCGAGGCGTAGGCGAGGTCGTATTCCCCGCTTTTCACCGCCGCGAGCATTTCAGGAAGCAGGGCGGGATCGTGCTGGCCATCGGCGTCCATCACCGCGACGATCGGCGCGGCGGTGGCGCACATGCCCTCGATCGCGGCGGAGGCAAGGCCGCGCCGCCCGAAGCGTTCGATCACGCGGATGCGCGCATCCTGCTGCGAGATGGCGCGGGCTTCGTCCGAGGTGCCGTCCGGGCTGTTGTCGTCGACGAAGATGGCTTCCCACGCGATGCCGGCCAGCGCGGCGTCGAGCCTGGCGACCATGGGGGCAAGGTTCTTGCGTTCCTTGAACGTGGGCAGGATGACAGCGAGTTCGATCATGGGGGCGGGCCTTTACAGCCTTGCCAGCACGGCGTCACCAATTTCCGTCGTGCCGGCGGTCCCGCCAAGATCGCGGCCGAACACGCCATCTTCCAGCGCGCGCGCCACGGCGCGCTCGATGCGGTCGGCCTGCTCGGCCAGGCCAAGCGAGTGGCGCAGCAGCATCGCGGCGGACAGGATCGTTGCCATCGGGTTGGCCAGGCCCTTGCCGGCGATGTCGGGTGCGGAGCCGTGGATCGGCTCGTAAAGTCCGAACGTGCCGTATTCGGTCTGGCGCTCGCCCAGCGAGGCCGAGGCGAGCATCCCGATCGAGCCGACGCACATGCTGGCCTGATCGGACAGGATATCGCCGAACAGGTTGCCGGTGACCATCACGTCGAACTGGCCGGGGTTGCGCACCAGCTGCATCGCCGCATTGTCCACGTACATGTGATCGAGCGTGACGTCGGGATATTCCTTCGCGACTTCAACGATCACGTCGCGCCACAGCTGCGAGGTTTCGAGGACGTTGGCCTTGTCCACCGAACAGACGCGGTGCGCGCGGGTGCGGGCGGCGCGGAAGGCGACGTGGGCGATGCGGCGCACCTCGCTTTCCGCATAGGACATCACGTCATAGCCTTCGCGTTCGCCGCTGGCGGTGGTGCGGAAGCCTTTTTCGCCGAAATAGACGTCGCCATTGAGTTCGCGCACGATCAGCAGATCGATGGCGGAAGCGACTTCGGGGCGCAGCGCGGAATGGTCCTCAAGGCCCTTGAACACCTTGGCCGGGCGCAGGTTGGCAAACAGTGTCAGCTCCTTGCGCAGCCCCAGGATCGCCTGTTCGGGGCGCAGGTGCCGGTCCAGCGCGTCGCAATCGGGATCGCCCACCGCGCCGAACAGGATCGCATCGGACTGGCGCGCGATTTCCAGCGTTTCGGGGGGCAGGGGATGGCCATGGGCCTTGTAGGCCGCACCGCCGACCGGGGCCTGCTCCATGGCGATATCGCCCAGGCCAAGCGCTTCGATCACCCGTACCGCTTCGTGCGTCACTTCGGGGCCGATGCCGTCGCCCGGCAGAACTGCGATCTTCATGTGCATCCCTCAATCAAGCGTCCATGCGTTTCAGCCGGTCCAGCAGAATCGCGCGGGCCGCCATAACATCGCGGTGGCGATCGGCAAGCAGGCGGTTCCCGATGGCCGTGCCATGCCGGTCCAGACGGTTCAGGAGCGCCGGCCAGTCCTCGTCCGCCGGCGGGGCGGGGGCCGCTCCATAGCCCACTTCCCGCAGCAGCAGCGCTTCATACCCCGCCAGCGCCCGCGCCCAGCCGCGCGCGGAAGGAGCATGGCATATCGCGTCGAGAGTCGCCTCCAGCGCGCCGTGAAGCGCGGGATAGGGATAGCCTTCGGGCAAGGTCGCGGCGGTCAGTGCGCAGGCCCAGCCGATCGCCGCGCTTGGCAGGGGCTCGGTCAGCCACGGGCCCCGGCTGGTGACGAGTTCGATCCGCGCAGAGGGAAGCTGGCTGTCGTTGCGTGCGCGCAGATCGGTGTCCAGCACGTTACCCGGGATCAGCAAGGGCCGCATTTCCCGTCCGCGCGCACCCGCGACATAGGCGGCGACAAGCCCGTGATCGGCGGTCAGCAGGCGCACCACGGCCCCGTGTTCGCCGTGGGCGCGGACGGCGCAGAGGATGGCGGGCGCTCGAATGTGCATCGCGTTTTCCTGTGGGGGCCAAATCGCATTCCGGCAAGCGCGACAATTCCTTGATTGGAACCGGAGCCGATGTGCGATAGGCTCCCAAGGTATGAAGCAGCTCTTCCAGCATGCCGCAGTGACGGAGGGCGTGACCGTCCGGGTCGCGGTCAATTTCCTGCCCGAACAATCCCGCGTCGATGCGGGCAAATGGTTCTGGGTCTATCACATCCGCATCGAGAACGACTCGGCGCAGCGGTTCCAGCTTCTGTCGCGCCACTGGCGGATCACCGACGGGCGCGGCAACGTGAATTTCGTCGATGGCGAAGGCGTGGTGGGCGAACAGCCCCTGCTCGAACCGGGGCAGACGCACGATTACGTTTCCGGCTGCCCGCTCGGAACGCCGCAGGGCAGCATGGAAGGGCACTACACCATGCAGCGCCCGGACGGATCGCTGTTCGAAGTCTCGATCCCGTTCTTCCCGCTGGCCGCTCCGGCCACCGCGAACTGACGCAGGGAAGGAAACGAGGATGAAGCGGACGCACCTGCCGCTCAATGGCCTGCGCGTGCTCGATGCAGCCGCGCGGCACCTTTCGTTCACCCGCGCGGCCGATGAGCTGGCGGTGACGCCGGCGGCCGTGGGGCAGCAGATCCGCGCGCTGGAAGACCTGCTGGGCGTGGTCCTGTTCCGTCGCACGTCCAAGGGTCTGGAACTCACCGACGAGGCACTGGCCGGGCTGGACGCGATCCGCGAAGGCTTCCTGCGGTTCGAGGAAGGCGTGCAGGCGATGCAGGCCGGGCAATCGAGCCATGTCTATACCATCGCCTGCCCGCGCGACGTGTTCGCCGCCTGGCTTTCTCCGCGCCTTGCCAGCTTCCGCGCAAGCAACGACCAGTTGCGCTTCGCGCTGGTGGGGGGCGATGTGGACATCGATTTCACCGAAGCCAATCTCGATCTGGCCGTGCGCTGGGCCGAGGGACCGGGCGATCTGGAAGGCATCGCGCTGGGCGAACCAGCGGTGATCGTCGTAACGGCCGTCGGCAGCGACGGCAGCGACGCGCCGTGGATCGGCTGGCCGGGCGATCCCGCGCCGGGCGGTGAAGGCGGGGAGGTGGCGTTTTCGGTCGGTGATGCCGGCACCGCGATCAGCGCCGCCGCCGCCGGGCTGGGCAAGGCGCGCGTGCCGGTGCTGCTGGCGCAGACCGCGCTGGCAGAAGGGCGCGTTGCCACCGTGGGCGAAGCCGAGCCAAGCCGGCGCGGCTATTGGCTGGTTGCGCCGCTGCCGCAATGGCGGCAGAAAAAGGTCAAGGCGCTGATCGCCGCGCTGACGGACTGATCCGCGCCGACCCTGGTTTCAGTGGTCGACGATGATGCGCGGCGTTCCGGGCGGGTGCAGGCGGCGGAACAGGCGTCCCTTCTCGCTGAACAGCACCAGCATCAGGGCCAGGATTCCGGCGGTCAGGAAGGAAACCGCGAGCGGGCGCGCGGTGCCGTCGAACGCCTGCCCGATCATCATGCCGATGAACGAGCCGAGCGCCATGCGCATGAATGCCTGGACCGAACTCGCCGCGCCGGCGATCTTGGCGAAGGGCTGGAGCGCGATCGAGTTGAAATTGGCCCCGACGAAGCCCATCAGGCACATGTTCATGGCGATCAGCGGCATGAACTGCCACAGCGTCTGGTGCGGGCGCGTGGCGAAGAACACCTGCAGGCAGCTCACCCCGATATAGACGAACAGCGCGGTGTGCGACACGCGCCGTGCGCCGAAGCGTTCGACGATGCGCGAGTTGGAGAAACTGGCGCAGGCCATCGTCACCGCCGTCGCGCCGAACAGCAGGGGGAAGGCGCTGCCCGCGCCGAAGTGCTCCGCGACCAGCTGCTGCGAGGAATTGATGTAGCCCAGCAGCGCGCCGAACATCAGCGATCCGCCAAGGACATAGCCGATCGACGCCCGGTTCGAGGCGGCCGCGATCATGTTCACCACGATCGCCGCCGGATTGATCGGCTGCCGGAATTCCGGCCGCAGCGTCTCGTCGAGCCGGAGGGCGACCCACAGCCCGACCAGCGCGGCCATCACCGCCAGCATGATGAAAATCCAGCGCCAGCCGGCGAACAGCAGCACGAACTGCCCGACGCTGGGCGCCAGCATCGGCACGACCATGAACACCACGGAGATCGTCGACAGCATCCGCGCCATGCGATCGCCGCTGTGGCGATCACGGATGATCGCGCCGGGCAGAACCGTAACGCCCGCGCTGCCGACCGCCTGCAGCGCGCGCAGCACCAGCAGTGTATCGAAATCGCGGGCCATCGCGCAGGCCAGCGAGAATGCGATATACAAGCCCAGGCTGGTCAGCACCACGGGGCGCCGGCCGAAGCGGTCCGCCAGCGTGCCGGGCAGCAGCGCGCCCACGCCGGCGGAGAGCAGGAACACGCCCACCACCAGTTGCCGCCGGTTGGGGTCGGTCACGTTCAGGTCGTGCGCGATCTGGCCCAGCGCCGGCAGCATGCCGTCGATCGCCAGCGCCTGCAGGGCCATCAGCATGGCCATCATCGCCACGAATTCGCGTCCCCTTGGCGTTCCCGGCGTTTCCTCTGGCTGGTGGTGGTTCTCGCTAGTCATTGAAATCGGGGTAGTCCGTTCGGGGGATTCACCCCAGCCCTTTATGCCCTGGGGCGAAATAGGCTAGCCTGCAAATCATGGAACCGGCGCGAAACGATCCCGGCGAGGAAGAGTCCGGAGACGGGCTGCGCAAGATCATCCATGTCGACATGGATGCCTTCTATGCCAGCGTCGAACAGCGCGATGATCCTGCCCTGAAGGGCAAGCCGGTGGCGGTCGGCGGTTCTTCGGAGCGCGGCGTGGTGGCCGCCGCAAGCTACGAGGCGCGGGTATTCGGCGTGCGCTCCGCCATGCCGTCGGTGCGTGCGGCGCGGCTGTGCCCGGGCCTGATCTTCCGCAAGCCCCGCTTCGATGTCTATCGCGGCGTGTCGCAGCAGATCCGCGCGATCTTCCAGGACTACACGCCGCACGTCGAACCGCTGGCGCTGGACGAGGCCTATCTCGACGTGACCGACGACATTCGCGGGATCGGTTCCGCCACGCGCATCGCCGAACTGATCCGCCAGCGCATCCGCGCGGAAACCGGGCTGACCGCGAGCGCGGGCGTATCGTACAACAAGTTCCTGGCCAAGCTGGCGAGCGACCAGAACAAGCCCGACGGCCTGTGTGTGATCCGGCCGGGCGAGGGCGCGGCCTTCGTCGCCGGGCTACCGGTGCGCCGCTTCCACGGCATCGGCCCGCGCGGCGCGGAAAAGATGGCGGGGCTGGGGATCGAAACGGGCGCGGACCTGCTGGCGAAGGACCTGGCGTTCCTGCGAAGCCATTTCGGCAGCCTGGCGGATTACCTCTATCGCGCCGCGCGCGGGATAGACCTGCGCCGGGTGCGCGCCGACAGGCCGCGCAAATCGGTGGGCGGCGAGCGGACGTTCGATCGTGACCTGTCTTCCGGCCCTGCCTTGCGGGATGCGCTGGAGCGGATCATCGACATCGTGTGGGACCGTATCGAACGGGCGGGCGCGCAGGGCCGAACAGTCACGCTCAAGATGAAGTCCATCGATTTCACCAATATGACGCGGGCGAAATCGTCCCCGCGCCCGGTGGCGGACAAGACCGTGTTCGCCTCCATGGCGCGCGACCTGCTGGAAGCCGTGCTGCCGCTGCCGCAACCGATCCGGCTGATGGGCCTCACGCTCTCCGCGCTGGAAGGCGATCACGACGATGATGATGACCAGGTGCCGTCCGGGGAGGCGGGCCGGCAACAGGCGGAACTGCCGTTTTGAGCGGGGTGCAGGGCTGCCAGCGGGACAGGCTGCTTCAAATCCCCATGTCCGTTCGTCCTGAGCCTGTCGAAGGACGCGCGCGGTGCTGCCCTCGCGCTGCAAAATGTCTCAAGATCCAACCTTGTCGCGCGTCCTTCGACAGGCTCAGGACGAACGGGGTTGCTTATGCCCAATTCCCATGCCGCTAATCCCCGGTCCATCAAGATGGGTCCGCACTGTTGCGCTCCGCCGCCTAGAACCAGCTTCTGACGCCGATCGCCAGGCTGACCGTTGAGGCCCTTTCCCCCGCCAATGTGCCAAGGCGGGCGGTTTCGCCGAGCCGGCGTTCCCAGTGGACGCCGATGTAGGGCGCAAGCTGGCGGGTGATCTGGTAGCGCAGCCGCGCGCCGGCTTCGAGCCGGTCGAAGCCCGCGCCGGTGCGCAGTTCGGGCACGTCCTGGAACGCGGCGTCGAGTTCCACGGCGGGCTGGAGGATGAGGCGGTTGGTCAGCCGCAGGTCGTAGCTGCCTTCGACGCGGGCGTGGACATCGCCCTTTTCCGAGACCAGCACCTGCGCTTCCACATCGAACCAGTAGGGGGCCAGGCCGTCTATCCCGAACGTGGCGTAGGTGCGCTGCGGTCCCGGCTGGAAATCGTGCCGGACGCCGGCTTCCACGTTGAAATAGGGCGCGATGGCATGGCGCCACAGGGCACGCAGTTCGATCCGCTCGGCCGCTTCCCCGAACGCGCCTTCGCCTTCGCTGGCGATGACCAGCTTGTCGAGATCGGCGCCGATCCACGCCTCGCCTTGCCAGCCATAGCCGTCACGCCCCCGGACGGCGCGGTATTCCAGCCGGTCGACGATCAGCGCGTTGCCGAAGAAGCGGCCTTCGCTCGCCAGATCGGCGCGCGCGGCGGTCATGCGCGCGGGATCGAAGAAGCGGTCGGCCGGATGGTCGGTGGGGACGGGGGGAGGCGGCGCGTCGCCGGGCGTGTCGGCATCCTCGCCATCCGAAGCGGGGGCGGGTATGGCGTGCCTGGCGTGCGGATCGCTCTGGTCCATGTCCTGCATCTGGTGCCCAGCATGGTCCATCGCGCCCATGTCGTGCCCGGCGTGGGCATCCTGTGCGTGAACCGGCGCGGCCAGCGCAAAAGCAGCGACGGCGGCGGCGAGCGGGAGGGGTAGGGCGCGCACGATCATGCCTCCCCTTCGCGGCGGACGGTGACGACGCGCATCATCCCCGCGTGCATGTGCAGCAGCATGTGGCAATGAAACGCCCAGTCGCCTTCGGCATCGGCGGTGAGATCGAACGCGACCTTGCCGCCCGGCAGGACGTTGACCGTATGCTTGCGCGGGCGATGCCCCGGATCGCCGGTGACGAGTTCGAAGAAATGGCCGTGCAGGTGGATCGGGTGCGGCATCATCGTGTCGTTGATCAGGGTCACGCGCACCCGCTCGCCCAGCCGGAAGGGGATCGGCTTCGCGCCGCCGGAGATCGTCTGGCCGTCGATCGACCACATGTAGCGCTCCATGTTGGCGGTCAGGTGGACGTCGATCTCTCGCGTGGGCGTGCGGTGATCCGGATTGGCGTCCCGCGCGCGCAAATCGGCATAAGTGAGGACGCGGTGGTCCACGTCCTCCAGGCCGGTGGGGCGGTCGGCCAGCCGATCCACCGGCATCGGCGCGATCATGGCGACGCCCGGCCCCATCTTCACCGACGGCGCGTTGGCGCCATCGCGCATGGCCATCGAATGGTGCATTTCGCCCATGCCCTTCATGCCCCCCATGTCCATGCCCATATCGCGCATGGTGAGGACCGGGCGGGATCGGATCGGCGGGATCGGAGCGACCATCCCCGGCTGCGTGGCCAGCGTGGCGCGGACCTGCCCGCTGCGGTCGATCGCCTCGGCCACGATCGCGTGCGGGCCGGCGCCTGCCGGTGTGACGATCACGTCGTAGGTTTCGGCGATAGCGATCTGGATTTCATCGGTTTCCACTGGCTGCACATCCTGCCCGTCGGCGGCAATCACCGTCATTGCCAGGCCGGGGATGCGCAGGTTGAAGTTGGTCATGGCCGATGCATTGATCACGCGCAGCCGCACCCGTTCGCCGGGCGCATAGAGCGCGGTCCAGTTCGCCGCGCTGTCGTGCCCGTTGACGAGGTAGCTGTAGGTGGAGCCGGTCACGTCGGAAATGTCGGTCGGGTCCATGCGCATTCCCGCCCAGGCGAAGCGCTCCTTCGCGCTCTGGTCGCGCCCGGCGAGGAGGCCGGACAGCGTCTGCTTGCGCATGTTGAACGTGCCGCTCATCGCCTTCAACTGGCGCATGATCTCGTGCGGGTGGAGCGGGCTCCAGTCGGCCAGCATCAGCACGTATTCGCGGTCGTATGAGGCGCTGGAAGGCGTGGCGGGGTCGATCACGATCGGGCCGTAGAGCCCGACGGCCTCCTGCATCCCCGAGTGGCTGTGATACCAGTAGGTGCCGGCCTGCCGGACCGGGAATTCATAGGTGAATGTCTCGCCCGGATCGATGCCGGGGAAGCTGAGGCCGGGCACGCCGTCCATCTGGAACGGCACGAGCAGCCCGTGCCAGTGGATCGAGGATGACTCGCGCAGCCGGTTGGTCACGTCGATCCGAACGGGCTGGCCTTCGCGCAGGCGGATCAGCGGGCCGGGAATGGAGCCGTTGATGCTGACGGCGGCGGCCGAGCGCTTCCCCACCGCGAACCGGCTTTCCCCGATGGTCAGCGCGATCCGCTCGCCGCTGAGCGCATCGCCGATGCCGGCCATCGCGTCGGGGCCGGTCGCCATGCCGTGATGGCCGCCGTGCGCGCCACGCGCCCAGGCGGGGAACAGCGGGGCCAGCGTGGCGGAAAGCGCCAGCGCTCCCTGTCCCAAGAGCAGGCGGCGGCGGTTGAAAACAATAGGTTCGGCCATGGCCGGGAGATAGGCGCTGGCGGCCCATGTCGTCCAGCGGCGCAATGCGCCATGCGAAAGATCGCGGTTTAGAGGCTCTCGCGCCAGCGGGCGAGACGGGCGACGGCGTCGTCCAGCGTCGCCGCCGGCTTGCAGTGGCACAGGCGCAGGATCGAGGTGGGGCCACCGGCTCCTTCCCACAGCGCGGAGAGCGGGATCGAGGCAACGCCCGCCTCACGCACCGCGCGCTCGCTGAACGTGCGATCGTCGAGCGCGATGCCCGAGGCGGCAAGGTCGATGCAGGCGAACCAGGTCGCCGCGTTGTCAAGCACCACGAAGCCTTCGCGGCGCAGGCCATCGATCAGCACGGCGCGCGAGCCGCCCCAGCTTGCCTGACGGCCGCCGGCGATGGCAGGATCGGCGAGTGCTTCGGCCAGCGCCCACTGGAGCATCGGCGGCGTGGTGAAGGTCAGGAACTGGTGCGCGCGGCCCAGCACGGCGGCCATGGCGGGCGCGGCGACCATCCAGCCGACTTTCCAGCCGGTGGCGCCGAAGATCTTGCCGGCCGATCCGATCTTGATCGTGCGCTCGGCCATGCCGGGCAGGGCCAGCAGTGAACGGTGCGGCTTTCCGTCGAACCGCACGTTCTCCCAGACCTCGTCGCAGATCGCGATCAGATCGTGCGCCACGCACAGCTCCGCCAGCATGGCGAGCTCCGCGTCGGACGCGACCGTGCCGGTGGGGTTGAGCGGATCGTTGAGAATGAGCGCGCGGGTGCGGGGCGTGATCGCGGCGGCGATGGCGTCGCGCGGATAGTGCCAGTGCGGCGGGCGCAGCGGCACGAACACCGGTGTTCCGCCGGCGCGGCGCACCAGCGGCGCATAGGCATCGTAGGCCGGGGCGAACAGGATCACCTCGTCACCCGGGCTGACCACGGTCAAGATCGCGGCGGCGACGGCTTCGGTGGCGCCGGACGTGACGATCACATCGTCGCGGACAAGCGACAGCCCCTGCGCGCGGGTATAGAAGCCGGTGACGGCATCGCGCAGTTCGGCAAGGCCGGCCATCGGCGGATACTGGTGCGAACGTTCGCGCGTGGCGCGGACGACGGCCTCGATCAGTTCGGGTGGCGGCGCATCGTCCGGAAAGCCCTGGCCCAGGTTGATCGCGCCCCGTTCGCGGGCAAGGCCGGACATATGTTCGAAGATGGTGACGGGCATCCCGGTATAGACGGGGCTGAGGCGTTGCGCGGGCGTGGTCATCTACCGTCCGTCTAGCTTGCAGGCGCGGCGGAAGAAAAGCGCCCTTTCAATGAAAATCACGCGAACGCGGCAGGATGCGGACATCGCGCGGGTGCTGCCGCGAGGAACCGGGGGGATGGGGCATCGCGGGCCGGACAGCCTCGTCGGCGCGGGAAGGCGGGCCAAGCGCGGTCTGCGTTTCGGACAGGTGGGCGAGCATGGCGGTCACGTCGGTTACCCGGCTGGCCATCAGATGCACGACGCCTTCCTTGCTGCGCTGAATTTCGCCTGCGATCACCATCAGCCGTGCAGCCATGACGGCGCGGCGCTGCTTCTCGAAATCGCGCGCCCACAGCAGCGCGTTGACGATTCCCGTCTCGTCCTCAAGCGTGATGAACACCGCGTTGCCCTTGCCGGGCCGCTGGCGGACCAGCACTGCGCCGGCGCAGCGCACGCGCGCGCCGTCCTTCGCGGCGTTGGCCTCGGCGCAGGAGAGCACGCCCCGCCGGGCGAAGCGCGCGCGCAGGAACTGCATGGGGTGGCCTTTCAGCGAAAGGCGGTGCGTCTGGTAATCGGCCGCCACTTCTTCCGAAAGCGGCAGCGCGGGCAGGGCAGGATCGCTTTCGCGGCCCAGTTCGGGCGCGTCCATCGCGGCGAACAGCGGCAATTGCACCGGCGGCATCCGGCGCACTTCCCATCCCGCCTCGCGCCGGCCATGGCCCAGCGAACCGAGCGCGTCGGCATCGGCCAGCAGATGCAGCGCGCGGGGCGGCAGATCGGCACGGTGGGCCAGCGTCTCGATCGAAACGAACGGCGCGTGGCCGCGCACGCGGGCGATGGCCTCGGCCCAGTCCTGCCGGAAGCCGTCGATCTGGCGCAGGCCCAGCCGCAGCGCGCGCGCGCCTTCCAGCGTATTGTCCCACGCGCTTGCGCCCACGTCGATCGGGTGGACGGTAACGCCGTGCTCCCGCGCATCGCGCACGATCTGCGCGGGGGCATAGAAGCCCATCGGCTGGCTGTTGAGCAGCGCGCAGGCGAAGACCGCCGGATAGTGGCATTTCAGCCAGGCGGAGACATAGGCGAGCGAGGCGAAGGCCTGCGCGTGGCTTTCGGGAAAGCCGTAATCGCCGAAGCCCTTGATCTGTTCGAAGCAGCGTTCGGCGAAATCGCGTTCGTAGCCGCGCCTCACCATGCCTTCGACCAGCTTTTCCTCGTAGTTGTGGATCGTGCCGTTGCGGCGGAACGTGGCCATGGCGCGGCGCAGACCGTCGGCTTCGGCCGGCGAGAACCCGGCGGCGACGATAGCGAGCTTCATCGCCTGTTCCTGGAATAGCGGCACGCCCAGCGTCTTGCCCAGCACTTCGCGCAACTCGCCCGGCGGGCCGGGGAAGGCGACCGCCTCCTCGCCGTTGCGCCGCCGCAGATAGGGATGGACCATGCCGCCCTGGATCGGCCCCGGCCGCACGATGGCGACCTGGATGACAAGGTCATAGAGGGTGGCCGGCCTCATCCGGGGCAGCATGGCGATCTGCGCGCGGCTTTCGACCTGGAACGTGCCGATGCTGTCTCCCTTCTGAAGCATGGCATAGGTCTCCCGGTCGTCCTGCGGCACGGTATCCAGCCGGTGATCGCCCAGCTGCCACTGGCGCATCAGGTCGAAGCTCTTGCGGATGCAGGTGAGCATGCCGAGCGCGAGGACATCGACCTTCATGATCTGCAGTTCGTCGATGTCGTCCTTGTCCCATTCGATGAACGTGCGGTCGGGCATCGCCGCGTTGTGGATCGGCACCAGTTCGTCGAGCCGGCCCTCGGTCAGCACGAAGCCGCCGACGTGCTGCGACAGGTGGCGCGGGAACTGGAGGATCTGACCGACCAGGTCGCGCAGGCGGGCGAGTTCGGGATTGGCAGCATCGAAGCCGGCTTCGCCCAGCCGGGCCTCGGGCAGTTCCTCGCCGCCCCAGCTGCCCCAGATCGTGCCCGATAGCCGCGCGGTAACGTCCTCGGTCAGCCCCAGCGCCTTGCCGACCTCGCGGATCGCGCTGCGCTGGCGATAGTGGATCACCGTGGCGGCGATGCCGGCGCGGTCACGGCCGTAGCGTTTGTAGATGTACTGGATCACTTCCTCGCGCCGCTCGTGTTCGAAATCGACGTCTATATCGGGCGGCTCGTTGCGGTTTTCGGACAGGAAGCGCGAGAACAGCAGCTTCTCCCGCACCGGATCGATCGGCGTCACGCCCAGCAGGTAGCAGACCAGCGAATTGGCCGCGCTGCCGCGCCCCTGGCACAGGATCGGCGGATCGAGGCTGCGGGCATGGCGCACTACGTCGTGTACTGTCAGGAAGTAATAGGCGTAGGCCCGCTCGCGGATCAGGCGGAATTCCTCGTCCAGCGTGCGGCGGTAGGCATCGGGCAGGCCATCGGGGAATTTCCGCATGGCCGCTTCATGGACCAGATGTTCCAGCCAGGCCTGCGGCTCCCAGCCTGCGGGAACGGGCTCGTGCGGATATTCGTAGCGCAAGTCGTTCAGCGTGAAGGCGATGCAAGCGAACAGGTCGCGCGTCGCCGCCAGCGCGTGCGGACAGGCCCGGAACAGGCGCGCCATTTCCGTCGGCGGCTTCAGATGCCGTTCGCCATTGGCCGCCAGCAGGCGCCCGGCGGTCTGCAAAGTCCGCCCTTCGCGGATGCAGGTCAGCACGTCGTGCAGCGGCCGCGTGTCTGGCGTGGTGTAAAGCGCATCGTTGCTGGCGATTGGCGGAACGCCGGTTTCCGCGGCCAGCGCCATGCGCCGCGCCAGCAGCCGCGCGTCGCGCCCGGCGCGGGGCATGGTGACGGCCAGCCACAGATGCGGCGTCGCCTGGCGCAGCGTGCGCAGCAGCGCGGCATCGCCGTCCATCGCGATCAGCGCCATATCCTCGCAATGGTCCAGAAGATCGGCCAGGGTCAGGTGGCACGATCCCTTTTCGGCGCGGCGGTTGCCGACCGTCAGCAGGCGGGTCAGCCGGCCCCAGCCGTGCCGTGTCGTGGGATAGGCGACCACATCGGGCGTGCCATCGGCAAAGACCAGCCGCGCGCCCACGATCAGGCGGAAGCCGCCGCCCGGCCCGCCAACCTGCTTCCACGCGCGATGGGCGCGGACCACGCCGGCTACGGTATTGCGGTCGGCGATGCCGATGCCGGCCATGCCGAGCGCGTGCGCCTGCCCCACCATGGCTTCGGCCGACGAGGCGCCGCGCAGGAAGCTGAAATTGCTGGCCGCGACCGGTTCGGCGAAAAAGGGCGGCGCGGTCATGCGAACAGCCCGTGGAGGAACCAGCGCGGATCGCCCTTTTCGTCGAACAGCCCGTGGCGGAACATCCAGTAGCGGCGGCCTTCGCTATCCTCGATCCGGTAATAATCGCGGGTGAGGCCACCCAGCCGCCCGAGGTGTCCGTCCTGCCGCCGCCACCATTCCGGCGCGATCCGCTCCGGGCCTTCCGCCAGCCGCACCTCGTGGACTTTGCGCCGCCAACGGAAGCGCTGCGGCGGTCCGTCCGGCACGCCGGCGATCACGGCGACCGGCTGGGGCGGATCGAACAGGGTGAGGGGGCGGAGCGCGACGTCGATCCCCGAAGCGGAGGGCCATGTCGGAACCGGGGCCGATGCCGTGCTCTCGATGGCGGGGCGCAGGCGTTGCGCGGCTTCGGGGATATGCGTGTCGGCTGGGTGCAGGCGCGTGACCCGGTCCGCGCCGAGCCGCACGCTGAGCCGGTCGATCAGGGCATCGAGCGTATCGTCGGCCACTGCGCGCCCGCCTTCCAGCGCATCCTGCCGGGGGGCAAGCGGTTCCACGCGGGGGACATCGAGCAGGATCGCGTCGAAGCCGAAACCGGGGTCGAGCGGATCGGCCAGCGTATCGATGCGTTCGCGCATCAGGCGCAGCACGATGGCGGGATCGCGCACCGGGTTGCCGGTGTCGATCGCGAGGTGCCGCCGCGCGCTGTCGCTGCGCTCCAGCGTGACCGTGAACCGGCGCCCGCCCGCGTGCCGCTGTTCCATCTGGCGCGCGGTCTGCCGCAGCAGGTCCTCGATCACCTCCAGCGCATCGTCGGTGCGGATCAGCGGCTCGGCGAAGCGGGCCTCGGCGCGGACCGGGACGGGGGGCAGACGCGGGGCGACGGGGCTGGCCGTTTCGCCCAGCACCTGCCGCAGGCGCATGACCGCGCTTTCGCCGAAGCGGGCCGCCAGCGCGGCCTGCGGCCGGCGGGCGAGATCGCCGATTGTGCGCAGCCCCGCGCGGCGCAGCGCGGTCAGGGCATCATCGGGCAGGTCGAGCGCGATGACGGGCAGGGCGTGGATATCGCCCCGGCCTCCATCCGCGCCATGCCGGGCCAGCGCGCGCGCGGCCATGGCGTTGCCGGCGAAAGCGTGGCGGGTGGTGGCCCGCGTGGCGGCGAGGACGCGGCGCGCCAGCGCTTCCTCTCCGCCGAACAGGTGCGCGCAGCCGGTCACGTCGAGGATCAGCCCGTCGGGCGGATCGGGCGTGACGACCGGGGTGAAGCGCAGCATGGCACGGGCCAGCAGCTCCAGCGCCTGCCGTTCGGCGGCGGGATCGCACGGCAGCGTGGCCAGAGCGGGGCAGCGCGCCCGCGCGTCCGCCAGCGTCATGCCGGCGGAAAGACCGGCCGCGCGGGCATGGCTGTCCACTTGCGCCAGGCGCAGGGCGTTGCCCGTGCGCATGACCAGCGCGAACGGCTCAGGCGGCGCGGGGAGGGACGAACCCGCCGCTTCCCGCGCCCGCTCGCACGCCAGGTACGGGAACCACAGCGCCAGACAGCGCCGGTCCGTGATGGAGGGCGTGGTCCGCTTCCCGGAAGGTTCCATGTTCTGCATTCCATTCAAGCCGCCAGCGCAGGCCGCCCATGCCACCGCGCTGGCGCAACAGTTCCGCTTCGATGGCCGGCCAGCCCGGCGCGTTCGCTTCCAGCGCCGTGGAAGGCGCGCTGGTGATGGCCCAGCGGGTGCGCGCCGCGCTGGGGCGGGGCGGGGCATCGCCGCGCAGCACGATCACCGCCTTGCCGGCCTTTTGTCCTGTCCCGGCCTCTCCTGCGGCAGTGTGCTCCGCCGCCAGCGCCAGACGCCGGCTGGTGGTGAGGTCGTAGCGCGCCAGCCGGCCCTGCGTTTGCAGCAGGACCGTGCCGACGCCGGAGCAGCGGGCCGCTTCCAGCCCGGCGCGCAGCAGGTCCAGTTCGCTGGCCGTCTGCACGATTACCAACTGCTCTGGCACAAGGCCCAGCGCCGCCAGCCCTTCCGCGCAAGGCAGGACGGGAAAGGTCGCGGGGCCGGGGCCGCCGATCAGGAAAATCGCCTGCCCATGCCTGCCTTGTTCGCTGTCCCGGCGGATCGTGGAAAACAGGGCAAAGGCCATGGCCGCCGCCCAGTCTTCCGGCGCGGCGTGGATTTCATGCAGCCCGCCCGCATCGAGCGGGGGAATCCGTGCGGGAACCCGTTCCCTTGCCTCGGGCCGCAGGGGCCGGCCGAGTGGAAAGACGTTGCCAGTCATACTCCGAATCACATAATTGTTCTCCTTATGTTCCAAATTTGAGGGTGGTTTGTCCATCGCCGATGATGAAGTGGGGACGAACGTCTAAAGCAGCGCCCAGCCGGCCAGCGCCGCACCCGATGCCACCAGCGAAGCGGCAAGCGGCAAGGCGGCGCGCACGCCGCCGGCGCTCCAGCCGATTACCGCGGTCATGCCGGCCTTGACCGCGGTATTGGCCAGGATCGGGGCGGAAAGGACAAGACCGGCGGTGCGTCCGTCCAGCGCGTCGGCGGGAAGGTTGGCGAGCGTCAGTACGGCCGCGTCCACGTCGGACACGCCGATCAGTCCCAGCACCACCGCGATGCCGCTGCTGCCGAAGCGGGACAGCGCCCAGCGCGCCGCCAGCGACAGCACGGCGACCAGCCCCGCCAGCAGCAGGGCGGGGGTAAAGCTGAGCGGATTGCCCAGCGCCACTTCCCCGGTGCGCGTTTCCTGCCCGCGCCAGGCGATCAGCGCCAGCAGCCCGGCAACGAGCGTGGCAGGCGCCATGGCTACCGCAAGCGAGGGCAGGGCACGCGGCACGAGTGCCAGCACCAGCAGTTGCACGCGCACGAACATGACGATGGAAGCCAGCGCGATCCCGGCGGTCAGCGCCCCGCGCGCTTCGGGTTCGGAACGCAAACGGCGCGCATATTCCGCCGTCACCGCCGTCGACGAGACGATGGCCCCGGTCAGCGCGACGAACAGGATGCCGCGATTGGTCCCGTAGCGCCGCGTCACCACATAACCCGCGAACGACAGGCCGGTCACGAAGACCACGACCAGCCAGATACGGCGCGGGTTCCACGCCTCGTAGGGGCCATAGGCGGCATCCGGAAGCAAGGGCAGCACGACCAGTGCGATCAGCACGAAGCGGGCGGCCGCCTCCACCTCCTCGGCGTTCAGGCCCCTGAGCAGCGCATGCATCGATTGCCGCCCGCTGAGGATCGCGAACATCGCCGCCGCCGCGCCGAGCGCCACGGTCGGCGAAATACGCACCGCGACCAGCCCGACGCCGAACGTCAGCATCGCCGCGATCGTCGTCGTGGCGGACAGCCGGTTTTCGCGCACGGTGCGGACATAGCCGACGACGAGGATCGTCAGCGTGCCGAGGCCGATGACCGCAGCCACGCCATCGCCCAGCAATCCCGCGATGCCGCCCAGCAGACCGATAAGCCCGAACGTGCGGAACCCCGCGACCCGGGTGCCTTCGCCTTCTCCGCGCTGGCTGAAGCCGCGTTCGACCCCCACCAGCAGCCCGGCGGCAACCGCGGCAAGCAGGCCGATGAGGGAAGACGGCGCCGCCATCAACGGGTCAGACGCTCGCGCCCACCAGTCGGCCGATCCCGGCGGTAATGGCCATGGCCAGCGCCCCCCAGAACACCACGCGCAATACCGGCCGCGCCGGGCTGGCCCCGCCCGCCCGCGCACCGATCCAGCCGAGCAGGGCGAGGAACAGGATCGACCCCACCGCTTCACCCGCCACGGTCACGCCTGTGGGCAGAACGGCGGCAAGGACAACCGGCAGCAGCGCTCCGGCGGTGAAGGTCGCCGCAGAGGTGAAGGCGGCCGTGACCGGGCGCGCGGTCGTCAGTTCGGTGATGTGCAGTTCGTCGCGGGCATGGGCGCCCAGGGCATCGCGCGCCATCATCTGCGTGGCGACGCTGCGCGCCAGATCGGGTTCCACCCCGCGTTCGACATAGAAGCCGGCCAGCTCATCGAGTTCGGCTTCGGGCTGGGTCGCCAGTTCCTGCCGTTCGCGATCCAGGTCGGCGCGTTCGGTGTCGGACTGGGAGCTGACAGAGACATATTCGCCAGCGGCCATCGACATCGCCCCGGCGACCAGCCCGGCGATTCCCGAGACCAGCAGCGAGGAGCGTGAGGCGCCGGATGCCGCCACGCCGATGATCAGGCTGGCGGTGGAGACGATGCCGTCGTTGGCGCCCAGCACGGCCGCGCGCAGCCAGCCGATCCGGGCGACGAGATGGCTTTCGCGATGATGTGGCATCAGGGGACGGCGCAAGGCGGTTCCTTTCCTTCGGTTTCGACGGTCTTACACCGCCATGGAAGGGCGTGCCACGCTGCATATGTCTTATAACCCCAGGTTATAGAGGGCGTCCCTCTTTGGGCTTGGCGATAGCGCCACAACCGGCGAAACCGATCGCGAACCGAACGAGGAAACAGCATGATTCCCGGTCCCTATCTGGTCTATCTTGGCGCGGTTACCGATCCGCTGGCCGCCAAGACGGCGCGTGGCATCGCGTTCTGGCGTCCGGGCCTGGCGATTGCCGAAGTGGCCGAGCCGGGGTGTCCGGTCACGGTCGGGTTGCCCCGGATGAGCCTTGCCGAAGCCGTGGCAGCCGGCGCGCGGACGTCGGTGCTGGGTTATGCCAATGCGGGCGGGGTGATGGACGCGGGAACGGTGGCCTTCTGCCTGGAAGCCCTGCGCGCCGGGCTGCATGTCGCCTCGGGCCTGCACGCCCGGCTTGCCGGCAATCCCGCGATACGGGCCGCGGCCGAAACCGCCGGGCTTTCGCTGTTTGATGTGCGCGAACCGCCCGCTTCGCTCCCGCTCGGCACCGGGCGCAGGCGCGCGGGGAACCGCTTGTTGACGGTGGGCACGGATTGCGCAGTCGGCAAGATGTATTCCACGCTGGCGATCGAGCGCGAACTGCGCCGCCGGGGCGTTGCGGCCGATTTCCGCGCCACGGGGCAGACCGGCATCCTGATCGCCGGCTCGGGCGTGCCGATCGATGCGGTGATCGCCGATTTCATTGCCGGGGCCGCCGAATGGCTTTCGCCCGAACGCCACGATGGCGGCTGGGACCTGATCGAGGGGCAAGGGTCGCTGTTCCACCCCTCCTATGCCGGCGTTTCGTTGGGCCTGCTGCACGGCGCGCAGGCGAGGGCGCTGGTGCTGTGCCACGAGGCGGGGCGCGAGACGATCCGCCACGCCGGGGACTATCCGGTGCCGGCGCTGGCCGAATGCCTGGCGCGCAATCTGGAAGCCGCGCGGCTGACCAGCCCTGACGTGATCGCGGTGGGCGTTGCGGTCAACACGTCGGCGCTGCCAGCGCAGGAGGCGCAGGCATACTGCCGGCGCGTGGAGGACGAACTGGGCCTTCCCTGCCAGGACCCGGTGGCAATGGGTGTGGATCGGATCGTGGATCGGCTGCTGGCATGTTGCGCAGCGTAGATATTCGCGTCGAATGCTGGCCCTTGCGCGCACCGTTCCGGATCGCCCGGGGCACGCGCACGGACATCGCGGTGGTGGTCGTTACGATCGGCGAAGGGGGCGTGGCCGGGCGGGGCGAGGGCACGCCGTCCGCCCGTTATGGCGAGACGCCGGAATCCGTGCGTATGCAGATCGAAGCCGCGATACCGGCGCTGCAGGCCGGTTGCGACCGCGCGGCGCTGCGCACGCTGATGCCGCCCGGCAGCGCGCGCAATGCGATCGATGCCGCGTTGTGGGATCTGGAGGCACGCCATGCCGCATGCATCGCGCCCGTGCTTCCACCTCTGGTCAGCGCGCAGACCGTGTCGATCAATCGGCCCGCTGCAATGGCGCAAGCCGCGCGCAAGCTGGCGCGGGCGCGGCTGGTCAAGGTCAAGGTCGATGCCGCCGATCCGGAAACCTGCCTGCGCGCGGTGCGGTGCAGCCTGCCGGACACGACGCTGATCGTCGATGCCAACGAAGCCTGGACGATGCCGCTGCTGGTGGCGATGCAGCCGGTGCTGGCGGAACTGGGCATCGCGTTGCTGGAACAGCCGTTGCCGGCCGGGCAGGATGGCGCGTTGGCCGGCTTCACGGCGCAGGTGCCGATCTGCGCCGACGAATCCTGCCATGTCGCGTCCGACATCGCGCGGTTGCGCGGGCTTTACCAGTTCGTGAACATCAAGCTCGACAAGACCGGCGGACTGACCGAGGCGCTGGCGCTGTATGACGCGGCGCGGGCCGCAGGCTTGGGCGTGATGGTCGGCTGCATGTTGGCGACGTCGCTTGGCATCGCGCCGGCGCTGCGGATCGCCGCACGCGCCGATTTCGTCGATGTCGATGGCCCGTGGTGGCTGCTCGAGGACCGGTCGGGTGGATTGCGCGTGCTGGACGATGGCGTTGTCGCACCGCCGCAGCCGGGCTTCTGGGGCGGTATTGCCTGAGGATCTGGATTTGACGATCCGGCTTGCCACGCGCGGACGTGCCCATAAGGTCGCCGCATGATCAGCCTGCGCCATATCGAGGTGTTCCACGCCGTCTATCAGACCGGGTCGCTCAGCGGCGCGGCGCGATTGCTGGGCGTGTCGCAGCCATCGGTGGGCAAGGTCCTGCGCCACGCCGAAACGCGGCTGGGCTTCGCGCTGTTCCGCGTGGTCAAGGGGCGGCTGGTGCCGACCGACGAGGCGCACGAACTGTTCGCGGATGCCAGCGCGGTGCGGCACAGCGTGGACATGCTGCGCGAATCCGCGCGTAACCTGCGCCGGATCGAGCAAGGCCGCCTGCGCGTGGCGATGATCCATTCGCTGGGGCTGGAGGTCGTTCCCGATGCCGTGGCCGCGTTCGTGGCGCGGCATCCCGGCGTGTCGATCGATCTGCGGACGCTGCACAGCGAGGAGCTGGTCGAGGCGTTGCAGGCGCGTACCAGCGATATCGTGATCGGCTACGACGCACCGCGCCACCCCCGGCTGGCGCCAGTCATGCTCGGGACCGGCCAGATCGTGCTGCTGTTCCGCCGGCAGGATATTCCCGATCCGCCGGAACGGATCGCGCTGGACCAGGTGCGCGACCTGCGCGTGATCGAGCTGCTCAACGACGGCACGATCGGCACGCTGCTCGGCCGCCGGCAGCCCGCCGTCGACGATGGCGCCCCGGTTATCCAGACCAAGACCTATTTCGTGGCGGCGGCGCTGGTCGAACGCGGGCTGGGCGTGGCGATCATGGACGAATTTACCGCCCGGGCCTGTGCCAGCGAAGCAATGGACTACCGCCCGCTCAACGAAACGATGCGCTTCGATGTGATTGCCGCGCATCTGGAAGATCGCCCGCTTTCGACCGTTTCGCACCATTTCCTCGAATGCGTCCGGAGCGTGCTGGCCACGCGGTGAGGTTACCTTTGCCCTTGCCTGATGCCCGTTCCTGTGTAGTTTAACTGATCGATTAAAAGAGGGTGGCGTCGCGCGCTGGATATTGGCCGAATGCTGCGGGGAAAGGGGTGCGTGAAATGTCGATCCTTCTTGACGAGGGACAGCAGGCGATTGCGACGGAGTGCCGGCGGGTGCTGGAGGCGCGGTCGGACAAGGGGCGGTTGCTGGGCCTGCTGGAGCAGGTGGGCGCTTGCGACGCGGTGTTCCGGGATACGGCGGTGGAGCAGGGTTGGACGGCGCTGGCGATCGCGGAGGAGCATGGCGGGCTTGGTCTGGGCCTGATCGAGCTGGGGCTGGTGGCGCAGGCGGCAGGCGGGGTAATCGCCGGCGCGCCGTTCCTTACGGTGGGCTATGGCGCGGCGCGGGCGCTGGCCGAGGCTGGAGCGGCCGAGGTGCAGGCGGCATGGCTTCCCCGGCTGGCGAGCGGCGCGGCGACGGCGACCGTGGCCTTCGCGGAGGGCAATGCGCCGCTGCCGCCGCGGCCGACCACGACCTTCGCGGGCGGCCGGCTGACCGGCGTCAAGGAAGGCGTGGTGGCCGGGCTTGCCGCGGACATCGCGGTGGTCTGGGCGATGAACGAGGGTGAGCCGGCGCTGGTACTCGTCGAACTTTCAGCGGCGATGCGCAACCCGGTGGACGGCTTCGACAACAGCCGCCTCTATGCCGACCTGGCCTTCGCCGACGTGCCGGCCATGCTGCTGGCGCAGGGCGATGCGGCGCGCGCGCTGGCGCTGGACGTGCTGGCCCGGATGGCGGTGGTGACGGCGCACGAGCAGACCGGCGGGGCCGAGGCGCTGCTGACGATCGCGCGCGACTATGCCGTGACGCGCAAGGCCTTCGGCCAGCCGATCGGTGCATTCCAGTCGGTCAAGCACCGCATCGCCGAACTGTACGGGCTGGTCGAGATTGCGCGGGCCAACTGCATCCACGCGGCGGCGCTGGCCGACGCTTCGCAGGGGGCGGCCGACTTCCTCATCGCGGCGGCCGATGCGCGGATTTCCGCGACCGAGGCCTACGACGCCGCCGCGCGCGATTGCGTGCAGATCCATGGCGGGATCGGCGTGACGTGGGAACAGGGGCTGCATCTGCACATGCGCCGCGCGCGCAGCCTGGCGATCGAGCAGGGCAACCTGCTGTTCTGGGAAGACCTGCTGGTCGATCAACTGACGGGAGAGGCTGCATGAGCGATTACGAGGCTTTCCGCGCCCGTGCCCGCGCGTGGCTGCAATCGGTGGCGGGCGAGTTCGGGCGCGAAGCCCGGCGCGGGCTGGGCGTGGAGCAGGATCTGGCGCTGGGCCGGCGCTATCTGGCCGCGCGGTTCGATGCGGGTTTTGCCGGGATCAACTGGCCCACGGAGATGGGCGGGCAGGGCCTGACCCACATCGAGAAGGTGATCTTCGATACCGAGGAGATGGGCTTCGGTATGCCCACGGCCTATTTCGGCATCTCGCTGGGGATGCCGGTGCCGATCCTGATGCGCTTCTGCGAGGACAAGGCCTTCGTCAGGGAACGGGTGCTCAAGGCGCTGCGCGGCGAGGAAATCTGGTGCCAGCTGTTCTCCGAGCCGGCGGGCGGATCGGACCTCGCTGGCCTGCGCACCCGTGCCGAAGTGGACGGCAACGGCTGGAAGCTCAACGGGCAGAAGGTGTGGACGAGCTGGGCGCAGTATTGCGACTATGGCGTGATCGTGGCGCGGACCGATCCCACGGTGCCCAAGCACAAGGGGCTGACCTACTACTGGGTGGACATGAAGGCGCCCGGCGTCGAGGTCCGTCCGATCAAGCTCGCGGGCGGGGACAGCCACGTCAACGAGGTGTTCTTCGACGACGTGCGGCTGGAGGACAGCCAGCGGATGAGCCCGGTGGGCGGCGGCTTCGCGGTGGCGATGGCGACGCTGATGATCGAGCGCTACGTGGCGACCGACAGCGGCGGCTTCGGCCCGCATCTCGACCTGTTCGTGGACCTGGCGCGCGATGTGGAAGTCAACGGCCGCCCGGCGATCGAGGACGGCCGCATCCGTTCGCAGATCGCGCGCAACCACGCGATGCGCGCGGGGCTGGAATCGATCACCACCCGCGCGATGCTGATGATGCAGGCGGGGATGGAGCCGGGGCCGGAAGGCTCGCTGAACAAGCTGGTGGCGGTGCGCAGCCGGCAGAAGCTGTCGGAACTGGCGATCGACCTGCAGGGCAATGCCGGCCTCGCGTTCGACCCGCATGCCTCGCAGAAGGAGAACTGGACCGCGAGCTGGCTCAACGCCCCCACCGGGCGGATCGCCGGCGGCGCGGACGAAATGCTGCTCAACACCATCGCCGAACGCATCTTGGGCCTGCCGCAGGACCACCGCCCGGACAAGGGCGTGCCGTTCAACCAGATACCCGCATAAGGACGATACCGCAGGCATGACCGAGAGCGAGGACATGGCGGAAATCCGCCGCGCGGTGCAGGCATTGTGCGCGGATTTTCCGGGGGAATACTGGCGGGACAAGGACCGCGACCGGGCCTATCCGGCGGAGTTCGTGGACGCGCTGACGCGGTCGGGGTTCCTGGCCGCGCTTATCCCGCCGGAATACGGCGGCTCGGGCCTGAAGCTCGATGCGGCGGCGGTGATCATGGAGGAAATCCAGGCATCGGGCTGCAACGGGGCTTCGGCGCACGCGCAGATGTACATCATGAACACGCTGCTGCGCTATGGCAGCGCGGAGCAGAAGCAGCGTTACCTGCCCGGCATCGCCAGCGGGGAACTGCGGCTGCAGGCGTTCGGCGTCTCGGAACCGACCAGCGGCACGGACACGCTTTCGCTGCGCACGGTGGCGGTGCGGGACGGCGATCACTATGTGGTCAACGGCCAGAAGATCTGGACCAGCCGCGCCGAATATTCCGATCTCATGCTGCTGCTGGCGCGGACCACGCCGCGCGATGCGGTGGCCAAGCGGACCGAAGGGCTTTCGATCTTCCTTGTCGACATGCGCGAGGCGGTCGGCAAGGGCATGACGATCAAGCCGATCCGCACGATGATGAACCATTCGACGACCGAGGTGTTCTTCGACGACATGCGCGTCCCGGCCTCGGCGCTGATCGGCGAGGAGGGGCAGGGCTTCCGCTACATCCTTTCGGGGATGAACGCCGAACGCATTCTCATCGCCTCGGAATGCGTGGGCGATGCCAAGTGGTTCATCGCGCGGGCAAGCGACTACGCCCGGGAGCGCAAGGTTTTCGGCCGGGCGATCGGGCAGAACCAGGGCATCCAGTTCCCGATCGCGCGGGCCTATGCGCAGATGCGGGCGGCCGAACTGATGGTCCACCATGCGGCGCAGGTCTATGACAGCGGCGGCAATCCGGGCGCGGAGGCGAACATGGCCAAGCTGCTGGCGAGCGAGGCCAGCTGGGCGGCGGCGGACATGTGCGTGCAGACCTTCGGCGGCTTCGGTTTTGCCGAGGAATACGATGTGGAGCGCAAGTTCCGCGAGGCGCGGCTTTATACCGTCGCGCCGATCAGCACCAACCTGATCCTCAGCTACCTTGCCGAGCATGTGCTGGGGCTGCCGCGCAGCTACTGACGAACACCGAAAGAGGAACGACCATGGCTTTCAAGACGCGCATTACCGAGATGCTGGGGATCGAGCATCCGATCGTGCAGGGCGGGATGATGAACGTGGGCTATGCCGAACTGGCGAGCGCGGTCTCGAACGCGGGCGGGCTTGGCATCATCACCGCGCTGACCCAGCCGACGCCGGACAAGCTGCGCGAGGAGATCGAGCGGACCCGGGCGATGACCGACAAGCCGTTCGGCGTGAACATGACGATCTTCCCGACGGTCAATTCGCCCGATTACAAGGCTTATGCGCAGGCGATCATCGATGGCGGCGTCAAGATCGTGGAAACCGCGGGCACGCAGGCGGTGCGCGAGATCTGGGAGATGCTCAAGCCGCATGGCGTGACCATCCTGCACAAGTGCACGGCGGTGCGCCACGCGCTTTCAGCGGAGAAGGCGGGGTGCGACATCATCTCGATCGACGGCTTCGAGTGCGCGGGGCACCCCGGCGAGGACGACATTCCCGGCCTGATCTTGATCCCGGCTGCGGCGGACAAGGTGAAGATCCCGCTGCTGGCCTCTGGCGGGTTCGGTGACGGGCGCGGGCTGGTCGCGGCGCTGAGCCTGGGTGCGGAAGGGATCAACATGGGCACGCGGTTCTGCGCGACGAAGGAAGCGCCCATCCACGACAACGTGAAGCAGGCCTACGTCGACAACGACGAGCGCGGCAGCTTCCTGATCTTCCGCAACTTCAAGAACACTGCGCGCGTGGGGCGCAGTGCCGTATCGGAAGAGGTAGTGCGGCGCCTGTCGCAGCCCGATGCGGTGTTCGAGGACGTGCGCGAACTGGTTTCGGGCGTGGCGGGCAAGGAACTGCTTCAGACCGGAGACCTGACCAAGGGCGTGTTCTGGGCCGGCATGGTCCAGGGCCTGATCCACGATGTGCCGACCTGCCAGGAACTGATCGCGCGCATCATCGACGATGCCGAAGACATCGTCCGCAAAAGGCTCGATCGCTTTCTCGTCTGAAGCGCGGCGCTTGCGGCACTGACGCGCGGCTTGTTGCCCGCTATACCCGGCCGTGATGCCGCACCGCAACCACGGGGCGGCCACGGGGGAGTGGGCCTTTGTCGGAAATGCCGGTGCCGAAGATGAAGATCCTCTGGGCCAGCGTGTTCAGCCTGCTCGATACGTCGAGTGGTGCCTCGATCGCGGTCCGCGAAATGCTGATGCAGCTCGCCCGCCGGGGGCATGACATCGATATTCTCGGGGCGACGATCTTCGATCATCCGGCGGGCGTCTCGCGCATCGCCGATTCCTGGGACGAGGTGCGCGCACGGGCGGGCCAGTGGGTGAACGTGGACGATGGCCCGCTCCGGCATCGGCTCTACGTGACCCGAGAGACCGCGCGCCCCCTGATGACATCGCGCGAGGAAGGAGACTGGCACGAGGCGCTGCTGGGCAGGCTGGAAGCGTTCGGGCCGGATATCGTGTTCTTCTATGGCGGCCAGACGCTGGAAATGCTGACCGCGATCGACGCGCAACGTGCCGGCGCGGGCGTGGTCGCCTATCTCGGCAATGCGCAGTACCATGGTGCGCGCTGGTGCCGGGATGTCGACCTGCTGCTGACCGTCAGCGAGGCAAACGCCGCGCTCTACCGCGAGCGCGAAGGCTATGAGGCGCGCTCCGTGGGCGTGTTCATCGATCCGGCCGCCGTCGTCGCGCTGGCGACCCGGCCGGATCGGGTTCTGTTCGTCAATCCCACCCTGGAGAAAGGGGCCGCGGTTGTCTGCCGCATGGCCATGCTGCTGGAACGCCGCCGACCGGACATCGTCTTCGAGGTGGTTGAGGCGCGCGGCAAATGGGTCGATATCGTCCAGATGGTGACAACCGCGTTCGGCGAGCCGCGCGACAGCCTGTCGAACGTGGTGGTCACCCCGAACACGGCGGACATGCGGCCCGTCTATGGCCGCGCGCGCTGCCTGCTGATGCCGACGCTGTGGTGGGAAAGCGCGGGCCGGGTGATCGTGGAGGCCATGCTCAACGGCATTCCGGCGATCGTCAGCAACCGGGGCGGGCCGCCGGAAATGCTGGGCGAGGGCGGCTTGCGCATCGAGTTCCCGCAGGCCTGTTACCAGCCGCCTTTCACGGAGCTTCCCAGCGACAGGTTTCTGGAACAGATCATCGAGAAGATCGTCGCGTTTTTCGACGATCCCGGCTTCTACGGCCATTTTTCAAGCCGTGTGCGCCGGCTGGCCGCGGCGAAACACGATCTTCACCGCAGCACGGATGCCCTGGAGCGGGAGTTTGCGGCGCTGGTGGCCCGGCGCAAGGGCGAGAACAAGGACGGGCGCGCGTAAATCCCTGGACAGAAATTACACATATGTGTAATTCGGTCGACTAACAATATTGGGGAAAGGAAAGGCCCGACGATGGGTGGCGTGGTGGAGCCGATCGAAGGCGATGCGATCGAGGACAGCGTGCGCGCGGCGCCGGCGCTGATCCGCTATCTGGCCGAGGGCGACTATGTAACGCGCCGCTACGTGAGCCGGGGCGCGGAGATCAATACCGGCGATTATGTGGATCACGCGACGGTGGTGCGTGACGGGATGCCGATCCGCGATCACTTCACGCTGGACCGTCACGGCTTCATGATCGGCCGGCATCGCTCCGCCATTGCCGATTTCCACGACAGGGAGGCGGTGGACGCGGGCTATCTGCGCGAAGTGGAACAACTGGTCGCGCGAATGTGCGGGGCGGATCGCGTGGCGGCGCAAGGATGGATGATCCGCACCTCGGCCGATCTCAGCGCGCGGGCGAAAGAGAAGGTGGAGAACTACCGGCACGCCGGCGGCATCCAGCCCCCGGCGGGTGAGGCGCACGTCGATTACAACGAGATCACCGGTCGCCGCGCGGCGGCGCGGATTCATGCGCAGGCCTTTCCCGATGCGCCGCCTTATGCCCGCTACATCTGCTTCTCGCTGTGGCGCACGTTTTCGCCGGGGCCGCAGGACTGGCCGCTGGCGGTATGCGACGGGCGCACGGTGCGCGACGAGGAAACCGCCTCCAACACGCTGTTCGTGGTGGATGAATTCCCGATCGGCGATGCGCTGACCGCGCCGGTGGAGGGCGAGGAAGACATGATCGCCGCCACGATCTTCCGCTACCGGCCGCGCCATCGCTGGTGGTATTTCTCCAACATGGCGGCTGATGACGTGCTGCTGTTCAAGTTCCAGGACAGCGACCATTCCGTGACCTGGCGCTGCCCGCACACCGCCTTCCACGATACCAGCCTGCCCGATGCGAAGACCCGCTCCAGCATCGAAGTGCGCTGCGTGGCCTATTTTGACCCGACCTAGGCGGCGTGGTTAAATTCAGGAGCAATTGGAGCGACCGAGAAGGGTTGGTTAGCTGCGGTTCGTCAGTTGGCAGACCGCGATCAAGGGCTAGGACTTACGCCAGCACGCCCGAGTAATAGAGCGTCATGCCAACAGCGATGCTTCCGATCATCGCCAGCCCGAACACGAGAAGTACCATCTCTATCCAATACATGATCGGAGTCTCGGCCTTTGAGTAGGTAATCCCTTTGATATTTATCGCTCGGTATCTAACGATGACGTAAAGCCTGTTCGCGAGGAAGGCTGAAACAGCCCACATCACCAGCAGAGACAGCACGTTGCCGATCATACACTTCCTGCGCCCAAGCGCTCGACACGGAGCAGCCGGCTCGTAGCGTGTAAAGTCGAGTATCTGCAAGTGGGCGAGACCCTTCAAGCCTCTCCCTCCTCCCTCGTCATGCCAGCGTAGGCTGGCATCTCTGGCCTCCGGCAATCCGGCATGAGATCCCGGCCTTCGCCGGGATGACGGGATTTCGGGCGACGGGTTCTGGGCGCAATCTGTCATTCGATTTGTCCACGCGCCCTAGGATTCTCACCTTAGGGCCAGAGACCCTAAAGCCCGGCTATCCCGTAGCGAACGATTTCGCGCTATCACCCGGGCGGCGGCGCGGCTAGGGGCCGGTGTCGCACACACCCGCCACCCGGGAGATGGCATGATACTGTTCAGGGGCCACGAGACACACTCGCGCTCACTCATCAAGGGCATCAGCTGGCGCGCGCTCGGCAGCATCGATACCTTCCTGCTGAGCTGGTTCTTCACCAGCAACGCCAAGGCCGCTGGCGCCATCGCCAGCACCGAGATCATCACCAAGATCCTCCTCTACTATTTCCACGAACGCGCGTGGGCTTCGGTCAACTGGGGTGCCAAGCGCGAACCGGAGACGGAGGAAGGCGATGTTCTGGCCGGTATTGTCAGCGGTGCCGACGCGACCTGACTTGACCTTGCGCGCCATTGCGGACAACGAGGGCCAATGATCGATCCCCGCCATTTTCGCGACGTTCTGGGCACCTATCCTACCGGTGTCTGCGTGATTACCGCCGTTGACGCGGACGGTCATCGCAGCGGGCTGGTGGTCGGCTCGTTCACGTCGATCTCGCTCGATCCGCCACTGGTGGGTTTCTTCCCCGACAAGCGATCGGGAACCTGGCCGAAGATTGCGGCTATCGGTCGCTTTTGCGTGAACGTGCTGGGCGCCGACCAACTCGACCTCTGTCGCCGCTTCGCTTCAAAGGCGGACGACAAGTTCGCCGAACTCGCGCACGGCCACACGCCGTCGGGCCAGCCGCTGCTGGACGATGCGATCGCGTGGATCGACTGTGCGGTGGAGCGAGTCGAGGATATCGGCGATCACTGGCTGGTGGTTGGCGCGGTGGAGGCGATGGAGCGCCGCGAACAGGGCACGCCGCTGCTGTTCTTCCGTGGCCAGTACCACGACCTCGTCTGCCTTCAGGACAGCTGATCGGCGCGCGAAGGGAGCGGGCCGGCCGGAAAACTCCCTGCGCCGGATATTTTTTGCAGATGCGCGCCCGTTTTTGACTTGCGTCAAGGTGGGGAGGACCGACCCGGGGCATTCCTTGGGCGTCGAAAGGAAACGTCAACGCCACCCGTTGGGGTTTCCTTCCGTGATTTCTCCCCAACTCGGGCGGTCGTGAGGCCGCCCTTCTTTTTTGTGGTCCGGCACTAACCCGTTTCGCATATCCGAAAACAGAACGACGGGTATTCGCCCAGGCGCGGTCTCCCTTAGCAATCAGGGGGTTGCGCGATCGTCAAATACGACGCAAGTGTGATTGTCGTGGTTGGGGGAAGATGATAGGCGAACCGTCATGTCTTCGTGTGAAACCTGCGTCGTCCGCAACCGGGCCATCTGCTCGGGGCTGGACAATAAGGAAATCACCGCTCTTAATTCGATGGGGCGGCGGCGTTCCGTGTCGGCGGGGGAACCGCTGATCTGGGAAGATGACGATTCCCTTCTTGTCGCCAACGTCATCGATGGCGTCCTCAAGCTCGTCACCAGTACAGAGGACGGGCGTGAGCAGATCGTGGGCGTGGCCTATCCGTCCGATTTCATCGGCCGCCCGTTCGGCCAGACCAGCCGGGCCAGCGTCGTCGCGCTGACGGACGCGCGCGTCTGCGTGTTCGCACGCAACGATTTCGACCGTTTCGCGCGCGAGCATCCCGAACTGGAGCACAAGCTGCTGGAGCGCACGCTGTCCGAACTGGACCGCACGCGGTCCTGGATGATGCTCCTGGGGCGCAAGACCGCACCCGAAAAGATCGCGACGTTCCTGCTGGAAATGTCGGAGCGGCTCGCCGAAACGGGCTGCCAGCCGAGCTTCGGCCCGGCCAGGCGTTTCAGCCTGCCGTTTTCGCGCCAGCAGGTGGCCGATGTGCTGGGGCTGACGATCGAGACGGTGAGCCGTCAGTTCACCAAGCTCAAGAACGATGGCGTGATCGAACTGCCATCGCGGCGCGAAGTGGAGATCGTCAATCGCGGAGCATTGCTCGCGCTCGCGGGATAATCGGTTCGCCGCACGGCTCGCGCTGCCCAGCGGCGTATTTCGGAAGTGACGAGCGGGCCGAACCGAGGCGATCCCAGAACCCCTATTCGACCCGCCCGCCGCCCTTCCGGTCTGCCCCGCGCGTGGGTTGCGGGGCAGCGGCCGGACGGGAAGTCCTTGGTCAGAAGCGGTAGCTCAGCCCCGCGCTGATCACCCACGGATCAAGCGAGTGCTTGGTCCGCAACACTTCGGTGGACCCGGCATAGAAATGCGCGGTGGTGTCCATGAAGTACTTCTTGGCATCGAGGCTGACGCCGAGCCCGTTCTTGTTGACCGGGATGTCCACGCCGGCCTGGAGCGCGACGCCCAGCTTGTTCGACATGTTCACCTTGGTAACGCCCAGGGGCACGATGCTCGCGCCCGGCTTTTCGTCGATGTAGAAGAACACCGACGGGCCGACGCCGACATAGGGCTTGATGCCGCCGGGCAGCGGCAGGTGATACTTCGCCGTGAGCGTGGCCGGCAGGATCAGCACATGGCCGACGATATCGGTCGCGGCGGCAAGCGTGCCGGTGCCGCTGACGTGGTGCTGGGTGAAGCAGCAGATCGTTTCGACCGAGACGTTGGGCGAGAAGAAATACTCGACCGCGAGCGTCGGCACGACGTTGTCGTTGGCCTTGGTGTTGGCGCCGTTGGTAAGACCGAGCGGGTCCAGCTCGACCTTGGTGATCTTGCCGTCGGGCAGCACGCCCGTGCCAAGCAGCTTGACCTGAAGCTTGCCGTCCGGCGAGCCGGCCATGGCGGGGGTGGCGGCCAGCGGGGTGAGCATGGCGGCGCACAGCGCGGCCGCGAGTACCTTCTTCATACCTTGCAGTCCTGTGCCGCGGTTGCCTGCCCCTCGCAGGCCGAAATCCGAACCGTGGCGTGGGAGCCTGATGCACCGGTTGCGAATCAGCGACATTGACGGAGCGCAAAAATCGGCAGGAACCGCGCAAGACCAAGGTATGATGCTCAAATCCGGGCAATTTGTCCTGCATCAATGTTGTAGCGCGCCATACGTTGCACGCGCCTTCTCACATCTTGCATGGAAGGGAAGGCTCCATGGTTTCGCTAGTAACGCGCAGCGGCATATGGTTCGCTGTGCTTCTCCTTGCTGTCGTGGCGAGCGCGCTCGCCAAGGACGGCGGCTTCGCCATTCACATGGCAATCTGTGCGCTTGCCGCGCTGATCGGCATGATCGTCACGCTGCGTCAGGCCGACGTGGATTCGATCGCGCGCGGCATCCTCAAGATGCCCGATCAGGGCCGGTACGATGACGACCCCATCCGCTGGGGCGTGATCGCGACGGTGTTCTGGGGCATGGCGGGGTTCCTCGCCGGGCTTTACATCGCGCTCGAACTGACCTGGCCGCAGCTCAACCTCGGCCTGGAATGGATCAACTTCGGTCGCCTGCGCCCGCTGCACACTTCCGCGGTCATCTTCGCTTTCGGAGGCAATGCGCTGATCGCCACGTCATACTACGTGGTCCAGCGCACTTGCCGGGCGAGGCTGGCCTTCCCCGGCCTCGCCCGTTTCGTCTTCTGGGGCTACCAGCTGTTCATCGTGCTGGCCGCCACCGGCTATCTGCTTGGCATCACCCAGGGGAAGGAATACGCCGAGCCGGAATGGTACGTCGATCTGTGGCTGACGATCGTGTGGGTGGCTTACCTCGCGGTCTTCGTCGGCACGATCGTCAAGCGGACCGAGCCGCACATCTACGTGGCCAACTGGTTCTACCTCTCGTTCATCCTGACCGTGGCGATGCTGCACATCGTCAACAACCTGAACCTGCCGGTCTCGATCTTCGGGTCGAAGAGCTATCCGGTGTTCGCGGGCGTGCAGGGCGCGCTGGTGCAGTGGTGGTACGGCCATAACGCGGTGGGCTTCTTCCTGACCGCCGGCTTCCTGGCGATGATGTACTACTTCGTGCCCAAGCAGGCCGAACGCCCGATCTACAGCTATCGCCTGTCGATCATCCACTTCTGGGCGCTGATCTTCCTCTATATCTGGGCGGGTCCGCACCATCTGCACTACACCGCGCTGCCCGATTGGGCGCAGACGCTGGGCATGGTCTTCTCGGTCATGCTGTGGATGCCGAGCTGGGGCGGCATGATCAACGGCCTGATGACGCTGAACGGCGCCTGGGACAAGATCCGCACCGATCCGATCATCCGCATGTTCGTGATGAGCCTGGCCTTCTACGGCATGAGCACGTTCGAAGGCCCGATGATGAGCGTCAAGGCGGTCAACAGCCTGTCGCACTACACAGACTGGACCATCGGCCACGTCCACTCCGGCGCGCTGGGCTGGAACGGCATGGTCACTTTCGGCACGCTCTATTACCTCACGCCGCGCCTGTGGAACCGTGAGCGGCTCTACAGCCTGCGCATGGTCAACTGGCACTTCTGGCTCGCGACCACGGGTATCGTGTTCTACGCCGCCTCGATGTGGGTGGCCGGTATCACCCAGGGCCTGATGTGGCGCGAATACGGGCCGGACGGCTATCTGGTGAACTCCTTCGCCGAAACCGTTGCCGCGTTGCACCCGATGTACGCGCTGCGCGCCTTCGGTGGGCTGCTCTACCTCAGCGGCGCGACGATCATGGCGGTGAACATCACCCGCACGATCCTTGGCCACGCGCTGCGCGACGAGAAGCCGATGACCGAGACGCCCTACGACGCCGCCAGGGACGTGCCGCTCGCCGGCGCCCCGGCGCACGCCTGACACGCCCGGAGAAGGAGAAAAGACAATGGCACTCTCCATCATGGAGCGTCACAAGAAGCTGGAACGCAACATCACCCTGCTGGGCATCTGTGCCTTCGCGGCGGTGACGGTGGGCGGCATCGTGGAAATCGCGCCGCTGTTCTGGATCGACAACACGATCGAGAAGGTGGAGGGCATGCGGCCCTACACCCCGCTGGAACAGGCCGGGCGCGACATCTACGTCCGCGAAGGCTGCTACGTTTGCCACAGCCAGATGATCCGTCCGTTCCGCGACGAGGTCGAACGCTATGGCCACTACAGCCTGGCCGCGGAATCGATGTACGACCATCCGTTCCAGTGGGGCTCGAAGCGCACCGGACCGGACCTTGCCCGCGTGGGCGGCCGCTATTCCGACGAATGGCACGTCCAGCACCTGAAGGACCCGCGCGCGGTCGTGCCGGAATCGATCATGCCGACTTACGCGCACCTCGCCGAGCACGATCTCGACGCGGGCGACATGACGGCATCGCTGCAGACACTGTACCAGGTCGGCGTCCCCTACACCAAGGACGACATCGCCAAGGCCAACGACGACCTGAAAGCGCAGGCCGATCCGCAGGCCGACGTGGCCGACTTCAAGAAGCGTTACCCCAAGGCGCAAGTGCGTGACTTCGACGGCGATCCCAAGCGCCTGACCGAAATGGATGCGCTGGTCGCGTATCTCCAGGTTCTGGGCACGCTGGTCGATGTCAACGCCCCGGCGGCGCAGGAACAGCTCGCCAAGGAGAAGGGCCGATGAGCGCGCACTCCACCTACGACCTGCTTCGGCACCTGGCCGATAGCTGGGGGCTTCTGGTGATGACCTTCGTGTTCCTGGTGCTGTGTCTGTGGCCGTTCCTGCGGCCAGGCGCGCGCCAGCTCAGCGACGAAGCGGCCACCTCGATCTTCAAGGATGAAAACGATGGCCAATAAGCGCATCGACGACGCCACGGGCGTCGAAACCGTCGGCCACGAGTGGGACGGCATCGAGGAACTGAACAACCCGCTGCCGCGCTGGTGGCTGTGGACGTTCTACGCCTGCATCGTCTTCGCGATCGGTTATTGCGTGGTCTATCCCGCGATCCCGATGGTGAAGTCGGCCACGGCGGGGACCTTCGGCTGGACCAGCCGGGGCGCGCTGGCGACCGAGATGAAGGCCGCTGACGCCAGCCGGGCGGGTCTTCGGGCCGCGATCGCGGCAACGCCCGTGGAGCAGCTCGGGGCCGATCCCAAGTTGCTGCGCGCGGCGATTGAGGGCGGCCGCGCCGCGTTCAAGGTGAACTGCGTGCAGTGCCACGGCGCCGGCGCGGCGGGGGCCAAGGGCTACCCGAACCTCAACGACGACGACTGGCTGTGGGGCGGCGATATCGCCACCATCCACCAGACGCTGGAGCACGGCGTGCGCCAGCCCGGCGACGATGCCACCCGCATGAGCCAGATGCCGGCCTTCGGGCGCGACGGCATCCTGACGGCGGCGCAGGTGCAGGATGTGGTCAGCCATGTCCGCGTCATCAGCGGGCAGGAAAAGCCGAGCGCTTCGGCACAGCGCGGCGCGAAGATCTTCGCCGAGAACTGCGTGGTCTGCCACGGCGCGAATGGCGAGGGCAACCGCATGGTCGGCGCGCCGAAGCTGAGCGACGCGATCTGGCTCTATGGCGGCGATCGCGCCACGCTGACCGAGACCGTGACCAACGCCCGCTATGGCGTGATGCCCGCGTGGGGCGCGCGTCTGGACCCGGTCACCGTCAAGATGCTGGCGGCTTACGTCCACTCGCTGGGCGGCGGTGAAGCCGCGCCGGCACCGGCACCCCAAGCTGTCGCGGCACCTGCCGCCGCGACAGCTCCTCAAGCAAAGTAACGGCCATGAACGCGCAAGATCCCACCCTCGGCGCCGATCATTCCAACGACCTCGGTCTTTATGCCAAGCGCAAGTCGGTCTTCCCCAGGAAGACCGACGGACCGTTCCGCCGCTTCAAGTGGGCGGTGATGGCGTTCTGCCTCGCGGTGTACTGGGGCACGCCATGGATCCGCTGGAACCGTGGCCCCTACGCACCCGATCAGGCCGTGCTGGTGGATCTTGCGCACCGCCGTTTCTACATGTTCCAGATCGAAATCTGGCCCCACGAGTTCTACTTCGTCGCCGGATTGCTGATCATGGCGGGGATCGGCCTGTTCCTCGTCACCAGCGCGGTCGGCCGCGCGTGGTGCGGCTATGCCTGCCCGCAGACAGTGTGGACCGATCTGTTCCAGCATGTCGACCGCTTCATCGATGGCGACCGCAACGCGCAGATCCGTTTGCAGAACGCACCGTGGACCGCCTCCAAGATCGCCCGGCGGGTGTTCAAGTGGGGCGTCTATCTGACCATCGCGTTCCTGACCGGCGGCGCCTGGATCTTCTATTTCGCCGATGCGCCCACGCTGCAGCGCGAATTCTGGACCGGCACCGCCGCGCCGGTCGCCTATGCCACCACGGGCGTGCTGACGTTCACGACCTTCTGGCTGGGCGGCTTCATGCGCGAGCAGGTCTGCGTCTACATGTGCCCCTGGCCGCGCATCCAGACGGCGATGCTCGATGAAAAGTCGCTGACCGTCACCTACAAGCATTGGCGCGGCGAACCGCGCGGATCGGTCAAGGCGGCGGCGAAAAGCCCGGTGCCGCTGGGCGACTGCATCGATTGCCTGCAATGCGTGGCGGTGTGCCCCACGGGCATCGACATCCGCGAAGGGCCGCAGATCGGCTGCATCACCTGCGCGCTGTGCATCGATGCCTGCGATCAGGCGATGAGCAAGGTCGGCCGCCCGCGCGGGCTGATCGACTACTGCACGCTGGAAGACGCCGAGCATGAGGAGAAGGGTGAGAAGCCCACGCCGATCCTGAAGACGATCTTCCGTCCCCGCACGCTGGTCTATTTCGCGGTGTGGGCCGCGATCGGCGTGGCCATGCTGTTCATGCTGGGCCAGCGCAGCCGGCTCGACGTTTCGGTGGCGAAGGATCGCAATCCCGAATTCGTCATGCTGAGCGACGGTTCGGTGCGCAACGGCTTCACCGTCAAGCTGCGCAACATGGAAGACCGCCCGCGCAAGATGGTACTCGCGCTCGACGGCTTGCCGGGGGGGGCGATCTTCACGGACGAGATGGAAGCGGACGAGGCGAAGCGGTCGCTCGCGCTGGACGTGCCGGCGGACACGACGCGGCGCCTGCGCGTCTATGCCGTGCAGCCCCGCGCGGCGGCGAGGCCGGCGGACTTCGCCTTTACCGTGAAGGCAACCGATACCGAGGGCGGGCAGGACCGCGCCGCCACGACATTCACCACAGCGGAAGGAAACGGCCAGTGACCCAGCATAGCCGTAACAGCCAGCCTGCGCCGCGCCCGTTCACCGGGCGCCACATGGCGATGATCATGATCGCGTTCTTCGGCGTCGTGATCGCCGTCAACGTGTTGATGGCGCGTTTTGCGGTATCGACGTTCGGCGGCGTGGTCGTCGAAAACTCCTACGTGGCCAGCCAGCACTTCAACCGCTGGCTGGACGAAGCCCGCGTCGAAGGGGCGCTGGGCTGGAAGGCGGTGCTTTCGCGCACGGCGGACGGCCGCGTGGTCGCCGAACTGCGCGACAGCGCGGGCAAGCCGCTGGCGGGCGCGAAAGTGATGGCCACGGCGGAGCATCCGCTGGGCCGCCGCCCCGAAACCGAACTGGCTTTCCGTGAGAGCGCGCCTGGCACGTATGCCGCCGCGCTGGAACCGGGGCGCTGGCGGCTGCGGCTGGCGGTGACGGCGGAAGGCCACGAATGGCGCACGGTCGGGGAAGTCCAGTGAACGCCCCCGCGGGGCCGGCCGGAGCCGATCTGGCCCACCGCGATGCAACGGCGGACGATCTGCTGCACACCGTACTGTCCGTTCCGGGGATGCATTGCGCCGGCTGCATGGGCAAGGTCGAACGGGCCTTTGGTGCGGTGGATGGGGTCGTCGCGGCACGTGCCAACCTGACCGCGCGCAGCGTGGATGTGTCGCACCGCGTGGGCGTGGAAGCGCCGGATCTTGTCGCCGCGCTGGCCATGGCGGGTTTCGATGCGCAGCCGCGCGCGGCGGAGCGCGAGGCGCCCTCGGCGGTCAAGCCCCTGCTAGCGCCGCTGGCCGTAGCCGCCTTCGCCTGCATGAACGTGATGCTGCTGTCGGTCAGCGTCTGGTCGGGGGCCGACGGCACGACGCGGGACCTGTTCCACTGGCTTTCGGCGGCGATCGGCGTGCCCGCGATCGTCTTTGCCGGGCGGCCGTTCTTTTCCTCCGCCTTCGGCGCGCTGAAGCGCGGCCGGACCAACATGGACGTGCCGATCTCGATCGGCGTGACGCTGGCGACGGGGCTTTCGCTCTATGAGACCGTCACCCACGGGCAGGAAGCCTGGTTCGACGGCACGCTGATGCTGCTGTTGTTCCTGCTGGCGGGGCGTGTGCTGGACGCGATGATGCGCGATCGCGCGCGCGCCGGCGTCGATGCGCTGCTGCGGCAGGCGGCTACGGGCGCGATGGTGATCGAGGCCGATGGCGCGACGCGCTGGGTCGAGGCCGGCGCGCTGCTGCCGGGGATGCTCATGCGCGTGGCCTCGGGCGAGCGGCTGGCGGCGGATGGCGAGGTGCTGCGCGGCGAGAGCCGGTTCGACCAGTCGCTGCTGACCGGTGAAAGCGAGCCGGTGGCGGCCGGGCCGGGAACGGCCGTCCATGCCGGCACGCTCAATGTCGATGCGCCGGTGGACGTGCGCGTTTCCGCGGTGGGGCAGGATACCGCGCTGGCCGAAATCGCGCGGCTGATGGAAGCGGCGGGGCAATCGCGCTCCAGCTACGTGCGGATCGCGGACCGCGCCTCACGGCTCTATGCGCCGGCGGTGCACACGCTGGCGGCGCTGACGTTCGCGGGATGGATGATCGCCGGGGCAGGGCTTTACAAGTCGCTGGTGATCGCCATCGCGGTGCTGATCATCACGTGCCCCTGCGCGCTGGGCCTGGCCGTGCCGGTGGCGCAGGTGGTGGCGGCTGGCGCGCTGATGAAGCGCGGCATTTTGGTCAAGGACGGCTCCGCGCTGGAGCGTCTGGCGGCGGTGGACCGTGCGTTGCTCGACAAGACGGGGACGCTGACGCTGGGCCGCCCGGTGCCCGACGAGGCGGCGCTGGGCGCGCTTTCCGTCGCCGAGGCGGAAGTGGCGCTGGCGCTGGCCAGCCACAGCCGCCACCCACTGTCGCTGGGGCTGGTGCAGGCCCTTTCGGCGCGCGGCGTGCGGGCGGCGGAGCTGGACGATGTGCGCGAGGAACCGGGGCGCGGCGTGACCGGCCTGTGGAACGGTACGCGGGTCACGCTTGGCCGGCCGCAGGTGGCGCAGGGCATGGCCACCGCGCTGACGCTGGGCAGCGGCGTGATCCGCGTGATCCCCTTCGCCGACCGGCTGCGCCCGGACGCCGAAGCCGCGTTGCTGGGGCTGGCTTCGCTGCATGTGGAGGCCTCGATCCTGTCGGGCGATTCGCTGCCGGCGGTGGCCGCGGTGGCGCGGGCGACCGGGCTGACCGCGCAGGCGGCGGCGTCGCCGTCCGACAAGAAGGACGCCATCGCGCGGCTGCAGGAGGCGGGGCGCAATGTGCTGATGGTGGGTGACGGGCTCAACGACGGGCCGGCGCTGGCCGCCGCCAATGCCTCGATCGCGCCGGGCAGCGCCAGCGACGTCGGCCGGCAGGCGGCGGACCTGGTGTTCACCGGGGATTCGCTGCTCGCCCTGCCGCGCGCCGTCCGCGCCGCGCGGGCGACGATGCGGGTGGTGCGGCAGAACTTTGTGCTGGCTATCGGCTACAACGTGCTGGCGGTGCCGCTGGCGATGGCGGGCGTGGTGACGCCGCTGATCGCGGCGGTGGCGATGTCGACCAGTTCGCTGATCGTCGTGGGCAATTCGCTCCGACTGGCGGGAGCGGCCCGATGACGAGCATCGCTTTTCTTCTCCCGATTGCGCTGGGCATGGGGCTGTTTGGCCTGGCGGCGTTCTTCTGGGCGCTGCGCAAAGGGCAGTTCAACGACCTGGATGGCGCGGCCGCGCGCATCCTGATCGACGAGAACGAGGAAGGCTGACATGCACCGCGCCTCCCTTTCGCTGGCCATGCTGGCGCTGATCCAGCTTTCCGCGCCGCTTTCGGCGGGCACCGGTGGCGGTCCATCGTACATGATGGTGCCGTTCTGCGGCGAAGCCGGCGGGGCCAGGCCGATCCGCGTGCCGCGCCGGGACGATGGCACGAGTGGAGGCTGCTGCAAAGTTTGCCATATCTCAATGCGCAAGCGCGGCGGTGGCGATAGCTGTTGTGGCCATGATGGCGAATCCGATCAGGAAGACGACGATGTTGGTTGAACACGCTGAGCGAACCAGCGTTTTCGCGGACTGGACCTATTACCCCGAACTGCTGGCCCGGCCGGTCCCGCGATACACCAGTTATCCGACGGCGGCCGAGTTCGTGGACGAGGATTTCGAGGCGCGCCAGCGCGCCGCAATCGGGGCGGTGCGCGGCACGGTCTCGCTCTATATCCACATCCCCTATTGCCGGGAAATCTGTTGGTACTGCGGATGCAACACCGGTGCTGCCAATCGCACGCAACGTCTGACGCATTACCTCGAGGCGCTGCATCACGAGATCGAGTTGCTCGCTTCCGAACTCGATCCTTCGGTGCGGATCTCGCGGATCGCGTTCGGAGGGGGCAGCCCCAACGCGATCCAGCCGACCGATTTCGTGCGGCTGGTCGATACGCTGACGGTAAACTTCCGGATGGACCGGCCAGTGCTGTCGATCGAACTCGACCCGCGCAGCCTGTCTTCGCCATGGCTGATGGCGATCCGGGGCATTGGCGTGATCAAGGCCAGCCTTGGCGTGCAGACGCTGGACGCGCGCGTGCAATCGGCGATCGGACGCGTGCAGCCGAAGGATTCCATCGAGCGCGCGGTGGAAGGGTTGCGCCGGGCGGGCGTGAATTCGATCAATTTCGACCTGATGTACGGGTTGCCATTCCAGGATGACGCGGTGCTCGCGCAGACGCTGGACGAGACGATCGCGATGGGCGCGGACCGGGTGGCGCTGTTCGGCTACGCCCACGTGCCGCACATGATCCCGCGCCAGCAGCGCATCGATGCCAGCCGGCTGCCGGGGCAGGTGGATCGCTTCCGCATGGCGGCGGAAGGGTATCGCCAACTTGTCGATGCCGGGTACCAGGCCGTGGGTTTCGATCACTTCGCGTTGCCGGGCGATGATCTGGCGCGGGCTGCGCGGACCGGTGCGTTGCAGCGCAATTTCCAGGGATTTACCGACGATTCCGCGCCGGTGCTGCTCGGGCTGGGGGCTTCTTCGATCAGCGAGTTCCCCGACCTGTTCGTGCAGAACGAAAAGAACGCCGGCGCCTATCGCACGCTGGTGCACGATGGGCATCTGTCCGGCCGGCGCGGGGTTGAGCGCACCGCGGAGGATCGGCGGCGCGGGGGCATCATCACCGGCCTGCTCTGCCATAACGAAGCGTTGGTGCCGCCGGACCTGATGGACGAGGCGCAAGCGCGGTTGCAACCCTTTGTCGAACGGGGGCTTGTGACCATCGCGGACGGGCACATCCGGCTGGAGCGCGGGTGCGAACCCTATGCCCGGTCCATCGCGGCGGTGTTCGACGCCTACCGCGCTGGCCCGCATCAGTTCAGCTCGGCGGTGTAGCCCGTTTGCGTGGCGCGGGCGGCAGATGGTCAAACAGCGTGGTGATGGCCGGTTCCCCGCCCGCTGCAAGGTTGATTGAAAGCGGGATGGGCCTGGCGTCGTTGCCGGGCGGCAGGGCCACGACACAATTGCGGCCCATGCGCTTCGCTTCATAGCAGGCGTGATCGGCGCGGCGCATCACGTCGGCGAACGTTTCGCCCGGCAGCGCGCAGGTGGCGCCGCCGCTGACGGTGAACGCCGGGCGGGCCTCGCCGGATTCGGCTGCGGCGGCTTGCCTGATCCTCTCGGCCAGTTCGCCGACGTCCTCGATCGAGGCCGTTGGCAGCATGACCACGAATTCCTCGCCCCCGGTCCGGGCCAGCAGCGCGCCCCGTGGCGCCGCGCGGCGCATGATGTCGGCGAAGGCGACGATCACATCGTCGCCCACATCGTGGCCGTGGGTGTCGTTGATCGCCTTGAAATGATCGAGGTCCAGCACCACGACGGCGCCGCCTTCGAAGAACTCGCGCTGGCAGCGGCGGTCGAGGCCGCGCCGGTTGAGCAGGTCCGAAAGCGGATCGGTTTCGGAGTCCGCCAGGGATTCCTGCACGATGGACTGGATCACGATCAGCATGATGACGAGGCCGGTGGCGATCAGCAGGATCCCGGACCCGGCCTGCGAAACGACGGCATAGGAACTGTCGGTATAGTCGCGCGCGTTCCGGCCGGAGCCGAGCATCGATGCAAGGAACGGCTTGGTCAGGAAGTGCAGCGTGATCAGCCCGAACAGCACCGCCAGCGTGCGATGCAGCACGCGCCCGCGCGCGATGCTCCAGGCCGTCCACGCGCACAGCGCGATGGCGGCGGCGTGGGGGGCCTGATAACACAGTTCGTAGACCAGGTTGTTGCGTGGACCGCCCCAGATCGCGGCGCGCATAATGATGGCGAAAGCGAACAGCAAGCCGATCATCCGCCAGTGCGGGCGCTGCCGGTTGAAAAGCGAAAGCGCCGCTGAAGAGGCCAGGAACGCGACCAGGAACGCGCCATAGCTGATGATCATGAACGGGGTTGTGATGCTGCTGTAACGGATCGCGATTTCGGCGAGCGGCGTGAGCATGCCGACGAGATAGGAGAAGCCGAAACCGGCCACCGAGCGCTGCGACCGGTTGGCCACGGCCAAAGCGGTGTAGCTCAGCCCGAACAGTCCGGCGACTGCCGCGTTGACAATCAGTAAGGCGACCGCCCCGTTCATTCTGCTCCCTTCCGGTTCCCGACCTCCTAGCGGGTCACGGTTAACGACGCGTCTCCACAAGGCGGAAAAGGCTGGATTCCACGGGCTTTAGGAGCATATGGTATATCTGCTCGAATGATAGCGATGTCATAGGGGTTAACTACGCTACCAAGAGCGATCCGCGCGCATCCGGCGTTGTTCGCGTTTGCACGCTTCTGCCGAATTGGAACGGTATTTCCGGGGCGCATCAAAGAATAGCTATGCGCGGAGCCGTTAGCAGGTGCACAATCCAGGCGAGTCGCGTTAAGCCACGCTTCCCGGAAAGCGAGAGGAAGGACGCCATGAAGCCGATTGAAACCATCATGCGGACCGCTCCGGTCATTCCGGTGCTGGTGATCGACGACGTGGCCCATGCCCTGCCGGTGGCGCGGGCGCTGGTTGCCGGCGGCCTGCGCGTGCTGGAAGTGACGCTGCGGACCCCGGCCGCGCTGGAAGCGCTGACCGCGATGAAGGCGATCGAAGGCGCGATCGTGGGCGCGGGCACCGTGACCAACCCCGACGATCTCAAGGCCGCGGTCGATACGGGGGCGGAGTTCATCGTCTCCCCCGGTCTGACTGACCGGTTGGGCAGCGCGGCGGTGGCCTCGGGCATTCCTTTCCTGCCGGGCATCGCCAGCGCGGGCGACATCATGCGCGGGCTGGATTTGGGCCTGACGCACTTCAAGTTCTTCCCGGCCTCTACCTCCGGCGGATTGCCGGCGCTGAAGGCGCTGGCGGCGCCGTTCCACCAGTGCCGCTTCTGCCCGACGGGCGGGATCAGCGCGGCTTCGGCGGGCGAATGGCTGGCGTTCGATCCGGTGCTGTGCGTGGGCGGGAGCTGGGTCGTGAACAAGGGTGTTCCTGACGAGGCGGCCATAGAAGCCGCCGCGCGGGAGGCATTCGCACTTGGCGGTTAAGCGACGTTCCAAGGGGGGCAAGCGCATGAAGACAGTCGGCGAGTTGAGGACCAGGCTCCAGCAATTGCATGAACGGACGGCCGAAACGCCGCTGTTCAATCCGGTGTTCCAGCTCAGCCACGATCTTTCCCGCCAGCTCGAAGGCGGCGCGCTCAACCTGTCCGACATCGAGGGGCTGGTCGCCGAACTGGAATGCGCCGCACTGCAAAGCCGGGCCGCGCGCCTGCGGCGGCTGGTTGCGCCGACCGACACGACCGAAAACCTCGCTGCGATCGGCCGGCTGCTGAACGAGGAAGACGGCTTCAGCGCCTTTCGCGCGCGTTGGGAAAAGCCGCTGCTCCACGCGGTGTTCACCGCGCATCCCACGTTCCTGCTCAGCGCCGCGCAGTCGGACGCGGTGGCCACCGCCGCCATTGCCGACGATCCCGAAGCCGCGACGGTCTGCGCGCTGCCGGCGGCGGCCGAGAAGATCACGCTCGAATTCGAGCACGTCGAAGTCTGCAACGCGATCGAACGAGCCGCCGCCGCGCGCGACCGCATCAACGCGGTGCTGCTGTCCCACGCGCGGCAGCGCTGGCCGGGCCGCTGGCTCGATTTCCGGCCGCTGCCGTTCCGCTTCGCGACCTGGGTCGGCTATGACATGGACGGCCGCACCGACATCGGCTGGACCACCTCCATCGCGTTCCGCCTGCGCGAAAAGGCGCGGCGGCTGGCCAGCTACGCCGCCGGGCTGCGCTCGATCGACGCAGACCATCCGCTGGTGGAAACGCTCGACGCCGCGCAGGCCCATGCGTCGCAGATGGCGGAGCTGTTTTCCGCGCCGTTGACCGAGCCCGATGCGCTGGCCGCAGTGGCCAACCGGATGACGGCGGACGATCCCGCCAAGCTGCTGTCGCTGGCGCCGATCATCGCACAGCTTGAGGACGAGGCGAAGGAGGCCGAAGGCGACGCCGCGATCGCGCTGGCAACGCTGGCGGGCGCGATGCGTGCGGATGGCCTGGGCATGGGCTGGATTCACTTTCGCGTGAACTCGTCGCAACTGCACAATGCCCTGCGGCGGCGGATCGATCCGGACGGCACGCTCGACCTTTCGAGCAAGGGCGCGATCTCGCGCCTGCGCGAACTGCTGGCGGAGGCGACGCCGCTGCGCGTCAATTTCGCGGCGCTGGCGATCGAGACGTCCACCGCGATGCGCCAGTTCCTGGTGATGGCGAAGATCCTGCACCATATAGATGCCGACGCGCCGATCCGGATGCTGATCGCCGAATGCGAACAGCCGCAGACGGTGCTGGCCGCGCTCTATTTCGCGAAGCTGTTCGGGATCGACGACAAGGTCGACGTTTCGCCGCTGTTCGAGACCGAGAGCGCGCTGGAACATGGCGGGCGCTTCCTGGAAGCGCTGCTGGCCGAGGAATCCTATCGCGCCTATGCCCGCGTGCGCGGGCGGGTTTCGGTGCAGACCGGCTTTTCGGATGCCGGGCGCTTCATCGGGCAAGTGCCTGCGGCGCTGGCGATCGAGCGGTTGCAGGGCCGGCTGGCCGATGCCATGCGCAACAACGGGTTGACCGACGTTGCCGCGCTGATCTTCGACACGCACGGGGAATCGATGGGCCGCGGTGCGCACCCTTCGGGTTTTGCCGATCGCCTGACGTGGCCGCTGAGCCGCTGGGCGCGCGGGCGGTTTGCGCGCGCGGGCATCGCGATCGAACCCGAAGCGAGCTTCCAGGGCGGCGACGGATACCTGTTCTTCCGCAACGACGAACTCGCGCTCGCCACGCTCACGCGGATCGCCGAAGCGGAAGCGTCGCTGGCAACCGACGGCGAGAAGGACCCGTTCTATGACCGGACCGACCTCAGCCTCGATTTCTACCGTTCGATCCGGCGGGTGCAGCGCGATCACCTGAAGTCCGCGACTTATGCCCGCGCCGTCACCGCGTTCGGGCTGGGGATGCTGAAGGCTACCGGCAGCCGTGTTTCGCGCCGGCAGTCGGACATTGGCGCTGATCGTTCGATGAACTTGCGGCAGATCCGCGCGATCCCGCACAACGCCATCCTTCAGCAGATCGGCTATCCGGTGAACGTGGTGGCGGGCGCTGGCACGGCCGCCGGGGACGAGGCGGAATCGATCGCCGAACTGCTCGGCCGGTCGGAACGCGGGCGGCAACTGGTGCGCTTGCTGCGCGCGGCCAATGGCCTTGCCAGCATCAAGACGGTGGCGGCGCATGGCGAATTGTTCAATTCCGCCTATTGGGCCAGCCGCCCCTATCGCGGCACCGAGAACGCGCTGGAAAGTGCGTGCATGGCGCTGGCCGAACATCTGACCAAGGACGATCGCGCCGGGGTGTTCCGCCGCCTGACCTCGCGCCTGCGGGTGGACTGGATGAAGCTGCACCGGATGCTGGCGATGGTGCCGGGGCAGGCCGAGGCGCGCGACCCGGGCACCGATGCGCAACGGCGCGAGATCGGGTTGCTCCAGGCGATCCGGTTGGCCCTGTTGATGCACATGTTCCTGCGCGCGGTGCAGGTTCCGCCGTTCGCACGCGCCAACGACGTCAGCCGCGAGGACGTGCTGGAAATGGTGCTGTCGCTGCGGGTGGACGACGCGCTGGCGCAGATGCGCCGGGCCTATCCGGTGATCGAGCCGGGCATAGCCGACTTCGCGGTGGACGAGCCGACCGATTATCCGGATCACCGGGGCGAGGACTACGGCGTGATCCGCGCGCGTTTCATCGATCCGATCGAACACGCCCACGCGCTCAACATCCGCATCGCCGTGGCCATCGCCAACTACTTCGGCGCGCACGGATAGGCGCGGGGGCGGCCGTTCACGCAATCTTTGCCGGAGCAGGCTATGTTCCGGGATTGCCAGAACGGTTCCGCCGGGCAAGATTTGAAACCGTGACCGGGCGCAAAGGGGGCGGCCGGCGCGGTTGGGGGAGACGGTTCCTGGCGAGGCGGGAGAAGCCGCGGCGCTGCGCGCGCGGTGGCGTGTGCCTTGGGGGGAACCATGGAGGAATACGAACTCATCGTTATCGGCAGCGGCCCGGCGGGGCGCCGCGCCGCGGTGCAGGCGGCCAAGCTCGGCAAATCGGTGCTGGTGGTGGAAGGGCGGCGGCGCGTGGGCGGCGTATCGGTCCACACCGGCACGATCCCGTCGAAGACGTTGCGCGAAACCGCGCTCAACCTCTCGGGCTGGCGGGAACGCGGGTTCTACGGTCATTCCTACCGCGTGAAGCAGGAGATCGGCGGGGATGACCTCGGCGTCCGCCTGATGAAGACGCTGGAGCACGAGATCAACGTGCTGGAGCACCAGTTCCATCGCAACAAAATCCGCACCGTCAACGGCATGGCGCGCTTCACCGGCCCGAACGAGGTGGCGGTGCGCCGCGCCGACGGCAGCGATCTGGCAGTCCGGGGCGAGCGCATCCTGATTACCGTCGGCACGATCCCGTACCGGCCCGACAGCGTGCCGTTCGATGGCGACCATGTGGTCGATAGCGACGCGATCGTCGAAGCTCCAAGCGTGCCGCGCAGCCTGACGGTGATCGGCGCGGGCGTGATCGGCATCGAATACGCCACGATCTTCAGCGCGATGGACGTGCCGGTTACGCTGATCGAGCCGCGCGATACGTTCCTGGACTTCATCGACCGCGAGATCATCGACACGTTCACGCACGAATTGCGCGACCGGGGCATGGTGATCCGCACCGGCGCGGAAGTTCGCTCGATCGAAAAGGGCGCGGATGGCTGGGTGACGACCACGTTGGCCGACGGGCGCACCGTTCGCACCGAGATGCTGCTCTATGCCGCCGGCCGCACCGGCGCGACCGCCCCGCTCGATCTCGACAAGTGCGGGCTGTCGGTGGACCACCGGGGCCGCATCACCGTCGATCCCAAGACCTTTCAGACCGAAGTGCCGCACATCTACGCGGCGGGCGACGTGATCGGCTTTCCCAGCCTTGCCTCCACCTCGATGGAGCAGGGGCGCATCGCGGCGTGCCACGCCTTCGGCCTGCCGCTTCCGCCCGCGCCGCAATACTTCCCCTATGGCATCTATGCCGTGCCCGAGATTTCGACGGTGGGGATGAACGAGCAGGAAGTGCGGGCGCGCGGCATCAGCTATGAAGTGGGGATCGCGCGATTCCGCGAAACCTCGCGCGGGCACATCATGGGGCTGAATTCCGGCATGATGAAGATGCTGTTCTCGCTCAAGACGCGCCGCCTGCTGGGCGTGCACATCTGCGGGGAGGGCGCGACCGAGCTGATCCACATCGGGCAGGCGGTGCTGAACCTGAAAGGCACGCTCGACTATTTCATCGAGAACACGTTCAACTATCCGACGCTGGCCGAAGCCTACAAGATCGCCGCGCTGGATGCATGGAACCGGATGCCGGCGCGGGAAGTGTGATCCTGAGGCTCAGCGCCCTGGCGTGATAAACGAGCGGCCGTGGCGCACCGGGCGCGCGGGGGCGGAAAAGATCGCGCCGGCCGAAAGGCGGCTGCCGCGTACCACCAGCATCACGGAATCGCCCGGCTCGATCCGCACCTCGTCGCCGGGATGGGCGATCGACTGGCCGTTCGCGCGGTCGATCTGGACAATGAAGAACGCGCCGTTGCCCTGCCGCTCGGCATCGCGCACGTTGAGCCCGGTCAGCGCGCCGTGCTTGATCGCGGTCACCACTTCCAGCTCGAGGCCGAGATCGTGGAGGCCGCGCTTCATGTCGGAAACCGCGCCATCGCTGCCCACGGCCTTGCCGGTGGCGGGATAGAGGATCAGCTCTGTGATGCGCTCCGCTCCGATGTGGGTGGGCAGGACGACCTTGTCCGCCCCGGCGTGGAACAGCTTGCTTTCGGTGCTGGGCGCTTCGCCGCGCGCGATGATCTCGATCCCGGCGTTGAGGTTGCGCGCGGACAGCGTGATGAACACGTTGGCGGCATCGTCCGGCAGGACCGAGGCAAGCACGCGCGCCTTGGCGATGCCGGCCTGGCGCAGCGTATCCTCGTGCGTGGCTTCGCCGACCAGGCTCAGGTGGCCGTGCGCGCGCGCCTCCTCGCACTTCGTGGGGCTGCGTTCGATGATGACGAACGGATGCCGCGCTTCGGCCAGCGCCATGGCGAGTTGCACGCCGATCCGGCCATAGCCGCAGATGACGACGTGATCTTCGAGCTTTTCGATTTCGGTTTGCATGCGGTCCAGCCCCAGCAGGCGGCGGAACTGGAACAGCGTGAAGACCTGCACAAGCGCGCCGGTCAGCACGATCATGCTGGTGCAGCCCAGCACGATCGTCAAGGTGGTCCAGATCCGCAGGAACGTGGTGTCGATCGGGCGGACTTCGCCGTACCCGACCGAGAAGATGGTAAGCAGCACCATGTAGGCGGCATCGCCGAGCGGCCAGCCGGCCCGCACGTAGCCCATGGTGGAAATGCAGAACACGGTGGCCACGAACAGCAGCGTGCCCGTCAGCAGGCGCAACGGCGAGCCGAGCACAGTGTTGGCGCCCTGCGACAAGGCAGAGCCGTGGCCGTTTGCGTCCATTGGTGCTTCCCGATCCCCGGAACGGACCTTGGCGTGGGGGCGAGGGCTTGTCCAGTGTTGCGGGTGCGAAACGGGAACGTCAGGCGCCTCGGGTGCTGGGAAGAACAGTGCGCAGCAGCACCAGCGCGGAAAGCAGCAGGATCAGCGCGAAGCTCCACGGGATCGCGGTTTCGAACACCGCGGCGGCGGGGATGACAAGGCCGGCGACGCGCTCCACCAGCCAGATCGTGGCGGCCAGGCCGATCACGGTGGCCAATGCGGTGCGGACGGGAGCGCCATGGCGCCAGCGCGCCAGTGCCAGCAGCGCGGGCAGAGCGCCCAGCACGACGAGAAGCTGCACCGCCTCGATCCCCAGGTTGAAGCCGAGAATCGCGGTGACGCGGGTTGCCGCACCCAGTCCGAAGTTGGCGATCAGCGTCGCGAAGGCGAGGCCGTGGACGAGCCCGAAGCCGAGCGCCACCAGCGGCTCGCGCCCAGGAAACAGCGGCCGCGCCGCGTGGATCGCCGAGATCAGCACGGACAGCGCGATGCCAGCCTCAACGGGGGCGGCCGGCAGGTGGGCGCCGAACAGCGCGGCGGCGATCAGCGTCAGGCTGTGCCCCACGGTGAACGCGGTAACGATCATCGCGAGATGGCGGAAGGTGGCGCGCGGTTCGCGCAAGGCGGACCAGCGGCCGCGAGAGGCCAGCAGCGGCGCGGGCAGCAGCAGGGCCAGCAGGAACATCAGGTGGTCATAGCCTTCGGCGATATGTCGCGCGCCCAGGCGGAAGCTGTTGGCGAACAGGCCGGTCATGCCGGCATGACCGCGATCGACCGCGAGAACCGGCCGCGCTGTGGTAAGCGCGCCGACGAGTTCGCGCTCGCCCCGCGTGCCGCCGGCCAGGTCTCCGCCGATCACCAGCAGCGCGAAGTGGGTTGGGACCTCCCGCGTGATGACGCGCCAGTCGAAGCGGAAACTGCGGTCGCTGGCGCCGGGCGGGGGCAACAGCGTGGCCGCGACATGGAGGTCGGGCGGGCCGATGATCGTCTCGAACGCGATCCGGTCGATTTCGACGCGCCAGTTCCGCCCGTCCGGCGCGACCACCGCGAAGTGGCCCAGCAGATAGGCGCGCGCGGCGGCAAGGCTTGCAGGCCGGTTGTCGGTGGCAAGGCCGGTGGCATAGCCGAACTCGCTTTGCGGCACGACGATATCGGCCACGATCGCGCCGGGGGCGAGATCGAGGCGGATTTCCGAATTGGGTGTGAGATGCGCCGCGGCCGGCGCGGGCAGGGCGAGCAGAAGCAACAGGATGGCCAGCGCGGCGATGAATCGCGCCGGCAGCCCGCGTTCAGTCATGCCCGAACCAGACGAACCGCGCGGCGGGATCAACGGCTTTGGGATTGATCTTCAAGGCGGCCTTGCGCGCATCCTCCGCGTCATCGCCCCGGCCCAGCGCATCGAGCGCCTCGGCTTTCTGCATCCGCAGCAGGGCGGAGCGCCAGCCGCCCTTTTCGGCGCGCTCGATGGTGGCGAGCGCACCCGCCGGATCGCCGGTGAGCAGTTGCGCGCGGGCAAGCAGGGCCAGCGTGGCGCCGTGCGGACGGCGCGTGGCGTCCTGCCGGGCAAGGATCAGCGCGCGGCGCGGATCGCCGACGGCGAGTTCGTGCTCGACCACGTGGGCGGCGGCAGCCTCGGGCAGGGCCTGCAGCCGTTCGGCCCAGATCGCGCCGGCACGGTCCGCCCAGGCCCGGCTTTCCTGCCCCTTGCCCTGAAGGCGCAGGAGATGGGCGAGCGCGTCCATCACTTCGGGCGCGTTGGTGCGGTTGGCGATATCGGCATAGCGTCGCGCCGCTTCGTCCGGCCGGCCTTCGACCGCCGCCTGTTGCGCGACGAAGGCCTCGTTCAGCCAGTTGCCGGGAAAGAAGCTGTCGGCAAAGCGCGCCCAGCGGCCGGCGGTGGTCCAGTCTCCTATGGCATAGGCCACGGTCGCGCGCTGGATGGCGGCCTGCGCCTTGGCGAGGCGTGTCAGCCGCTTGCCGCGCAGCACGGCGTTGACGCGCCGACGGGCAAGTTCTGGATCGCCCGTGCGCAGCGAAAGCATCGATTGCCTCAGCGCCAGGCCAGCGTTGTTCGCGGCGGCTTCCGCCTTGGCATAGTCCTCGCGCGCGTTGGCATAGTCGCCACGCTGCATCGCGATGTCCCCGCGCAAGGCCAGCGCGCTGGAGGCTTCCTCGCTGTGAGGGCTGGCCTTCTGCGCGTCGAACCGGGCGAGTGCCTTTGTGGCATCGTCCAGCCGGTGCAGCGTGACCGACAGCGCGGCGCGCGACAGGCTGGGGCCGGCGGGAAACTCGGCCATGGCGATCGCCCGGTCCAGCACCTTGTCCGCTTCGGCCAGATCGGCGTAGCTGCCGGTCAGGCGGTATCGGCCGACCAGGGCATCGCCCAGGATTTCCATGTGGAGCCAGTCGGCCTTGCCGCTCTTTTCGCGCTCGCGCCCCCCGTCGATCTGCACCGTGGCGGCGTTCACGGCTTCCTGCTGGTTGCGGGGGCCGAACCACGGCGTGACCTCGCCCGGCGCGGGATCGGGCGGGCCGTGTCGGTGGCTCCAGCGTTGCCAGCCATAACTGGTCGCAAGCACGATGATCACGGCGGCAAGGAGCAGCCAGGGCCAGCGCAAGGTGTTGCGCTGGCCTGCCTTAGCGGTGTTCATGTCCGGTATTCCCGCGACCCGCGTGCCGTCACGATGTGCGGGCGCAGATCTTCAGGCCCAGATTGGTGAGATCGTCGCCGATCAGATCGAAGAACTTGTGCAACTCGTTCTTGTATTCGGCGAGGTACTTGTTGTTGGTGGCATCGTCCGCCGGCGTGGCGTCGTTGTAGCTGTTCTTGGTCGAGGAGCCGACCAGCGCGGTGGCGATCGCCGGGTTGCCCATGCGATCGACGCTGACATAGGCCGAATCCGCGTCCGTGCGGAAGTTGAAGCCCGATCCCGTGCCGCTCGCCACAGCCGGCGAACCGTTGGGGGTAGCCAGGAACGGGAAGGTGAGGCTGAACGGCTTGTCGTTGGTCGGCGGATTAAGCGGAATGTTGGCAAACGTATTTGGCCCCTGTCCGGTGACGGTCATGTCGAGGAACAGTTCCGCCAGCAGGATGTCGACCACCGGATCGGCAGGGTGCCGGCCGTTGGGGAAGCGGGTCGAGCGCGTGATGTCCAGCTTCAGCGTGTCCGGGATGATCTGCGATTGCAGCGTTGCCGTCACGCCGGTCTGTCCCTGTACGGTCTGCGTGAAGCAGTTATCGACATTGTAAGACACAGCCGTGGGCGTGGGTGTGGGCGTGGCGGTGCCCGTTCCGCTCGGCAGCGGGGCCGGAACGACCACCTGGCTGCCCGAACCACTGTCGCCACAGGCGGCCAGCAGCGCGGTGAGCGCCAGCGGCGTCGCAAAGATCATCGCGGCGCGGCGCAGGGAAAACGAAGGCGCTCGCATCACAGATTCCCCCCGAAGCGAAGCGTCTGACCCCAGACGTCCAGATTGCTGCCGATCGTGCCCAGGTTAGTATCCGGAATTTCGAGGACCAGTGCGGTATCGTTCTGGCCATCGAAGAAATTGCGATCGTTGCGGATGCGGATGGTGCCGAACGAGCGTGTTTCGCGGAAGCCGATCAGATCGAAGAAGAACGGCTCGTCATACAGGCCGACACGCGCCTTGACGCCGTTGGCGGTAAGCGTCGTTTCCACCGGCCCTTCCAGCGTGCCGGTCACGCCGGGCAGGCCTTCAATGCGGACGCCCCAGTCGTTTGGCCCCTGTCCCTTGCCGAAGCGGAACTTGATCACGAATTCCGGCGAGGTGCCCGGCGCCTGTGTCGAGACATTGATCTTGTAGAGAACGTCGCGGTCGTAATAGGTCGGCGCGGTGGTGGCGACGGGACCGGCGAAGGTCATCGCGATCTTGGTCGTGCCGTTGGAATGCCACGCGAAGACGTCGGCGATATCGGCTGGAATATCCGGCGTGGTATCGAACCCGGCGTCGGTGCGGGTGGGCGGATCGAGGTGATCGGCGCTTTCGGCCACATCGGCGGGAAGGAGCAGAAGTCCCGACAGAGCGGCACAAGCGGCACCAGCCGCCAGCCCCCTGGCTCCAACAGTCCTGAAAAAGCTGCGCACGGCGTATCTCCGACTCTGGGTAACGAATGACGGTGCGACCTTGATGTCGCCTCATTCTTCCCGAATCGCTGTGCCGGCCCTCACACATCCGCGCATTTATCGCGGCGCCTGAACAAAGGGCGGCTCCGATTCAACGCGGAGGCCGTTGCACGGGTTGTAACTCTAAAAAGACCGTGCCGTGAAGGGGGAAAGTGCCGCCATCGAAGTCTGGGCGCATGGCGCGGACGATGGCGCGCACAAAAAACGGGGCGGTGCGCGCCCCGTTTTTCTGGTCCAGCGATGGAACGGCGTTTATTTCGGCGCCAGCACCATCAGCATCTGGCGGCCTTCCATGCGGGGGAAGGCTTCGATCTTGGCGATTTCCGCCACGTCGTCCTGCACGCGGCGCAGCAGATTCATGCCGAGTTGCTGGTGCGAGAGCTCGCGCCCGCGGAAGCGGAGCGTAACCTTCACCTTGTCCCCCTCCTCGATGAAGCGCTGCACGTTGCGCATCTTCACGTCATAGTCGTGATCATCGATGTTCGGACGCATCTTGATCTCCTTGATCTCCTGCGTCTTCTGGGTCTTGCGGGCGAGATTGGCCTTCTTCTGGGCCTCGTAGCGGAACTTGCCGACATCGAGAAACTTGCAGACCGGCGGATCGGCGTTGGGCGAAACCTCGACCAGGTCCAGTCCGACTTCGGCTGCCTGTTCGATCGCCTCGCGCGTGTACATGACGCCGAGATTTTCACCATTCTCATCGATCACGCGCACCTTGGGCACGTTGATGAGCTGGTTGTAGCGCGGCCCGCTCTTGACGGGGGGCGCCATCATGCGCCGGGGTGGGGGAGCTATAGTGCGTTCTCCTGCAGTTGCTCGAAAGGTGATTTTGGCGCGCTCATATCACATTGCGGTCGCAGATAAAGGGCCAAGCGCCGAATGTGGGGTTTTCAGGACACGATTCAAGGGTGGGGAGGCGGATTGGAGCCGTCAGCGGCGGCACTCGCGGGCGCGCCGGCGCTCGTAGAACACCAGCGCCAGCGCGTAGAATACGACATCGGCCGCGATCTTGCCGGCGCCGACTCCCATTGCTTCCCCGAGCAAGGAAACGGTGGACAACGTGATGCCCGGGCGAACGACCAGCGTATCGAGCGCTTCGGCTATGCCGAAATCGTGGAGCATGGCGAGCAGCACGGGGCGCAGCCGGCGCTCACCGCCTGGCAGGGCGCGCCAGTCGCGCAGAAAGATGGTGCCGTAGTAACCGGCATTTTCGCCCAGCGCCGCACCGAACGCCGCGAGTTCCGGTCCGGCTCCGACGGCGGAGAGCCCGAAGAAGCCGGCGTAGCTACCGGCAAAGCCGCACGCCTCGGCCCAGCCGAAGCGCGCCAGCCAATGTCGCCAGCGCGGACCTGGCCCGGTCACGGCGTCCCTCTAGGGTCAGGACCCATTACTGGCGCCAGAGCGGGAAGCGCGCCAGCCGATCCGCCGCTGGCACGAGCGCTTCGATCTCGGTGGCGGGTTGCATGGCGGAAAGGATCGCGGGATCGTTCGCATCCATGCCGCCGGTCAGCGCGCCGATCGCGGGCAAAATCATGCGGCCGCCGCGCCCGCTGCTGCCGTCTTTGCCGACCACCAGGCACGGGCGCGAGATGTTGCGGCCACGGACCGCGAGGCGCAGCTTGGGGTGGAAATGGCCGGACAGTTCGGGGGCGACTTCCCCCGCCTTCGCCTCGTGCCGCAGCACGATGCCGCTGACGGCGAGTTCCTCGACCCGCGTGCCGCCGGGATGATCGGCCACATCCTCGTCATGGTTGCCGGTGATCCACACCCAGTCGGTGGCGCGCGTCAGCGCCGCCAGCATTCCGGCGGCGTGGGGTTCCAACCTTTCCGCGCCGAAGCGGTCATGGAAACTGTCGCCCAGGCAGAACACGCGCCGCGCGCCGGTTTCCCGAATGGCGCCCGCGATGCGCTCCAGCGTCTCCCGGCTGTCATAGGGCGGCAGCATCTGCCCGAAGCGGGCGTAGAAACTGGCCTTTTCGAGATGCAGGTCCGCGACGAGCAGGGCCTGTTCGTCCGGCCAGTACAGCGCGCGGCCATCGCCGATCCGCGTGCCGAGCCGAAATTCGCGATGAGCGAACGAAAAGGGAACCATGGGTTTCCCTTGCCGCAGGGGGCGTGATTTGGCAAGCGCCCGGCATGACCGACTGGACCGAACAGACCGCCCAAGCCCGCCACTGGTTCGAATCGCTGCGCGACCGTATCTGCGCGGCGTTCGAGGCGATCGAGCGCGAGGCCGGCAGCGATGCGGCTTTCGTCTACACGCCTTGGCAGCGCGAGGCGGAGGGCGTGGAGAACCCCGGAGGGGGCGTGCAGGGCCTGATGAAGGGCACGGTGTTCGAGAAGGTCGGCGTCAACGTCTCGACCGTGGGTGGTGCGTTCAGCCCGGAATTTGCCAGGTCGATCAACGGTGCGGACCCGGAGAACCCGGTGTTCACCGCTACCGGCATCAGCCTTGTCGCGCATATGGCCAATCCGCACGTCCCGGCCGTTCACATGAACACGCGTTTCCTCACCACCAGCAAGGCGTGGTTCGGTGGCGGCGGCGATCTCAATCCGCCGCTTCCCTATGACGAGGACACCGCCGAATTTCACGCCGCGTTCAAGGCGGCGTGCGACGCGCATGACGGGGAATACTATCCGCGCTTCAAGAAATGGGCGGACGACTATTTCTATATTCCCCACCGCAAGGTGCACCGGGGCGTGGGCGGAATTTTCTACGACCACCTCGAATGCGCGGACCGCGATGGTTTCGCCGCGAACTTCGCCTTCACGCGCGATGTGGGCGAGGCATTCCTCGACGTCTTCCCCCGGCTTGTGCGCCGGCGCATGGGCATGGGTTTCACGCCCGAGGAGAAGCAGCGCCAGCTCGAATGGCGGGGCCGCTACGCCGAGTTCAACCTGGTCTATGACCGGGGCACGCTGTTCGGCCTGAAGACCGGCGGGAACATCGATGCGATTCTGATGAGCCTGCCGCCCGAAGTGGTGTGGAACTGACCGGTTGGAATACGATCACCCCGAACCGCTCGCTTCCGGCTATCATGCCGTTCGCCCCGGCGATCTCGCCTGTGTGGTGACGGCGCTGGAAATGCGCGAGAAGCCCGCCGCGTTGCGGCGGCTGGTGCCCGAAGGTGACCTGCCGGTGCAGCTTGTCCGCTGGGACGCGCCGGCGATCGAGAAATACCGGATGCTCTACCGCCGCGTCGGCGCGCCGTGGCTGTGGTGGTCGCGGCTGGTGAAGGACGATGGCGAACTGGCTGCCATCATCCACGATCCGGAGGTGCATGTCTTCGCGGTGATCGACCGTGCCCGCGTGGAAGTGGGGATGCTGGAACTGGATTTCCGCGTGCCCGGCGAATGCGAGATAGCGTTCTTTGGCCTGATCCCCGGAGCGACGGGGAAGGGGCTGGGCAAGTGGCTGATGCGCAAGGCCTTGCAGATGGCCTGGCGTGAGGGTGTGGGGCGGGTGTGGGTACATACCTGCACGCTCGATGGCCCGCAGGCGTTGCCGTTCTACGTCTCGCAAGGGTTCGTGCCCTATGCGCGGGCGGTGGAAGTCTTCCCCGATCCGCGCCTTGCCGACGTGCTGCCGGGGGACGTGGCGCCCCATGCAGCGCTGCTGCGTGCCTAAGCGATTACACTGATCCGCATTTCCGCGACCTTTCCCCCTTGCTCTGACCGCATGGTTCCGCCCATCTAGGAATCACATGCTACGTCAGTACGAACTTGTCGAACGGGTCTTGGCCTATGATCCGGACGCGGATGAGGCGATCCTCAACCGCGCCTATGTCTATACCGTGCAGAAGCACGGCACCCAGAAGCGCGCTTCGGGCGATCCCTATTTCTCGCACCCGGTGGAAGTCGCCGGCCTGATGACCGAGCTGAAGCTCGATCAGGCGACGGTGGTGACGGCGCTGCTCCACGATACGGTGGAGGATACGCTGGCGACGGTCGACGAGATCGAGCGGCTGTTCGGCGCCGATGTGGCGCGGCTGGTCGATGGCGTGACCAAGCTCTCGAAAATCGAGACGATGAGCGACAACGAGCGCGCCGCCGAGAACCTGCGCAAGTTCCTGCTGGCGATGAGCGAGGACTTGCGCGTCCTGCTCGTCAAGCTGGCCGATCGCCTCCACAACATGCGCACGCTCCACTTCATCAAGAGCGAGGAGAAGCGCCGCCGCATCGCGCGCGAGACGATGGATATCTATGCCCCGCTCGCCGAGCGCGTGGGCATGTACGAATACATGCGCGAGATGCAGCTGCTGGCCTTCGAGCAGCTTGAACCCGAAGCCTACGCCACGATCAGCGGGCGTCTGGCCGCGATCCGCAGCGAGGAGAACGGGCAGGTCGGGGCGATCGCGCTGGAGATCAAGCAGGCGCTGGCCGAAGCGGGCCTGAGGGTGGAAGTCTCAGGCCGCGAGAAGCACCCCTATTCGATCTGGAAGAAGATGGCCGAGCGCCATGTCAGCTTCGAGCAGATCACCGACATCATGGCCTTCCGCGTGCTGACCGAGGACGAGGACGATTGCTACAAGGCGCTGGGCATCCTGCACCGCACCTGGCAGATGATCCCTGGCCGGTTCAAGGACTACATCTCCACGCCGAAGATGAACGGCTACAAGAGCCTGCACACCTCGCTGATCTACAACAACGCCATGCGCGTGGAAGTGCAGATCAAGACACGCGCGATGCACGAGACCAACGAGTTCGGCCTCGCCGCGCACTGGTCCTACAAGCAGGGCGGGGTTACGCCCGACGGGCAGGTGGGCTGGCTGCGCGATCTGCTGGAAATCCTCGAAGCCAGCAACGATCCCGACGAACTGCTCGAAAACACCAAGATGGCGATCTATCAGGATCGCATCTTCGCTTTCACGCCCAAGGGGGCGCTGTTCCAGCTGCCCAAGGGCGCGACGCCGATCGACTTCGCCTTTGCCGTTCACACCAATCTGGGCGCGCAGGCGGTGGGCGCGAAGATCAACGGGCGGCACGTGCCGCTGCGCACGCCGCTGAACAACGGCGACGTGGTGGAGATCATCAAGAGCCGTACCTCGGAGCCGCAGCTTTCGTGGCTGGCCTTCGCCGTCACGGGCAAGGCGCGGGCCTCCATCCGCCGCTTCGTGCGCCAGAAGGAACGCGCCGAAGTCGCCGCCATCGGGCGCAAGCTCTATGAGGAGATCGTCGAGCGCCTGCCCGGCACCGTGGGCAAGAAGGCGCTGGCCGATGCGATCAAGCGGCTGAAGATGGCGGGCGAGGAAGACCTGATGTTCGCCGTCGGATCGGCCAAGGTCGATGACCGGCAGGTGATGGAGGCCTTGATGCCGGGCAGCGCGGCGAACCTGCCCGATCCCGATCACTGGCCCAAGCAGAAGCGTGCGATCGCGGTGCGCGGGCTGACGCCGGGCATGGCGTTCCAGCTTGCCGCATGCTGCCATCCGGTGCCAGGCGACCGCATCGTCGGGCTGCGGCGGCCGGGCAAGGGCGTGGAGGTCCATGCGATCGACTGCCTCAACCTTGCCAACGGGATCGATGCCGACTGGATCGACCTTTCGTGGGACGCGCGGACCGATGGCGCGATCGGCCGCCTGCGCGCCGAACTTTACAATCGCCCGGGCACGCTCGCGGAAATGGCGGGAATCTTCGCCAAGAACCACGCCAACGTGGTCAATCTGGAAATGACCCAGCGCGAAAACCCGTTCCACACCTACGAGGTGGACCTGGAAGTGCGCGATCTGGCGCACCTGACGCGCATCATCAGCGCCCTGCGCGCCAGCGACGCGGTGGCGCAAGCCGAACGCATCTGATCCTGCTGCCCCTGCGGCTGCGTTACCGTCTGGTCTCGCGGTCCGGACAGGCTGATGCTCGTGGAAGAGGTTTTCCAGTGTCCGGAACGGACTATATTTATGTTTCGGGATTTTTCGTTTGTTTTCTGGAATCTGATCTGCGCGTAAAAAATATCCGACTTAAAGTGGATATTTAATTTATTTTACAATCAGGTCAATAATTACCGCGAATTAACCATTATTTACTTACCCGATACCTGTCTGCCGCGGAATAAATTGTGCGGTGAAGGGTCGGGATGTCATGAAATATATAAGATCAATCGCGGTTGTACGCATAATTGTCGGGCTGTATGTCTTCCTGCTTGGCGGGATGGCTTACGCCGCGGACTTGCAGATATCGCAGTATTCGGCCGATCCCGATCCAATAGGTGCGAGCGCGCAGGCGACTTTTACAGTCACCGTCGCGAACAACAGCGTTTCCGCGGTGAGCAACGCGGTGGTCACGATCGGCGTGCCGGGGCGCTTCGCCGTTAGCGGAACGCCGGGCAGCATCCCGTCGTATTGCACGCTGTCCGGCGCGCCGGGCAGCCAGACGCTGACCTGCACGCTGGCGACCCTGCCCGGTGGCGGCGTGGCCAACGCCCGGACCTTCAGCTTCACCGCGACCGCGCAGACGCCGGGGGCCAGCAGTTCGACCGCGACGATCACGGCGGCTGGCAACACCGATTCCAATGCGGGCAACGACAGCCTGACGATCACCCCCACGGTGCGGGCCGGTGCGGACATCGCGCTGGTGAAGGCCGGTTCGGCCTCCAGCGTGCCGGCGGGCGACACCCTGCACTATACCCTGACCGCCACCAACAACGGTCCGAACACGACCTCGGCGATCCGGGTGGTCGATAACCTTCCCGCCGCGAGCGATTTCCAGTTCCAGTCCGCCGCGGGTTCGGGATGGACCTGCAACCTTTCCGGCACGACGCTGACCTGCGACTACAGCGGCAGCGCGCCCGCGGTCGGCGGCAGCTTCCCGGTCATCACGATCAGCGGCAAGATCACCAAGAACACCGCCGGCACGATCAGCAACATCGCGGCGGTCAGCATCACCGATCCGCAGGTGCTCGATCCGGCGACGGGCAACAACATTTCCAACACCGTCGTGACCAATGTCGAGGCGGGCGCGGACCTCCAGGCGATCAAGTCGATGACCTCCACGATCACCGTGGGGCAGGGCGGCAGCATCGTGCTCTCGATCCGCAACACCGGCCCGCAGACGGCCCCGGCGGGAACGAAGATCGCCGACACCCTCGACGGCTCGCTGGCGATCGGCACGTTGCCGTCCGGCTGCGTGCGATCGGGGCAGACGGTGACCTGCACGGCAGCGTCGATCGCGGCCACGGGGCAGGTGGATTTCGTCATTCCGGTAACCGGCGCATCGGCGACGGCGGGAGTCCTCACCAATACCGCGCACGTCACTCCGCCCACCGGATTCACCGATCCGGATACGAGCAACAACGATGCGTCCGCGCCGTTTCAAGTGGTGCTGCCAAACGCGGATCTCGAACTCTATTCCAAGTCCAAAAGCCCCAGCCCGGTCGCCCCGGGCGCGGACATCACCAGCACCATCGTGGTGCGCAACCTGGGGCCGTCGGTCGCTAGCTGGACTCCGTCCACGCCGATCCGTGTGATCGATACGCTGAGCGCCGATGAAACCTACGTCAGCGTTTCGGGCAACTGGTCCTGTTCGGTCTCGGGCGCGGTGGTCACTTGCCAGACGACGGATTCGGGCACGCTCCAGGTCGGCGATCTGCTGTACCTGTCGCTCGTGACGAAAGCGGGATCGGGCGTCGATACCGACGTGGTCAACACCGCCTGCACCGACCGCACCGCCGGCTCGGGCCACACGCCGTCCTCGCCCTCCAGCCCCACCGGCAACGATTGCCGATCGGCCGGCGTGCGCTCCACCACCAAGGCAGCGGACATCTCCATCGCCAAGGACATGAGCCTGTCGCCCAGCGGCGGATGGACGCATAACCTGGCGGTCGCGAACACCGACAACAGCTATTACATCCGCCTGCGCGTATCGAACGCCGCCGGTGGCGACCTGGCGCGCACGGTTTACGTGACCGACGCCATCCCCGACTTCATCACCAGCGGCAGTTACGTCACCGCCGTCAGCCAGAACAGCATCAGTTCGGGCAGCATGAGCTACAACCCGTGGAACGGGCTGGTCAGCTGGTCGCTGTCCAACCTGGCGGCGGGCGCTACCGAAACGCTGGTGATCCGCGTGGACCGGCCGTTCGAAAGCGGCTCCTACACCAACTTCGCCTCGGTGTTCTCGCCCGATACGACCGAGACCAACAACGGCAACAACAGCGATTCCGCGAACTTCAGCGTCGGCGCCCTGGCCGACATGACGGTCAATTCCAAGTCGGTGACGCCCGATCCGGTGCGCGTGGGCGTGCCTGCCACCTACATCATCAGCGTGCGCAACGATGGCGCCAACCCGGCGGACAACGTGCAGGTGGTCGACGTGATCGATCCGGCGCGATTCCAGATCACTGGCACGCCGACCACGACCAAGCCGGGCGCGAGCTGCTCGGTCGTGCCTTCCACCGGCACGGTGACCTGCGCGATGGGCCAGTTGGCGCGGACCGAAGTGCGGCAGATCAGCATCGATGTGCTGCCGAAGTATCCGTTCGGTTCCGAAACGGTGGCCACGCTGCCGATTACCCAGGCGAACAAGGCTACCGTAACGACATCGACGCTCGACGCCAACGGCGGCAGCGATCCCAACGCCGGCAACAACGCCTTCACGCTGAACCACACCGTAAACGGCCCGGCGTTCGATCTGGCCGTGACCAAGACCGAAAGCGATCCGGTGAACGACGATCCGGTGCGGTTCGACGAGACGCTGAACTACGACATCCGCGTTTCCAACTATGGCCCTTCACGCGCCACCAACGTGATCGTGACCGACATTCCCTCGCCGCCGGCCGGGCTGACGACCACGCTCCAGTCCGTGACGGTGAACCCGGTCGCGGCCAACGGCGGCCTCTCGCTCCAGGCGGCACCGAACGCGGGGTGTGTGCCGTCGGGGGTGACCTATGTCTGCCGCATCGACGCCTCGAACGCGGATGCCAACCATCTCGATCCTTCGCGGCAGGTGGTGTTCCGGCTGGTCTTCGCCATCGGCGGCACGCCGCCTTCGGCTCCCGTCACCTATAGCAATGCGGCGGAAGTGACCTCGGCCGAACAGCCGGTATGGAACGGCGCAGGCGCGGATGCGCAGACCGTCAACAACCGCGCGGTCCAGACGACGACCATCCGGCCGTCCACCGATCTCCAGATCGTGAGCAAGACGCGCACCGGCGCGCTGATGCGCAACGTCAACGAACCTGTCGAATTCACCATCCGGTTCCGCAACAACGGGCCTTCCACCGCCACGCGGGTGCGCGTGACCGACGTACTGCCGGCCGGCTTCGTCTATGCCGCATCTCCCGCCCCTTCGATCGCCATTCCCGGCGGCAGCGGGGCCAGTGTTTCGGGCCTGAACTGTTCGGGCAAGACCACGATCACCTGCGACATCGACGGCAGCTTCCCCGTGGGCGCCGCGCACGTGGTGGACCTGAAGGTCCGCGCCAAGGCGCAAGGCCCTTACAGCGGCGCGCTTTCGCCCATGGACGCGACCGACACCGCCACGATCACCCCCGGCCTTGACGGCAGCGGCGATCCGCTGAGCGAGGATGCCGACAACACCAACAACAGCCAGTCGGCGGTCGTGCAGATCAAACCTGCGTCGATCGCGGGCACCGTCTATGCCGACAACAACGACAACAACGTGTTCAACGGTGGCGAAGGCATTGCCGGCGTTACCCTGTCGCTGACCGGCACCGACATCTATGGCAACGCGGTTTCGGCCACGGCCATCACCAATGCCTCGGGGGCGTTCATATTCGATGTGCTGCCGCCTTCGGACGCGGCGGGCTACACAATCGTCGAGACACAGCCGGCCAACTTCTACGACCTCAACGAAACCGCGGGCAGCGCCGGCGGCACGGTCAACAACGCGGTCCGTGGCAACACCCCGGCGGAGAACACCATCGGCGGCATCGTGCTGGCGGCTCAGACGGCGGCGACCGGCTATCTGTTCCAGGATCATGCCAATGCGGTGATCGTGGCGACCAACGACAACCCGCCCGCCGTCAACGGCGCGACCGGGCAGACCAACATCGTCAACGCCTTCGCCAACGATACCTTCAACAACGCCGCCATCGATCCGGCGAAGATCGTCGCCACGATCGTGACCCCGGCGGCGAATCCCGGCGTCACCATGGATACCGCGACCGGCCTGGTCAGCGTCGCCCCGGGCACGCCGGCGGGCACCTACACCATCGACTATCGCATCTGCGACAAGGCCGATGCGGCGACCTGCGCCACGGCGCGCGTCACGGTGGTGGTCACCGCATCTCCGATCGTCGCCACCAACGACACGATCAGCGGGATCAACGGCGCGACCGGCGCGGCGGATGTCCTCTCGGCGCTGACCGGCGATACCGTCAACGGCGCGGCAGCGACCACGGGCACCGTCACCATCGCGGTGGCGCCGGGTTCGACCGTGCCGACCGAACTGACCTTCGACACCGCAACGGGCGATGTTTCGGTCAAGCCGGGCACCCCGGCGGGCACCTATCTGTTCAACTATCGCATCTGCGAAACGATCAACCCGACCAACTGCGCCACGGCCGAAGCGCGCGTGACGGTGGTGGCCGGCGTGATCGCGGCCGCGAACGACACGGTGGGCGGCGTCAACGGAACGCTGGGCGGCGGCAACGTGCTCAACGTCCTGGCGGGCGACACGCTGAACGGCGCGCCGGCCACGGCATCGACGGTGGCGATCGCGCTGGCGCCGGGCGCCTCGGTCCCGGCCGGCCTCACGTTCGATCCGGCGACGGGCAACGTGTCGGTCGCGCCGAACACCCCGGCCGGAACCTACCACTTCGACTACCGGATCTGCGAGAAGCTCAATCCGACCAACTGCTCGACCGCGACCGCGACGGTGACTGTCGTTGCCGCGCCCATCACGGCGGACGACGATGCTTCCTCGCCCGTCACGGGGGCGACCGGCGCAACCGGCGTGGTCGACGCGCTGGACGGGGACGCGCTCAACAACGCGCAGGCCAAACTGGCCGACGTGACGATGACGGTGGTTACCCCCGCGACGGCGGTGGGCGGCAATCCGGTGCCCGCGCTCGATACGGCGACCGGCAAGGTCAACGTGCCGGCGGGAACGCCTTCGGGCATCTACACCATCGATTACCGGATCTGCGAAAAGCTGAACCCGGCCAATTGCGCCACCGCCAGGATCACCGTGCCGGTAACGGCGGCGGCGATCACCGCGGGCAACGACAGCGCGACCGGCATCAACGGCGCGGCGGGCGGCACGGGTGTGCTCAACGTGCTGTCGGATGACCGGCTGAACGGCGTGGCGGTTACCACGGGGACGGTTTCCATCGCCGTTGCCGCTGGATCGTCGGTGCCGCCGGGGCTCACCTTCGACCCCGCCACCGGCGCGGTCTCGGTCAAGCCGGGGACGCCGGCCGGCACCTATCACTTCTACTACACGATCTGCGAAAAGCTGAACCCCACGAACTGCGCGACGGCCACGGCCAGCGTGACCGTGGTGGCCGCGCCGATCGTCGCCACCCCCGACAGCGCGACCGGGATCAACGGTGCCTCGGGCGGTACGGGCGTGCTCAACGTGCTGGGTGGAGACACGCTCGATGGCGTGGCCGCCACCACCGGCACGGTTTCTATCGCAGTGGCTTCGGGCTCCTCGGTGCCTGCGGCGCTCACCTTCGACCCGGCCAGGGGCGCGCTCTCGGTCAAGCCGGGAACGCCGGCGGGCACCTTCAGCGTCGATTACACGATCTGCGAAAAGCTGAACCCCACCAACTGCGCGACGGCCACGGCCAGCGTGACTGTGGTGGCCGCGCCCATCGTCGCGACCAATGACACCGTTCCGTCCGTCAACGGCGGCCAGGGTGGCGCGGGCGTGATCGACGTGCTGGGCAACGACATGCTGAACGGCGCGCCGGCCGACAAGGGCACGGTCACGATTGCGGTTGTCACGCCGGCCACGCCGATCAACGGCGGCACCGTGCCGGTGCTCGATCCGGCCACGGGCCTGGTCAACGTGCCGGCGGATACCCCGGCGGGCACCTACACCATCGACTACAGCATCTGCGAAAAACTGAACCCGGCGAACTGTTCGACGGCGAAGGTGACCGTGCCGGTAAGCGCCGGGCCGATCACGGCGAAGGATGACAGCGCCACCGGCATCAACGGGGCATCGGGCGCGGCGAACGTGGTCAACGTGCTGGGCGGGGATACCCGCAACGGCGCGGCAGCTACCACGGCGGCCGTCACCATCGGCCTTGCCCCGGGGGCGGCGCTGCCGGCCGGGCTGGAGTTCGATACGGCCACGGGCGATGTCGCGGTCAAACCGGGAACGCCGGCCGGCACCTACAGCTTCGATTACCAGATCTGCGAGAAGCTCAATCCCACCAACTGCGCGACCGCCAAGGCCAGCGTCACCGTCATTCCCGCGCCCATCGTGGCGGTGGATGACACGGTTGCCGGCATCAATGGCGGTTCGGGTGCGGTCAACGTGCTGAACGCGCTGGGCGGCGATACGCTGAATGGCCAGCCGGCGACGGTGGCCACGGTCACGCTGGCGCTGGTCAACGCCCTGCCTGCCGGCTTCACGTTCGATCCGGCGACCGGCAACCTCGGTGTCGCACCGGGCACACGCGACGGCACTTACGCCATCCCGTACCGGATCTGCGAGAAGCTGAACCCCACCAACTGCGCCAATGCGACGATGACGGTTACCGTGATCCCGCCGCGCAGCACGGTTTCGGGCATCGTCTATCTCGACGGCAACCTCAGCCGCACGCACGAAAACAGCGAGGCGCTGCTGGAAGGCTGGACCGTGGAAGTGGTGCGCGGCGGCGCGGTGGTCGGCACCACGCACACCGACGCCAAGGGCTTCTACAGCATTCCGGACCTGCTGAGCGGCGACGGCTATTCCATTCGCTTCCGCCATGCGGCGAGCGGGGTGGTCTATGGCCGGATCGACAGCGCGGTGCTGCCGGTCAACGCCACGCTGGCCGACCAGAACATGCCGATCGATCCGTCCGGCGTGGTCTATGACTCGGTCACCCGCAGCCCTGTTCCCGGCGCGGTGGTGACGCTGGTGGACGACGGCGGCGTGCCGCTGGCGGATGCCTGCTTCCTCGATCCGGGCCAGGCACGCCAGGTCACGAGCGCCGATGGCCTCTACCGCTTCGACATCGTGGCGGGCGCGGCGGCCCAGTGCCCGGCAGCACGCACCGCCTATCACCTGAAGATCACGCCGCCTTCCGGCTATTCCGGGCCGGAATCGACGGTGATCGCGGCGCAGCAGGGCCTATTCAATCCGGCTGGCCGCGACACTCCGGCCCCCGTGGTGACCAATGCCGGCGCGCCGCAGGCTTCGGACCCGACGACCTACTACCTCGGCTTCCTGCTGGGGCAGGGCGACGGCAATGTGGTCAACAACCACATTCCGCTCGATCCCTTCCTGTCGCGCACGCCGCTGATCGTCACCAAGACCAGCGACAAGCGCACCGCGAACGTGGGTGATCTGGTGCCTTACACCATCACCGTGCGCAACACCGAGGCGCTGACCCGCGCCGGGGTGGCGGTGGTGGACATCCTCCCGCCCGGCTTCCGCTATGTCGCGGGATCGGCGCGGGTGGAAGGCCTGCCGCTGGAGCCGGTGTCGAGCGACCGCGAGCTGCGCTGGAACGGGCAGGTCGTGCCGGGCAACACCACGCTGACCTATCGCATCATCGCGGTGATCGGCGCGGGCGTGACCGAAGGGGATCGCGTGAACACCGCCGTCGCCCGCAGTGGTGCCGGAGGGGGCGCGGGTGGCTCGGACATCTCGAACCGGGCGCAGGCCGTGGTCTCGATCGTGCCCAGCACGCTGTTCGACTGCGCCGAAGTGATCGGCAAGGTCTATGACGATCGCAACGGCAACGGTTACCAGGACGCAGGCGAACCGGGCATTCCGGCCGCGCGCCTCGCCACGGTAAACGGCCAGTTGGTGACGGCGGACGACCATGGCCGCTATCACATCACCTGCGCCGCCGTGCCCAACGCGCTGATCGGCTCCAACTACGTGCTCAAGCTCGACACGCGGACGGTGCCGGAAGGCTATGCGCCGACCACCGACAACCCGCAGTCGATCCGCCTGACGCGCGGCAAGATCAGCGAGCTGAACTTCGGCGTGCAGAAGGCGCGGGTGGTGGCTGTCGCCATCGACGCCAGGGCCTTCGCGGCCGGAAGCGCCGACCTGCTGCCCGCCTTCGCCGCACGGCTGGAAACCCTGAAGACGGTCAAGGCCGCAAGGCTGGCGATCCGGGCGACCTACACGGCCGCCGCCGGTGAGCCCGCCGCGCTGGTCGAGGCCCGCCTCGCCACCCTGCACGACCGGATCGGCGATGTGTTCCGCAACGGCTGGGACGGCCCGCCACCGGTGATCGAGATCGACATGATCGCGGCCGGCGGCGCCCGCGCTTCGGGACAGGAGTAAGACCCATGAACCGCAAGACCATCCTGGCCCCGCAGCCCGCGTTCAAGGCGCGCCATGCCACCCTGCTTGCCAGCGTTTCCGCGCTGGCCGGGCTGGGGATCGCCACGCCCGCCTTCGCCGCGCCGCACGCCAGTCCGCTTGTGTCGCAAGCTGATTTCACCCGGCTTTCCCGGTTGGCGATCGACGCCAGCCTGATGGACCAGCGGGTTCTGCCGGGGGTGGAGACACGCCTGGCCGCGCTCTCGGCCAGCATCGTGCAGATCGCGCCCATGCCGGTCCTGTCGGTCGGGCTGGTCGGCTCGGAAAGCACGGTGCGGCGCGGCGATGCGGCGCTGTTCCTGGGCTACAGCAACTATCCGGCCTTCATCGATCGCGCGGAACTGCGCGTGTTCGCGCCCGATGCGCCGCTGGCAGGGCCGCCGCATGCGGTGGTGGAAGCCGATCGCAACGGGCTGATCCGGTGGACACCCAGCATCTATGCGGGCGACGCCATGCGCTATGTCTATCGCGTCTATGACCGCGACGGGCGGTACGACGAGACCGCGCCGCAGCCGCTGACGGTGCTGTCGGCGGTGCACATGCTGCCCACCGCGCCGGTCGCCCGTGCCGATTTCGGCATGATCGACAGCGCCGCGATCCGCCAGATTCCGCTCGATGGCGCGCAGGCCGTGGCGGTGGAGGGCCAGACCTCCGCGCCGGATCACCTCGTGCGCATCGCCGGCCAGATCGCGCCGGCCGATGCCGCCGGACGCTTCGCGGCCATTCAACTGCACCCGGCGGGCTGCGATGCGGTGGCGGTGAGCGTGACCGGCCCGTGTGGCGACAGCACGACCCAGCACGTCGTGCCCGATCCGGCGCAGAGCTTGCCGACAACCGCCATGGGAGCCGGCGATGGCCTAAGCATCGCCATGGCCGATCCGCAGACCGATGCGGTGCCCGCGGCGCCGGCGGTGGCCGACAACCCCTATGCCATCCGCGTGCGGACCGATGCCGCGCGCATCGATCCCGTGCTTGCGGCGGGGCTGGTCGAAAGCGAGCGGGCGGTGGTGCGCGGGCAGGACGCCACGTTCATCCGCTATACCAACTACCCCGCGATGGTGGCGCGCGGCGAAGTGCGGATCTTCCGCGCCGATGCCTCGCCCGATGATATGCCGATGGCGGTCGTGCCGGCCGACCGCGACGGCGTTGTACGCTGGACGCCGCGCGCGGACGCCGAGGGCGACCTGTTCTACGTCTATCGCGTCTATGACCGCGATGGCCAGTTCGACGAGACCGCGCCGCAGGAACTGACGGTGGTGGATACCCCGTTCGAGGGCAGCCCGCCGCCACGCCCGCTGTTCGGATCGCGCGACGAGGCGGCGGTGCGCAACATTCCGTTCGGGCGGACCGCGACGGTAACGGTCACCGGCCATGCCGACGCTGCCGAGGAAGTGGTGCGCGTGGGCGGGCAGATGATTCCGCTCCAGTCCGATGGCCGCTTCGTCAGCCAGCAGATCGTCGCGCGCGATGCGCGGCAGGTCTGGGTGACGGTGGGGCAGGGCGAACAGACCCGGTTCACCGCGATGCGCGACATCGGCGTCAAGAAAAGCGACTGGTTCATCGTGGGTCAGGGCGATCTGACGTTCGTGTCCTCCAAGGGCAACGGCCCAGCGGTGGAAGTCAGCGGCGATCCGATCGCGGCGGGCGAGCACGTGACCGGCCGTGCGGCGTTCTACGCCAAGGGTACTTTCGCCAGCGGGTGGAAGGTGACGAGTTCGCTCGACACCGGCGAGACGCTGCTCAAGGACCTGTTCAGCAACCTGGACCGCAAGGACCCGCGCCAGTTGCTGCGCCGGCTCAATTCCAACGAATACTACACGACCTATGGCGACGATTCCGCGCTCGTCGAGGATGCGCCGACGCAGGGGCGGTTCTACCTGAAAGTGCAGAAGGACCGCTCCAGCCTGCTGATCGGCAACTATGTCGCCGATATCCGCCAGGCGGAACTGGCGCAGCTCAATCGCGGCACGTTCGGGGCGATTGCCAGCCACCAGAGCGTGAAGACCACCAGCTTTGGCGAAAGCAGGCTGCAGGTGACCGCCTTCGCGTCCGACCCCGGCACGATCCCCGGCCGCGACGAGTTCCGGGGCACGGGCGGTTCGCTCTATTACCTCCAGCGCCGCGACGTGGCCGTGGGATCGGAACGGCTGGCGGTGGAAGTGCGCGACCGGATCACCGGCGTGGTCCTTTCGCGCCGCAGCCTGCAGGCGCAGGAAGACTACAGCATCGATTACTTCCAGGGGCGGCTCACGCTGCTCCAGCCGCTTTCGTCCTACGCCGCCGATGGCGCGACGGTGCGCGACGGCACGGCTGCGGCGGGCGTGCCGGTGCTGGTCGCGAATTACGAATATACCCCGGCGGTGGGCGACGTGGGCGGCTATACCGTGGGCGGCCGCGCCGCCGCGTGGATCGGCGATACGGTGCGCCTGGGCGTGACCGGCCAGCGCGAGACCACCGGCACCGCGGACCAGACGCTGCTGGGCACCGACGCCACCGTGCGGCTGCATCCGGGCACGTATGTGAAGGCGGAAGTCGCGCAGACCGAAGGGCCGGGCTTCGGCCAGTCGAACTCGGTCGACGGCGGCCTGACCTTCACCAGCTATGGCGCGACCGGAAGCGCCAACGTGAAGGCCATGGCCTATCGCGCGGGAGTGGCGGTGAACTTCGCGGAACTGGCGGGCGGCAAGGCGGCGGACGCTGGCGGAACCGGAATTGACAAGGGCAAGCTCTCCGCGTGGTTCGAGCATCTCGACGCCGGCTTCGGTGCCAACGCGCAACTGACCGCGAGCGCCACCGAGCGCTGGGGCGCGCAACTGGCGCTGCCGATCGGCAGCCGCACCGCGCTGGCGGCCAAGGTCCAGCACTTGCGCACCGACGCGGCGGGCAGCCGCACGGTCGGCTCGGCGGACGTGACGCAGCGGCTGGGCGGCGGTTTCACGCTGGCTGGCGGGCTGCGCCATAGCGAGGACGCGGTCGGGCTGGTCTATAACAGCACCGAAAGCGGCAAGCGGACCGATGCCGCGCTGCAACTGGGCTACACGCCGGAGCAGGGCAGGTGGTCGGTCTATGGCTTCGGGCAGGCGACGCTGGACCGCGACGCCGGGCGGCGCGGCAACAACCGCGTCGGGCTGGGCGGCAAGGTGGAGCTTTCCGACCGGCGGTCGCTCGCGGCCGAAGTGTCCGAAGGCGATGGCGGGTTGGGCGCGAGCGCCACGCTCAACCACCGCTATGGCCGGGGATCGGAAACCTACCTCGGCTATGCGCTGGTCACCGACCGCGTCGATCAGGGGCTTGAGCCTTCCACCAGCTTCACCCGCACCAATCGCGGCACGCTGACGCTGGGCGCGCGGCACAGGTTCTCCTCCGCGCTCTCGATCCACGGCGAAAACAAGCTGGGCCATGGCGGCACAGCGCCCAGCCTGACGCGCGGCTTCGGGCTGGACTGGACGCCCACGGAGCGCTGGTCGTTCTCCGGCTCGTTCGAGAACGGCCAAATCGACGACGTGACGACGGGCCGCTTCCGCCGCACCGCCGGCACGTTCGGCGTGGCCTATACCAGCAAGGGCGTGCAGTTCGGCGCCAATGTCGAAGGCCGGTTCGAGCGGGGGGTGGGGCGCAGCCAGAACGTGTGGCTGTTCCGCAACCACGCCTCGGTCATGATCAACCCGGACTGGCGCGCGCTGGCCCGGCTGAACTTCGCCATCGCGGACAACACCACGGCCGACGTCAACGCCGCCGACTATGTCGAAGGCACGATCGGCTTCGCCTATCGCCCGGTGGCGAACGACCGGCTCAACCTGCTGACGCGTTATACCTACCTCAAGGACATGGGGCCGGTGGGACAGGTGACGCAGGGCGGGCAGATCGGCAGCCCCAAGCAGAAGAGCCAGATCTTCGCGATCGACGCGAACTACGATCTGACGCGCACGCTGACGCTGGGCGGCAAGTACGCCTTCCGCAAGGGCAGCGTCTCGCTCACGCGCGACAGCGATACCTATGTCACCAGCAACACCTGGCTGGGGGTGGCGCGGATCGACTGGCGGCTGGTGCGGCAGTGGGACGTGCTGGTCGAAGGCCACTACCTGTCCGCCGACCGCGCGGGCGATCACCGCTGGGGCGGTCTGGCGGCGGTCTATCGCCATCTGGGCAACAACGCGAAAGTCGGCGTGGGTTACAGCTTCTCCGACTTTTCCAGTGACCTTTCGAACCAGAGCTTCACGAGCAAGGGCGTGTTCGTGAACCTGCTGGGCAAGTTCTGATGCGGGGAAGAGCGGGGATGAATACCATGCGTTCATGGATCGCGGCCGGCTGCGTGCTGGCGGGCTGCCAGATGGCGCCCATGCTGGCGATGCCCGCGCAAGCCGCGCCGGTCGAGCAGTTGCGCTGCATCGACGACCGGCTGAACGAGCGCCAGCGGGCGGATATCGCCGGGCTGTTCGCGCAGCAGCCGGATGATCCCGCCGGTCGCGTGAAGACCGCCCAGGGTTCCGCCGCAGCATCGCGCGACATGACGCTGGCGCTGGCCAGTTGCACCGCGCGGTTCGGCTGGAGCAGGGCGGCGCAGGACGCGGCATCGCGCTATCTGGTGCAGATCGCGCGCCTGGCGCGGATCGCGGTCGATCGGGGCGTGCCCTGGAGCGCGGCCATGGAGCGGCACGCGCCGCTCGCCGTAAAGCGGCTACCCGACGGAAAAGACGAGGAAGAGCATCTTCGCGCGCAGATCGTGGCGGGGGCCATCGCCAACGGCAGCGGCGCGGTCAGCGCGGCGCAGGGAGACGATGTGATCGCCTATCTGCAAAGCTGGCGCGAAGTGGAGCGTGCGCGGGGTGCTTTCGCCGGCGTGAAATGATCAGCGCGCCGGGGAGGACGGGGCAGGGCGCACGAAGTGCTCCCGTGCCGCTTCCGCCTCGGCATGGATCGCGCATTCCCTGGCGTGGTCGTTGATCAGGCCCATCGCCTGCATGAAGGCATGGACGGTCGTCGGGCCGACGAACTTCCAGCCCCGCTTCTTGAGGTCCTTCGACATCGCGATCGACGCGGGCGAGGTGGAGGCAAGGTGGGGAGGGGCTTCATCCCGTGGCTCGAAGCTCCAGACATAGGCGGCGAGCGAGCCCTTTTCGGCGATCAGCTCCAGCGCGCGGCCGGCGTTGTTGATCACCGCCTCGATCTTGCCGCGGTGGCGGACGATGCCGGCATCCTGCAACAGCCGTTCGACATCGCCTTCGTCGAAGCAGGCAACGCGCGCGAAATCGAAGCCGTGGAACGCGGCGCGGAAATTGTCGCGCTTCATCAGGATGGTGCGCCAGCTCAAGCCCGACTGGAAGCCTTCGAGCGAGAGCTTTTCGAACAGCCGCCGATCGTCGTCCACGGGGAAGCCCCATTCGCGGTCATGATAGGCGATGTACTCCGCTGAGGCCGCGCACCAGCCACACCGCGGTCGCCCGTCCTCGCCCGTTATCAGACTGACCATCGCACCAGCTCTCCATCATCTCGAATCGCAGTAACGTTCGCTTTATGTTCCATTGAGGAGGAGCATGCAAATCCGACCTGTGCCCTGATACCCGCGAGCCTGGTTAACCGGGCAACGCGGTTGGGGCAGCAGGTCTCGCCCTGATCCGGCAGGTCGTCGTGCAGCTTGCGGTCGCCATAGACTTTGCCGCTGTCGTTCGTGGCTTGCCGGATCAGATCGGTCTGCCGCGCATCTTCCCGAGCCTAAGCGGGTTCTTCTGCCAGGCATAGAAACCACTGGGCTGCACGGCGAGGCACCGGCACATGGCTCGCAAGCCGAAACGATCGCGATGCTCGGCAACGAAGGCGTATCTCACTTTGCATCCCGAGCGAAATACGCGGTGGCTTTTTTAGGATGTCGCGCTCCTCGGTCACCCGGGCCAGCTCGCGCTTCAGCTGGGGGATCTCGGCATCCTTTCAGTTCAGACATCGGTTACGTCTGCGAAAAGACAGCACGCTCCAAGCTATAGTGCAGGTAGCACTTCAGCTTTGCCCTGCTTGTTGTCGCGTGGCATCGGCGATTGGATGAAGCGCCGTCGCCGGCAGAGGGCCGACGACGCCATAGCCGATCCCGTCGTCCGCCCACACGTAACTGGCCAGACCATCGGTGTGCTCGAGCCGCATCCGAGCATTGCGATCCACAGCGCCCATTGGCCGCACCAGCACGGCGATCTGCGTCCGACCGCGTTTGCCGTAAAGAAATAGCCCCGCGGGGCCGTGATCGGTTGGCACCAACCGGCCGCCGATAAGAGAAAAGCCGGCGCCCGACAGGTCGGGCGCGGCAAGCCGATGATTAAGCCGGCTCGATATCCAGTCATTCAGTGCCGCACTGTCATTGGCGCCGATCTCCACGGGGCGATGTGTATCTTCGGCATATACGGCGTAACTGGCTGCCGCCTCGCGGGCGAGTGCGGGCAGTCCGGCGTCGCGGGGATGATTCCACGTGTTGAGCTGCCACCCCGTCACTCCCCCGATCAACAGCAGGGCAATGACCGCCGCCACGTATTGCATCAGACGTACAACCGTTCCGTTCCGCCCATTGCGACGCGTTGCAATCATGGTAGCGATGTTCAGTTCGGCCGGCACAGCCTCGTCGATGACGGACGCGTAGGCAGCGCGGACCGCATCTCTTTGCGCGATGTAGTCGCCAATGCGCGCCGCCTCCATCGGGTGAGCGTCGAGATAGTCGGCAACCTCGGCATGGCGTACCGTCGACAGGGCGCCATCGACATAGGCCTGCAGGTCGCTGTCGCTGATCGGTTTCACTTCACGCTCCGTAGCATCGGCCTCGCAGCCGTTTCACCTGGTTCGGCGAGCAGACGCCGTAATCTCTCGCGCCCGCGCGACAGTCGTGACATCACGGTTCCGACAGGTACGCCGGTTATCGTCGCTGCCTCGGCATAGCTGACCCCCTCAAGCGCGATGAGCAACAGCAGCGTCCGTTGATCCTCGGGCAATTGTGCGACGGCGCGCAACACGTCTCTTTGCGCCAGACCCGCTTCCTGGGAGGGCAAGGTCGCCATCGTCGATTCCTCGACCGCATCGATCGCAACCGCCACGCCGCGGCGGTTGTTTCGGCGCATCGTGTTGATTGCGAGGTTGTGCAGGATCGTCAGTAGCCACGCCCGGGTGCTGGCGTCCTCGCGCCGCTGATGCCAGCGGCCGATCGCCCGTTCCAGCGTGTCCTGAACCAGATCATCGGCGGCAACGGCGTCGCGCAGCAACGCGCGGGCATAGCGACGCAGCGACGGGATTATCGGCCCGACGATGTCGATCATGTCCTGCGTCACGTCAGCCTCCCTTCCCGTGCCTACAGAATGGACGCTGCTCGCCCCACGATTATTCCATTCCAAATTATTTGGCAAATCCGGGAATAGACGCGATCCCTCCGGTGTCCAATTTGCCAACTACCCGTTGCCGGAGACTGTTTCATGTCCGAACCCCATGCCGCGCGGTCGCCGGCGCTTCCCTTGCTCATCATCGCGGCGATCGTCGCGACAATCGTCGTGCTGTTCGTCTGGGCCGCAGGCTGGATCGGGCCATCGCGGGTAAGCGGCGGCACAGTAGCAAACGCGTTGCAATACAATGCCGGGCTGCATCGCGGCTATCGGCGTGCCCACGCCAAGGGGATGTGTATCGCTGGTGGCTTCGAAGCCAATGGCGCCGGTACCACGTTGTCGAAAGCCGACGTATTCCGCACCGGTCGCTCGATGGCCATCGGACGCTTCTCGACCGGCGGCGGCAATCCGTTGGCGAACGACGGGCGCAATGTCTTCCACGCCATGGCCCTACGCATCATCTCGCCCAACGGGCAGGAATGGCGCACCGCGATGGACCATACCGCGATCTTCCCGGTCGCCGACGTCAAGTCGTTCGTCGCCCAGCAGATTGCCACCCAACCCGATCCGAAGACCGGCAAACCCGATCCGGCGTTGCTGACAGCTTATCTCGCCAAACACCCGGAGACGAAGCGCTTCATGGATTACATGAAGACGATACCTCTGCCGAACAGCTTCGCCAACGGCACTTATCATTCGATCAACGCTTTCCGCTTCATCGACGCCGCAGGTCGCACCCGCCTGGTGCGCTGGAAGATGGTGCCCGAGGACAAGCTCGTCGCGCTCGACAAGAGCAAGCTGGCGACGTTGCCCAAGAACTATCTGTTCGACGAATTCATCCAGCGGCTGAAGGCCGGCCCTGTACGCTGGCACCTGATCGTCACGCTGGCCAATCCGGGCGACGTTACCGACAACGCCACCATCCAATGGACCGGGCCGCACCGCCAAATCGATGTCGGCACGCTGACGATCGACCGCTGGGCGCCCGAGGAGACCGGCGACTGCCGTGACTTCAACTATGATCCGACCGTCCTGCCTCCGGGGATCGCGGTGTCCGACGACCCGCTGCTGTCCGCGCGGTCGGCGGTTTATTCGACGTCCTACACTCGCCGCGCCCAGGAGGGCTCCGGCCCCAGCGCGATCGGCGCGCAATTCGGCATCTCGGGGAAAAAGCAATGACCACGCGCCACCATTTCCATCCCGTCATCCGCGTACTCCACTGGCTGATGGCGGCACTGATCCTCGCCATGCTGTTCATCGGTGTTGCCATGGTGTCGACAGCAGGCCCTGCCTATCACTCGCTGATCGGGCTGCACCGCCCGATCGGGATCGCGCTGCTGGTGCTGGTGTCGATCCGGCTCGCCGTCCGGCTGAAGACCGGCGCGCCGGCGCTGCCTGCCGACCTGCCGCCGCTCATGGTGGCCGGGGCGAAGGCGTCGCATGTCCTGCTTTATCTCTCGATCATCGTCATGCCGCTGATTGGCTGGGGCATGTTGTCGGCGGCGGGCTATCCCGTCGTGTTGGTCAAAGGGATCGTGCTGCCGCCGATTCTGCCGCACGATATCGCGCTCTATGCCGTCCTGCGCGTCGCCCATACTGTAATCGCGGTACTGTTCTTCGCTCTGATCCTTGGCCACCTCGCGGCCGGTTTGTTCCACGCGCTTGTTCGACGCGACGGTGTGTTCGAAGCAATCTGGCGCAACAGGTGAGCGAATGTTGGGGAGGCCGCCAATCTAGCTGTATCAGGTCAGCCTGAGCGCGCTGCCATCGCCGGCTCGAAAGCGGCTCTCGCACGCAGCGCCGCCAACGAGCCAGCGGATACTCCGCAGGGAGCTCTCACTTTTGTTCGGGAGTGGCGCGCCCGGCAGGATTCGAACCTGCGACCACCAGCTTAGAAGGCAGGTGCTCTATCCAGCTGAGCTACGGGCGCGCGCCAGCAGCCCCATAAGGCGGCTTTGCGCCGTGTGCAAATCGCGATAGCAGGGATTCATGAACGATCCCCATGCTTCATCGCCCGTTTCCCGGCCCCTTTCCCGAATTGCCGGCAGCGCGGGCGCGCGCCGGCATTTCCGCTATTTCGACTACATGATGGCGAGTTTCGTCGGCATCCTGCTGCTGTCGAACCTGATCGGCGCCGCCAAGCTGGCGACAGTGGGCGGCGTGACGTTCGGCGCCGGCATCCTGTTCTTCCCGGTGTCCTACGTGCTGGGGGACGTGCTGACGGAAGTCTATGGCTACGCCAACGCGCGCCGCTGCGTGTGGATGGGCTTCTTCGCGCTGCTGTTCATGGCGGTTATGAGCTTCGTGGTCGTTGCGATGCCGCCTTCGCCGGACTGGGGCTGCGCTTCCAGCGCGGACGCGCGGTTCGCCGACCTGGTGGCGCGCGAATCCGCCGGGACGATCTGCCAGACCACCTATGAATCGGTGTTCGGCAGCACCTGGCGCATCGTGGCGGCCTCGGTCATCGCGTTCTGGGCCGGCGAGTTCGTCAACAGCTTCGTGATGGCGCGGATGAAGGTGTGGACGCAGGGCAAACACTTGTGGACGCGCACGATCGGGTCGACCGTGTTCGGGCAGGCGGTGGACAGCGCGATCTTCTATCCGGTCGCCTTCCTCGGCATCTGGTCGCACCAGGCGGTCCTGACCGTGATGGTGACGAACTGGGCGATGAAAGTGGCGTGGGAGGTCGTCCTGACGCCGGCGACCTACTTCGTCGTCGGCTGGCTCAAGGCTCGTGAAGGCGTGGATGTGTTCGATACCGACACGGATTTTTCGCCTTTCGCCAAGACCGACGCGGTCTGACAAGGGGCGTGGTCCTATTGGGGAGGGAGGCTCCTCCCCAGGGGGCGGGGGGAGGAGCCTCGGTTGACGCCGGCCGGGTGTTCGGGGGGATGGCTGGCGTCGGGTCGCGGCGCTGTTGCGGCTTCGCGAACAGAGTGGGCGATCAGGAATCCGCGATCAGGCCGATGGCGAGATAGATCAGGATCAGCGAGCCGAAACCGACCAGCGTGCCGACGACCCAGGCGATGCGCACCAGCGTGACATCGATGTCGAAATAGTCGGCGATGCCGGCCGAAACGCCCATGAACTTGCCGCGGGCCTTGTTGAGCCGGAACTTGCCCGAGCGGATCGAAGAGCCTGCGGCGGGGCGGACGGCGGAATCTTCAAAGCGCAGATCGGTCATGCGACGTACTCCGAAACGGTGCTGGCGGCGACCGGCGACGAGGCCGGCGTGGAGACGGTGCCGCTGATCAGCGCCAGCGAAAGGGTGAGCGCGGCGAAAGCGGCGGCGATCTGGTTCGAGAACGAGCGAATGGCGGTCATGGGTCGGGTCCTTTTTTTGGGTTCGAATGGGGTGGCGAAGCAGGTGTTCCGCCGATGCCAACTCCATTGCAGAAGCCGTGCCAAACGCGGAAAATCGCGCAAATCCGCCATTCTTTTTGAAAGTGCGGAAAATTCACCGGATGTTCATTCCTGATATTCGGGAAAAATTCCCAATCTATGGCATTTGCTGAACCGCGATCGCGGTTCGCGTGGCGTTCGGTTTGGGCTTGCAAAATTTCGCGCCCGCGCCTATCTGCGCTTCATCCCGACATTGTGAAGGCAAGGTCAGGGCTGGCGCCGGGAGGGGCCGGCGCGATCGGCCTTTGCCGTTTTCGGGGTTTTGCCGCATCGGCGGCGCTTGGAGTTTGCATGGCGGATATCGCGCGGATTATCGAGGTTGTCGAACCCGAGGCCAAGGCCCTGGGTTTCGATCTCGTGCGCGTGCGCCTGTTCGGCAAGACCGAGGTGGGTGACGAGGAGCATACGCTCCAGATCATGGCCGAGCGGCCCGAAACCGGGCAACTCGTGATCGCGGACTGCGCGGCGCTGTCGCACCGCATCTCCGATCGCATCGACGCGCTGGAAGAAGCGGGCGAAGTGCTGATCGAGGACGCCTATCGCCTGGAGGTCAGCTCGCCCGGCATCGACCGGCCGCTGACCCGGCTCAAGGATTTCGCCAACTGGATCGGGCACGAAGCCCGGATCGAGCTGGACGACCTGCTCGAGGGGCGCAAGCGGTTCCGTGGCGAACTGCTGGGCGTTGAGGGCGAGACCATTTCCATTGCCGACGACGGCGTGACCTATGCCGTGCCGTTCGGCCTGATTGCCAATGCCAAGCTTGTCCTGACCGACAAGCTGATCGCAGCCTCCCGGCCGATCGACGCTTCCGGAGTTGATGTGGAAGAGTTCGATGGCGCGGACGATATTCTTGAGGAACAGGAAGACTGACCATGGCCAGTGCGATTTCCGCCAACCGCGCCGAGCTGCTCGCGATCGCCAACGCGGTTGCCACCGAGAAGATGATCGACAAGGCGATCGTCATCGAGGCGATGGAGGAAGCGATCCAGAAATCGGCGCGCAACCGTTACGGCGCCGAAAACGACATCCGCGCGAAGCTGGACCCGCGCACCGGCGACCTGCGCCTGTGGCGCGTCGTCGAAGTGGTCGACGTGGTCGAGGATTACTTCAAGCAGGTTGACCTCAAGCAGGCCGAAAAGCTGCAGCCGGGCGCCAAGGTCGGGGACTTCATCGTCGATCCGCTGCCTCCGGTGGACCTGGGTCGCATCGATGCGCAGTCGGCCAAGCAGGTGATCTTCCAGAAGGTCCGCGATGCCGAACGCGATCGCCAGTATGAAGAGTTCAAGGACCGCGCGGGCGAAGTCATCACCGGCGTGATCAAGTCGGTCGAATTCGGCCACGTCATCGTCAACCTCGGCCGCGCCGAGGGCGTGATCCGCCGCGACCAGCAGATTCCGCGCGAAGTGCCGCGCGTGGGCGAGCGCGTGCGCGCGCTGATCCTGAAGGTCGAGCGCCAGAACCGCGGCCCGCAGATTTTCCTCAGCCGCGCGCACCCGGACTTCATGAAGAAGCTGTTCGCGCAGGAAGTGCCCGAAATCTACGACGGCATCATCGAGATCAAGGCCGCGGCCCGCGATCCGGGCAGCCGCGCCAAGATCGGCGTGATCAGCCGCGACAGCTCGATCGATCCGGTCGGCGCCTGCGTCGGCATGAAGGGCAGCCGCGTGCAGGCCGTGGTGCAGGAACTGCAGGGCGAAAAGATCGACATTATCCCGTGGAGCGAGGACACCGCGACGTTCGTGGTCAACGCGCTTCAGCCGGCCACCGTCAGCCGCGTGGTGATCGACGAGGAGGAAAGCCGCATCGAAGTGGTGGTGCCCGATGACCAGCTTTCGCTGGCGATCGGCCGTCGTGGCCAGAACGTGCGCCTCGCTTCGTCGCTGACCGGTTCGGCGATCGACATCCTGACCGAGGCCGAGGCTTCGGAGAAGCGCCAGAAGGAATTCGCCGAGCGTTCGAAGATGTTCGAGGAAGAGCTCGACGTCGACGAAACGCTGTCGCAGCTGCTGGTCGCCGAAGGCTTCAGCGAGCTGGAGGAAGTCGCCTACATCGACGTGGCCGAACTGGCGACGATCGAGGGCTTCGACGAGGAACTGGCCGAGGAACTGCAAAGCCGCGCGGTCGAGGCGCTGGAACGCCGCGAGGATGGTTTCCGCCAGGAACGCCGCGCCCTGGGCGTCGAGGATGCGCTGGCCGAGCTGCCGCACCTGACCGAAGCCATGCTGGTCACGCTGGGCAAGGCCGGGATCAAGACGCTCGACGATCTGGCCGATCTTGCCACCGACGAACTGATCGCGCGCAAGCGGGCCGAGCAGCGCCGCCGCGACAATACCCGCCGCGACCGTTCGGAACGGTCGGAAGACAAGGGCGGCGTGCTGGGCGAATATGGCCTGAGCGAAGAGCAGGGCAACGAGATCATCATGGCCGCCCGCGCGCACTGGTTCGATGACGAACCGGAAGCCGCCGCGCCCGCATTCGAGGAGGCCGCCGATGCGGAATCCTCACAATGAGCCGCTAGTCGCCGAAAGGCAGAAGACGCGTACGGCGGGGGAAGCTTCGCCGGAGCGGCGTTGCGTGCTCACCGGTCGTCACGATGACCGCGATGCGCTGATCCGGCTTGCGCTGTCGCCTGTGGGTGATGTCGCGCCGGACCCCTTGGCGCGCGCGCCGGGGCGGGGCGCATGGATCGGCGTGAGCCGGGCGGAACTGGCGCAGGCCATGGCCAACGGCAAGCTCAAGGGCGCGCTGGCGCGGGCCTTCAAGGGCGCGCCGCTGACGATTCCCTCCGACCTTCCGGAACGGACGGAAGCCGCGCTGCTGCGCGCGCTGACCGATCGGCTGGGCATCGAACTGCGCGCCGGCAACATGCTGCTGGGCACCGAAAAGATCGCGCAAGGGTGCCGGGCTGGGGCAGTGACGTTCCTGGCCCACGCCAGCGACGCGGGCAGCGACGGACCGAACAAGCTGGCGCAGGCCTGGCGCGTGGGCGAGGAAGCCGAAGGCACGGGTCTGAAAGGCATCATCTTGCCGCTGGACCGGGCGGCGCTGTCTGTGGCATTGGGCCGCGACAACGTCGTTCATCTGGCGCTGACCGACGACGCGGCGGCCGCAAGGGTTGCCGCACCGCTTCAGCGGCTGCTGCATTTCATGGGGCGTGACGAAAAGTCCGCCGGTGATATCGCTGCTTCGGTGGCGAATGACGATTTTGATACGAAGGGCGAATGAGTTCGATGAGCGATAGCGACAAGAAGCCGACACTGGGCCGCAGGCCGCTGGGCCTGAAGACCTCGGTCGAGGCGGGAGAGGTCAAGCAGACCTTCAGCCATGGTCGCACCAACAAGGTGGTGGTCGAGGTCAAGCGGCGCAAGCTGATGCCGCGTGCCGGCGGGCCTGAGGCCGCCCCGGCCGCCGCGCCCGCTCCGGAACCCGTTGTCGCGCGGCCGGCCCCTGCCGCGCCGCCGGCGCCGCCTCCGGCCGCGCCCGCCGCGTCGCGGGAAACGCGCCAGGAATTGCAGGCGCGCCTGCTGCGCGAGGCCGAGGAAGCCCGTCTCGCCGCGCTGGAGGCCGCCAACCGCCGCGAGCAGGAAGAACGCCAGCGCGCGGTGGACGAAGAGCGTCGCCGCGCCGAGGAAAACCGCAAGGCCGAGGAAGCGCCGGCTCCGGCCGCTCCCGAACCGCAGCCCGAACCCGTGGCCGAGGCGGCTCCCCCGGTGGAAACCCCGGCCGCTGCGCCGGCTGCTCCCGCTGTTGTGGAAGAGCAAGCCGCGCCGTCGGCGAACACGGGTGGTGCCACGCCCGCACCCGCGCCGCGCCGCTTTACCCCGGTTGCTCCGGTCAAGCGGCCCGAACCGCCGAAGAAGCCGCAGCAGCGTGACAAGAACGCGGTCGACCGCCGCCAGGCGGGCAAGCTGACCGTCACGCGCGCGCTGAACGAGGATGAGGGCGCCCGCGCCCGTTCGCTCGCGGCGTTGAAGCGCGCCCGCGAGAAGGAACGCCGCGCGCATTATGCCGGCCAGCAACACCAGCGTGAAAAGCAGGTGCGCGACGTGATCGTGCCCGAAGCGATCACGGTGCAGGAACTGGCGAACCGCATGGCCGAAAAGGCGGCGGACCTCGTCAAGGCGCTGTTCAAGATGGGCATGATGGTCACCATCAACCAGACCATCGACCAGGATACCGCCGAACTGCTGGTCACCGAATTCGGCCACAACATCCAGCGCGTCAACGAAAGCGATGTCGATATCGATACCGCCGCCGACGTCGACGCGGATGAAACGCTGAAGACGCGCCCGCCCGTGGTGGCCATCATGGGCCACGTCGATCACGGCAAGACCTCGCTGCTCGACGCGCTGCGCGGAACCGACGTGGTGCGCGGCGAAGCCGGCGGCATCACGCAGCACATCGGCGCGTATCAGATCAAGACCAAGGGCGGCGACTACGTCACCTTCCTCGATACGCCGGGTCACGAAGCCTTCACCGAAATGCGGATGCGCGGCGCCAACGTCACCGACATCGTCATCCTGGTGGTGGCGGGCGACGACGGGCTGATGCCGCAGACGATCGAGGCGATCAACCACACCAAGGCGGCCGGCGTGCCGATGATCGTGGCGATCACCAAGAGCGACAAGCCGGAGTTCAACCCGCAGAAGATCCGCGAGCGACTGCTCGAGCACGAGATCATCGTCGAGGAGATGTCGGGCGACGTGCAGGACGTGGAAGTCTCGGCCAAGACCGGCGCCGGGCTTGACGAACTGATCGAGAAGATCCTGCTCCAGGCGGAACTGATGGAGCTGAAGGCCAATCCCGATCGCGCGGCGGAAGCCACCGTGATCGAGGCCAAGCTCGACAAGGGCAAGGGGCCGCTGGCCACCGTGCTGATCAACCGCGGCACGCTGCGGGTGGGCGACATCCTCGTCGTCGGCACGCAGTCCGGCCGCGTGCGCGCCATGCTGGACGACAAGGGCCGGCAGGTGAAGGCCGCGCCGCCCGCGTTGCCGGTGGAAGTGCTGGGCATCGGCGGCGTGCCGATGGCCGGCGATACGCTGACCGTGGTCGAAAACGAGGCCCGCGCCCGCGAAGTGGCCGCCTACCGCCAGGAAAAGGCGACCGCCAAGCGCACGACAACGGCCCCGTCCAGCATCGAAAACATGTTCTCCGCGCTCGCCGCCAAGAACACCGTGATCGAATACCCGCTGGTGGTGAAGGCGGACGTGCAGGGTTCCACCGAAGCGATCGTCAACGCGCTCAACCGCATCTCGACCGACGAGATCAAGGTGCGCATCCTCAATTCGGGCGTCGGCGCGATCACCGAAAGCGATGTCATGCTGGCACAGGCCAGCGGGGCGCCGATCGTCGGCTTCAACGTCCGTCCGAACGCCAAGGCGCGCGAACTGATCGAACGCAACAAGGTGCGGCTGAAGTACCACGACGTGATCTATCAGCTGACCGACGACATCCGTTCGGAAATGGCCGGCGAGCTTGGACCCGAGCGTATCGAAACCGTGGTCGGCCGCGCGGAGATCAAGGAAGTGTTCCCGGCGGGCAAGAAGGACAAGGCAGCCGGTCTGCTGGTTCTGGAAGGCTATATCCGCAAGGGCATCAACGCCCGCCTTACGCGCAACGATGTCATCGTCAGCAAGACCGTCATCGCATCGCTGCGCCGCTTCAAGGACGACGTGCCCGAAGTGCGCGCGGGGCTGGAATGCGGCGTGGTGCTGCAGGACACCAACGACATCAAGCCGGGCGACATGCTCGAAGTGTTCGAGGTGGAAGAGCGCGAACGCACGCTCTGATCCTTATACCCGATCGGCAAACAGAACGCCGGGGCAGCCGAAAGGCCGCTCCGGCGTTTTGTTTGGCGCGCGCTTTGCGGGTACATGGCGTCGAGGCCCACCCCGTTGCGACTAGCGCCGCCTGCGGCGACGCAAGTCTCACTCCCCTCCCGCTTGCGGGAGGGGCCGGGGGTGGGGCACGCTCCATGTAGCGCGGCGAGACCTTTGAGAGTAAACCGCGATTTCTGACAAGAGCTTTTAGAGCACTCAAAGAGGCGGAATCGAAGCCGCCACCTGCCCAGACAACCAATCACGAAATGCGGCCGCGTTGCGAGTCTGTGCCCGCAGGCAGATCAGCACGAACGCCTTTCGACTGAAGTACCTCGCCGTTCCGCCAGTGTTCTGTCGCGGTGCCAGTTCGAACGAGGCAAAGAAGCGCCCATCGAGCACCGTATCTCCATCCTCCAGCATCTCACGCAGCTTAGGCCAACTGGCCAAGGGAGAGCGGCTTGAAGCCCGTTTGCCGTCCAGGGCAACGTTGATCTCCTTGTTGCTGTACCAGTCATCGCCCCGCTGAAGCATCAGCACCAACGGATTGGAGCCCGGTCGCGGCCAGTTCGATCGATCATGGATGTTCATCGGTTCCCCTCCTGGAACAAGGATGCTCCAAGAAGGGCATCACACCCCTCTTAGAGCATCCTCAGAACCCTCGCACGATGGTCGATCAGGCTCTCACCCAACCCGCCGAAGTGATCGCCGAGACGGCATTGGCGGCCAGCACGTCGTGCCCGCCTGCACGCCCGGCGGCATCGCCGCGCGTGCGCCGGCAGTTGAGATGCTGATTGTCGGTCATGGCCGACCAGCAGTTCGAGCCGAGCGTTTCCGCGCCCGACGAAATCAGTGCGCGCATGGCGGTCAGATTGTCGCAATAGGCCGCATCGATCCCTTGCCCGATCATGTCGGCGACGGCTGCCTTCTGCGCTATCCGCAGGCCGGCATAGACGGCTTCCTCGGCAACCAGCGTGTCGCCGCCGGCCGTCCAGTTCTTCATATGCTGCCCGTGGACCAGCACGCGCGTGCAGCCAGCGGACTTGAGATAGAGCGCCAGCTCCAGCAGGTTGAACTCCGTGTCGATCGACACCGCCGTGCCGTTGGCCGGCGCGCTCGAAAGCGCCGCTGCCAGCGTCAGCGTGTCGCCGACAATTGCAGCGATCTGCCGCCGCTCACCACTGATCTTCACCCAGCTGCCGACGGCATAATACTGTCCGCTGCTGGACTGGACCGGGATGGACGTCGTGGTCGCCGAGCCGCCGTTGACCGTTGAAGACAACGACGGGTCGTTCGCCCCGCCGTAAAGCACGGCCAGCGCTGGGACTTCGAACTGCGTCATGGCCTTCTTGCGGCCAACCATCTGCGCGGTGCTGTTGCCGCCGATGCCAACGGCGCGCACGACGATTTCATGCTGCGGGAAAAGCGCCTGCAACGCCTGACCGGTGCGGCTCGGGTGTTCGTCGGCCGCCGTCAGGCCGTAGCCCGGCGCGGACGTGGTCAGGCTGTCACCCATGAACGGAATCGCGAATTTCGTCATTACATGGCTCCCACAGGAGTGATTTGAAAGGCGTTGGCGGCGCTGGCCTGAAGCTGGATGCCATCGGGCACGAGGCCCGGCAGCGCAAAGTAACCATCCGATCCCGCCGCGCCTGCGGCAGCGGCGTTGATGGTCATCAGCGCGCCGGTGAAGGCCGACGTGGCCGCAAAAACCTGCAAGGTCTGCGCGGCCGCGTTGAGGTTTTTCCAGTAAAAGCCCACAAGGCCGCGCGTGTTGCCCGCCGCGCCCAGGAACGTCTTGTTCGTGCTGTTGAGCGTGATCTGCGAATCCTGCACCGATACGCCGCGCTGCGGCGGGCGGTAACCGGCCTTTTCCTCTGCCAGCCAGCCAAGCAGACGCAGGCTGCGCGCAACGGCGGCATCGCAGGGCACGCCAAGTCGCACATCGTGCGCCCCGTCGCCGAAATCGCGGCCCAGGATGATGTTGCGATAGGCCGCGAAATTGCCTGGCGCCGTCTGCGTCTCGGGCAGCAGCTGTGCCGACCAGTCCACCTCGATCGGTCGCCCATCGACGAACACCGCAAACGGAACAGCGGTGTTGTAGTTGCTGCCATAGCGCGAGAGGCGCAGGCCGATGGTATCGCCGTTGATGACCCGGCGCACCTGGACCGAGTTCGCGAACGTCGCCGAGGCGGGCACACTGATATCAAGGCATGATTGCGTGCCATCGTCATTGTCGGCCGCATTGCCGTTAACCGACGCGGTAGCCGTGCCGGACAAGGTCAGCTGGTCAACGCCCGTGAACGGGATGCAGGCAAGCCCCTCGGTGCTGGTACTCGCTTCCGCTCCGCTGGAAGTCGCCTCCAGCACCCCGGTCGCGATCGACTTTGGATTGCCCTGGCCGTCGTAAACGACCGAGACCACATCGCCGGCAACAGCGGGCGCCGTCGCCGCCTGCCTATCGGTAATATCGACGTAGGACGTGACGCCGCCGGACACGATTTTGAATTGGCAATTCGCGCTACCGCCGATCGTGGTCCAACGAACGCGCGGCGTCTGGCCCTCGCTGAGGATCAGCGATGCGCTTTCCGCCTGACCGGCGCCGTTGAAGTTCAGTGCAATGCCCATGCTTTCCTCCGATCAAAGCCACTCTTCGAATTGAAATTCCCAGGCCGTCTGCGCCGGGTTGCGCCGCTCGTAAGCCTTGAGGCCGCTAAACAGCCCGTAGTGCAGCCGGTTGCGCTGCCCGGTGGTCGCGTCCGGGTCTTCGGCAACGAGCAGCGGGATCGTCTCGCCATGGTCGAGCAGCAGCTCCTCCAGCGCGTCAGTCTCGGCCACGGACAGATCGCCGAGCGTCCACGACCAGGCCCGCTTGCGCGCGCCCTCCATCGTCGAGAAACCGCCATCCGGCAGGCTCGCGACGGTGCCCGTGTCGATCACGCGCCGGCCGCTACCGAACTCCATGTTGAACTGCGGTTGCCACGCCTTGCCCGCCAGCACGATGCCGGCCGTCAGCGCGGGCGATCCGGCCGCCTGCGTCACGGCGAGGCGCAGATAGCGCACGTTGACCGAAGCGCCGTGCCAGAACGCATGTGTGCGCTTCGGCACGCGGCTGGCGCTGTCCACGGCCCGCAGCGCGCCGGCCGGCGACAGCGTCACGTCGGTATAGCCGGCCGCGCCGCCCGTGATCGTCCAGGTCGCGCCGGCAGCGGGCGGATAGAGATAGCCGAGATAGACCGTGTCCACCGGCACCACGGCCCCGAAATCGATATCGATATTGGCCACCGATCCCACCGCGACATCGGCCCATACCTCTTTGGGCGGCCGGGTCAGCAGGTTGGCCACGCCGCTGCCGCGCGACGCGGCGATGGCGGCGATCGGCGTGGGGGACAGCAGAAGCACGTTGCCCATCAGAGCCTCCGGATGACGGTCAGGGTGGACGTGCCGTTCGCGCCGTTGTCCTGGGCGCCGATCAGAAACACGTTGAGGCCCGCGTCATAGCCGAGCCGGTCGATCGTCAGGTTGATGACCCGGCCCTGATACTGCCGCCACGCGCCGGGCAGCTCGTGCTCCTCGGCCACCAGCGGGCCGCCGCCACCCAGGAACGCGATCTGGCGTGCCGCCTCGGCCGCTGCATCCGCCTTGGTGGCAATCGTGGTCACGCGCTCCGTCGTCTGCGCGCTCGATCCCCAGCGCGCGGCAAGCGTGGCGTCCGTGGACACCTGCCAGAGCGCTTCGGCGATCAGCCACTGCGCATAGGCCGGATCGATCGCAGTCATCTCAGGCCGCCGCCTCCAGCGCGGCGAGGCGCTGCTCCTGGGCGGCGGCGAGGAAAAGGCAAAGCTGGTCGACTCGAAGGCCGAAGCGGTTGCCCGCAGGCGTCACCACCACCTTTTTGCCAGTGGGCCGGTGCTCGACGCGTTCGCGTTCTTCCATTTCCAAGTCGCGCAGCGGCTCCCCGTCCTGCCCCATGATGATGGTGCTGACGACTTTGCTCACCGGCACTGTTTCGGTGACGGTGACGGTCTCGTGTTCGTCCTCCCGCACGTCATCCCACTCGTCCCAGCACAAGAAGGCATAAGGCGTTTCGCCGGGCCGACCGTCCGCGCCGATCGGATCGACCAGACCTTCCTCGGCCATGATCGCCCACACCCGCTGCGCCCTGGCGCCAATATGCAGGCGGGCCTTGTCGCCCTTCGCAGCCACCGCATCGAGCCAGCGATAGACACCGATCTCGCCAGCGATCCGCCGTGCCGCGCGCAGCTCCGCGTCATTCAGCGCGCCGCGCCAGTCTTTTTCGCGTTCGTCCGACGTGTTGATCGTGCCGGTCGCAGCGAACACTTGGTTCGCTCGGTTGGCAGACCACCCCAGCCCATAGGCATTGTCCGAGAGCGGGAACAACGCCGTTGAATTGATGCTCCAGCGATTAACGCCCGCATTGCCGAGATAGAGGGTGCCGGTTTCAGCACGGATGAAGCCGTTTGAGCCATCGTGCTGGAACAGAAACTTGTAGTTGTTGAGCCAGACGGTGGGGCAAAACAGAGCGTTCAGGTCGCTCTGAAGGATCAGTTTCTCCGTGCCGTCCTGCTTGCGGAAATGATGGGTATCGGCATCGTCGTAAGCGCTCGGCAGCCCGGCCCCGTTTGAAATGCTACGATAGGCGCCGTTGACTGCGCCCAGCACGACGTAACTGTTGACCCCGCCCGTTGTAAGGACAAGGCGCGATGCTGCCGGACCGGCCGTGGCGAAGTTGCGCACCGTGAGCGTATGATTTCCAGCCACGTTCGCGTCAGCGTAGAATGAGCCGTCTGCCTGCCGCGCCACAAGCGCCGCCGCCTCGACGTTGACGCCCGCACCTCCGCTCGTGCCGAACAGCAGGATATGCGCCGGGTCCACATACGTCAGCGGCGGCACCGTGTAATCGATCAAGCGCATTGGATCGGCCATCGTTACCTCCCGAAATCCAGATCGGCGCGGGCGATGCCGAACCGCGCGCCGTGCTGCTGGGAAAGCGGCTCGATCGCGATGGCATAGAGCCACCCGTCGAACGCTGGCGCGGCCAGGCTGACGTGGCTTGCACCCGGCTCAACCGGCATCGAAGCAACCGCTCGCAATGCCCACGATCCCAGCAACTGCTCATGCGCCGCGAGGTGGGCCTCCGCTTCGCCTGCGACGTCTGCCGGCCATGTGTAGATGCGAACCACTGCCGGATCGCTCGCCCGCATGTTCACCGTGGCTGTCACGCTGTGCGCGCCCTCCGGCGCATAGCGCGTCGTGATGGCGGTGATCGCCACGATCGGCCGGTCCGCCAGGCGCGGCACATGCCACGCGGTCACCGCGAACACCGCAAGCGCGGCACAGACCAGCAGGCCCGTCAGAACCATCTCACGCATCGCCCGTTCCCTCCTCGATGTCGGCCGGCATGTCCTCGACTTCCATGTTGCCCAGCAGGCGCACACCGGCCTGGCTTTCCTTCTGCGCGCGGCTGATCGGCGCGCAGACTTCGCCCGGCTCCATCTGCGCCAGCACATGGCCTGGCTCGGTTGTCTCGACTGTCACACGCTGCCGCTCGCCCGTGCGCCCGATGGCCCAGATCGTCATTCGCTCACCTCTTGATGACATTGAGCGCGATCTCCGCGCTCCAGTTGCAGGACCACGCCCCGGCGCCGGGCGGATAAGCGCCCACGTCGATGCCCAGGACGTAGAGATCGCCGGCAGCCGGCGTGACGGTGGAATGCCGTGGTGCACCTGCCTCATCGACGTTCGACCAGTTCGGCAGCGTCCAGTTCTTGCCGGTCGGCACGCCGGCCGAGGAGGGATTGCGCGCGGTGCCCGATCCGCTGGCGATGTAGGCCGAAGCGTTGGCAGCCGCGACGCGGTAGAGCCGCAGCACCGGATAGCCCGGCACCGCGCTGCCCGTGTATTTGATCTGGCCGTAGGATGCGATCTCGACGCCGACCACGCCGGCCGGCAGCGTCGGCACGACGATGTAGGCCAGCTCGTGGATCGTGCTGAACGATGCGCCCGAACCGGACGCCGATACGATCGTGGTCGCGCTGATCGCGCCCGAGACGACGGCCAACGTATCGACCTTGCCCGTCTTGACCGTGCCATCGGCGTTGAGGCCCGCATTGCCGGCATTGGCCCCGGCCTCGACCGTCGCCGCATCCGTCCCGCCCACGTTCGTCCCGGCCGGCGCGCCGACGGTCGCGTTGTCCTGCGGCTTGCCTGCACCACTCAAGCCGGCCCACGTCGCCAGCGTCGAGACCTTGGCCTTGATCGCCTGATCCAGATCATAGAGCGCGCCGACATAGGCCGAACGCTGCGCATCGAACGTCGCCCGATCGACCGGCGTGTCCTGGCTGACATCGTTCCACGCGGGTGCAAGGCCGGTCAGGTACGTCAGCCAGGCCGTGCGCGCCAGCCCGGCGGTGGCGGTCGAGACGCCGAAGTCGTCAGCCTGCTCGGACAGCACTGCCCACTGCGCCGCCAGATCGGCCGCGCGCGGGATCAGCGTCTCGGTCTTTTCGCTGCCCGAGATGATCCCGTCGTCGGCCAGCGTGGCCAGCGCGTTGAGCGCGGCCAGCGCCTTGGCCAGCGCATCGGCCGAGGTGGCCACCGTGGGCGCCAGCGGCTGCGCCGCCCATGCCCGCCATGCGACGTAAGGCAGATAGCCGCCCAGCTCGATCACATGGTCGCCAAGCAGCAATCCGCCGGCCCCCACGCGCTCATAGAAAGTGCCGGTGACCGGATCGATCCAGGTATCGCCCGGCGCACTGTCCGCCACGGCCGGCACCGTCGGCGTCGCCCACACCTTGCCCCGGCTCGCCGCCAGCGCATAGGCGGCCGAGACCGAATCCGCGATCGGCGTGCCATCGGGAAACAGCACGTCCTGGACAAGCACGATCGCGGCCAGATCGCCGCGCGCCATCACCTTTTCGTTGCGCCGGTATCCCAGCTTGCGCGTGGCGACCGGGCGATAGGTCGCCGTCCGCTTGACTGACTGGCTGACCCCGTAGGCCACTGGCGCGCCCCACGCCCATTCGCGCAGCACGATCTCGCCCGTGTCGTTGAGCAGCCACAGCAGCGACGAATTGCCGAGCAGCTCCTCGATCATCGCGGCAACCGTGGTGCTGTCATCGGCGGCCACCCAACCCACCGGTGCCGGACGCGCCGCGCGCGCCGTCGCCACCGTGCCGGCCGCGAACGCGGTGCCCGGCCCGGCCGCCACGATCCGCGCGACGATGTCGGCCGTGGTTTCGACATAGCCCGCGCCGATCTCGCCGTGCAGGTCGGCGGTCAGGTCTCCGGCCGGCTGCGTCCACCACTTCACGCAGGCGAGCGACGGACACGCCACGCCGCCACCCTGCGGCGCCACAGCGGCGCGCAACGCGGCCAGCGTCGCCGCTGCCGATCCCTGCCATGCCAGCACGTCCAGCGCCGCCGCGTTCGCGCCCTTGTCGCGCAATGCGTCGAACGACTGGATCGGCCGCAGCGGGTCAGCCCAGCACCAGATATTGTTCGCCTTGTCGATGCACTCGCCCGCGCGGTTCCACACCCGGCCCCACACGCGCGCCTTGATCTTGCCCTCCCACTCGGCCGGCCCGTCCAGATCGCCCGTGCCGCCATAGCGATCCGTCAGCAGCGGCTTTTTCAGGTCGGCGGCGGGATCGGACATAGCGATCTTGAGCACGCCGCCCTCGACCGTGGCGGACAGCGCCTTGCCGGACAGCGCGATCGGCGGCAGCGCGCCGGTATCGTTCTCCGGGCCGATCCGCACGGTGACCGGCGCATCGATCCAGTAGAGGTCAGCCACCGCGTGCAGATCAGGCTTCGTGCTGGCCGCCCATTGCAGCTCTGCGGCCGAGGGCACGCCACCCGCGCCGAAGTCTCCACCCTCGAACGTGATCGACGTAACGAACGTCGGCAGCTGGACTACGCCGGCCCGCCAGTCGTTGCCACCGTAGCGATAGGGATAGAGCGCCCCGCCGCCAGCCAGGCGCACGGTCTGCGCCACGCCATCGGCGGCGCGGCGGGGCGTTGCCTCGATCAGGATGACGTTCGCGGCCATCAGAAGCCGGCCATGCTGCGCAGCCAGGACAGGTCCGTCTTGGCGGAGTTGTCGTTCAGCGACTTGAGATAATCGACCGAAACGCCCATCAGCGCCGCGATCTTCGCCAGTTGTGCGGCGTTTTCGTCCAGCAGGCTGTTCGTCGTCTGCAACGCGGGATCGGTCGCCTTGTCGGCTGCCGCCACGCGCGCGTTCGCGGCGGCAATCGCCTGCTGCGCCCCGTCGATGATCGCCTGCCGATCGGCCGCGAAACCGCCCGTCGTGCCGAACGCATCCTTCGATACGCTGTTGAGCTGCTGATAGAGGTTCGCCAGCTTGTCGGCCGCGCCCTCGACGCCGGCATTGGCATCCGCCTGCGCGGCAGCGATCTTGGCCTGCAAAGCGTTGCGCTGATCGACCGCGGAACCTTCGTAGAGGCTCCCGCTGGTCATCTGGTCAATCAGGTCCTGGAGCGATCCGACCTGATCCTTGAGCAGTTTCTGCGAAAGGGCGAGGCGTTCCTTGTTGTTGAGCTCCTCGACCTTCACCAGATCGAAGCCGTACTTCTTGGCGAGCGTGACCCGTTCGGCCGCCGTCTGCTGGAAGGTGCGGAACTCCTTTTCCAGCGCGGCGGAAATCCCGCCCAGGGCGAGCTCCAGGTCCTGCACCTTCCCCGCCTCGCGCACGGCCTGGTCGATGTCGGTGCTGGAAAGCAGCGCCTGTTTGACCTTGGGGCTGATCCCGGCGATCGCGCCGTCTGCGATGGCGTTGGAGATGGCCACCGCGATCGCGGCGGCCTCATCCTTGCCGTCATAGATCAGGTCGCCGCCCGAGTTGGCCTTCTTCCAGCTCTTGTCCGCCACCTGCGACGATCCGGACGCAGAGACGCTGATCCAGCCCGAGGAGCGCTTGCCGATCGACACGCTGTAGGAGCCGACGCTCGCGCCCAGCTGCTGCGCGATCTGGTTGATCGTGGACTGGATGCCCGAACCGCTGGACGCCGCCTGCTGCACGAGCTCGCTGTTGTTGCCGCCCGAGCTCACGCCCGAATTGCTGACAACGGCATAACCCTTTGTGGTCGACTTGAAGATGCCGCCAAGCAGGCCGCCCAGCACGCCGCCCAAGGCGGAGCCGATCGGGCCGGCAAAGCTGCCGAGGCCCGAGGATATCTTGCTCAAGCCAGCCGACAGGAATTTTTCACCTAGCTGACCGCCCAGCGCGCCGCCCAGCGCGCTGCCGATCGCGCCACCGGTGCCGCGATCGCCCAGGATGATCCGGCTGGCGCTGGCGCCCACGAACGCGCCGGACAGGGCGGACGGTAGGCTCTTTTCCAGTTTGGCGAGGCTGACCTTCATCGCCGCCCCGATCACGTCGGGAATTTTGAACCCGAGATCGCCGGTCAGACGCGTGATCATGTCGGCAAGCAGCCCGGTGCCGGCGCCCGCCAGCGAAGACGAGCGAGACTTGCGGCCGGTCACCACGATTTCATCGCCACTCGTTTCCGGTGCGCCGTTGTCGTTGGCGGCCGAACCGCCGAACTGCGCAATGGCAGCGGCCGCTGCGGCCCGAAGGTCGGTTACGCTGAGGTTCGCGGTGACCGATGACAGGTCCCTTGTGCCCAGCAGGTTTAGCCGGTCAGCAGCATTGGACAGCGATTCCGTCAGTCGTGTGACCGAATCCGATGCATCATCCATCGCCGTCGCCATGCGGCCGCCGGCAACCTCGACTTTGTCCGCGCCGGTCGCCTGCCGCTCCAGGCTGCGCAGCGTCTTGCCGAAAAGGCTTTCGACGATCCGCTGCGACTGGATTTGCACAAAGCTGTTGCCGAGCGAGGACAGCACCGCATCGAGCGAGAACTTGCCCCGGAAGGCATTCGCCACGGTCTGTTCCAGCGCGCTGCGCATGTCCTGCACCGCGCGCACATTCGACTGGATCAGGGCGCGCTGATCGCGCAGCACCAAAGCGCGCCGGCTTTCCGCTTCCACGGTCGCCAGCACGGTCTGAAGCTGGCTTTCGTCCAACGGCTTCTGCTGGTTTTTAAGGCCGATCACCACGCGCAGCGCGGCGGCCTCGTCATCACGGCCGGCCGCCAACAGGCGGTCAACCTCGGCCGCCTCACGCGACTTCTCAAGGTAATCATTGAACGGCCGAGTCAGGCTGTTCTCGATCGCGCCTTTCGCCTGTTCGATCTGCTGGCGATACTTCGCGACTGCGGCAGCACTCAGCCCCTTTCTGTTCTCCACGTCGGACAGGATATCGTCCAGGTCGCGAACCGCCTTGTTCGCCCGCGTCACGGCGGTCGGCAGTTCGCTGAACTGATCCTTGATATTGGCGATCCGCGATGCGGTATCCTCGCCGAACTCGCGCGTCCGCTCGGCCAGTGCCGCGCTGTTGTCCTTTTTCTGGCGCTTCGGCCTGTCCTTTTTGGCAAGGGCGTCCAGGCGGTCCTGATTGCGCTTCTGGATGTCGGTTACGACTGCATCGGAGCGTATCCGCTCCAGATCATCGTCCGCCTGCTTGATCCGATCCTCGGCGGCCTTCTTCTGGCGATCGAGCCGCGCCAGCTGGGTGTAAAGGCCGTTTACCCCCTCACCGGATGCAGCAACGAATGTCGGGTTGCTAAGCAGGGACTGGAGCTGATCCATTTCCCGCTTGATCCGCGCGACTTCGCCCATGGCCGTGATCTTGGTCGTGACCGTCGCATTCGCCGCATTTGTTTCGACGCTGGCCTTGTCCATCGCGTCGCGCAGCTTTTCCATGGCGGTTTGCGCCGCCTTGGCGTTGGCTTCGAGCGCGGAAAGGCCACCCGAAAGATTCAGGACGTCCTTCTTGGTCTCTTCGGCCGCGTCTCCGGCACCTGTCAAAGCCGGCACCAGGTAGTTGAGCAACACACCAGCGCCGACAATGATAGCCGCGCCCCATGGTCCGGATAGAAACTCGGCCACGCCAGCAAAGCGCCCGCCCATCTGCGCGACGGCATCGGCGATCTGGCCGCCCTGCTGGGCCACGATCGTTCCGATATTCGCGCCGCCCTGCATCTGGACGGCCACGTCCTGCACCTGCCGGCCGAGATTGATGTATCCCGCGCGCGCCTGGCCGATCGATACCGTCGCGCCGCCAAGCGCTGCCTGCGTCTGCTTGAGCGCGGTCACCGCGTCCCGGTGGCCGCCTTCCACCAGCGTCAGGGCCGTCTTGGTTTCGAGCAGCCGCGCCTTGTACTCCTGGAGCGAGATCTCGCCGGCCGAGAACTGAGCCTTGGCCTTGGCCGTCTCCGCCGCCGCCGTCGCTTGGGCGGATGCAAGCCGGTCGATCGCCTTGTCGGCGTTGGAGAACGCCGCCGAAAGCCGCTTCGCTTCCTCGGCTGCGCTCGAAAGACCCTTGTCCAGGTTGGACAGCGCAGCCTCGGCCGAAGCGCCATCGCCGGCAATGACAAGGCTGGTGTTGAGCGCCATCAGTCGGTGTCCTCGATGCCGTTGAGGGCGTTGCGCGCGGCGGCTTCCATCACGCGTATCCCGCGCCAGACGTCGGGCGGATTTGGCAGGCCGGCCTTGTCCAGCCCCGTGGCAGCGGCCGCATAATCAAGCCCAAGCCAATAAACGCGGCCCGGAGCCATGCCGCCGCCAATGCTTTCGGTGCGCCACTGCGTGCAGACGAACGTGAAGGCCTCGACCGTGTCCCAGTTCTCGGGCCAGACCTCGAAATCCACTGCATCCGCGTTCGCCTCGATCCGGGCGACCACTTCCTCGGGGATGCCCATCTCGCGGGCCTCGCGCACCGCCGTGGAATAGTCGCGCTTGCCGCCGCCCGCCCAGTGGCGGGCGGCCTGCCTCAGTTTCCCGTCTTCGCGCCCGTCACCGCCTCCAGGTACGTGCGATAGAGCGCAATCTCGACGTAAGGCTGCTGCACCAGTTGATCGCGCAGCGCGTCCGAATAGCTGACCGGATTACCTTCGGAGTCGACCAGCTCTTCCATCGACACCAGGATGCGCTTGACCGCCGCCTTGCGCCCTTCCTTCAGTTCGATCTCGGCGACTTCGTCGGTATCGATCACCCGGAAACGCGCCTTGAAAGACTGATCCTCGTGGCCTCCATCGACCGGCACGCGGACCTTGACCGTGTGGGTGAACTGCGGCTCTGCAACGACCTTGAACATGGGTACTCCTGTGCGTCTGAAACGGTTCTAAGAGGGGGGAAAGAGCCCGCTCAGGTCAGCGTGATCTTCCACTGGTCGTTGCCGGCGCTGGGCTGCGGGCTGAAGTTCAGCGGCCATTCCAGGATGCCGTCCTGATCCTGGTAACCGGTCACGCGCTGCTGGACGGCATAGGGCACGTCGAGCCGCACCTTGCGACCGTTGACGGTGCCATGCGCCAGCACCATCGCCTGCGACGTCGCCGCCTGGGCAAGCTGGAACGGATTGTACGTGCTCACCGGCACGGCCTCGACCGTGGCCGCGATCGTCTCGTTGCGGTCGGTGATCAGGATGCCCTCGTACCCGATCAGCAGGCGCGGCGTGACCTGGTTCTGCAGCTGCATCTCGAAGCTGCGCAACCGCATCGCCGTGCCGCCAACGGTGAAGGTCGGCGTGTTCTGCGTGCTGGCGATTTGCGGCGCCTGCCACTGGGTATAATCCGCGCTGGGCTTGGCGGCTTCGGCGGGCAAGGTGAACAGGCCCGTCAGCGTCCACTGCATGGACGGAATGCCCTGCGCGTTGATCCGGTAGGACCACGTACCGCGTGTGCCCAGAAGCACATGCTTGGTGCCGTCCACGTCGAAATAGAGCGACAGCGATTCCGGATTGTCGGTGATCGGCGTGTATTCGACCTTGGTCGCCGCCGTGACCGTCTCCGCCACGCCGCAGGCACGGATGAGCGGTCCCCAGCCAGGCGCGACGCCAAGCGAGCCGGAACCGACCAGTTCGGTCTCGAACGTCAAAACCGATCGCAGGCCCACCGGCAGGCTGGGCTTTGCACCGAAGAACGTGCGCTCCAGGTTGCGCGTCACGTCCTCGCCTTCCATCGGGCTCAGCGTCACGTTCTGCGCCAGGATCGCGTTGGACGCACCGGTCGGCGTCGCATCGACGCCATAGGTCGTTTCGATCTTGGCGAGGATCGTCTTCGATCGCCAAAACTTCGCCATTATTCGCCTCCCTCATTGCCCGGCGCGCTGGCGGCGGGCACGGCATCGTCTTCGGCAGGCGTGGGCGCTTCGGGCGCGGGATGCTCCTCGGTGCGGTGCACCAGCTCCAGCGAGCCATCGGACTGGCGCACATAGCTGCCGCCGGATTGCGGCTGTTCCTCGACCACGGTGGCAGCCGGGGCAGACCTCTTCGTCATGGCGTGATCCTCAGTTGATCGATGAGAGAGAAATCGAGTTGAAAAATGAGCACGCCCTGTTGCGAGCCGACCAGTTCGCCACCGCTCAGCGCGAACACGCCCGGCGCATCGTCCGGCCCCCAGCCACACACCGCGTTGACCACGCTGCGGATCAGCGGCGTGATCTCGTCCAGCGCTTTCGCTCCGGCCGGATCGGCGGCCACGCGCGCGACCAGGACAACCGAGACGCCTTCGGTGACGGTCTGCGTGAACATGCCCGTCGCGGTCTGCACCTGGCCGCCGATCAACCGGCCGGGCAGCACGAACGCGCCCTGGCGGAACTGCGGCAACTGGTTGCCCTCGATCAGCCGGGCGAACTGGCCCGCGTTCTGGATTTCCAGGCCGGGCATCTGCGCCTTCAGCCGGGCGGAAACGTCGTCGAGCCGGAGCATCAGATGAAGCCCCGCATGTTCTCGGGCGTCATGTCGCGTGCGCGGTCGATCGTCTGGACGCCACCCGCGCCCGATCCGGCCGGCTCCACGCCCGCGATCGGCAACCGGATATCGCCAGCCGCGATCATCTTCAGGTCGGCCAGCGCCTGCTTGTATTCGTCCGCGATCTTCTGCTCGGGCGTGTAGGCGTGGAGCTTGTAGATCGCGATCGATTCCGCGATCGACACCAGCACCGGTGGCACGTCCACCAGCGGCAGGACGTAACGGCCGGCGAGATAGCCGTCGATGACGGCGTCCGCATCGCCCAGGTTCTTGGCGACCACGGCCGCATCGATCGCCCCGGCAGGCGGATCGGCGCGGTCAGCCACCTGCAACAGCAGGCGCTCCCCGTAGCGGTCAACAAGGTTCTGGAGCGATGCGTAGCTCACCGGCCGCCCCCGGTCAGTCCGTGACCTGAACGGCGAGGTGACCGTCCGAGAGGATGGCGGCAAGCTGTTCCCCGGACAGATCATCGACGTTCACAGGCTGCGGTTCCGAACCGAAAGCATACCCGGCGCGACGGCGGCCATTGGGCGCCAGGGCGCGCACCTGGAGCACGCGGCCGGCAAGGTCCATTTCCGCCAGGGCGGTTTGATCGGGCTTCGTGGCCAGGTCCACGCCCAGGACATCGAACGGAACGCGCATGTGGCCGGGCGCATCCGGGAAGGGCGAAAAGCCCGTCGCCAGCGCCACCAGCGGAGCTGCGTCGATCACTGCCGCGAAGGCCTCTTCCGCACTCGCCGCGCCGCGAATGCGGTCCAGGGCAAGCAGCGCCAGCGCGACGTTCGGATCGCTGGGGTCCAAGGTCGGGACGCCGGGTGGCAGCGGCGGCAGATCACCGCCCGCCAGAATATCGGTGCCGGCGATCGCGCCATCCGATGCGGCGGAGCCCTCCTGGGAGGACGCGCCAGACGCCGTTTCGCCAGTACCAGCCGTACTCGCTCCCTCGTTCGGGCGCTCGCCCCCGGTATCGGCCTGGGCGCCATCGGCGATCACCGCCGCGACGGCAGCAGCCGCCCCCACTGCCGGCACGATGCCGGCAGCCTTGCTTGTACGCTTCGTCATGGATCAGCTCCTCAGGGAAGCCAGGGAACGACCATCAATTCAGCCGTACCCTGATCTTCGTTGGTCGCACCGTTCGCCTTCCGGTCGGAATTGAGCAGCGCGCGCGCCTTCTTGTCGTTCGACGAGCCGCACACGAGCAACTGCGGCTTGATGCCCAGCTTGCGGCCATGGTCGCCCGTCATGCCCAGGAGCGAGGAACGGGCAAGATTGTAGGTATCGGTATTGAGGTCCTGCTTGGAACCCCAGCACATCTGCCAGAGACCGAACCCGGTATTCAGGCGAGCATCGACGCCATAGCGGAATTCATTGAAGTCAAAGACGTTGTCGTCGGTGACCTTGTCCCGCGCGACGATGTCGCCGAAATCACGCCGCACTTGGAGCACGACCGGCTTGAGTACCCGGCTGACATCCATGAGGAACCACGGGGCGCCAGCGCCGCCATCGGTGTTAGCCACGGACAGCATCGTGACGCCGTCCTTGTCCAGAACCGGGTGATCGGTATCGAAGAAATATTGCCCGTCGTAGCAGTTCGTCGAGAAGCCCGACATGAGCGTTTCCCAGACCAGCTCCTCGCTGAAGCTGCCGGTGCTTTCGCCCATCTGCTCGAAGGCCACCGAGTAAATCCCGAGGTTATCGGTCTCGATATGATCCCGGTTAACCCCGATGGTGAGTTCCCAGGGCCTTTCCTTGATCTTGTAGTCGCTGGCAGACAGGTTCTGCACGACGCGGCCGCCGATCCACTCACGAACACGGGGCAGCTTGTTCATCCACCCGTAGTCCTGCTCCATCACAGTTGCAGGAACGCGGGTGACAAGCCGGCCGGACATCGCGGTCGCCGCACCCAAGCCACGCTTGTAGGCACCGTTGTAACCTACGCGCAGCCTGTTCAAATTGTCGGTATTGAGATCCAAGACGGCCTCCTCAGTTAAACTGGACCCACACGCCCACAGTATCGACATCGAACACGATGCCGGCCTGCGGACGAGCGTTGGAATTGCTGGTAGCGGCGACGGTCTGGTCATCCACGACGTAGCAGGGCTTGCCGATCATCGACCGCGTGATGAGGTCGCCTGACGCGGAGTTTGCATACCGAAAGATGCCGCGCCGAACGCGGGCGGTGACGGCGCCATTGATGCCGCCGGTATTGTCGAAAGTGTCCTCGGCTCGCCCGATGGTCACATTCGCCGCGACCGCTCCTGCGGCCACGCCGTAGTTGGACGCGGCCACCTGGACCATTCCACCGGCATACACCCTTGCGCCAGCGGCGAGCGGGATATCGCGAACATGCCCGAGCGATTCAGGCGTGTTGCGGGCTGCTGAAAGAGCGGCCATTTACAGGACCTCCTTGATCAGGCCCGCGCCCTTGAGGCCGGCCTTGTAATCGTCCTCAGCGAGGCCGAAGGTGGACATGACGAACTTGTCGGTCGTATTGAAATCGCCGACCGCAGCTCCGGCAGGATTGCCGGCCGTCTCGGTTACACCGCCGATTTTCGGCATCGCCTCGACCAGCGTCCGCGTGCGCTCCGCGTTCTCCATGTGGAGCGCGATGTACGTGTCGCGTACCGGCTTCAGCCCGACGCGGCCTGCGGCGATCTGGCCATCGACGTAGGACTCGGCATCCTTGCGCTGGACGCCCTCGCGCAGCGTCTTCAGCTCGCCGGCCTGCGCCGTGAACTGCGACTGGAGCGCGATGAAATCCGGATGCTGCACCACGCTCTGCATCGCAGGCGTGGTCATCTTCGCCTTGAGCGCGGTCTCGATCGCCGCGTCGTCGGCTTCGCTGTCCAGCCCCAGAAGCTGCAACAGCAATGTCCTCCAATCCATTCCCGGTTCCTCCGAATGCAGGGCAACCAGCCCCGTGAGATTTGGCGTGTTGATCAGGCTGGCGCGCAGCACCTGGTGCACACGGTTGTCCTCGGTGTGCAGGATCGCGGGACTGAGGCCAGAGTAGGCCCGGCCCGCCATCAGCTGCTCGCCCTCGGGCGTCCAATCGACGCGGCCCCACAAGCCATCGTCGCGCGCCTGCAATTCCACGATCCAGCCGCGTGCTGGCGCGGGCAGCCCCATCGGCGCCGCCCGGTCGATCGAATGGCATTCGTCGATCGGCAGTTTCTGGCCCGGCTTCAGCGAGGCATCGGCCACCGCCTGGAGCGACACCACGCGATAAGGCCCACGCCCATCGTTCGTGCGCAGCAGTTCGCCGGCCGGCAGCAGATGCACCCATTCGGGCACATCGCCAGCGGCCGCGCCATCAGCCGCCGCGAACGCGACGGAAGAGCACAGGGCAACAAGGGATGATTTCTTCGCCATCGGCCAGGGTATGCCCGGCACCGAACAGGCAAACTATGCCCGCGCTGGCGGGGCGGAAGCGGATAGCGATGGCAGGGAAGTTATGGCGCGTGATGCCGCCGGGCGCGGCTCAGGTCAAGGCGCGCCGTCGAGCCGCTGCTCCAGGTGCCCATCCACGATATCGATGATGGCGGTTTCGTCGTCGCGGGAAATGCCCAGCCATGTGCGCGCCGGAATACGGCCCCACGGGATCGGCCGGCCGCGCGCGTTGGTGCCGAACGCACCTTTCTCGGCGCCGTCTTGCATCACCCGCGAATAGATCAGCGCCGATCCGATCACCGCGCCCTGCGAATTAGCCTGCCCCACGATCTCGCGCGACAGGCGGCGCCCCGGCCCGATCAGCACGCGATTGAGGTTGCCGTAGCCCAGGCGCTTGTAGCGATCGAGCGTGGTCTGCGACTTCGCCGCCCACTTCGTGCCGTCCGGCGCGGTGCCGGTGACAAAGCGCTCGCGCGTCGCCTGAAGCATGTAGCCCATGACATCCTGAAAAATGGGTGTCATGTCCCGCATCAGCGCCAGCGCGTCGCGGATGGCCGTCTGGGTTCCCCCTGCGTTGAATTGCACGCCGAACATAGCTATACTTCCTTCTGACGCGGGCATCGCTTGCCCCCATCCGGTGGGGGCTCGGTCGGGCCGTAAGAGCGGGGCCGCGTCATTTCCCTATCCGCACGAACAGCGTCTTGAGCGACAACGACCGGAAGGTTCGATTGACCGCGAACGTGGCCGTGTAGCGCTCGCCACCGATCGTCTTGACATAGTGCACCAGCGTCTCGCCAATGTTCGACGTGTCCGGCCCTTCGATCGTATCGGGCGCGGACAGGATCGCGGGCAACAGGCCGAAATCATCGGCGCTCACCGCACGCTGGCCGCGCGGCGCTTCGGTTTGATCGGTCCCGTGCGCATCGAGCACATGCCGCACGGCGTCTTGGCTCACGCGGAAATCGTAACCGTCCACGCTGCGGCCGGTCAGTGTGGATACTTCCGCCTCCTGGTCGGCAGGCACCAACCCCAGCGTGCGCACGGGCGCGTCGCCGGCCGGCGGCCGTCCCTTTTCGATCGCCTGGGCGAAGCGCCGCGCGTCGTCGGCAGTGGACGGCAGCGCGCGGTAGGCATCGCTGATCGCGTCGGCCTGGTCGCGCGGCAACTTGGCCATGAACGCTTTCGCGATCGCATAGTCCCAGTTGCGGACCTTGCCGGCCATCGCCTGCACGGTCTGCGCCACGCTGCGCCCCGGCGCGTACCCCCAGCCTTTGCCGATGCCCGCCGGTTCGCCGGTCGCTGGATCGGGCCGATCCCAGCCCGGTGCGAGCCGCTTGGCGGAATGGGCACCCATGTGCTTCGCCGATCGCTGGGAATGCGCGCCGACGACGTAGCACGAACAACCCCAGTCGCTGGGCGGATAGAACTTGATCCAGAACGCGTGCGACGGCGGCAGCATCAACCCGTTCCAGTCGAGATGCTGCGGGCGCGGCTCGCGGCTGCCGCCGTGGCGATAGACCCAGAATGCGAAATCGCCTTCGAGCAGCTGCGCGTGCCGGCCGGCCGAGTAACTGGTGTAGGCGTTCGTCCGCAGGATCGTCTTGACCCGCCACGCTTCGCCCTGGACCGATCCCTCGCCGGTCCAGCCCGTCCAGCCATTGCGCGCCACGATCCCCTTGAAGTCGGCGCGGAACTCGTCCAGGCCGCGCCCCTCGGCGATCGCCTTGTCCACGGCGGCGGCCAGATCGGTCAGCAGGTCGGCCTCGGCCGCGCCCGCCACCATGAACCCGGTATCGTGCGCCTCGCCCTGCATATCGTCCCAGCGTTGCGTGGGGACGAGCCGGCCGAGCTTCTGGCGAAAGAACGCGACCTGCTGCGCGAACGGCTGCCCGAACACGCCGGAGAGGGCAGAGGGGTGGCTCACGTCGGTTCTCCGATGCCTCTCAGGATCGATTTAAGAGGCCCTAAGAAGGCAGGCGGCGCGCTTTTGGCTGGGGCAGGACGCCCCCGGCGCTCCACGGGCCTCCTGAGGGCAAATTTCGGGGTAGCCATCGCTCAGGCGCTTTCCTCCTCCAGGTCGGACCGCCCGGCCGCCTGCGCGGCGGCGAGGCCGGCCGCGATCACGTCGGCCAGCTTGTCTCCGCCGATCGTGCCGAACGCGCTTTCCAGCATGGTCCGGAACTCGCCCAGGTCGCTCGCCTTGGCGAGCATGGTCTCGATCGTGGCGGCCATGTTCTCGACCGCGCCGGCCGCATCGGGAAGCATTCCGGCCGCGATCTGCTCGGCCGGGTGCGCCGCTTGCGAGGATGCCGGCTCCTGCGCCTGTAGCGCGACGGTCGTGGGCGTGGGCGAAGGCGCAACAGGCTTCGCCGCGATCGGCGCGGCAGCGGGCGGCGGGTTCTGCGGTGCGGCAGGCTGCGGGCTCAGCACAGCGGCCCCTGCGGCCGGCTCGGACAGGCCGAACTTGTCGCGCACTTCCGATTGTTCAACACGCAGCCCCAGCGGCACCAGCACTTGCAGGCTGTCCGTCAGCTGCTTGATGTCTTCCTGCTTGGGCCGCGCGATGATCAGGCGCGGATAGCGACCGCGCGGAGATGGCCCGAACTCCAGATCGCACCACGTGCGGATCAGGTCGCGGTTGAGCGTTGCCGACGTAACCTTGCAGTCGGCGGTCTCGATATCCTCCTGCACGCGCTCATGCACGCGGTTGCCACCGTCGCCCAGCCCGCCCTGTTTGGAATCGGTCGTGCCCGTCTGGCCGAGCACCGCTTTCGAGACCTGCCGATCGAGCCAGTCGGCGCGCTTCTCATAGACTTCCGCGCTGGCGGTCGGGTTCTTCGCCTCGACCAGCTGAAGGTCCATCGATGCCGGGATGATCGCGGCGCAGTCGCCCGCGATATTCGCCACCGCGCGGAACAGCGTGGCGCGATCTTCCTTGGTCGCGCCTTCGTGGAACTTGCCCAGGCGAACGGGCTGACCATAGGTCTGGGTGAAGATAGCCCAGTCGCGCTGCGTGAACGCTTTGAACATCCATGCCCATGCCGCCAGCCGGGCAAGGCCGCTGCGGATCGGCAGACCCGACTTGGCCTTGATCTGGTGATAGATGAACTTGAACGCCGGCAGCGGCTCGGCCACCGCGTTGCCATCGACCCCGCCGCGCAGCATCGGCTTGCGCATCGTCTGGCGATCGAAGTTGAACCAGCGGGGATCGCGCCACTCCAGCCGCTCCGGCCAGAACTGCCCCTCCGACGTATCCCAGATGATTTCCGTGAACGACACGCCCTTGCCGACCGCGTCCAGGATATCGAACATTTCGTCCTGGAGCTCGTCACGCTTCAGCCATTCGCGCACCATGTCGGCCCGGCGCACGTCCTCGGCATCATCGCTCGCCGCTTCCACGGTGATGTCGATCTGCGCCACGCTGCGTTTGCGCGTGGACAGCACGCCGGCATAGTGCAGGTCGCGCTCCTCGATCAGCTCGGCAAGCTCGAAATAGGGCATCGGCTCGCCCTCGGCCGCCTCGCGCAGCAGGTTGGCGAGCCGCGCCGGGTTCATGCCATCGGCCGGATAGCCGGCGATCGGCGAGCGCACCCCGGTTATCGTCGGCCCGGCAATCTCGCGCTCCAGCAGCTCGCGCCGCAAAGGCTGCCCGTACTGGTCGACCAGTTCCGCCATCAGTAAATTCCTCCGGATCGCAGGCCCGCGCCGAGCGGCGAGCGCCACGGGTCGCGCCAGTTTTCGTCATCGTCCTCGGATGGCAGGTTCCAGCCATCGTCCTTCCGCTGCTTGACGGGCTCGTAGCCATAGGAGACGGCCGTCTGGCGCGACGCATAGAAGGCGAGAATGCCGGCGATGCCGGTATCGCCATGCCGCATGAAGCCATCGCTACCGGCGTAGCGGAAATCTTCCGGCACGCGGACCACGCCGTTGATCCATTGCAGCGCCTGGTGATCGCGGACAACGTCCTCATCCGCCGCGATCGAGATGGACTGGTCGCCGAACGCCTCGATATAGGCCGGGCTGTTCGCGCGATACCATTCCTGGCTCAGCTTCACCTCGCTGATCCGCTCGCCGAACTTCTGCGCCGCCTTTTCGGCAAGGTATGCGCCGTTGCCGGTGGCGTCGAACGCGCCATGGCCAAAGCGCGGCAGGCGCGGGATCACCCAGAACATGATATCGCGCTGCGTCTCGAACGGCACGTTGCGCAGTTCGATCACCAGTTTCCAGTGCCGCGTCACGTCCTGTTCGGTCTCGGTGATGATGCAGTCCGATCCGTCGCCACTGCGCGCGAAGTCCCAGCCCAGATCGTGGCGGTTGCGCGGATTGAGCGCGACCAGGACCGGCGCCACCTTTTCGCGCAGCCAGTCCTCGATCTGGCGCTTGGCCGCGCCCGGCTCCGCCATCTTGAAGGAATCGGGCAGCGCCAGCCGGATCACCGGCACGCTGCGGTCCATCACGCGTTCAATCACCACGCGCGTCAACGCCGCGCCCTGGGCGTCGGCATCGATCGCGTCGAACTCCTGGCGCATCTGCGCCACGCGCGTGCCATAGGCGCCGCGTATCTTCGCTTCCCAGGCGGCCTCGGCCTCGGGGCTCCACTTCCAGCCCTTCATCAGGCAGACGCGGCGGTAGAGCCCGTTGTCGATCGCGTCCTTGAAGGTCACGAAATGCGTGCTGAACTGGTTCTTGCCCGCCAGCGCTTCCTGGTAGAGCTCGTTGAAGGCGTTCAGCGTGCCGTTGGGGCTGGAGATCACGCGGACCTTGCCGCCCCAGATCAGCAGCGCCATCACGGCGTCCAGCACTTCGCGCACGTCCTTGTGGAACGCAGCTTCGTCGATCACCACAACGCCTTGCAGGCCGCGAATGTTCTCCGGCCGGCTTGATAGCGCCTCGACCCGGAAGCCCGAGGCGAACTTGACGCGGTAGGCGCTTATGAACTTGCTGGTGCCGTCCTCCCGTTCGTCCTCGAACAGGAACTCCTCGATCTCGCCCAGTTCCTTGCCGACCACGCGCGCAAAGTGCGCGACATAGCCGATGAACTCGCGGCCCTTGTCCTTGGTGTCGCCAATGTAGAACACATTGTCGCCACCGGCCGACCGCGCGGCCGCCGCGATCAACGTATCGTCCAGCGCCTCGGCAAACGTGATCCCGGTGCGGCGGCCCTTCTTGCAGAGCTTCAGGTCGCTCTTGTCTTCCAGCCAGGCGCGCTGGTGCGCCATCAGCACACCTTCGGCCAGCGGGTCCAGCGTGGTCGGGATTTCCGCGCCGCGCGGCAGCTCCGACGGTAAGGCGGACGGATCGCGCGGCAGCACGGGCTCCGTCGCCTGGAGCGATCCGGCGACCATGGACGCCATGGCGACGCCCGCCGTCAGGGCCTTCTTGATCGTCATGCCTGGGCCACCTCGAAGCGCGGAGAAAAATGGATGCCGGCCGGCCCGCAGCGCTGGCGAACGGAGCCGCGACAGCCGAAGACGCGCGCGTCGGACCGCTCCACCGCGATGCCCACATGCAGCCGCGATCGGCGCTGGCTGGTCGCCGCGTTCCAGTAGCTCGGCACCGGGCGCTGGCAGGTAATGCCGCGCCAGCAATGCGCGCAGTCGGCGCAGTCGGGCGGTTCGGGCGCGTTCATGCGTCCCCCCGGCCGTCCGCCCGCAGCACCATACGGAACGACGCCGATCGGGCGGTGTTCGCGCCGTCAGCCGAAAACGACAGGTTCACGCGCCAGCCATTGGGATAGTCGGCGCGGATGCGGCGAATGCGGTACTTGCTGTCCCGCCAGCCGATAACCGTCGCCGGCATCTCGCCTTCGGCCATCGGCATCAGCTTGGCGATCAGCGCGGCGGCCTTTTCCGGCCGCAGCTGATGCTTGCGGAGTTTCGGCCTCATTTGCGGACCTCGTCCGCCAGATCGGGGTGATCTGTGCGCAGCCGTCTATCGATGCGGCTCAGCATCTGCTTGGCGATGCCAGTAATCTGCCCGAACTCTTCCTTTCCCGCGCCATGCTTCACGAACATGGCCAGCGCGTAGCGGGCAACGATCGCTTCATTCAGATCAAGGTGGACGAACGTGGTCCCGCGTTTGCTCATGCCCCGTCATCCCCATCGGAATCGCCAACGGTGTCGTGCGCGCGCTGGACCAGGCCGCCGTTCCACCAGTCATAGAAGCGCGAAGGCCCGCAGGTGACGCGCCAGCCGTTCCGCCGCAGGTGCAGCAGCAGGCGCTTCATGTCATCGCGCAGCAGGAAATAGCGGTTCCAGCACCAGTTACCGATCCAATCGCGCGAACCGTCGATCGGGAACTTGCGGCGATGGATGCGGATCGCCTCGGCATCGGGACCGATATCGACCACGGAAAAGGCATAGCCTTCCCAGCATGGCGCCTCGATTTCGATATCGCCGTACTGCGCTGATCCGGCGCGCCCCGCGAACACGCCATTGTCCGGATCGTTGCAGGCGAAGTCGATGGCGGCGATGCACTTCATCCTGCCAGCCCCAGCACGCCCTTGCGGATCGCCTCGACGCGCTCGGCCGACAGACCGGCTTCGCCTGCAATTTTCGTCGCCGCTTCGGCTGCCTGCTCGGCCTCGGCGATCGCGCGATCGTGCGCGGCCTGCTCGGCTTCGCGCGCAGCCTGGTCGCGGCGATCGCGGCGCTGCACTTCCGATTCCCGCGCGGCGGTGGCGGACAGGCGTTGAAGCGACAGCGCCGCATCGCCCAGCAGCTTCGGGTCTGGCGTGTCGGCCGACATCACCAGTTCCATCAGCCGGTACTTCAGCAGTTCGGTCGCCGCGATCATGCTGTCGCTGCGCTCGCCGGGCTCGATCCGGCTCATCACCGCATCCATGATCCGGCGCGATGCATCCAGCTTGCGCATCTCGGCTGCCACGCGCAACGAGTAGCGGCTGAAGGCCCCCTTGCTGACGCCGCGCTGGCCCCGATCGGCAAGGCGTGCGTTGAACTGCCGCAGGATTTCCGACTGCGGCATCTTGCGCTCGCGCAGCTCCGCAATCGCCCAGGCGATATCTTCGTCGCACTCCTCGGGCAGCATCTCGATCGACGATAGCCGACCGCGCCCTTCGCGCCGTTCCGGCGTCGCCGCGTCCATCGCCTATTCCTCGTCCGCCGGCTTCGTCACGCCGGGCAGGAACTGGCGCCGATCCACATGGTCGCGGCCGGTGCGCGTCAGCGTGGCGATATGGACGGGGCCAAGGCCGGGCAAGCTCTGCTCGACCAGGTTGATCGCCTCCATGCTGTCCAGCCAGCGCAGCTGCGCCTCCAGCCATTCGCGCGGCCGACGCGGCACGACCTGTTCCACCACGGTGGCAAGGTTGCGGCTGTTCAGCCGGGCATCCGGCTGCTGCGCCAGTTCAGCCAGGATCGCGAGGCGCGCGTCCTCCTTGCAGCGTTCGTCATAGGTCACGGCTTGGTCCCCCGCAGGAAATCATCGATCCGCGACACGACCTTGGCGACGATATCGAGCTCGGTCTTGATCGCGGTGACCTTCAGCTCGACTTCCTGAAGGTCTTTCTTGGTCGGCAGGTGGCGCAGATCGTCCTCGACCCGCTGGATGCGGCGATCGTGGCCTTTCAGGCCCTCGAACGTTTCGTCGATGCGCCGGGCGACTCCATCGATCTGTTCATCCGCCTGCTTCGCGACTTCGTCGATCTGCTTGTCCGTTTCCTCGCGATGCTTATCCAGCCGGGCGCTCAGATCGCGCGCAGGCCGGCTGAGCCACGCCCAGAGCAGGTTGCCAATCGACAGCAGCAGGGCGACGAGCCCGACCCACTTAGCGACGAAATCAATGTCCACGATGCCCCCGTTCGAAATGGATTTGGCAGTCGATGCAGCGTTCGGCCGATGGCAGCGCCGCCTTGCGCGCCGCGCCGATCGGCGCGTCGCAGTCGATGCAGAAGTCTTCGCCTTCCTCGGCGAGGCCGGCACGGATGCGCGCGATCTCTTCCTCGCGCTCCTGCTCGACCATCGCCTCGACGGCCTCGATCATGCGGTCGGAGACCTTCATCGCCGCGCCTTCGCCTTGCCGCGCAGCCTGCGGCGCTGACGCTTGGACGGCGCGGGCTCCGGCGCCGGCGGCAACTGGACCGCATCGCAAAAGAGAATGCGCTGGACGGCGCTTATCCGCTGGCGGACGGGGCGCACGTAGGATCGGCATAGCCGAGCGTCGAGCGACCCGAGCATCCCAAGTTGACGGAGAAAATACCTCACGGCGCGACCGCCCAGTCATGCGCGACGATCAGCCGGCGGGTGTTCTCGTTGAGGATGTCGTAGTCCGCGCGTTCCACCACGACGGCGTCCGCACCGGGTCGGTCAACGCCTTGGGAGGCTGTACCTTTGGCAGTTCCTTCGGCGGTGCCGGCTGCGCCACCAGCGGTGGCGGCGAAGGCGGCAGCCTGGGCGTCGAACCGCATCCGGCGAGCATTGTCGTCATCGCGAGCACGCTGGTCAGCCAGCGCCACCTTGTAGTCATGATCCGCTTTCTCCGCCTTGTTGCGCGCGGCCGTGTTGGCGTCGGCCAATGTCCTGGCCCATTGCGCCTCGGCCTGCGCGCTGGCCTTTTCCCACTCCGCCCGATCGACGCCGCGCGCGACGCGTTCGATGCGCAGCAATTCGGCGTTGGCCGTGGCCGCCGCCTTCGCCTTGTCGCGCCCGGCTTCGGCGTCCGCCTTGCCCGCCGACAGGTGCCCGCAGGCCAGCGCCAGGGCGAGGCAGGCCGCCTGCCATGGGTAACGCTTCACGAGGCCCAGAACGCTGCCCAGGAGCGAGCCGAAGCCGCCCAGCAGCCACCGGCCGATGGCGATCAGCGCGCTCATGCCGACGCATCCTGTTTCAGCGCGAACGCCTTGGCGACCAGGACATCCTTGATGCCAGCGCCGCCCGCGCCGCACGAATGCAGGAGCGCGAAGCCCAGCGCCCAATTCGTCCAGTCGATCTGCTGGCCGCGATGCACGGCAAAGGCTGTCAGGGCGAGGTAGGCGAGCGAGCCGATCGCCCACAGCACCCGGCCAAGGTCGATATGGGCGTTGTCGAAGCCGCGCAGGAAGTTGAGGTTCACTTGATCCGCCCCAGCCGTTCGGCGCGGGCAAGCCAGCCGTCCAGGAAGCGCCTCTGATCCGGGAACCGGCGCACGATCGCCTGATAGCGTTCGCGCGCGGCACCGCGATATTCCTGCGCCAGTGCGGGCATACCAAGGCCCGGATAGCCCAGCACCCACAGCAGCGCATCGCGCGTGGCATTGCCGATCGCGCCATCCACTTTCAGCAGAGCTGGGGCGCGTGCGCCTTGCGGAGCAGCCATCACACAGGAATTGATCGCCCGTTGCAGCAGCTTGCGCGCGGTAGCCAGCCCGCCGTTGACGGCCTGGTCGAACAGCATCTCGCCGATCGGTCGAGCGAACGTTTCCGCCTGCAACCTCAGCCAGAAACAGCGGTGATAGAGATAGATCGCATCGCCCCGCGTCAGGCGGCGAATGTCCTGCCCGTCGATATCGCCGTCGAGATCGAGATCGAAGTCCGCCTTGCCGTCGCCGTCAGCGTCAAACGCGCCTTCGGCAACCAGGAAGCGCAGCGAGATGCCGAACTTGGTTGTGCCGCCGCGATCGACCTTGTCGTCAACGAAACCGCCCTCTGTGCCGAGCACGTCCTTCACCGCAGCGGCATAGCGCGGTGAATATCCCTGGACTGTAATGGGGGCGTCTTCGCCCGCAGCCGCTTCCATGATCGCCGTTCCTCCGCAGGAAACCGGCGACGCTTTGCAGCGCGCCGGCTCTCATCCGGGAATCACGATGCGATTTGGAGAGGCTTGCGCCTATGCCCGCCTCGGCGGGGCGGCAATGTCAGAGTAACGACAATTGCACGGGCGATTTGCCCGATCCGGGCTTGGGAGGCAAGTCCGGTTCACGGCGCAGCAGCTTTTCGACGCCGGTTTCGGTGATGCCCAGCTTGCGCGCGATCTGCGCGTTGGACAGCCCCTGCATGTAGAAATGGAGCGCCCGTTCACGCCGGGCCAGCGGCACGCGGATATGGCAGGGGGCCATGGCCCGCGCCAGCTTGTCGGCCAGTTCGCGGCCTATCGCCTTCACGATCTCGTTTTCGTCGCGCAGCTTGTACGGCACGTAAACGCGCGTGCCGCCCAGTGCCTGGCAGAAGTGGACGAAACCCACTTCGCCAAGCACCGCGTGCAGATGCGTCAGGAGCCGGCCTTCTTCCATGGTCAGCCCAGCACCACGATCGCCAGCGCGATCCAGAAGATGGCAAGGATCAGCGCAACGCACCGCCAGAAGCGGGCGCGACGGTTGTGTTCGGCGGGCGACAGCGAGCGGCGCAGTTCCGGCGCACGATCAAAGTCGATCGAGCGCGCGCTGCGCGTGATCGATTCCACGTGATAGGAGGTTTCCCAGCTCATGCGCGGCCTCCGCTGAAATTGGCCGCTTCGTCGATGATGACGTGACCTTGCTTGCCCCGGATCGTCTGAAACGCACTCTTGTGCTCGCGCAGCTTCTTGCCGAGGGCAGCGGCGAGCGCGTGATAGTCCTCGGCCGACCAGCCGCGCTCGCGCGCGTTCTCGATCCCGCACAGCCGCCACATGGCGGTGGCAAGGTCCCATTCGACCGGCGCGATGCCGGCCTCTTTCAGCTTGGCCAGGATCACATGGCACAGCGACGATTGCAGGGCGTCGGGCGACAGCCGCTTGCCGGTTACGCGGCAGTGCTGGAGCCAGCCGTTGCGCTCGGCCATCGACCGCAGCGCGCCGATCAGCTTCTCGCTGTCAGACTGGCGCGCCCAAACCATGCGTTCGCACTTCAACTGCTGGCAGGCGAAGGCTTCCAGCGCATCCTCGGCCTGGTTGTGGACCACGCCCAGGTGATAGAGCGAAATCCACATGGCCCGTGCCTTGCGCGCCATGGGATGCTGGGCGACCTTCTTGCGCGGGATCGGCCGGAAGCCCTTGGCCTTGAGCCGGTCGAGCAGCTTGCCGAGATCGGCGTCAGAGCAATCCTTCATGCTGATCTTGCCGGTCGCATCCAGCATGATCTGGCGATAATCGTCCGGGTCCATATCCATCTGCTTGCGGGCGACGTGGATTTTCGCCTCCATCGCCCGGCGATGCTGGCGCGAACGATCGAACGCGGCCGGTTTGGCCGGCAGGGCCTTAGCTGCTTGCATGAAGCATCTCCTCGGTAAGATGGAATCGGCGCATCAGCGCCTCGCACGCGCCGCGAAACACCGGGTCGCGCATCCGCAGATAGATCGCGTTGAGGTGCAGATCGCGGGCGTGTGTGTGGTGGATGCCGCCCAGCACCCGGCCGATCACGGGATAGCTGACCGGGCGCGGCGGCAACGCGCGCAGCGCCCAGGCAACCAGCGCCCGGCCGCGCACGATCGGGCGGTGCCGCCGCCGCGAAAGGATATCGTCCGGGCTCATCGCCAGCGCCCGGGCCGCCATGCCGATCACCGGCAGGACGGGAACCGGGGCGGCAGGGACCGGGGCGACAGGCTGGGGAAGCGATGCCGTATCCCGCCAGAACGGTTCGCCGCCGATCATCACGCCACCGCCTTTCGCGATGCCGTGCCGAACTGGCGCAGCCGGTGGGCCACGAGCTCCACGCCGCGCATGGGCAATGCCGGGTTCGCCTCGATCTCGGCCCAGTCGTAATCGATCGCCGTGGTATAGCGATGGTTCGGATTGGCGTTTTCGCCCGCCACGACCAGCCCGATCTCGGTGACCATCATGACGATCTGCACATCATCACCGATCAACGATGCCGCCGTCCGCGCCTTGCGCGCGGCCTCTTGCAGGTGCGCGCTCATCGGCCAGCCTCCTCAAGAAGAAGGGCGGCCTGCTCGGATAGCTCCCGCTGGAAGCCGCCGAGATAGACGTCCATTTTCGTCCGATGTCCGCCGACCGGATCACCGATCGAATAGAGCGGCGTGTCCACGATCCCGGCAAGGCAGTCGGCGAGCCGCTCCACAAGTGGCGCATCGGCTTCCTGCGCATTGTGCTTGGCCAGCAGCGCGGATGCGGCGAGCTCGTTGTGCAGGTCATAAAGCGCCGCCAGCGCCATGCCCTGCCTGGTCTCATAGCCATAGTCACCCGGCGCACCGAAGGCGCCCTTAACCCGGAGCGTGGCGGCCAGCACGCGCTGGCGAAGTTCGGCCGGCCTCATGCCGCCACCGGTCGCGCGGACAGTTGCGCCCAGGCGTCCTGCAAATCGCTCTTGGCGAGCGCGCGCTGTTCGGTGCTGGCGATCATCGTCGCCAGTTCCAGCGCCATCGTCGCGCCGCGCAGACCACCCGGCAGCATGGCGATCGTGGTCAGGTATTGGCGCTCAGCCGGCTCGAACACTCCCCACGCGTCCGCCATCGCGTCGATATCGCCTTGCAGCGGCTGCTGCCGCACCACGCGGAACGAGACGCGGCTGTAGAGCTGGGCGAAGGCCGCGCGGCGGCTGCCGCCTTCAAGCCGCTGGATCACGCTGAGGTTGCCGAACAGGGCGATGCCGAGGCCGACAGCGTCGTTCCAGCTACGGATTTCCTCAACCGCCTTTTCCGAAAGGTGCTGCGCTTCGTCGATGATCAGCAGCGGGTTCTCCAGATTCTTCACGCGGTCGCGAATCTGGCGGGACAGCTTCTGCGGCGTGCCGACCGGATCGCGCTCGCCCAGCGACATCAGCACTTCCTGCTGCATGTTGTTCACGCCCGCCGTGCTGGGCGTCATGGTGGCCAGGAAGACGTTGGAATAGCAGGCGGAGAACCGTGCCGCCGTCTTCGTCTTGCCAAGGCCCGGCCCCATCGCGGCCAGCGTGATCCGGCCGCGCTGTGCCCATTTGAGAACGGCTTCCAGCTGGGAAGACGTCGGCGTCGAATAGAAATCCGGGACCTCCGGAGCTTCCACCGCGATCTGCGCCTGCGTCGAGATGGTCTGGCGGAACTTGAAAATCGTCTCCGCCAGCTTCTGTTCGTTGCCGGCATAGCCGCGCGGGCTGCCGAACTGGCTCAGCGTGCCGGTCGGGATATCGATGCGGCTGGAAAGGTCAGACCAGGAGGCCTGCGTTTTCGTGCGATAGTCGATCAGCCAGTTGCGCATCTCTTCGATGTCGATGGGCTGTGCGCTCGGATCATTCATGCTAGTTCACTCCTGTGTCTTTGGGGCACAGGCGCGCGGGGGCAGTTTCCTAGGCCGGCCCCGCGCGCCAACTCATTCCACGACCTTCAACTTGCCAAGGGCCGCGAAAATCCTGTCTTCATGGGGCTTCGGCGCGGGCATGACGCGCTCCGGCACCTTGCGCAGAGCCGCGCCCACAGTGCCGCGATGGCGCACCGCGCGCGTCACGCTAGACGCCGGCAGTTCCGGCACGGCCGTTTCGGGCAGCATGGCGGACACTTCCGCCGCCGTGAGAAGGTTCTCAGCCTCCTCTGCCTGCTTGACGAGACGGCGATATTCCTGCCGCCGCTTCTTCGCGGCGTGCGCGCCGGCCTGATCGGTAAAGCCCGTGTCGTCGATGATGGACGCGCTGGTCAGGTATTCGCCCGACATCGCGTAGAGATAGACCGGCTTGGACAGGTCTTCCGGATCGAAGCGCACGGTCACGCGCTGGCCGCGCATCAGGCCGCAGTCGTGCGACCAGTAGCGGTTGCCATAGAGCTCGACCTCGCCGGTGCGGCTGTTCACCCGCTTCTGTTCCACCGCCAGCAGGGCAATGCGCAGCTGCTCGGGCGTCGCCTTGCCGATCGGCGCGATCGCGTAGGAATCGGCAAAGACCTGGTCGAAGCTGCGGCCGGCGCAGATGCCGGCACGGCGGCCGGTGCGGGCGTTGTGATCGGCGATTCCCCGCGCGACGATCGCCTCGAAATCATCCCACAGCAGCGCCCGCTCGCCATAGTTCGCGGGCTTGTTCGCCACGCTGTTGCCGACATAGGCGCCCGCGCATTCCGGCCCGCGCGATATACGGTCCGCCAGATCGCGGAAGGCGCGTTCGATCGGCTTGGACTGGCCGTGATAGATTTGCGCGAAGCGGATGCGGATGCCCAGCGAGGTCAGCAGGCCGGCCGGCTCTTCTTCCTTGTGCTTGCCGCGATAGCGCGTCTCCGCGCCCGCCGTCAGCGCCTTGGACGCGAAGGTGCGGCTGTTGTCGAGCAGGCACTGCTTGGGGATGCCGAAGGTCTGGAACAGATCGCCGAACGCCAGCCGCGTGGCGATCACGTTTTCTGACAGGTCGAGCCGCCACGCGAGAATCTTGCGGCTGTAAATGTCCTGGATCGCGATCAGCACGGGGCGCACTTCGTTGCGGCCCTTGGGATCGCGCACGGTCACGCCGGGGGGCAGGCAGCGCACGTCGAACTGGTGACCGTCGATATTGATCAGGTCGAGCGCATGGAGCGCGTCCAGCGTGCGCCGGTTGTCCGGCACGGACCGCTTGAACTCATCCTTCTTGCCACGCCGGAACAGGACGACGCGCGCGTCCACGTCGCGTTTCAGGCGACGGCGGAACGCGGCCTCGGAAGGCAGCGCCACGTCCCGCGCCACCGCGATCTGGTTCACGCGGGCATAGCAGCTCGAAAGCGTCGGCTGCTCAGGGCGCAGGTAGTCGGAAAGGAACACCCGCCACAGGTCTTCGGGAATCTCCGCTTCGGCCCCGCCGCCTTTCCGGCGCGGGGCGAGGAAGGGAAGACGGTCCTGCGGTGCAACGCCCGCGATCGACTTGAGCCAATTCCACACGGTAGAACCTCCTATTTCGTGGCGGCGGGATGCTTCGTTGACGGCCGCGCTGCGCGTCATGCCGGCCAATTCGAGCACTTCGATTTCGGCCACGATCGCGGCGCGGCTTGCGGCCTCTTCCTTCACCTTGTCGGATTGCCGATCGAACCACTGCCATTCGATCGCGGCGCGCGGCTGCGTCTGCATCGGCTGCGGCCGCGTGATCGAAAGGCCGCGCGCCGCAAGCTCCAGCTGCGCGGCGCCGGGCAGAACGGTGACGTGAAATTCGGCGCCGCCGCCACGGCCGGCGCGGGCGCGGCACAGCGCTTCGCCATTCTGGCCGATCCGGGCATCCCAGCGTTCATCGCGGGCGCGCCGGCTCAGGCTGCGCTTGTCGGCGGGCAGGCCGGGCAGGTTCAGGTCGACCAGTTCGGACAGCGAATACCAGTCGCGCGCGCCTTCGGCCGCGTTCGCAGCCTGGGGGATCAGGAATGTGGCAGCGCTTTGCGCGTTCATGAATTACGTCCCTCTCCGATGATGGGCGCGACGCCCGCGATGCGTTTGCGTTCGGCCTGGAGCCGCGCGATCTGGCGATCGATGTGGCCCAGCCGTGCCGTGTGGATTTCTTCGCCAACCAGCAGCGCCGCGCCGATCTCGCGCAGCAGCGTGTTGAGCAGCTCGAATCGGTCGGTGACCGCGATCAGCGCCCAAAAGCGCGACATCGGCACCTTGTGTTCCTCGCGCGCCGGGCTCGCGTAGGCGTTGAGCATGTGGGCGCTCACGTCCTCATCCAGCAGCACCGACATTTCGGCGGCGATCGTCTCGCGCGCCCGTTCGTCGTCTTTCAGCGCGCGGGCGACCGCGCGGGAAATGCGCTGTTCCAGCCCGGCAAGGTCCGCCGCCTCGCTGGCGGGCGGCGGCACGTCAAACGCGAATCCGATCTGCGCCGGATGCGCCTGCGTGCGGGACAGCCTGGACGCGCGGCGGGTCACAGCAGCAACCTCAACGCTGCGACGGGATCGAGCGGTTCGACATCGCCTTCGGCAAGGAACGCGGTGCAACGCGGACCGCTTGGGCCATCCGCGCGCCATTCGGCGGGATAAGCGGGGTCGGTGATTTCCAGCGCGAACGTGCGTGCGAGAATATCGCAACCATCGAAGCCGTCACTGCGGCGGGCAGGCGCGTCGTGCTGGCAGTGACAACACCAGCGGGCGATGAAACAATCGCCTTCCGTGCCGTTCGACGGACGATAGCGGATTGGCGCGGTCATTGGCCGCTCCGATCGAGCGCGTCGGCATCGTCCAGCACGGCATCGACCATGTTCTCGTCCACGATGATCGTGACGATCAGGCGAGCGAGATGGTTGACCGTCATCCCGCGCCTCGCCGCGTGTGGAGAAAGCGCGTCGAGCACATCGACCGGAACGACCATCGTTCGGCCAAGCTGCACGCGCTGGCGCGGCTCTTGCCGTGCGCGGCCGGAGCTACATTCCAGCGCGATGACGTTCTTTTCCTTGATGCCGATCGCATCGGCGATCTCGCGCGTGTTCAGACCCTGGACCCTCAAGGCATGGATCGCGGCGGTTCGGCTCGGATAGCCGAGGCAGGGCTTCGGGCTGCTCACCGGTCCACCCTCCCGAAGAAGAACTCGACCGCGAACACGCCCCAGCGGATGGACAGTGCCCAGCCAGCGGCTTCCCAGTCATCGCCAGCCGTCGCCTGACGGTAGAGCTCGAATTTCGGCATCATGCCTCGCCCCCATCGTTCGCTCGCGCCAGACGCGGGTCTTCCGACCGGCGCGGGCGATCCACGAGCCTGATCGACACAACGGGAACATGGACCACGCGCCGATCGGCATTGGGGCCGGCGCGGTCGCCGACCAGCGCCGCCACGGTCGCGGGCGTCAGGGCGAAGGGCGCCGGCTTCACGTTCACGGCCGTTCCTCCGCGATCAGCGCGATGCGGGCCTCTTCGGCCGCCATCAGCGCCTCGTTGATCGATTCCCCGATCGCGCCCAGCAGCGTCTTGCCGCGTGCGCCGATCACTTTCTCGGCCGTGACCAGGTCATTCGCGATCGAGCGGTCGAACAGCGGAAGCTGCTCGTTCGCAAGGCGCTCGCCCATGCCGAGCGGGATGCGCTCGATATGCTCATAGGTCAGCGCGGCGATGACGCGTTCGACCGCGTCGAGAACGGCTTTCGACATCGTCAGTCCCTCATCATCCACGGTTCGGAACGCTGGGCCGGCTCCGGATCGGCGGCCCCGGTGGCATGGGAGCCGCGCGGCCGCAGCGGCGCGTTCATCTTCGCTTCCAGCCGCGCCCGCGTGGCTTCCCACTGCTGGCCAACCGCGCGCTTCTGGCGCTCGATCGCGGCCTCGCGCGGCGTGCAGCCCAGTTGCAGCGCCAGCTCCATGTTCTCGCGGGCAGTGCGGAATTGTTCGGCAAGGCTCTGAGCCATCACATGCTCCCCGGTTGCGGTTGGAAATCCTGCGGCGCGCGCGCCTGCTGGATCGCGGTCGCGAGCTTGGCGCTGGTCAACGTCATCGCCGTCCGCTCGCGCCGCGCCGCATCGGCACCGCCGAAATACCGGACGATCCGGCGCACGCGGGCGCGCCGCAGTCGCAGGTGCCGCGCGATCTCGTCCGCGCCCATGCCATCGTCCCACAGGTCCATGACAAGCTGCTCGGTGACGTTCAGCGCGGCCATCAGCGGGGCTCCCGGCGAATGACAACGCCGATGAATCGACGCCAGTCGTAGGACTGGCACCAGAATTCACCCATGCGCCGCCGCGCGAAGCCCTTGGCCGCGCTGCCGAAACCATCCGCTATGGCGAATGCCTCGATCTCATCGCCGTTCAGCGCGACGCCTTCGATCTCGATGGCATCGATCAACTGCGGCGAAAGGGAGTCGAGCCCGATCTCGATATGCCGCACGTCGCGACAAATCGGGTCTGGCGTCAGCAGCTTACGGCATGAACGCGTCCGCATCCCGGTGTAGAGTTGCACGGGCTCACCCGGCCGGGCGTGACGCTTGCGGTTTGCCCGCACGGTCTGGAGCTTGATCAGCGTGATGATCGGCTCTTCGAACTGCGGACGAAAGGAGTAGGCGACCATCAGCGTGCCCTCCGCCGCTTAATGCCGCGCCGTGGACAGAGTGCAGCGAGCTGCGCCGCGACATCGCGTGCGACGACACCATCTACGAGGTGGAACCAGCTCCAGATCGTGCGGGTTGGCAGCCCCGTCCAAAGCGAGACGGTAAAAATGGCCGAAGTACGGGTGGCCCCGCAGACTTCCAGCGCCCTGACATGCTCCAGCGTGCCATGGCGCAGCGCAGCCTCCTGCTGCACCCAAAAGGGCTGGGCCGCGAACCATTCCCATCCCTGCGGCGGCTCGACTGCGATCGACCGCCTATGCATCGTTGCCTCCCATTTCCGCGATCCGCGCATTGATGGCGTCGCGAACGGCGATCAGCGCGGAAGGCTTGATTTTCTCAGCCAGTACGGGTGCCCAACTGATCCAAGTCGCGGGAGAAAGCCGGTCGATGTTGCTGGTCGCGCGGTCGAGAAACTGGGTTTGACCTTCGGCGCGGTCAGCCGGTCGATCACCTCGGCTGCCTTGCACGCCCAGCGCCACCAGCGCTTGATCCAGCGTTGTCGCCTCGGGATGCTCGGCAAACCATGCCAGCGCCGCCGCGCGGGTCACCTCGGGCTTGCCAGCAAGCGCTAGCAGCGCAGTCTGGTTGTCCGCAATCGGATGATCCTTGATGCCGTCGAGCAGAGCGCGGTGCGGCTCGGCGATGCAGCGGTGTATGCGGAGCGCACGCTGGACATCTTTCTCACCCAGCCCGCAAGCCTCGGCCACCTCAGCCTTCCAGCCATAAGCGGTGGACAAGTTGTCCATCGCTTCTATGGCATCCGCGTCCGCTGCGGCGATAATATCAATGGCACGAGCCGGTTCAATGTCAGCGCGGTCCATGTTGGATCGCGCTGCGCGCGCCTTTCCTGCAAGAGCTTGCTGGCTCATAGCCCCGTGGGTTTCTGCCAGCCGACGCTGCGCCGCATCGGCAACGGCGGCGACGAACATCGAACGCTCCAGCACAGTCATCGTGCGCGGACTGAGGTTCTCGTCCGCCTGCATCCGCATGAGTTCGGCTTCGGTCCCGGTGACCACGCGCGCTTCGACGAAACGTCCCAGCAACGCGCACGCGCCTTGCCGATGCCGCCCAGCGATCAACCGCCATGGCAGCTTCGAGCGCGGCTTCCCCTTCGCGATCAGGATCGGCTCAAGTTGGCCATCCACATCAATGCGAGCGGCAAGGCCCTCTACCTTCGCCGGAAAATAGAGACCGATACGCCCCGGAAGATCGGAATCGATCTGGCCGGGATCAACGAGGATGATCTCGCCAACGATCTTGGGGGCAGCCGTGCCCACAGCGGGCGCGTCCTTGGAGTTGCGCGGAGCCGCCATGTTCAGCGAGCCCCCGCATTTAGACGGTGCGGTACCGACTGAGCGCGGCTATAGTCCGAAAAATGGGATTTGAATCGACCTGGAAACAACTGCTCGGTTGTCATGCCGAGCTCTCGTGCGATGGCGCGAGCCGTGTTGGCGACAGCGCGGCCACGAAGCACATCGTGGACCGAGCGAACCGGCAATCCCTTGATTTTCTCGAAGTTCGTCAGCGACCCATAGCGCTTGCGTATGGCCGCTTTGATGTCCTCCCGGTGGGGGGGTAACCCAGTCATGTCCGCATTCTCGAACAGTAAATCCGCAAATGCAGATATAAAGTACGATATTTCGGATAGTCAAGCGGCAACCGGCAATGCCGGCGTTGGCGCGCGTATTCGGCAGCGATCCGCAGAAATCGGCCTAAAAGCTGCCGACCTTTGCCGTTTGGCGGACATCAAGCCGCAGACGATGTCAGGCTATTGGAACGGTGAAAGGCCAGTTCCCGCAGACAAGCTGTTCGCTATCGCGGATGCCTTGAAATGCTCGGCTCGATGGCTTGTATCCGGCGTCCGCGACGGCGTCGGCCTAAGTAATATCGTTGACGCAGATTGGGTTGATGTTCCCGAATATGATCTGCGCGAGCTCTCCGATGAAACGCGAGGGCCGATTCTATCGACAACCCCCATGCGCAAGGATTGGCTCAATCGCTCATTCGGTAGGGATCGCGGTCTCTGGCTGACGAGACTGCCTTCTGACTATCAACCCGCGTTGTTGAACGAGGGCGATATGGTCATCTGCTGCGATATGGCGAAAGAGGAACTGAGGGAGCGGCAACTTTGCATCTGGCGGGCACCGCTTCTAAATCAATTGTTGATTGCGCGGTATTCCGTGATCCATCGGGGAAATCATATAGCCGTCGTTGAGGACGGAGAGTATTGGGCTAATCCTTGGCTCATTGAGGGTGAAATTAATGATGGTAGCGGCGCTGACTTAATTGTGGTCGGACGCATTCTCGGACGCCCCTTGGCATCAATCCGATGACAACGGTTCACAAAATAGCTCTAACCTTATTCGGTGCATGTATCGTTGCATTTGGAGGGTTCTCCGTCCTAAATTGGGCATCGCCTTTGCAGCGTGATTTGCGTCTTTGTGATGCGGAGATTAGCAGCAGGCTCAAATCTCCATCAACGTATCATCGCCTGGAGACCCCCCAATACTATATGGAGGGCACTCACTCATATGTCCTTACCTATGAAGCAGAAAATAGCTTCGGGGCACTCGTGCAGTCTCGCGGCCTTTGCATCGCCAGCCCCGATCTTGGGTCGGCCCGGTGGCTGGATCAAAAGGCGACTTGAGCTACAGATTCGCTAATGTTCCACGTTTGTTCTAACATGAAGATCGACTCGCAACGAGGAGGTCAGCATGTCACAATCGTTTGGTCAGTTCCTGCTCAGCAAGCATAAGGCTTCCGGCTTCTTAGGCGAACTCGCCCAGGCCGGCTCGCGTGATCCGCGCTTTCCGCGTGATGGCTCACCTAGGGATATTTGCCAGCATCTCAACAAGCATGGCGCGCCGCCCGAGTTTCATGATGCGCTTGACGAAGCAGCCGCCGAATGGCGGGCAACACATTAAATCCTGTGTTCGGGCGGCTTGCGGAAGTCACCTGTCCACCGCTCGATCCGATCGCCCGGCCTGGTCGCATACGACCGGGCCGTTTCCTTGTCCGGGAACACGACCGGCGATCCGTCTGCACCCGACAAGGGGCGACCGCTCGCGGTAACGATGATATGCCAGTCGTCAGTCATCGCGTGGGGATAGCACGATGGATGCACATATCGAGTTCCTGTTCGTCCTCGCCCTGGTCGCGCTGGGTTTGCTCGCTGGGCTGGGGCTGGAAATTTTGTCCTGGTTGCAGGGTTGACGATCGCGGACGATTTCGCGTCCGCGACGTGCTGAATGCCCGGATTTGCTGGTTTTCGCCGCGCTGTACCGCCCGCGCCCGAACTGGGCGCGCTATCTGTCCCGGTTTGTCGCAGTTCAGCACCTCTCAGCGGCATCTTAGAGCCCCGTAAGAATGCCCTGAATGGCGGTTTTCCGGGCCTAAGAGGCACGGCGCCGCTTTCGGGCCGACTCTGGCCGCTCTTGTCAGCGCACCGTCTAAACGGGCATCGACTCTAGACGGTCATCATCGTAGAGTTTCCCGGTCCGCAGCGTCCAAAAACGTAGGAAACGCCCGAGTTTTCACGCCTAGGACCGGAACTCCCCGGATATCCCCGTCACTCTAATCACTCCCGTCAACTAACACTCCATAAACTGACCAGCGTTCCCATCCCTGAAAAGAAAAGAGGCCCGCGTTGCCGCGAGCCTCTGTTTCTTTTCCGGTGAAGGCCGATCAGTCGTCGGACTTCAGGAACGCCGGCATGTGATCGGGGGCCGGGCCGTCGTCGCGATCGCGGCGCGGGCCGCGATCGCCATCGCGACGGGGACCACGATCACCGCGACCGCCACGGTCGCCGCGATCTCCGCGCGGGCCACGGCGGTCACCACGGTCACCTCGGTCGCCGCGATCACCACGCGGTTCGCGCGGTTCACGGGGCGGGCGGGTATCTTCGAGTTCCGCGCCCGTTTCCTGATCGACCACGCGCATCGACAGGCGGACCTTGCCGCGCTGGTCGATTTCGAGAACCTTGACGAAGACGTCCTGGCCTTCCTTGACCACATCGGTCGGCTTCTCGACGCGCTCGTTCTTCATTTCGGAGACGTGGACGAGACCGTCCTTGCCACCCATGAAGTTCACGAAAGCGCCGAAGTCGACGATGTTGACGACCTTGCCCTTGTAGACCTTGCCCACTTCGGCCTCGGCCACGATGCCGATGATCCAGTTCTTGGCGGCCTCGATCTGCGACAGGTCGGACGAGCTGATCTTGATCAGGCCTTCGTCGTCGATGTCGACCTTGGCGCCGGTGGTGGCCACGATCTCGCGGATCACCTTGCCGCCGGTGCCGATCACGTCACGGATCTTCGACTTGTCGATCGAGATCGTTTCGATGCGCGGCGCATGGGCCGAAAGCTCGGTGCGGACTTCGCCCAGGGCCTTGGTCATCTCACCAAGGATGTGCGCGCGGCCTTCCTTGGCCTGCGCCAGCGCGGTCGCGAAGATTTCCTTCGTGATGCCGGCCACCTTGATGTCCATCTGCATCGTGGTGATGCCTTCGCTGGTGCCGGCCACCTTGAAGTCCATGTCGCCGAGGTGGTCCTCGTCGCCCAGGATGTCCGAAAGGACCGCGAACTTGTCGCCTTCCAGGATCAGGCCCATCGCGATGCCCGAAACCGGGCGAACGATGGGAACGCCCGCGTCCATCATCGAAAGACAACCGCCGCACACGGTCGCCATCGAGGACGAGCCGTTCGATTCCGTGACGTCCGACAGGACGCGGATCGTGTAGGGGAAGTCTTCCTTCGAAGGCAGCACCGGGTGCAGCGCGCGCCATGCCAGCTTGCCGTGGCCCACTTCGCGGCGGCCCGGCGCGCCGAAGCGGCCCACTTCGCCGACCGAATAGGGCGGGAAGTTGTAGTGCAGCATGAAGCTTTCGTAGCGCAGGCCGTCGAGGCCATCGATCATCTGCTCGGCATCCTTGGTGCCCAGCGTGGTGGTGCAGATCGTCTGCGTTTCACCGCGCGTGAACAGCGCCGAACCGTGCGTGCGCGGCAGGAAGCCGACGATGCTTTCAATCGGGCGGACCTGCGTGACCGTGCGGCCGTCGATGCGCTGGCCGTCCTTGAGGATGGCGGTGCGCACGATGTCGGCCTCGACCTTCTTCAGGGTCTTGATCGCGACCATCTGGGTCTGCGGGGTCTCGTCGGAGAAGGCTTCCTTCGCCTTGGCGCGGGCGGCGTTGAGCGCGTCCGAGCGGGCCGACTTGTTGGTCAGCTTGTAGGCGGCGGCGATATCCTTGCCGACCAGGCTCTTGAGCTTCTTCTTGATGTCCGCGGTGTTGTCGGTGAGATCGATTTCCCACGGATCCTTCGCGGCCTTTTCGGCCAGTTCGATGATCGCGGCGACGACCTTGCGGCTTTCGTCATGGGCGAACATGACCGCGCCGAGCATTTCGTCCTCGGTCAGTTCCTTGGCTTCCGATTCCACCATCATCACGGCGGTGTCGGTGGCGGCGACGACCAGGTCGAGGCGGCCTTCGGCGACTTCGGCCGACGACGGGTTGAGCTGGTATTCGCCGTCCTTGAAGCCGACGCGCGCGGCGCCGATCGGCCCCATGAAGGGCACGCCCGAGATCGTGAGCGCGGCCGAAGCGGCGATCATCGCGACGATATCGGGTTCGGTCTCGCCGTCATAGCTCAGCACCTGGGCGATGACGTTGATTTCGTTGTAGAAGCCTTCGGGGAACAGCGGACGGACCGGACGGTCGATCAGGCGGGAAACCAGCGTTTCCTTTTCCGTGGCGCCGCGTTCGCGCTTGAAGAAGCCGCCGGGGATGCGGCCGGCCGCGGAATACTTTTCCTGATAGTGAACGGTCAGCGGGAAGAAGTCCTGGCCTTCCTTCACCGACTTGGCGGCCGTGACCGCGCAGAGCACGACCGTTTCGCCATACGTGGCGAGGACCGCGCCGTCAGCCTGACGGGCAATGCGGCCGGTTTCGAGGGTGAGGGTCTTTCCGCCCCACTCCAGCGATACGGTTTTGACGTCGAACATTTCGTTTCCTTCAGCCCGCGCGCCCTATTGCATCGCGGGGTTTGCTGCCGGGGAATCCCGTCCCGGTCCGGTGCGGGGCCATTGATCGTGCCCCAGAGGCCGCTCGCCGAATTGCGAGCCTGGCCCAAAAGCAAAAGCGGCCCGCTAGGGGCCGCTCCGCTTGGTTACTTGCGCAGACCGAGCTTCTGGATCAGCGCGTTGTAGCGCTCGACATCCTTCTTCTTCAGGTAGTCGAGCAGGCTGCGACGCTTGTTGACCATCTGCAGCAGGCCACGGCGGGAATGGTTGTCCTTGTGGTGGCTCTTGAAGTGTTCGGTCAGCGTCTGGATACGGCTGGTGAGGATCGCCACCTGCACTTCCGGAGAACCGGTGTCGTTCGCCGCGCGGGCGTTGCTCTGGATGACTTCCTGCTTCTTTTCAGCGGTAATCGACATATTCTTACTCCGCGACATCCTTCAAAGGTTGAAACCCCGCATCACGATCAGGCTTCCGCCCGAAAGCTCCACCAGCGCGACCGGCACCGTGCCGTGGCGCGCCCAGTATAGCCCGTCGTGAAAGGGCAACCCGGCCAGAACGCGGCCCTGACGGACCGCTCTTGCCTGTTCCGGGTCAAGGTCAAGAGCCGGGATGTCGACCAGCCCTGCCTCCAGCGGCAAGATCACGTTCTCAAGTGGCGCGCCTTTACCCACATCGTTCAATTTGTCCAGCGAAATCGCGTGATCCAGCCCGAACGGACCGGCGCGCAGGCGGCGCAGCATGGTGACATGCCCGACCGTGCCCAGCGCCCGTGCGATATCGCGCGCGAGACTGCGAACATAGGTGCCCTTCGAGACGTGCGCGACAAGCGTGACCTCCTCGAGCGGCTCCTCCCCGCGGGATTGGATGTCGAGCGCATGGACCGTCACCGCGCGCGCCTTCAGTTCCACCGTTTCGCCCGCGCGAGCGCGGTCGTAGGCGCGTTGGCCATCGACCATCAGCGCCGAATAGGCGGGTGGAACCTGCTCGATCGGGCCGGTGAAGCGCGGCAGGACCGCGCGCAGGCCGGCGAGGGTAGGGCGCTCCGCGCTTTCGGCGATGACGCTGCCTTCCAGGTCCAGCGTGTCGGTCTCGCTGCCGAAACGGATGGTGAAGGCGTATTCCTTGCTGGCATCCAGCATCCGCCCGCACAGCTTGGTCGCTTCGCCCACCGCGATGGGCAGGATTCCCGAGGCGAGCGGATCGAGCGTGCCGCCGTGGCCGACCTTGGCCTTGCCGAGCCCCGCCTGCCGCAGGTTGCGCTTCACCGCGCCGACGGCCTGCGTCGAACCGAGGCCGCGCGGCTTGTCGAGGATGATCCACCCGTTCGTCATGGCCCGGCGCCATAGAGCGACCGGGCGGCGATGTCAGCCGCGATAGTTCCCGGCGGAGCGATCAGGACTTGTGCGCGGCGTTCGCCGACTTCACCGGCGGGGCATCGACCTTGACGAAGCTCTGGATCGGATAGTGCTGGCCGCGCACCACGACATCGGCCCAGCGATCCAGCCGGTCGGTGCCGCTGTTCTGGATGCCGACCGCTTCCACGAAGGGCAGGTCGAACGCCGGCGTCATCAGTGTGGCGCGATACCATTGCCGGCCGCTGTCCTGAAAATAGATCACCCGGTCGCCATCCGCGCGCCAATCCCGGATCGCGCCGTGGTTGATGAAGGGAACCGACGCCTCTTCGCTTTGCGCGGGCCGTGCCATCGCGGCCGAAGCGGCAACCGGCGAGGCTACCATGGCCAGCGCAGCCAGCGGGGCGAGGAACAGTGCATTGTTCTTCATAGCTTTTGCTCCATCGAAGTTCATGCCCCCGACATGGCGCGGCTTCGCACCGGTTCAAGCTGCCGATACACTAGATTACACAACGTGACCTTTGCATGAATGCCGCGACCAGCCGCCCGGACCCATTCGGCGCGACCACCTTCCTCTTTCCTGCTGCATGTGAAGATCCTGTGGAGCCGGCACCATTGCCATCCTCGCGAGTTGTGATCGCGGGCGCGATTTGCGCGCCACCCCACCGTTACCGGATCGTCGCCGCACGGCGTCACCTTAGAAGGGAAGGCATCACCATGGCCAAGTCGCCTCGTACCCAAGCCGGCCGCAGCCCATCTGCCGGAGGAGAGACACATCAGACCGCGGAGGCGTTGGATACGGCGGCTCTGACCACCAACCATGGCGTTCCCGTTTCCGACAACCAGAATTCGTTGAAGAGCGGATCGCGCGGGCCGACGCTGCTCGAAGACTTCGTGCTGCGCGAAAAGATCTTCCACTTCGATCATGAGCGCATTCCCGAGCGCATCGTTCATGCGCGCGGCAGCGGCGCGCATGGCGTGTTCGAGGCGACCGACGACATCTCCGACCTGTCGAAGGCCGCCGTCTTTACCAAAGGCGAAAAGACCGAGGTGTTCGTGCGCTTCTCCACTGTCGCCGGCGGCGCCGGATCGGTCGATACCCCGCGCGACGTGCGTGGCTTCGCGGTCAAATTCTATACGCGCGAAGGCAACTGGGATCTGGTGGGCAACAATATTCCGGTGTTCTTCATCCAGGATGCGCTCAAGTTTCCCGATCTTGTCCATGCCGTGAAGATGGAGGCCGATCGCGGCTATCCGCAGGCGGGCAGCGCCCACGATACGTTCTGGGACTGGGCCTCGCTGATGCCGGAGACGACCCACATGCTGATGTGGGCCATGTCGGACCGCGCCCTGCCGCGCGCGTTCCGGACGATGGAGGGGTTCGGCGTCCACACCTTCAAGCTCGTCAACGCCGCAGGAAAAGCCAGCTTCGTCAAATTCCACTGGAAGCCGCGGCTCGGCCTGCAATCGACGATCTGGGACGAGGCGCTCAAGCTGCAGGCAGCCGATAACGACTTCCTCCGCCGCGACCTGTTCGAAGCCATCGATACGGGCAACTTTCCGCAGTGGGATCTGGGCATACAGGTGTTCGACCAAGCCTTTGCGGAGGCGCAGCCCTATGACGTGCTGGATGCGACCAAGCTCGTTCCCGAAGGGGACGTGCCCGTCCGCATCATCGGCACGCTGACGCTCAACCGCAACGTCGACAATTTCTTCGCCGAGACGGAGCAGGTGGCCTTCCTGCCGTCCAATATTCCGCCCGGCATCGATTTCTCGAACGATCCCCTGCTGCAGGGGCGGCTGTTTTCCTATCTCGACACGCAGAATTCGCGGCTCGGTACGACCAACTTCCACCAGATCCCCGTCAATGCGCCGCGCTGCCCGTTCGGCAATTTCCAGCGCGACGGCAAGATGCAGACCATGGTGCCCAAGGGCCGCGCCAACTATGAACCGAACAGCCTTGCCGCGCATGGCGAGGAAGGCGGCCCGCGCGAAAGCACCTTGACCGGGTTCCGCACAACGGATGCCGCGACGGGTGGGGAAGAGAGTGGGGAAAAGTTGCGGGTCCGTTCGGAGACCTTCGCCGATCACTACAGCCAGGCTCGCATGTTCTATCTTTCGCAGACGCCAAGCGAGCAGGCGCATATCGCCTCGGCCTTCGTGTTCGAACTGTCGAAGGTAGGCCTGCTCGATCAGGTGCCGCCGCGCATGGTGGCGAACCTGCGCAATGTCGACGAGGACCTTGCCCAGCGCGTCGCCAACGGGCTCGGCATCCCGCTTCCCGACAAGGCGCCGGCGGCAAAGCAGCCGATCGACATGCCGCCTTCCGACGCGCTGTCGATCCACAAGAACATGAAGGAGATGCTGGAAGGCCGCGCGGTCGGCATTCTCATCGCCGACGGCACCGACGCCGCCGAGCTGGACGCGGTGATCGCCGCGGTCCGGAAAGCCAAGGGCAAGGCCGTAATCGTCGCGCCCAAGGTTGGCGGGGCCAAGCTGGGTGATGGCTCGATGCGCAAGGCGGACGGCCAGCTTGCCGGATCGCCAAGCCAGATCTTCGACGCGGTGGCGATCGTCCTGTCGGACGATGGCTGCGCGGCCCTCCTGAAGGAAGCGGCGGCCGTGCAGTTCGTGATGGACGCTTTCGGTCATTTGAAGGCGATCGGCCACAGCGACGCGGCAAAGCCGTTGCTGGAGAAGGCCGGCGTCGAACCGGATGACGGCGTCACGGGGCTCGGCAAGCCGTTCGTCGCGGCAGCTGCGCGCCGGTTCTACGATCGCGAGCCGAACCTGCGCACCCTGGCATGAAGTTACCGGCGCCGCAGGACAGGGATGGTGTCTTGGAGAGCGGCCCAGTGTCGATCGCGTTGATCGGCGCGGGTCCGACTTCCATCTATACGCTCCAGGCCCTGCTGGCGCGGGCGGCTGGCCCGATCTCGATCACGATCTTCGAGGAGCAGGCGCGGGCCGGGCTAGGGACGCCGTATCGTCCCGGCTGGAACGACCCCGCGATGCTCGCCAATATCGCCAGCATCGAGCTTCCGCCCCTTGGCATCACGCTGGTAGAGTGGCTGGCGCAGCAAACGCCCGCGCGGCTCGCGGGCTACAACATCGATCCGGACGGCATCGACGAACGCACCTTCTACCCCCGCGTGGTGCTCGGTCATTACTTGCGCGACCGGTTCGAGGCGCTGGTCGCCGAGGGGGGAGCGGCGGGCCATGCGATTGACGTTCGTGCCCGGTCGCGTGTGACGGATATAGCGGCGGAAGGGGACGGCCTGTGCCTTTCGGTCCAGCCGCGCGGCGCTCCGGCCTATCAGGCGCGGTTTTCGCAGATTGTGATCGCAACCGGCCATGAATGGCCCGATGAGCCGGAGGTTAGGCCGGGCTTCTTCGCCAGCCCCTGGCCGGCGAGCGCGCTCAAGCGTATTCCGGCGGGGCCCGTCGGCATCCGCGGAACATCGCTCAGCGCAATCGACGCGGCGGTCGCCCTGGCGGTCAACCACGGCGCGTTCGTGATCGCGGATGGCGCGGAAGCGGGCGAGCCGGCACCGGGGGAGAGCGCACCGGCGGAGGACCAGGCCCTTCGCTGGAAGCCGCAGGCCGGCGGCGCCGCGCTGCACATCACGATGATGTCGCGCAAGGGCTTGATGCCGGAGGCGGATTTCTTTTGCCCGATCCCGCATGAACCGTTGACCATTTTCACCGAGCAGGCCGTGCAGGGTCTGATCGAAGCGGGCGAAACCGGCCTGCTCGATCGCACCTACGCGCTGTTCGAGGAACAATTGCGATTTGTCGATCCGGACTATGCCGACAGGATCGGGAGGGATTCCTCCGTCGAGGCGTTCGGCGAGCGCTATTTTGCCGAGCGCCTCGCCGCCGATCCCTTCGCGTGGGCGCAGGCCAATCTCGACGAGGCGCGAAAGAATTTCGAAACCGGGACCACCATTCCGTGGCGTTATGCCATCCTGCGGGCGCACGAGGTGTTCGCGCGGATCGTGCCGCATCTCGACGAAGCGGATCACGCCCGCTTTTCACAGCATCTCCAGCCGATTTTTACGGACAATTACGCAACCGTGCCTCACGCGTCGATCGAGCGCCTTCTGGCGCTTCATCGCGCCGGTGCGCTTGCCATCCTCGCGGTGGGCGACGATGCCAGGCTCGATACGCATTCGGAAGCGTCGGGCGCGACCATGTCGTTCGACGGCCAAAGGCATCATTTTTCCGCGTTCATCGACGCGACCGGCCAGCGGCCGCTGGAAGCGGCGGCGTTCCCGTTTCAGACCCTGCTCGATCAGGGCGTTGTGCAGGATGCGGGCGACACCGGGGCCGGATACCGCGGGATCGTGATCGACGATGACTTTCGGCCGGTCTCGGAGCAGTCGGTTGCCCGGCGCATCCATCTGCTGAGCCTGCCATTCATTCTGGGGCGGCATCCCTTCATCCAGGGCCTTACCAGCTGTCACGATATGGGGGAGGCCGTCGGTGCGCGGCTCGCCGAACACGCGGCATGTGCGCCCATGGCCGCCGCACCGCCCGCATGAGGGCTAGTTCATTTCGGGACCAGCCACGGCCTGCGCGATGGACTGATACCAGCTTCCAAGCCATTGCACCGGCGGAAAGATCAGGCGATCGACGATGTGCAGGTTCGGCGCGATCTGGGGCAGCACGAACAGCAGCAGGATCATGATCGGCAATCCGTAGGGCCGCGCCCGCGCATAGGCCATGGCGGCGCGTTCGGGCAGCAGCCCTTCGACGATGTGCGATCCGTCGAACGGCGGCACCGGCAGCAGGTTGAACACCGCCAGAAAGATGTTCAGCGCAATGAAGTTCTGGAGATTGGCGGCAAGGAACAGCAAGGCCGTTCCCGGTTGCGCCGCATCCGTGGTGAACCGGGCGAGCAGGCCAAGGCCGATAGCTCCCAGCAAGGCGAGCACGAGATTGGTGCCGGGGCCTGCCGCCGCCACGATCATCATGTCGCGGCGCGGATCGCGCAGGCGCCGGGCGTCGACCGGCACCGGCTTGGCCCAGCCGAACACCGGCGCCTTGATCAACGCCAGGAAGCCCGGAAGGATCACCGTGCCCATGGGATCGACATGGCGCAGCGGATTGAGGCTCAGCCGGCGTTGTTCGCGCGCGGTCGGATCGCCCAGCAGGCCGGCGACCCACCCGTGCGCCACTTCGTGAAACACGATCGCCAGCACCAGCGGCACGATCAGGGTCGCCGCCTGCCACATCGTATCGCTCATGGATGCAAAGCCTCACTGAAATGGCGCCGGCACAGCGCGACATAGCGATCGTTCCCGCCGATCTCGGTCTGCGCGCCGGCCCTGACCGCGGCGCCGTCGCTGTCGACGCGCAGGTTCATCGTGGCCTTGCGACCGCAGTGGCAGACCGCCTTCAGTTCGACCAGCGCATCGGCAATGCCCAGCAGCGCGGCCGAACCGGGGAACAGTTCGCCCTGGAAATCGGTGCGCAGGCCATAGCACAGCACGGGGATGTTGGCCTGGTCCGCCACGCGCGCCAGTTGCCACACCTGCGGCCCGGAAAGGAACTGGGCTTCGTCGATCAGGACGCAGGACAGCGGCTGCACCGCGTGGGCGGCCGTCACGCGCGCCCACAGGTCGGTGGCTTCGTCGAACAGGTGTGCGTCCGCCTCCAGCCCGATGCGGCTGGCGATCGGCTTGCGCTGCCAGCGGTCATCCACCGCCGCCGTCCACAGCATGGTCGCCATGCCGCGCTCGCGATAGTTGAAATCGGCCTGCAGCAGCGTGGTCGATTTGCCCGCGTTCATGCTGGCGTAGTAGAAATAGAGCTTGGCCATGCGCGGCGGCGATCAGTCGGCGTCGTCTTCGGGATCGCCGTCCAGATCGCGCGTCACGCGCGGGTCCGCCAGCAGCGCATCGATCCGGCTCGCCTCTTCGAAGCTTTCGTCGGGCAGGAACTTGATCTTTGCCGCGTACTTCAGCTTCAGGCGGCTCGCCACTTCCTTCTGGAAGAAGGCCGTGTTGGTGCGCAGCGCCTTGATGACGTCCGCTTCGTCGGTCCCCAGCAGCGATTTCACGAAGACCGTCGCGTGGCGCAGATCGGGCGACATGCGGACTTCGGTGACCGAAACGGTATGCGCGGTCAGCACGTCGTCATGCACCTGCTGGCGGGTGAGCAGTTCGGACAGGATGTGCCGGACCTGTTCGCCCACCTTGAGGAGCCGGACGCTGCGGGTCTCGGGCGTGGAAGTGTTCAAGCGTGCCAAGGCGGTGTCCGTCTTTCAATCCATCTTCGCCGGGATGCGGGCCAGCGAGCGCCCATGCGCGCCGTCCCCGGCATCCCAGCCGTTTTTCCATGAAGGCGCCGGTCAGCCTGCTGCCCGCGATCCCTTCGACGAAGCCGATATAGAGAGCCCGGTCGCCCATTGCGAGGGCCTTCGGTGCCCCGCGCCGCGTTGCGCCCGTTTCCACCGTGCCCGGCGTTTGTAACAAGCGGATATCTTTCTGCGACATTTTCAGACGGTTGACGACGGACCTTGTCGCGCAGGCGTGCGTTTCTTCTGCAACCACACAGGAGACCGCATCATGAAGAAGATTTTCTCCGCCGCCATCGCGCTGGCCATGGTCCTTCCGGCCGCGACGCCTGCCATGGCCGATCCGCCCCGTCATCAAAATGGCCGATACGACAATAACCGGCACGACAACGATCGGCGCGACATCCGCCATGACGATCGCCGCGCGGGACCGGCGTATTCGCGGTATCAGCCCAATCCGTTCCGCAAGGGGCAGCGTTTTGAACAACGCCGCGCGCCGAACTACCGCGTGATCGATTATCGTCGCTACCACCGCCTGCACGCGCCGCCGCGCGGCTATCGCTGGGTCCAGTCGGGAAATGACGCCTTGCTGGTGGGGATCGCCACGGGCGTGATCGCCTCGGTCGTGGCGGGAACCTTCAACTGACCCTAGGCCCCGCTTCCCATCGGGAAGCGGGGCGTTTGCGCTATTCCTCGAACCCCACGAAGCGCGCCGCGTCGGCCACCGACTTGCGCTTCGAGATCACGGCGTTGGCGGGGAAACTCTCGTCCGGCCAGCCCATCGCCACGCAGATCATGATGACCTGATCGTCGGCGATCTTCGCGTGCTCGCGCACCACCGGGCTTTGCATGATGCCTTGGCTGTTGATCACGCAGCCCAGCCCGCGCGACCAGGCCGCGTTGACCAGCGCCGTCGTCACCGCGCCGCAATCGAACGGGGCAATATCCCCTCCGAACAGCGCCCGGTCATAGGTGACGACGATCGAGACCGGCGCGTCGAACTGGCGGAAGCCGCGCAGCACCCAGTCCAGCCGCTTTTCCTTGTCCTCGCGCGCGATGCCCATGGCGCCGAACAGCTGCTTGGCGATTTCCACCTGCCGTTCGCGGTGCGGGCCCTCATAGACCTCGAACTTGCGGAACTCGCGGCTTTCGGGAACGCCTTCCAGATTGCGGCGGGTGTTTTCCGCACGGATGCGGTCAAGCGGTTCGCCGGTCACCACCGTGAAATTCCATGGCTGCGTGTTGAGTGAGGAGGGCGCGCGCATCGCCAGCGCCAGGATTTCCTCGATCAGTTCGCGCGGAACCGGCTTCTTCAGAAAGCCGCGGATGCTGCGGCGGCCTAATACGACCGCGTCGTAGCCAGGCCCGTTGTGTGTCGTCACTGTCCTCTCCCACCGAGCATTTAATCGCATGATTAAACGGTCGGTTGCGGAGAGCAAGAGAGGATCAGGCGGCCTTGCGCTTTTCGAGATCGAGGCGGCCCCAGATTTCGACGAGCGCGGCCGTCAGGTCTTGCATCATCGCTTCGGTATGCGCCGGCCCGGGCGTGAAGCGCAGGCGTTCGGTGCCGCGCGGCACGGTCGGGAAATTGATCGGCTGCACATAGACGCCGTATTCGGCGAGCAGGATGTCGCTGACCTTCTTCGCGCGCACCGGATCGCCCACCATCAGCGGAACGATGTGCGTGGAGGATGGCATCACCGGCAGGCCGGCTTCGGCGAACAGGCGCTTGAGCGTGGCGGCAGACGCCTGCTGCGCCTCGCGCTCGACGCTCGATGCCTTGAGATGCCGTACCGCCGCCAGCACGCCGGCGACCAGCACCGGGGAGAGCGAGGTGGTGAAGATGAAGCCCGGCGCATAGGAGCGGATCACGTCGATGATGCGCGTGTCGGCCGCGATGTAGCCGCCCATCACGCCGAACGCCTTGCCCAGCGTGCCCTCGATGATGTCGATCCGGCTCGCCGCCTCGTCACGTTCCGAAATGCCGCCGCCGCGCGCGCCATACATGCCGACGGCGTGGACTTCGTCGATATAGGTGAGCGCGTTGTACTTTTCGGCAAGGTCGCAGATCGCGTGGATCGGCGCGATGTCGGCGTCCATCGAATAGACGCTTTCGAACGCGATCAGTTTGGGCAGCGCCGGATCGGTCTCGGCGAGAAGTTCTTCAAGGTGCTCGACGTCGTTGTGACGGAACACCTTCTTCTCGCAGCCCGAATTGCGGATGCCGGCGATCATGCTGGCGTGGTTCAGCTCGTCGGAAAAGATCACGCAGCCCGGCAGGATCTTGGCGAGCGTGGACAGCGTGGCATCGTTCGAGACATAGCCCGAGGTGAACAGCAGCGCGCCATCCTTGCCGTGCAGGTCGGCCAGCTCGCGCTCCAGTTCAATGTGATAGTGCGTGTTGCCGCCGATATTGCGCGTACCGCCGGAACCGGCGCCCACGTCATGCAGCGCTTCTTCCATCGCCGCGATCACCTTGGGATGCTGGCCCATGGCGAGATAGTCGTTGGAGCACCACACCGTGATCGGCTTCGGGCCGTTGTGGCCGGCAAAGCAGCGGGCGTTGGGGTAGGCGCCCTTGTTGCGGAGGATATCGATGAAAACCCGGTAGCGGCCTTCGGAATGCAGACGGTCAATCGCCTGGTCGAAAACTTGATCGTAATTCACCCCGCCGCTCCTTGTGTCAGGCTCGAAAATGCCGGGCCATCGGCGAATGGCGCGGCTTGTACGCTTGTTGTTTGTGCTTGGCCAGCCGGTTTTCGCGCCTGCACCCGTGCGGGATCGCTGAAGCCGATATGGAAGGCACCGTCATTGCGCTGGCGCAAAAGCCAGTCGCGATCATGCTGAAAAGCGATGGTCAGGCCCGGCGTGCGCGCCTGCAGCGTGCGCAGGCCCTTGATCCAGCCGATCACCGCGTTGCGGTCCTCCGGCGCAAGCCAATCCGCGACAAGCCGCGAACGCCCCCGTGTTTCGGACAGGTTCCGTTCCATCGAGGTCACGTCGCCAGGGAAAAGGTATTCGCGCCCGCTGGCCAGCACCACGTAGATCAGTTGCGATCCCGGCGTGTGGCCCGGCATCGGCATGACGGCGACTCCGGGCGCCAGCGCCGTCGCACCCTGCCGCTCGACCGGCGGGGGCAGGGCTTTCGCACTCTTGCCCGCGCGACCAAGCTCCGCCGCCAGCGCAGCATACTGCGCACGCGGCACGAACGCTTTTTCAGCGTTGCTGGCCATGCCGCGCGAAGCTGCAAAGCCGCCAATGTGATCGTAGTGCTCGTGCGTGAAGACGATTCGGTCCGCCGTGTTCATCGCGGCCTCGACGCGCTGCTGCGCGGCGGCGTCGTAGTCGGTCATGTCGAGCTTGCCGGCCTGTTCGCGCGTCAGTCCGCTGTCGATCAGCACGGTCCCGCCGGGGCCGCGCACGCGGAACGCCGCCGCCGCGATCCCCGCCTTGCCGAAACCGCCGCCCGCGACCAGCAGCGTGGCGGGCGAGGTTCCCTGCGCCACGATTTCCAGATCGATCGCGTCGGGGCGCGGCCCCGGCATCGCAGCGGCCGCGCGGCGTAGCGCGGCGATGTCGATCGGGCGTTCGGCGATGGACCCGGTACGGTTGTCGATCAGCAGCCAGTAGGCCACGCCCGCCACGGCGAGCAACAGGACAGCGGCGATCTTCCATCCCGTGCGCAAAGAACCGTTCCCCCCTTGAAGCGCGCGCCTAAAGGATCGCGACGCGATCCAGGCCATAGGCCGCCAGCGCGGGCCGCAGGCGTTCCACATCCTGGCCCCCGCGCGTGAACAGCGCAACGTCGTCCTGCCTGCGGCTCCATGCCTGGCCTTCTGTCAGTGCGGCGATCCGCCGGGCGATGCCGTCCGATCCATCGATGAACCGCACGTCTCCGCCGAAAGCGCGCGCCAGTTCCGGCTGCACCAGCGGGAAATGCGTGCAGGCCAGCACCACCGTATCGATCCGGTCGCCGCCCGGCATGGCGCGCAGCGCGGCGGCGGCACGGGCATAGACCGCCGGATCGACCGGTTCGCCGCGCAATTGCGCTTCGGCTGCCTGCACCAGTTCCGGCGCGCCGTGGCGCAGCAACGTCTTGCCCGCCGCGAATTCGGCTTCCAGCCGATCGACATAGACCTGCCGGATCGTGGCTTCCGTGCCGAGCAGGCCGATCACGCCGGTTCGCGTCATCGCCGCCGCCGGCTTGATTGCCGGCACGGTGCCCACGATCGGCACTTCCAGCACCTCGCGCACCGAAGCGAGCGCGATGGTGGAGGCGGTGTTGCAGGCGATGCAGACAAGGCGTGGGCGGAAACGCTCGGTCATGCGGCCCAGCAGGCCGGAAACGCGCGCGGCGATCTGCGCCTCGGTCTTGGTGCCATAGGGCAGGCCGGCGTTGTCGGCGGCGTAGATCACTGGCGCATCGGGCAGGAGCGCGCGGACCTTGTGCAGCACCGAAAGCCCACCCACGCCGGAATCGAACACCAGCAACGGCGCCGCGGCATCGACTTCGGCGGGGCCGGCCGGTTGCCCGGCCTGTATTGTCGTGGCTGTTGCTGTCACGCCTGTCCGGTTTCCTTTGCTGGACCTTCTACCTTCTATCGGTTTCCGAACCGAAAAGAAAAGACGCCCCTTTCCGAACCCGCGCGATGAATTGTAAGAGTGCCGTCGTGGATGCCCTGTTCGCCTCGCTCGCCGCCTATGCGCTCGGTTCAATTCCGTTCGGGCTGATTCTCACGCACCTTGCCGGCGCGGGGGATCTGCGCAGCATTGGTTCGGGCAACATCGGTGCCACCAACGTCCTGCGCACGGGGAACAAGGGACTGGCGGCGGGCACGCTGCTGCTGGATCTGGCAAAGGGTGCGCTGGCGGTGCTTCTGGCCCGGCATGTCTGGCCCGGCACGGAAGCGCTGGCGGCGTTTTTCGCGGTGATCGGGCACTGCTTCCCGGTGTGGTTGCGCTTCAAGGGCGGCAAGGGCGTGGCGACGATGATGGGTATTTCGCTCGCGCTCGCCTGGCCGATCGGCCTTGTCTATGCTCTGGTGTGGCTGGGCGTGCTGTTCGCCTCGCGCATTTCCTCGCTGGGCGGCATGTGCGCCGCGCTGGCCGCACCACTTGCGGCGTTCGCGGCGGGCTATGGACAGTACGCGCCCGTTCTCGCGGTGCTGGCGGTGATGATCCTGTGGCTGCACCGCGCCAATATAGCCCGGCTGCGCGCGGGCACCGAACCCCGGGTCGGTTCGGGGAGCGGCAGCGCCAAGTGAGCGCGCGCGGCGTGCCCGATCCTGCGCGGCCCGCCGATACCCCGTTTGCCCTTGCGCGCGAGGAGGCGTTCGCTCGAATCCGCCTGCTGCGCACGCCGCACATCGGGCCTGCCAGCTACTTCCATTTGTTGCGGCGCTACGGCCGCGCAACCGCCGCGCTGGAGGCCTTGCCCGAACTGGCGGCGCGCGGCGGCGGCCGCGTAACTCCCGCACCCGAAGCGCGGGTCAGCACCGAGATCGCCCGCGTTCGCGCGCTGGGAGCCCGCTATCTCTTCCACGATTCCCCCGCCTATCCCGCCTTGCTGGCCGCGCTGGACAACCCGCCACCGATCCTGACGGTGCGCGGCGACGACGCGCTGTTGCAGCGTCCCTCGGTCGCCATCGTCGGTGCGCGCAATGCCTCGGCCGGCGCAGTCAAGCTGGCGCGCGATTTCGGCGCCGCGCTGGCGCAGGCCGGATGCGCCGTGATCTCGGGCCTTGCGCGCGGGATCGATGCCGCCGCGCACCGGGGCGCGCTCGCCGCCATGGCGGAGGGCGGCGGTACCGTGGGCGTGATCGCCAGCGGGATCGACATTGCCTATCCGCCCGAAAACACCGCCTTGCAGGAAGAGGTGGCGGAAAAGGGCCTGCTGATCGCCGAGATGCCGCCCGGCACCGAACCGCTCGCGCGCCATTTTCCGCACCGCAACCGCATCATCGCGGGCCTCGCCACGGGTACGCTGGTGGTGGAGGCCGCGCCGAAGTCCGGCTCGCTGATCACGGCGCGGCTGGCTGGGGAGGCGGGGCGCGAGGTCATGGCCATTCCCGGCTCCCCGCTCGACAGCCGCTCGCACGGCTGCAACCAGCTGATCCGCGATGGCGCGGTGCTGGTCCAGTCGCCCGAGGACGTGCTGGAATTGCTGCGGGACTTCGGCGGCGCGCCGCGATCGCCGTTGCGCGAACCGGAAGCCCTTGCGCCGTCCTTCGCGGAGGAGGAAACCCCCGCCGATATCGAGGCCCTGCTGGGCGCGGCTCCCGTCGCGGTCGACGAACTCGTCCGGCAGAGCGGCGCATCGCCCGGCGCGGTGCAGATGGCGCTGATCGAACTGGAAATCGCCGGACGGCTGGTGCGCCATGCCGCCGGCCGCGTTTCGCTGGTCTAGGGGCGGCAGGAGAGGGATTATGCAGGACCACCGTTTCGCGCGCCGCATGTTCCGCTGGGCGGCGCTCTACGGGATCGTGGTGCTGGCGCCGCTCTATCTCGCGCCGCTGCCCGAACGCGGGGCCGAAGTTTCGCTGGGCTTCATCGGGGTCGCGCTGGTGTTCCAGGCGGTGTTCTGGATCATTGGCGGCGATCCGGCGCGCTATCGTGCGTTGATGCCGTGCGCGGTGGGGGAAAAGCTGGTGTTCGGCCTGCCCGCGCTGGCGCTGTTCGCGCAGGGGCGGGCCGCGCCGGCGGTGGCCGTGTTCGCGGCCATCGACGTGCTGCTCGGGCTTGGGTTCCTGCTGGCCTGGCGCAGGACCGCCTGATTTCGCGGCTCCTGCCGCTTCTCCCCGTGAAATCCGCTTGCGTGCGTCCCGTCTCCCCGTAATGATTCGCAACATAAGCGGGTCGCGGAAACGTTTCGGGATGGGGGACTATCATGAATTTCCGCAGCACGTTTGTGCTTGCCGCTGCAGCGGCAGGCTTCCTGATGACCGCGCTCAGCGTTGCCTGGGCGGGCGATGACGCACCGGTCAAGGTGCAGGGCAAGGACGCGGTAAAAGGCGCTTCGCAAGTCGCCATTGCCGCGTTCAACGTTGGCTTCATTTTCGAATCGACCGATCAGACCAAGGCCTCGGGCGGCCTGATGGGGGCGTTCGGAGGGGCGACCAAGGCCAAGAGTTCGCTCGTCGGCGTCACCCCGGAAATGATGCAGGCGATCGCCGACGCGGCCTATGCCGATTTCGTCGCCAAGCTGAATGCCGCTGGCCTGACGGTGCAGGACCCGGCCGCCGTCTTCGCCGCGCCGGCCCTGGCCAACCCGCACGGACAGCAACCGCCGGTCGAAATCGGCATCCAGCTTGAAAAGGGCAGCAAGGGCAAGGCCACCTACATGAAGCCCACGGTGCTGCCCACGCTGATCCTGCTGCCGGGCGATTTCACCGGTAGCGGCATGTCCAGCATCGGCCTCAACATGTCCGCCGGGCAGGCCAGCGGCGCACTGTCGAACTACGCCAAGGCGGCTGGCGTGCCCGTGCTGGACGTGACCTACCTGATCGACTTTTCCGACCAGAAGCGCCCGGGCGCGTTCAGCTTCGGCGGGCTAGAGGTCAACGCCAACCTTTCCGTCACGCCGGGCTATTCGCGGATGACCGCGCTGGGGCCGAACGGCAAGACCGTGACGGTCACGCTCAACCAGGGCGTGTCGGTGGATGGAGATTTCGTTGACAAGCAGGATGCGTCCAGCAACCTCGACAAGACCACGCAGGCGGCGGCCAACGTCGGCGGCGGGGTGATGGCGGCGATGGGCTTCGGCGGAATGCGCTTCGGCAAGACGCGCAAGTTCGAATTCACCGCCAAGCCCGGCAATTACGAACAGGGGGCGACCAAGGCGGCCGCGCTCGCGAATGATCAGATGGTGGGGCAGATCGTCTCTCTGCGCTAGGAACGGAAGGACAGGGTTGCATGGCGGACGGAGAACGGAAAGTCAGCGTAAGCGAGATCTTTTCCGAGTTCGGTGGCACCCTGTCCCGCCACGCCCGCCTGTCGCTGCTGGCGGGGCTTGGCATCGTGGCGGTCACCTCGATCGTTGATGTCCTGCTAGGGGATAGCGGGGGGCAGTTTGGCGGCACGATCGCCTCGTTCCTGATCCAGTATCACCTGATGGAGCAGATGCTGGCCACGGATGGGCTGCTGTCCCCCTCCGTCACAGGCAGGCGCTATCTCTCGGTCGTCGGCGCCAGCATTCTCACCACGCTCGGCATGATGCTGGGTTTCGCTCTGCTGATCGTTCCGGGCCTGCTGCTGCTGGCGCGCTGGTCGCTGACCTGGCCCTACATCATCGGCCAGGGCATGCGCGCGACCGAAGCGATGGGCGCAAGCTGGCGGCACACCCGCGCGTCGATGGTGTCGATCGCGCTGGTCTATGTGATCTGCATGATGCTGCTGGTGGTGCCGCTGGCGGGCGTGGGCGTTGCCCAAGGGCTGGCTTCCGCGCTGTCCGGTCCGTCGATCACCGGAGGAGTCGGAGGGACCATTCTCGGCAACGCGGTGGCCGCGCTGATGGCGGTGGGCGGAACCGCGTTGACGCTCGCGCTCTACCGGCTGCTGGGCCATTCGGACAACCGGCTGGCCGAGGTGTTCGGGTGACGCCTTTGTTCGTCACGATCAAGGCAGTGGGATGATCGGCGCAAGGCAAGGCTTGACGATCGGCGTGCGGCATCGCCACCCTCGCGCGTACACATACGCGTAAGGTCACGATATACCCGCCATGCAGCTTGTCATTGTTGAATCGCCGGCCAAGGCCAAGACCATCGAGAAGTACCTTGGCCCCGGCTACAAGGTTCTCGCCTCCTACGGCCACGTCCGCGACCTGCCCGTGAAGGACGGCTCCGTCCGCCCGGACGAGGACTTCGCGATGGACTGGGAGCTTTACGGCGACAAGCAATCGCGCGTGAAGGCGATCACCGATGCCGCGAAGGAAGCCGACCGCCTGATTCTTGCCACCGACCCCGATCGTGAGGGCGAGGCGATTTCCTGGCACGTGCGCGAACTGCTGTCGAAGCGGCGCGCGCTGCCCAAGGAGGTGGAGCGAGTCACCTTCAACGCCATCACCAAGGCCACCGTGACCGAGGCGATGCAGCACCCGCGCGCGCTCGATCAGGACCTGATCGATGCCTATCTGGCCCGCCGCGCGCTCGATTACCTGTTCGGCTTCACCCTCTCGCCCGTGCTGTGGCGCAAGCTGCCGGGCGCCAAGTCCGCTGGCCGCGTACAGTCGGTGGCGCTGCGGCTGATCGTGGAGCGCGAGCGCGAGATCGAATCGTTCCGCGCGCAGGAATACTGGTCGGTCGTCGCGCGGCTGGAGCAGGGCGGCACCGAGTTCCAGGCCCGCCTGGTCCGCTTCGACGGCGAAAAGCTCGATCGCCTGAGCCTGGGCGACGAAGGCGTGGCGATGCGCGCCAAGGCGGCCGTCGAAGGCGCCACGTTCCGCGTCGAGGAGGTCGAGACCAAGCCCGCCCGGCGCAATCCCTATCCGCCGTTCACCACGTCGACGCTGCAGCAGGAAGCGGCGCGCAAGCTGGGCTTTTCGGCCAGCCACACCATGCGTGTGGCGCAGACGCTCTACGAAGCCGGTGCGATCACCTACATGCGTACCGACGGCGTGCAGATGGACCCCAGCGCCATCAGCATGGCCCGCAAGGCGATCTCGGACCGCTATGACGGGCACTACCTGCCCGAAAAGCCCCGGCACTACGAAACCAAGGCCAAGAATGCGCAGGAAGCGCACGAGGCGATCCGCCCGACCGACTTTGCCAAGGACCGCCATGGTTCGGGGGACGAGGCGCGGCTCTACGATCTGATCTGGAAGCGCGCGATCGCCAGCCAGATGGCCTCGGCCAGCCTGGAACGCACCACGGTCACGTTGCGCGAGGGTACCGGCCGCCACGAATTGCGCGCCACCGGGCAGGTGGTGAAGTTCCCCGGCTTCCTGGCCGTGTACGAGGAAGGGCGCGACCAGAAGCAGGATGCGGAGGACGACGATTCCGGCTTGCTGCCCATGATGAACAAGGGGGATACCCCGGCGAAGCGCGGGGTGGACGCCACCCAGCACTTCACCCAGCCGCCGCCGCGCTATTCGGAAGCGAGCCTCGTCAAGCGGCTGGAGGAACTCGGCATCGGCCGTCCTTCCACCTATGCCGCCACGTTGCAGGTGCTCAAGGACCGCAACTACGTCCGTACCGAGAAGAACCGTTTCTTCGCCGAGGAATCGGGGCGGATGCTGACGGCGTTTCTCGAACGCTTTTTCGATCGCTACGTCGCCTATGATTTCACCGCCGGCATGGAGGACGAACTCGACGACGTCTCCGGTGGCCGCGCGGCGTGGAAGCAGGTGCTGGCCGCGTTCTGGCGCGATTTCAAGCCGAAGTCCGACGAGGTGATGGAGAAGAAGCCGAGCGAGGTGACTGCCGCGCTCGACGAATTCCTGGAGGACTATCTGTTCCCGCCCAAGGCGGACGGCAGCGATCCCCGCCTGTGCCCCAAGTGCGGGGAAGGGCGCCTGTCTTTGCGCGGCGGGCGCTATGGCGCGTTCATCGCCTGCTCGAACTATCCGGAGTGCAAGTTCACCCGCAAGTTCGCCCAGCCCGGCGGGGCCGATGGCGAAGGCGGGGACGAGGATGGCGCGCTGGGCAAGGACCCGGCCACCGGTCTCGAGGTGGTGCGCCGGTCGGGCCGGTTCGGCCCCTACATCCAGCTGGGCGAAGGCAAGGAAGCCAAGCGCGCCTCGATCCCCAAGGACATTCCCGAACTTGATCTGGAATGGGCGCTTAAACTCCTCAGCCTCCCGCGCGAGATCGGGGCGCATCCCGAAAGCGGCAAGCCGATCACGGCCAGCATCGGGCGCTATGGCCCCTATCTGGCGCATGACGGCAAGTATGCGCGGCTGCGCTCCACCGCCGAAGTGTTCGAAACGGGCATGAACGCCGCCGTGGTCAAGCTGGCCGAAGCGGCCAGTGGCGCGGCGGCGCGGGGATCGCGCGCGCCCGCCGAACCGCTGAAGACCTTCGGGCCGCATCCGACGTCTGGTGGCGAGATCAAGCTGATGGCGGGGCGCTACGGCCCCTACGTCACCGACGGCACCACCAACGCCACGCTCCCGCGCGACAAGCAGCCCGAAGCGCTGACGCTGGAGGAAGCGATCGTCCTGATCGACGAGCGCGCCGCCAAGGGGCCGGCAAAGGGCAAGAAGAAGGCTCCGGCGAAGAAGGCCGCGCCGAAGAAGGCGGCGCCCAAGAAGGCGGCTGGCGAGAAGAAAGCGGCGGCGAAGAAGCCCGCGGCAAAGAAGGCCGCTGCCGAATAGGCAAGGAGGATCCTTGCGCGCCGGTCAGTTGATGATCGGCGCGTGGTCCTCCTCAAGCACGGCCGCCACGTTCGCCCGGACGGTGCCGGGGCGGGCGTTCCGCGCCAGCCAGGCGCGGAAATCGTGCAACTCCGCGGGCTGGATGCGCCCCAGCTTGTAGGCGCGGGCGATCGCGAGCGCGGCCTGATCGTTGCCTTGCCGCGCGGACTGGATGTACCAGTCGAGCAGATTGTCGTGCAGCGGCATGTACGGATGCCGATCGCCTTCGCTCGCGACGAGAAACTGGCCACGCGCGGACCCGCGTTTGGCCGCTTCGCGATACCAGTGCGTTTCGCGTCCGAACGTATCGATCCGGTCCCAGGCGCGGTTGGGATGCGTGGAGGCGGCGCGGTAGAAGTCGCCCAGGAAAAGCGCCGCCTGAACGCTGCCGGCATCCGCTGCCTTGACCGCGCAGGCTCCGGCCGGCGTGTCCTCTACCGGCCTCCCTTGCGCCAGCACGGTTTCCGAAAGGCCGGCGGTGGAGCAAACGGCGAAGGCGCGCTCCGCTTGCGCAGTGCGGCCCGCGGCGAGGTCGTCACCGTGCTGGGATGTGCAGGAAGCCAGCGCGGCGCAGGCCATCGCCAACGGGGCGAGGAACCGGCCCGTCAATGCCCCAGCCTTCGCAGCACGGTGTTGTAGTCGAAGTCGCCGGGGGTACCGGTGCAACTGCCCGGCCGTGCGAACAGGCAGAACTTCTGCTTCTCGGGCGCCTTGTGCGGTTGCAGGCATTCCACCTGCCGATAGGAAGCAGGCAATTGGGGCGCGGCCAGGCGTGGCGCGATGATCACGTTGAAGGCAGGCGCCATGGCCTGCGCCGATGCTGCCGATCGGCGGCCTTCCAGCAGCATGACGGGAACGGAGCGGTTGAGGTAGGTATAGTTGGCCATCGGCAGGTCCGGCTCCTGGAAAAGCGCCAGGCCGCAGATGCCGGGCACCCTGCCTGCCTTCGCCAGCAGGGTGTTGGCCGCGCGCCCATTCCCCCAATAGGCGCTGAACGGCTTGGTCGCGCCGATGACGGCGGAGAGCAGGAACCACAGCACGCAGAGCACGATGGTGGCGTTGATGCGCTCCGCTGCCCGCCAGCGCCCCGCCAGTACCTTCCAGAGGTCGACAGACCCGATCGCTGCCAGAAACACGGCCAGCGCGATGGCGAGGATGACAAAGCGGTATTCCTTGTGGGGGATCAGCGAGTGGCTGGCGATCACGACCAGCGCGATGAGCGCCACGAACGGAAAGCGGCGCGCACCGGCTACGAGCGAGGGCAGCAGGACGAGCATGGCGATATGCCAGGTCGCGCCGATCTGCGTCACGTACCACCACGGCGGCTGGGTGCCGAACGAGGCGCTGCGGTTTTCGCCCAGGTTGATCGCGAAATTGCGCCACAGCCACAGCAAGGGCGGCGCGCCCGCCGCCATGTCCGCGAGCGCGCCAAGGGCGATCGCCACGAGGCTTCCGCCGGCGAGTGGCAGCAGCGTGCGGCGCGGATCGCCGCTAACCGCGAGCAGACCGATCAGCGCCAGCGCGGGCGCGTACTGGAAGCGAACGATGAAAGCGAGGCCAAGGAGCAGACCCAGCATCCCGGCAAGGCTCATCGACGGGCGTTCACGCAATCGCATCGCCAGACAGAGCGCTGGCACGGTCAGCGTCAGCGCAATCCCGTCGCCCGAAGGCCGTGCCGCGAAGTAGAAGATTTCCACCCATATCGCGCCGACCCAACCGGCGATGATCGCGTGTTGCCGGCTGATCCGTTCGCCCATGGCAAAGAAGCTGGCGACCACGCCCAGCGACAGCAGGCCCAGCAGGCCCCGTGTCAACCACAGGTGCAGCATCGTGTCCGGCGCGATCGCGTGGCCGAGCGCGAGCGACGGAGTGAGCAGCATCGGCACCAGCCAGCCGCGAATGCCTTCGTGGAATTCCCATGCCACGATCCAGTGGCCGGTCAGGCGGCCCCAGGCGGGCTCCAGATACTGCCAGATTTCATCCGGCTGGTGGACAATGGTCTGGCTCGCCATCGCCAGCCGGAACACCAGCGCCACCCCGAGTATGGGCGCCAACGCGTGCCAGGCCGTGGGAATCTTGCGGCCGGTTGTGTCAGTGAAATCGCGTGGCGCGGGCATGATCCGAACAGGCCGATGCTGTTAAGAGGGGCAGCGGGAATGACGGGCTGGCGTCAGCGATCGGCGGCGGGGCGCGGGGCGATTTCGGGCTGAACGGGCTTGAGGCGGTACAGGCGGAAGTTGCGAGTGCCGATCGCGACCGTGGCGTAGGTTTCGTAGTCGCGGTCCAGCAGCCGCATCAGCAGCGCGCGCGAAGACTGGTTGGCCGGCCGTGACAGCGGCTTGACGCCAACCATCACCACGCTCGGACGCCGCGCCATGATCCGCCGCATCTCGTCTTCCACATCGATGCCCAGCGAACGGCTTTCCACCGCTCCGGCAAGGTGCGTGGGGAAGATATAGCTCGTGGCAAGGCAGGCGTTGGTGGTCTGGTAGAGCACCGGATCGCCTTCGTTCATATAGAAGCAGCCATCGCCCAGTTCGGCGCGGATCAGGCTGGTGGCGTGTTCCACATCGCCAAGCGTGCCGTGGTGATAGAACTGGTAGGCGGGGACGACCACGCCGCCGATCGCGCCCAGCCCCAGCATGAACCGCGCATACCACTTCTCCCCGCGGATCTGCCGCCCCAGCGCGGGTGCGGCCAGAATGCACAGGGGGGCCAGCAGAGGCCCGACGTAGTGATCGTACCAGGTGCCGAACGCCAGGAATCCGGCGAACGCCGCCACGCCCCAGGCACGCAGCACATGCCGCGCGCGGGGATAGGAACCGCCGGTCATCGCCAGATGGCGCGGGGCGTGGAAGATCGCGAGCCAGAACGGGGCGAGGGTGAGCATTTCCTTGGTCAGCCGCCACCAGGCCTCGCCATCGGACTGGCGTGACATGATCGAGAAGAAATTGGCCTGCATGAAGGCGCCGGCATGGCCCATCGCGCCATAGATGCCGAGCGCGAGCGCCGTCGGCGCCAGTGCGGCCGCTATCCAGAGCAGCGCGGCGGCGCCCAGCTTCTTCCATGACCAGACATCGGCATAGGCGCGGCCGAGCAGCAGCGCACCGAAGGCCACGCCCTCGAACACCACCGTGTACTTGATCTGCATGGCGATGCCGACCAGCGCCATGATGCCGGCGCCGCGCCAGAGCAATTGCGGGTCCTCAAGGCGCTTGAGCGTATCGACCACGGCCCACGCGGCAAGCGCGACCGGCAGATTGAAGAACACCGGCGCCTGTCCCAGCACGCAGTTGAATACCGGCATGAACAGGATGTAGGCGAACCCGGCCTGCCATGCTCCCGCCCGTGGCGCGATCTCGCGCGAAAGCCGTTCGATCACCATCGCCGTCGCCACCGTGCTGAGCACGCCCGCCAGCTGATAGGTGACGACGCCATCGCCGGGGAACAGGTGAAACAGCTCGAACAGCAGGAACAGGCCGATCGGCTTGCGGTCCCAGATGTCCACATAGGGCACGGCGCCGTGCAGCATCCGGTCGCCGACGAGCAGATAGAACTGTTCGTCGATGTGGATCACCGGATTGCCGATCAGCAGCGCGCGCAGCAGCAGCGTCAGCGTAAGGTAGCTCAACGCCAGCGTCAGCCAGTCCGGCAGGCGCAGCTGTCGCCACGCGGCGGCGGCCCGGACCGGAAGCGTGGCCGAGAGCAGGGGCGGTGCATCCTGGGTTCGGACCGACGTCGTCCGGACGGCACCGACGCTTTCGACCATTCATTCGCTCCGTTGCTGCTGCACGCTAGACCTGTAACGGGCGAGCAAATCGATACCTTCGCGCTTGCGAACGCGATAATGGCCGACGCCCCTCATTTGGCGCCATAACCTGTATCGCCAGTGAACGACAATCGGAAACCGCAAGGCGGAGCGTTGGGAGGAACGCCTGGCGCGCCGGGACCCCGTGGGAATACCGCCGTGTTGGTCAGCGAGTTGGAGGCCGTGGGGTTACGATGAATACCGGTGGGGGAGGTGTCGCGCCGGGCACCGGGACCAGCCGTCGCACGATTTCGTCGGCAATGGCGGCGTGGCCGAGCGCGGTCGGGTGCCAGGCGGGGCCTGTTCCGAAACCCGGATAGCCAGAGGCCCAGGGGATGACGGAACAGGGCGTGTGCGAACGTGACATGCGGGCCGCCTCGATCAGCAGTGCTCCCTCCTGCCCGGCGACGCGCGCGATCACCTCCCGCAGCCGGTCGCCCACCGCGCGCCGGTCGACGGCTTCGGCAGGCGTTAGGGGCGTGCGGTCGCACAGAACCAGACGGGGCAGCAGCGCCAGATAATCGACGAACACCAGCCGCGCGGCCGGCGCGCGTGTGCGCACTTGCGCGGCAATCAGGCGCAGGTTGGCTTCCAGCGCGGTCCAGACCGCCTGATCGGGTAGCGGGGGCGGCAGGGCGCATTCGGGCTTGCTGCGGGTTTCGGGGGAAAGACGGCACAGCCCCGCGAAGAAATCGCTGACATAGCGCACGTCGTTGGCGCCGATCGTCACGGTGACGAGCCGGGTATCGGGCGTGACGGCATCGATCTGCGGCGGCAGTTCGTCCCACTTGCCCAGCACGTGTTCCGTCTTGGCCGAACTGCACGTTGCGTCCGCCAGCACCAGGTTCAGGCGCTGGGCCACGAGATGGGCGTAACTGGCGGCCGTGCGCGAACAGCGCGGTGGCGTGCCGGCGTCTGGCGGGCCAAGCTGCAGGCCGGACGCGAAGGAATCGCCAATGGCGACATAGCGCGCGCCGGCGGGCAGACCTTGCGCCACCGCGCCCGAAGGGAGGGCCAGGGCGAACGCAAGGGCCAGGAAACCCGCCCGCAAGGCCGTCACTTCACCCAGTCCAGCCCGATTTCCTCGTAGATTTCGCGGCTGTCGGCCCAGCCTTCCTCTACCTTCACATGCAGAAACAGGTGGACTTTCACGCCCAGCAACTCCGCCAGTTCCTTGCGCGCGGCCTCGCCGATCGCCTTGATCCGGGCGCCGCCCTTGCCCAGCACGATGGATTTCTGGCTATCGCGCGCGATCACGATCTGCTGGTGGATTTCCACCGACCCGTCGGCCTTGTGCTGGTAGCTTTCGGGCCGCACCGCGCTGTCATAGGGCAGTTCGTCATGCAACTGGCGGTAGAGCTGCTCGCGCGTGATCTCGGTCGCCAGCAGACGTTCGCTGGCATCCGAAACCTGATCTTCGGGATAGTGCCACACGCCTTCCGGCATCAGCGCGGCAAGGCGCCGCTTGAGTTCCGGCACGCCATCGGCGGTCAGCGCGGAGACGAAGAACACCTCGTCGAACGCGCCTTGCGCGCTCAGTTCCTCGGCCATGACCAGCAGCGGTTCCTTGGGGGTGGAATCCACCTTGTTGAGCACCAGGATCTTCCGTTCCTTGCGTTCGGCCAGCGCGGCAAGAATCGGTTCGAGATAGTCGCGCTTCTTCTTGCGGGCATCGACCACCAGCAGGATCGCATCGGCTTCGACGGCGCCTTCCCACGCGGCGCTGACCATCGCGCGGTCCAGCCGGCGGCGCGGTTCGAAGATACCGGGCGTGTCGGCGAGGATGATCTGCACTCTATCGACGCCTCCCGCATCGGTGGGCAGGTCCTCCAGCGCGATCCCCATCAGCCGCGCGCGCGTGGTCTGCGCCTTGGCCGAGACGATGGCGACCTTCTGGCCCACCAGCGCGTTGACCAGCGTGGACTTGCCCGCGTTGGGCGCCCCGATCACCGCGACGAGGCCGCAGCGTTCCCTTGCGTTGGTTTCCGTCAAAATAACTCCATTCGCCCCAAGTCAGCGGGGGCTGTTTCCTGTTTAGCGTGAAGCGCCGGTTGCCGGAAGAAGGCAAGCTGCCCGGCGGGCAACTCTTTCCGCCAGTAATGGGTCCTGACCCTAGGCGAACCGGTTCATGAATTCGCGGGCGGCGGAGGTTTCCGCTTCCTGCTTGCTCGATCCGCGCGCTTCCATCACGCCCACGCCCTTTACCTCGACGCTGACGGTGAAGCTGGCGGCGTGATCCGGTCCATCGCGGCGGACCAGCGTATAGACCGGGGGCTTGCGGCGGTTGCCGGCGGCCCATTCCTGCAGCGCGGCCTTGGGATGCTTGCGCTGGCCAGCGCCGCCGGCCATCGGCTTGTCCCACGCGCGCCGCACGAAGGCCTGGGCCACGTCGAAGCCACGGTCGACGAACAAAGCGCCGATCAGCGCTTCCATCACGTCGCCCAGGATGTTGTCGCTGTCCGCGCCGCCATCGTCGCGCGCCTGTTTGCCCAGACGGATGTGTGCGGGCACGCCCAGCGTGCGCGCAACGTCGGCGCAGGTCTCGCGGCTGACCAAAGCGTTGAGCCGCTGCGAGAGCTTGCCTTCGGCGGCATCGCTCTTTTCGTGCAGCCAGTCGGCGATGGCGAGGCCGAGTACGCGATCGCCCAGGAATTCGAGCCGCTGGTAATCGCGCGCCTCGCCCATCGATCCATGCGTCAGCGCTTCGCGCCACAGGTCGTCGCGCAAGGGCGCATGGCCGGTCAGGGCGGTCAGGAAGGCAATCGTGTCATCGGCCAGCGGTGCGGCCGGGACGGGCTGGGGCTTGCTCAGAACAGCCCCCCAAGCCGGTTCCAGCGCGCCGCGGTGAACCAGGTCCAGGGCAGGAACCAGTTGGCCGAACCGTCGGTGGACCACATGACGATGGTCGCGCGGCCGATCAGGTTGTCCATCGGCACCAGCCCGATCCCTGCGCCCTCCACCGCCGGGAAGCGGCTGTCCATCGAATTGTCGCGGTTGTCGCCCATCAGGAACAGCCGGTTCTCGGGGATCACCACGGGCGGAGTATCGTCCTGCGGGCGATAGCCGAGGTCCAGCACGTTGTAGCTTTTGCCTTCGGGCAGCGTCTCGCGGTACTGCGGATAGTGGCAGCTTGGCGAACCGTCCTTCTCCACCGCCTCGAACTCGGGCGAGATGCAGTTCGTGTTGGCCGATACGTGGATCACGAAATCCTCGATCCGCTGCTTGGGCACCGGCTTGCCGTTGAGATGCAGCACGCCGCCCACCATTTGCACGGTATCGCCCGGCAGGCCGATCACGCGCTTGATGTAGTCCACGTCGTTGCCCGGCGGCGCCTTGAAGATCACCACGTCGCCGCGCTTGGGCGTACCGGCCAGGATGCGGTGCGGCAGCAGCGGCACGCCGAACGGCAGCGAATAGCTGGAAAAGCCATAGGGCCACTTGGCCGCGAGCAGGTAATCGCCGTTCTCCAGCCGCGGCAGCATCGATTCCGAAGGAATGTTGAACGGCGAGAAGATGAAGCTGCGGAAAATCGCGACCACGAGCACCAGCTTGATCAGGAAGACGGCGAAGCTGTCCTCCTTCTTCTCCTTTTTCGGCTTGCCCGCGATCGGGGGCAAGCCTCCTGAACCCGGCGTTCCGGCGGGGGAGGCGGCGCTCTCTGGGGCGGCTGGAGTCTCGGGAGTCTCGGTCATCGTCGCGGTCATGTGGAGGGGGCGCGCTTTCGTCAAGTGTGTTGTGTATGTAATACACTGTGCCGGAATACGTCTGCGCACCCGTACCGGAGATGAACGGGACGCTTGGCGGAAGGCTTGCGAGCGGGCATGAGGAGTTTCGCAACTGCGAAGAAAAGGGATACCGGCGCGATGAGTGAACAGGATCTTGCGGGCTGGAGCGCTCTGGAAGCGCTGGCGCGGCCTTCATTGAAGGACTTGTTCGACGATTCGGAGCGCCTCGCGCGCTACAGCACCGAACTGGAGCTTCCCGGCGGGCCGATCCGCTTCGACTGGTCGAAGACGCATCTTTCGCCGGACGTGGAACGGGTGCTGGGCGAGATCGCCGGCACGATGGACCTTGCGGGTAAGCGCGAGCAGCTTTTCGCCGGCGCACGGATCAACAACACCGAAGGGCGCGCCGCCGAACACGCCGCCCAGCGCGGCGTGGGCAGTGATGCCAGCGTCGAGGAAGCTGGCGCTCTGCACGCGCGGATGCGGGCGCTCGTCGACGCGATCCACGCGGGCGTGCTGGGGGATGTCAAAAGCCTGATCCATATCGGCATCGGTGGTTCCGCGCTTGGACCGGCGCTGGCGATCGACGCGCTGGCCCGCGAAAGCGCGCTGGTCGACGTGCATGTCGTTTCGAACATCGATGGTTGCGCGCTGGAAGCCGCGATGGCCGCCTGCGATCCGGCGACGACGCTGATCGCGGTCGCCTCCAAGACCTTCACCACCACCGAGACCATGACCAACGCCGCCAGTGCGCTGGAATGGTTGCGCGAAGGCGGGGTCGACGATCCCTATGGCCGCGTGGTGGCGCTGACTGCCGCGCCAGAGAAGGCTGTCGAATGGGGCGTGGACGAAACCCGCGTACTGCCGTTCGCGGAAACGGTGGGCGGGCGTTATTCGCTGTGGTCGTCGATCGGTTTCCCCGTCGCGCTGGCGCTCGGCACGCAGGCGTTCGGGGAGTTCCTGGAAGGCGCGGCGGCGATCGACCGGCATTTCATCGAAGCTCCGCTGGACAGGAACGTGGTCGTCCGCGCCGCCTTCGCCGATCTCTATTACACGCAGGCGCGCGGCTGCCAGACCCGCGCCGTGTTTGCCTATGACGAACGCCTGCGCTTGTTGCCCGATTATCTCCAGCAGCTGGAGATGGAATCGAACGGCAAGCGGGTGACGGCCGACGGCCAGCCGCTCGCCCGGCCCAGCGCGCCGGTGACATGGGGCGGGGTGGGCACCGACGCGCAGCACGCGGTGTTCCAGTTGCTCCATCAGGGTACGCACCTGATCCCGGTGGATTTCCTGGCGGTAAAGGTGCCGGGCCACGATCTTGATCCGGCGCACCACCGCATCCTGTTGTCGAACTGCTTCGCGCAAGGCGCGGCGCTGATGGCGGGCAAGGCTTCCGACGACGGCGCGCGCGCCTATCCGGGCGACCGGCCTTCGGCCACGATCTTCTGCGACGATCTCAACCCGGCAACGCTGGGCGCGCTGATCGCGTTCCACGAACACCGCACGTTCGTTTCGGCGATGCTGCTGGGGATAAATCCCTTCGACCAGTTCGGCGTCGAACTGGGCAAGGCGATCGCGAAACAGATCGAGTCCGGCGGCGGGGAGGGCTTCGACCCTTCCACCGAGGCGCTGCTGGCGGCGGCCGGCATCGGGGAATAGAGCAGGGGCGAATAGGACGGTACGAGCGAATTTTCGTTAGTCTGGCAAACGAAACTCTTGCGCGCCGCCATTGGCAATCCGTCACCGGCCCGCCATATGCATCGCTCGACAGGAGCAGACCATGGCTGAGCAGGAATACGACTACGATCTTTTCGTCATCGGCGCGGGTTCGGGCGGCGTGCGCGCCAGCCGGATCGCGGCATCGCACGGCGCGCGCGTGGCCGTGGCGGAGGAATACCGGGTCGGCGGCACCTGCGTGATCCGGGGCTGCGTGCCCAAGAAACTGCTCGTGTACGGATCGCACTTCGCCGAGGAACTGCAGGATGCGTCCAATTACGGCTGGACGGTCGAGAAGATGCATTTCGACTGGCCGACGCTGCGCGACGCGGTGCTGAAGGATGTCGATCGCCTGAACGAGGCCTACACCACCACGCTGGAAAACCACAAGGTCGAACGTTTCCTCGAACGCGCCACGATCACCGGGCCGCACGGCGTGCGGCTCGCTTCGGGACGGGACATTACGGCGAAGTACATCCTCGTCGCCACCGGCGCCTGGCCGCTGATGCCCGAGTTCGAAGGCAACGAACACTGCATCACCTCCAACGAGGTGTTCCACCTGCCTGAACTGCCGCGCCGCATCGTCATCCAGGGCGCCGGCTATATCGCGCTGGAGTTTGCCGGCATCTTCAACGCGCTGGGCAGCGCGGTAACCGTGGTGAACCGCAGCGACGCGATCCTGCGGGGGTATGACGAGACGCTGCGCGATCGCCTGCTGCAGATCACCATGGCGCGCGGCATCACCTATCGTTTCAACTGCCCGATCACCAAGGTGGAAAAGCAGGAGGACGGCTGCCTGCACGTGTGGGTGAAAGGCGCGCAGGACCCGATTCCGGCCGACGCCGTGCTGGTGGCCACCGGTCGCCGGCCGAACGTTGCCGGTCTGGGGTTGGAGACCGCCGGCGTCGAGCTGGGCGAACGGGGCGAGATCCGGGTCGACGATACCGCGAAGACCACCTGCGACAGCATTTATGCCGTGGGCGACGTGACCGATCGCGTGCAACTGACGCCCGTGGCCATTCGCGAAGGGCACGCGTTCGCCGACCGGGTGTTCGGAGGCAAGGACGTGCGGATCGATTACGCCTGCATCCCCAGCGCGGTATTCTCGCAACCGCCGCTGGCGGGCGTTGGCCTCACCGAGGGGCAGGCGCGCAACGCCTATGGCAACATCAGGGTCTATTCGTCCGATTTCCGGCCGATGAAGAACATCTTCGCCCATCGTCCGGAGCGCGGGCTCTACAAGATGATCGTCGATGCCCAGACCGACCGCGTGCTGGGCATCCACATGATCGGCCCGGATTCGCCCGAGATCCTGCAGGCGGCGGCGATCGCGGTGAAGGCGCGGCTGACCAAGGCCGATTTCGATGCCACCGTCGCGCTGCACCCGTCGATGGCGGAGGAACTGGTCCTCATGCGATAAAAGTTGCAAGTTGCAACTTACCTGATAGTCTTCCCGCACGAACGGGGAGACAGGACATGCGGTTGCAGGGCAAGGTTGCGCTGGTCACGGGCGGCACCGACGGGATCGGCGCCCGCCTGGTCCGCCAGTTGCGCGACAAGGGCGTTACCGTCATCACCACCGGGCGCACCGCCGACAGGATCGCCGCCGCCCGGACCGACGGGTTCGAGGTGATCGAGGCCGATCTGTCCCTGCCCGCAGGCGTGGATGCGGTGATCGCCGGCCTTGCGGGCCGAGAGATCGCCATTCTGGTCAACAATGCCGGGGCGGGGACCGACCATGATTTCCGCAACGGCGCGCCTGATCTCGCGTCCACCGAACGCACGATCTTCCTCAACCTTCACGCCCCCATTCACCTGATCGCGCGGCTGATGCCGGTGCTGCGCGCGCAGCCCGAGGCGATGATCGTCAACGTGACCTCCGGCCTCGGTATCGCGCCCAACGGCGGTGGAGCGGTCTATTGCGCGACCAAGGCGGGCCTGCGCAGCTATACCATGGCGCTGCGCTACCAGTTGAAGGACACCGCGATCCACGTGCTGGAAGCGCTGCCGCCGGTGGTCGATACCCAGATGACGGCGGAGCGCGCCAACCGCAAGATGCCGCCGGAGGAATGCGCGCGCCAGATCGTGTCGGCGATGGAGCGCAACGCGGACGAGGCCAGCGTGGGCATGGTCAAGCTGCTGCAACTGGTGCATTCCATCTCCCCGGCGCTGGCGCGCAGGATCATGATCCGCTTCTGAAAGCGGGCAGGCGGGGAGAAGAGGAATGACGGGCAAGGTTCTGGTGACCGGTGCAAGCGGCTACATCGCCGGCTTCGTGGTGCGGCAGCTTCTCGAACAGGGCTGGACGGTCCATGCCACCGTGCGCAACCTTTCGCGCGAGGCGGAATTGCGCCCGCGCCTGGGCGGAACGCCCGACACGTTGCGCTTCTTCGCGGCGGACCTGATGGCCGACGCGGGCTGGGCGGATGCGGTGATCGGCTGCAGCCACGTGTGCCATGTCGCCTCGCCGTTCTCTACCAACGCGCCGAAGCATGAGGACGACCTGATCGTGCCCGCGCGCGAAGGCGTGCTGCGCGCCTTGCGGTTCGCGCGCGCGGCGGGCGTCACCCGCTTCGTGCAGACATCGTCGGTCGCCGCGATCGCCTATGGCCATGGCAAGGGCCAGCATCGCTTCACCGAACGCGACTGGACCGACGTGGACGGGCCGGACGTCTATGCTTACGTCAAGTCCAAGACCATCGCCGAACGCGCCGCGCGCGATTGGGTGGCAGCCAACGGCGGCGCGATGGAGTTCGTGTCGGTCAACCCCGCCGCCGTGCTGGGGCCGGTGTGGAGCGACGATTTCTCGCCCTCGATCGAAGTCGTGCGCCAGTTGCTCGCCGGGGCGTTGCCGGGGTGCCCGGACCTGGGGTTCGGCATCGTCGACGTGCGCGATTGCGCGGACCTGCACGTCCGCGCGCTGACCGAACCGGGCCTTGCCGGCGAACGCTTCATCAGCGCCGGGCCGTTCCTGAAGCTGGTGGACGTCGCCCGCGTGCTCAAGGACAACCTGGGCAATCAGGCGCGCAAGGTGCCCACCCGCCGCCTGCCGGACTGGCTGGTGCGCTTTTCCGCGCTGTTCAATCCGATGATCCGCCAGATCACCGGCGAACTCGGCAACGTGCGCGATGCGAGCGCCGCCCATGCGCTCGAAAGGCTGGGCTGGCGCACGCGGCCGGTGGAGGAATCGATCCTCGATTGCGCGCGCAGCCTGGTCGAGCGCGGGATCGTGAAGGTTTGAGGAGGCCCGCTTGGGATCAGGAGCCCCGGGCGCGTGGACAGTCCGCTGTGGAGGGACGAACGCTATTTGGGCTCGCCGACGAGGGGAGAGGACGGCAAGGAGGGCGGGGTTAACTGCCGTTCATGCGGCGCGTCAGATAAGGCTCAGCCAAAACAATAATGCTACCAACTATGGACAACCCTGCAAGAGGGCCTCGTCCAAAAATTGCGACTGCAACCGATCCTGTAAGCAAACAAAGCAAGCCCAGGCGACGAAGCCAGTTCGAGCGATGCTGCGGATCAACGCCGTCCATTGCGCAATTATAGATTATTCGTTGATTGTCCGCAATCGCGCCGTGCACGGGCAAGCCGCTCCCGAGGGAAAATGCCGGATAGCCGTCGCTCCAGCCACGCGCGAATTTGTCCGCGCCGCCTAAATCCCCGCGTACCACTGGTAATCGTGGTGGTCTTCCCAGTAGCCGCCCTTGCCGCCGTAAATGTCGGCAAGGCTGCTCACCGCCTGGATGCGCATCACGTACTTGGCCTGCTTGTACCCGAGCTGCCGTTCCACGCGCAGGCGCAGCGGTGCGCCGTGGCCGATGGAGAGCGATTGTCCGTTCAGGCTGTGCGCCAGGATCGTCTGCGGGTGGAAGGCATCGACCAGATCGATGCTCTCGTAATAGGGCGCGCCGTCATAAAGATCGGCGCAGTGGAACACGATATACTTCGCGTTGCCCGATAGCCCGGCGCGGCGCAGCAGCAGGCCCAGCGGCAACCCGGTCCACTGGCCGATCGCGCTCCACCCTTCCACGCAATCGTGCCGCGTGATCTGCGTGCGTTGCGGCGCAGCGAGGATCTGGGGCAGGCCGATCGCGAGCGGCTGGGCGACCATGCCGTCCACCAGCAGACGCCAGTTGGCGAAGCGTTCGGCCGCGTGCGCGGCATAGTCCGGCGATCCGGGATTGCGCGTGCCGTTTTCGCGGAACACGGGCGAAAGATCGGCGCGGGTGAACTCGCGGGCAAGCGCGTTGCGATCGGTGACGAGCCGTTGTGCGGTGCGCGTGGCCTTTTCGCCCAGCGTCAGCACCTCGCGCACCGAGGGCGATGCGGCGATGCGGTCGCAACCCGAAAGCAGCAATCCGGCGCCGCCGATCAGCGCGTTGCGGCGGGTGATGATGGTCATGCCGCGTCCTCCGTCATCGTGGTTGCCGGCGCCTTCGGCTGCGGCAGGCGGTACCAGCCCGTAATCATCGAGCGCAGTTCGTTGACCGGCCCCGCCAGCAGCACCATCGCCAGATGGACCGCGATGAAGGCCGCGAAGCCCAGCGCGCAGAGGAAATGGATGGAGCGCGCCGATTGCCGACCGCCGAACAGGTCGAGCAGCCAGGGCCATGCCGCGTTCATGGTGGGCGACATGGTGAGGCCGGTCAGGATCACGGTGGGGATCAGGATCAGGATCACCGCCAGATAGGCGATCTTCTGCAAGGGATTGTAGCGCCGCGCGGCTTCCCCGGTGGGAAAGCGCAGGCGGGCGTGCTCCTTGATGTCATGCCACAGGTGCGAAGGGCGCATTTCCGCGCGCGTCAGCGCAAGATCGCGCTGCAAGTGGCGGGAAACCAGCGCGTAGAGCAGGAACAGCGTGGCCGAGACCGCCAGCACCCATGCGAAGAAGAAGTGCCATTCGCGCCCACCAGCCAGATTGTAATGCGAAGGGATCGTCAACAGCGGCGGAAACGCCCGCGCCCCTTCGGACGAGACGCCCAGCAGGCCGCCGACGGGCAGTTCCACGCCCAGCAGGTTCACGAAACCGCTATCCCCGTGGTTGCCGATCACCAGCCACGGCTGGTCGAAGTTCGCGCCGTACTGGCCCCAGTAAAGGCGGGGGTGGGCGTTGAAGATCGACATGCCGCTCATCAGCATCACGAAGATGCTGAACGCGTTGATCCAGTGCCAGATGCGCACCGGCAGTTTCGTGCGATAGATCAGCGGTGCTTCCGGTTGCGTCCGGTTGTCCGCGTTCGCGTGTTCCATCCCGCTCTCCCCTGTCAGCCCGAAGGCAGCATGACACAGCTTCGCATGGGTGCAAGCCATGAACAGTCCGCCCGTGGCATTCGCAGCAGCGGGCGGAATGGTTACGGGAAATGTTACAGGGGACGCGTCATCGCGATCAGGTCGCGGCGGGTGAAGCGCCGCGCCTTCGCGCCGGCATGGCAGGAGCGGGGCACGGGCAGCAGCGCCTGCGTGGCCGCCTTGCCGATCCACGCGATCTTGCGACCCTTGCCAACCACCGTGCGGCTGTCCCATGCCTTCGCGCCGCGTCTGGCGACTTCCACGGCGATCTCGCCATAGATGCCCGCCGCCGCCAGGATCGCCCACCGCTGGCGGGGGGTGAGCCTTGCCGCGCCGATCCGCGCCGAACAGCGGTGCGCCTGCGCGCGTTCGCACAGCCGTGCGGCCAGCCGGGCCATCGTCGCGCGGTAGGGCGGCTTCATCTGCTCGCCCGGCGGAATATCGTGTTCCGCCAGCCATTCGGCGGGCAGGTAACAGCGCGCCGCCGCATCGTCCTCGGCCAGATCGCGCGCAATGTTGGCCAGCTGGAAGGCCAGCCCCAGGTCGCAGGCGCGATCGAGCGTATCCTCGTCGTCCGGCGCCACGCCCATGACCACGGCCATCATCACGCCCACCGCCCCGGCGACATGCCAGCAATAGCGCATCAGGTCGGCTTCGCTGCGGGGATGCCAATCAGCGGCATCGAGCGCGAAGCCGGCGATCACATCCTCGGCCATGGGCGGCGTGAGGCCGGTTTCGCGCGCGACCACGCCCAGCGCATCGAAGGCCGGATCGCCGGTTTCCTCGCCCGCGAAAGCGCGCGCGGTCAGGGTGCGGATCGTGGCGAAGCGTTCCTCGCCGCCGCCTTGCGTGCCCAGCGCGCCGCCATGGTCCTGCGCGTCGGCGATGTCATCGCACCGCCGGCACCAGGCATAGAGCAGCCAGACCCGTTCGCGCGTTACGGAATCGAACAGGTGGCTCGCGGCGGCGAAGCTTTTCGATCCGCGCAGGATCGACTGCCGGGCATGGGCGACGAGGGCGTCTCTCATGGCGCGGTCTTCAGGATTTCCGGTCTTGCGACCTTCCGTCACAAATCGGCGGCCTTCATCGCGAAGATCGGGGTGTGCGGCACGTGCGCCTCCATCCGCGCCAGCAGCAGATCGAGATCGGGCTCCGCGATGATGATGTCGCGATGGGCTTCGCGGATGAAGCCCACGTCCATCATGTGCCGGTTGAAGGCGATCAGGTGATCGTAGAACCCGAAGGCGTTGAGCAGGCCCACGGGCTTGGTGTGGTAGCCAAGCTGCGCCCAGCTTACCGCTTCCCACAGTTCGTCCATCGTGCCGACCCCGCCGGGGATGGTCAGGAAGCCGTCCGACAGTTCGGTGAAGGCCTGCTTGCGCTGGTGCATGTTGGCCACGACGTGCAGTTCGGTGCAGTCGGTATTGGAAACCTCGGCGCTGACCAGCGCTTCGGGGATCACGCCGATCACTTCGCCGCCGGCCTCCAGCGCACCGCTTGCCACCGCGCCCATCAGGCCCAGCCGCCCGCCGCCATAGACCAGCCCTATGCCGCGCCGGGCCAGCGTGGTGCCGACGTCGCGGGCAAGTTCGATATACCGGGAATCGGCGGGGGAGGCGGAGCCGCAATAGACGGCAAGGCGTTTCACTTCATATCCTCCAGCATGAGACGGGCGGTTGCCTTCGCGCTGCCGACCACGCCCGGAATGCCGGCGCCCGGATGCGTGCCCGCGCCGACCAGGTAGAAATTGGGAATCGCGTCATCGCGGTTGTGCGCGCGGAACCACGCGCTCTGCGTCAGCAGCGGCTCCAGGCTGAACGCGCTGCCCTGATAGGCGGAAAGGTCGGTGGCGAAGTCGGTCGGCGCATAGTGGAACTTGGTCCGGATGCGATCGTGGATGTCCGGGATCAGGCGGCGGCCCACTTCGTCGAGGATGCGCTTTTCCAGCACCGGGCCGATCTCGTTCCAATCGACCGGAAGCTTGCCCATGTTGGCCACGGGCACCAGCGCGTAGAACGTGCTCATGCCTTCCGGCGCCATCGACGGATCGGTCACGGTCGGGTGGTGCAGGTAGATCGAGAAGTCCTGCGGCAGCACCCCGTGCTGGTAGATGTCGTCCAGCAGGCCTTTGTAGCGCGGACCGAACAGGATCATGTGGTGCGGAATGCCGGGCCAAGTGCCCTCCACGCCGAAATGCACCACGAACAGGCTAGGCGAGAACCGCTTGCGCGCCAGCGACCGGGCCTGCCGCTTTCCGCGCGGATTGTCGGACAGAAGATCGCGGTAGGTGTGCATCAGGTCGGCGTTGGAGGCGACCGCATCGAACGGGGCGTGCCAGCCGCTGCGGGTCAGGACACCCGTGACCCTGCTGCCCAGCGTTTCGACGCGCGCCACCGGATCGCCCAGCCGCACTTCGCCGCCCAGCCGTTCGAAGTGGCGGACCATGCCGGCGATCAGGCGGTTGGTGCCGCCCCTGGCCCACCACACGCCACCATCCTTCTCCAGCTTGTGGATCAGGGCATAGATCGCGCTGGTGTTCATCGGGTTGCCACCCACCAGCAGGGTGTGGAAGCTGAAGGCCTCGCGCAGCTTTTCGCTTTCGACGAAGCTCGACACCATCGAATAGACCGAACGCCATGCCTGATAGCGCGCCAGCGCGGGGGCGGCCTTGATCATGCTGGAAAAATCGAGGAACGGCACCGCCCCCAGCTTGACGTAACCTTCCTCGAATACGCCGGCCGAATAGCGCAGGAAATCCTCGTACCCGACGACGTCGCCGGGCGAGATCCGCGCGATTTCGGCGCGCAGGTGCGCTTCGTCGTTCGAATAGTCGAACACGGTGCCGTCCGGCCAGTTCAGCCGGTAGAACGGGGATACCGGCATCAGGTCCACGTCGTCGGCCATGCGATGCCCACTGAGGTTCCAAAGTTCCTCAAGGCACGGGGGATCGGTGATGACCGTCGGCCCGGCATCGAACGTGAAGCCATCGCGTTCCCAGTACCAGGCGCGCCCGCCCGGCTTGTCGCGTGCTTCGATGACGGTGGTCTGGATGCCGGCCGACTGGAGGCGGATGGCGAGCGCCAGTCCGCCGAACCCGGCGCCGATCACACAGGCTCGTTTCACTTGCGCACTCCCGATGGCGATTGGCTGGAATGATGCAGCGCCTGCGGCTTTGCGCCAAGGCCGGTCAGCACGCCGATGGCCCTGCCGACCACGACCGGAGGGCGCCCCGCGAGAATGCGCATCTTGTCGAGCGCGGTCGACCGTCCGGCGTAGAACCGCTCGATCAGGCGCTGGTCCAGACGGTAGAAGCGTTGCAGCACGCGATAGCGCTCCCGTGGCTCAGCAGCGGCGAACAGCATGGAGGAAAGCGCCCGGTCGAACCGCCCGCGCTGCCAGTGGCGTCTTGCCCATTCCTCGCTGAACACGGCGAGCGCCTGGCCCGAGAGATCGTCCTGCCGCGCCAGCGCCAGGGCGAAGCGCACGGCATCGGGCACCGAATAGCTGGTGACCGCGTGGAACAGGCCGGCGCGGCTGCCGGCGCGGGCGATCTGCCCGCCGGTCGCGCGCCAGAACCCGTCGAAATCGCCGCCGGCGACAACCGGCAGCACGCCGGTTTCCTGATCCAGCACCGCGTCCACGCGCCAGCCGCGCGCCAGCGCATAGGCTTCGATCCGGGCGTGGATGGCGGAGATGTCCAGGTGGGTGCCGTCCGCGTAGTAGGTGTCCTCGATGAACACCTCGTCGGGCGCGAAGGGCAGGCAATAGAGGAAACGGTAGCCATCGATCTGCTCGACGGTGGCGTCCATGATGACGGGCCGCTCCAGCCCGTGCGGGGCTTTCAGTTTGAGCCGCTGCCCTACGAACTTCTGCCAGCCGCCGGTGAGGTGCCCGGCCAGCCGCGCTCCGCGCGCGTCTATCACCGCGCCAGCCTCAAGCCGCGTGCCGTCGGACAGCGTGACCGCCATTTCGCTGCAGGCCAGTGCGCGCCGGTTGCACAGGATCGCCTCCGTCGGCAGTGCGGCGCGCAGCGCCGCGTCCAGGCGCGCTGATGTCATCGCGTAGTAGCTCGTATCGAGCTGCCGTTCGTATTGCGGAAAGCGGATCGTGTATCCAGGCCACGCCGCTTCGACGAGCGGCGCGAGCAACTCGCGCCCGGCCTTGCCCACGTCGCTGCCGAAGAATGACCAAAGATGGTGGCCGCCCAGCGTTTCGCCCTGTTCGACCAGGCACAAAGACAGGTCCGGCCGTGCGCGTGCGAAAGCAAGCGCCGCCAGACCGCCCGCAAGGCCGCCGCCAAGAATAACGATGTCGCAGGTTCGCGAACTCATCCCGTTTCACCTAGGCGTTCGACCGGAACGGCGCAACTGCACCATGGGGCCTATCAAGGGTTTGGCAATTCCGTAAGGCTAAGGGTTAGCGATGAAGGCCGATTTTGCATCCCGTCCACCGCTGACGCCCGATCGTGCAAGGACCGCCGTGGCGCTGCTGATCGCGGCGCTGATCGTCGGCATCCTGCTGGGGGAAGGGCGGCCGCCCATCTGCCCGTGCGGCGTGGTGCGCCTGTGGCAAGGCGTGGTGGAATCGCCTGAAAACAGCCAGCAGGTTTCGGACTGGTACAGCTTCAGCCACCTCATCCACGGGATGCTGTTCTATGGCGCGGCGCGGCTGCTGTGGCGCGTGCTCGCGCTGGCCCGAAGGGTATCGTCGCGCTGGGCCTTGCCATTCGCCGTGCTGATCGAGGGATCGTGGGAGCTGCTCGAAAACTCGCCGATCATCATCGATCGCTACCGGTCAGTCACGGTATCGTGGGGGTACTCCGGCGACAGCGTGCTCAATTCGGCAAGCGACATCGGCTTCATGGCCCTTGGCTTTCTTGTCGCCTCGCGTCTGCCGGCATGGGCCACCATCGGGCTGGCGATCGCGTTCGAACTGTTCACGCTGGCAATGATCCGCGACAATCTGACGCTCAACGTCCTCATGCTCGCATGGCCGATCGAGGCGATTCGCCACTGGCAGGCCGCTGCCTGACCGCATTCCGGCTGGTTTCGGAACCTTTCCGGGCGCCTGGAAAGATTTCCGGGGGCGGGATGAAGGGTGGTCTGCCCGCCCCCGGAGCGGGAGCGGGTCCGGGGGGGCCGCTCCCAAGGCTGGAAATTCGAAAGATCAAATTCCGCTACGGCATCGGACCGTCCTTGCGTCGGTTCGGTCTGCCGTTGCGAGCGGTTCTTGCACGGCTGCACATGACGCAGGATGATCCGGCGCATGAACGTTCGTTAATTCTTGGGCCGATCGCGCGCCGCGCGTGACGCGATGTTCTTGATCCCCGTCAATGCGCAAGGCACTCTTCTGCCGAAGCAAGGCAGGTGAACCGGCAAAAGCCGGCATCCATAAGCCGGCTCATGGAGAGGTATGATGGCTCAGGAAGCGAAGACGGATCACGTTGACGTGCTGATTGTCGGCGCCGGCATTTCCGGCATCGGATCGGCCTATCACTTGCAGGACCAGTGCCCCGGCAAGAGCTATGTCGTAATCGAGGCGAAGGACACGTTTGGCGGGACGTGGGAAACCCACAAGTACCCCGGCGTCCGTTCGGACTCCGATCTCTACACCTTCGGTTACCGCTTCAAGCCCTGGATCGGCGCGCCGATCGCCAGCGCCGATGAAATCCTCAAGTACATGGGCGAGGTGATCGAGGAAAACGGCATCGGCGAGCACATCCGCTATGGCCACCGCATCACCAGCTGCCACTGGTCCAGCGCGGACAACCTGTGGACCGTGGAAACCACGCGCAAGGCGGACGGGGCGAAGGTGACCTTCACCGCCAATTTCCTGTGGATGTGCCAGGGCTATTACGATCACGAAAAGCCCTATGTGCCCGACTGGGCTGGCCTCTCTGACTACAAGGGCAGGTTCATCCACGCCCAGCTGTGGGACCCGGCGATCGACGTCAAGGGCAAGCGGGTGCTGGTGATCGGCTCGGGCGCGACTGCCGCCACGGTCGTTCCGGCGTTCTGCGATGCCGGCGCGCAGGTGACGATGCTCCAGCGTTCGCCGACCTATTTCTTCTGCCACCCCAACCAGAACGAACTGGCGGACCGGCTGCGCCAGATCGGCATCGACGAACCGACCGTCCACCGTGTCGTCCGCGCGCAGGTCATGCACGATCAGGATGTGCTGACGAAGCGCTGCCAGACCGAACCCGATGTGGTGTTCGAGGAACTGAAGGCGCTGGTGCGGGCCTATGCGGGCGAGGACTTCGCGTTCGAGCCGAACTTCACGCCCAAGTATCGCGTGTGGCAGCAGCGCCTGGCGTTCTGCCCCGATGGCGACCTGTTCCAGCACGCCGCGGCTGGCCATGTGCGGGTGGTGACGGACACGATCGACCGCTTTACCGAAAAGGGCGTGCGGACGGCCTCTGGCGAGGAACTGGAGGCCGATATCGTGGTTGCCTGCACCGGCTTCCGCCTGTCCGTGATGGGCGACATTCCCTTCGCCGTCGATGGCAAGGCGGTGAACTGGCACGATACGGTCAACTATCGCGGGATGATGTTCACCGGCGTTCCCAACCTCGTCTGGGTCATGGGCTATTTCCGGGCAAGCTGGACCCTGCGCGTCGACATGCTCGGCGATTTCGTGTGCAAGCTGCTCAACCACATGGAGGCGCGCGGCGCGAAGCGGGTCGATGTGGCGCTGCGGCCCGAGGACGAGGGGATGGAGCTGGGGCCGTGGATCGAGCGCGACAACTTCAATCCCGGCTATCTCATGCGCGGGCTGGATGAATTGCCGCGCGGGGGCGACAAGCCGGAATGGCGGCATAATCAGGATTATTGGGCCGAACGCGTGGAAATCCCGGCGATCGATCTGGAAGGCACGGAATTCGTCTATGATGGCGTGAAACGTGGCGCGGGGGCGAAAGCGAAGGAATCCGTCGCGGCCTGATCGCGCGGCTTCTCGTCGCGTTTGACTGTCCGCCTGCCGTTGCGGCGGCGCGTCCGGCGTCGATTGGCTGGACGCGCCGCCGCAATGCGCCTAATGCTGGCCCACACCCCGGGGAGCCTGCGTTTCGAAAAGGCTGAGAGGTGGGTTTCGCAGCCCACGACCCGTCGAACCTGAACCCGTTAGCACGGGCGGAGGGAAGGGCGGCCACGCTGGCGCTCTCCGTTCGCTCAAGGAAGGAAGCGTGCCATGGCCGACATCAACTCCCCCCTCGAAATCGGCGTGACCACCGGCCCCATTCGCGGCAGCCGCAAGATTCACGTCGAATCGGCGAACTTCCCCGGGGTGAGGGTGGCCATGCGCGAAATCGCGCTGGAGCCGTCCTCGGGCGAAGCGCCGCTGCGGGTCTACGATACCTCGGGAGCCTATACCGATCCCGCCGCCACGATCGACATCGCCGCCGGCCTTGCTCCGCTGCGCCGCGACTGGATCGTGGCGCGCGGCGATGTGGAGACCTATTCCGCGCGCGAGGTGAAGCCCGAGGACAATGGCCAGCTCGGCCCCGACCGTTCGGGCGGCGTCCCGCCGTTCCCCAACGTGAACAAGGCCCCGCTGCGCGCGAAGGTGGGGCAGAACGTCACGCAGATGCACTATGCCCGCCGGGGCATCATCACCCCTGAGATGGAATATGTCGCCATCCGCGAGAACCTGGGCCGCAAGCAGCTCAAGGAAGCGCTCGCGCGCGACGGGCAGGACTGGGGCGCGAGCATTCCGGATTACGTGACGCCCGAATTCGTGCGCGAGGAAGTGGCACGCGGCCGGGCGATCATTCCCAGCAACATCAACCACCCGGAAAGCGAGCCGATGGCGATCGGCCGCAACTTCCTGGTGAAGATCAACGCCAACATCGGCAACTCCGCGGTGGCTTCGGACGTCGCCAGCGAAGTCGACAAGATGGTCTGGGCGATCCGCTGGGGCGCGGATACGGTGATGGACCTGTCCACCGGCCGCAACATTCACGACACGCGCGAATGGATCCTGCGCAACAGCCCGGTGCCGATCGGTACCGTGCCGATCTACCAGGCGCTGGAAAAGGTCGGCGGCATTGCCGAAGACCTGACCTGGGAAGTGTTCCGCGATACGCTGATCGAACAGGCAGAGCAGGGCGTCGATTACTTCACCATCCACGCCGGCGTGCGCCTGCCCTATATTCCGATGACCGCCAAGCGCGTGACCGGCATTGTCAGCCGCGGCGGCTCGATCATGGCCAAGTGGTGCCTGGCGCACCACCGCGAGAGCTTCCTCTACGAGAAGTTCGACGAGATTACCGAGATCATGAAGGCTTATGACATCGCCTATTCGCTGGGTGATGGTCTGCGCCCCGGTTCGGTGGCCGACGCCAACGACGAGGCGCAGTTTGCCGAGCTTTACACGCTGGGCGAACTGACCAAGCGTGCCTGGGAACAGGACGTGCAGGTGATGATCGAGGGGCCGGGCCATGTGCCGATGCACAAGGTCAAGGAGAACATGGACAAGCAGCTTGCCGCCTGTGGCGAAGCGCCGTTCTACACGCTCGGGCCATTGGTGACCGACATCGCCCCGGGGTACGACCACATCACCAGCGGCATCGGCGCGGCGATGATCGGCTGGTTCGGCACGGCGATGCTCTGCTACGTCACGCCCAAGGAGCATCTGGGCCTGCCCGATCGCGACGACGTGAAAGTTGGCGTCGTGACCTACAAGCTCGCCGCCCACGCCGCCGATCTCGCCAAGGGGCATCCGGCCGCCAAACTGCGCGACGATGCGCTGAGCCGCGCGCGCTTCGAGTTCCGCTGGCGCGACCAGTTCAACCTCAGCCTCGATCCCGATACGGCCGAACAGTACCATGACCAGACGCTGCCGGCCGAAGGCGCCAAGACCGCGCACTTCTGCTCGATGTGCGGCCCGAAGTTCTGTTCGATGAAAATCACGCAGGAAGTGCGCGATTTCGCGGCGAAGCAGAACCAGCCCAGCACTGGCTTCATCGCGGCCGACGAGGCGGAAAAGGGCATGGCCGAGATGAGCGAGAAGTACCGCGAGGCGGGCGATCTCTACATCCCGGCGGCTGAGTGAGCCAGCCGGGCGCCGCCGAACTCGCCATCCGCCTGCGCCGCGCCGCGTTCAACCGCGCGCTGGCGGAGGGCGATCTCGCCGCGATCGGGCCTATCCTGGCGCCCGGCGTGGTGCTGGTCACCGGCTCCGACAGCGCGGTGATCGCCGGTCGCAAGGCGCAGCTGGCGGCATGGAAGCGCGAGTTTTCGGCGCGCCCGCGCACGGTGTACGAGCGCGTGACCGAAAGCGTCACCGCATCGGCGATCGAGCCCGTGGCCATGGAGCAGGGCACCTGGCGCGGCGTGATAGCGGGTTCGGGGCAGGTCGCCGCTTCGGGTATCTACAGCGCGAAATGGCGCGAGGCGGGCGGCGCGTGGCTGCTGGAAGCCGAACTGTTCGTAACGCTGGCGTGAGGCTCTCAGGCGGCGCGGGCGACCCGGTTGCGCCCATCCGCCTTGGCGCGATAGAGCGCGCTGTCCGCGCGCCTTAGCAGGCTGTCCAGCGCTTCGCCCGGCAGTGGCACGGCCATGCCGAAGCTGGCGGTCATGCGGACGATGCCGCCCGGCACGATCAGGGGAAGGTCGGCCAGGCGCTGTCGCATGACGTCCAGCCGGGTGTCTGGCTCCGTCCCGCCCGCGTTGTCCGGCGCTTGGGCGAGAAGCACCGCGAATTCCTCCCCGCCCAGCCGTGCGACGACGGAGCCGGCGGGGGCGCTGTCGCGCAGCACTTCGGCGGCATGGCGCAGCGCAAGGTCCCCCGTGGCATGGCCCATCGAATCGTTGATCCGTTTGAAGTGGTCTAGGTCCACCATCGCGAAGACCAGCACGACGTTCTCGTCGACCCGTCTGAGCCGGCCTTCCATGTCTTCAACAAAGGCGCGCCGGTTGGGCAGGCCGGTGAGGGCGTCGGTGTGCGCCATCACTTCCAGTTCGGCATAAGTGTGATGCAGTCGCCAGGTCAGCCAGGCGATGTAGCCATAGGCGACCGGTGCGATGAGCAGCGGAATCAGAACGGCAAAGAACATCGCATCGCGGTAGAATATCGGGTTGGCGCTGCCGTCCATGAAGGAAATTTGCGTGCAAACCACCGAGGCGATAACCGAGCCGCCCACGACAAGCAGCCCGGTAAGGACCAGGCGCCGGATCGTGTTGGCTTCGGACAGGCCGTTCATGACCGGACAGCATGGCGGCCTCCGGTTTCCAAATCGCTAACATCGTCGGATATGGACGAAGAACGAATAAGAACATATAGAGAACTTATGCGAGTCTCGACACCCTTCCCATGAAGCCCAAGCGCGTGCAGGATCGCTTCTTCTTCGCTGTCTTGCCGCCGGACGAAACCGCCGCGCGGATCGCGGCGCACGCGCGCGCGATGGGATTGAAGCATTCGCTTGTGACGGCCGACCGCTTGCACATGACACTGGCGATCACCGACGACTTCGAAAAGGGGGAATGTCCGCCGGCTTATGTCGAGACGCTGTTGCGCGCGGGCGAAAGGATTGCCGCAGCGCCGTTCGCGATGACGCTGGGCAAAGTTGCCGTCGGGGAAAAATCGATCCTGGCTCAGCCCGCGGAAGGGCGCGCCGGGGGAAAGGCAGTCTACGATTGCATCGCGCAAGCCATGGCGGGGATGCGTGCGCCGTTGCGTGATGGAGGACGCTATAGCCCGCACATGACGCTGTCCTACGATACGGACGTGAAATCGCGGGGACTGCGGAAGCTGGGTTTCCGATGGCAGGTGACGGAGGTCGTGCTCATCCACAGCATGGTCGGCTTGCATCGCCATGTGGTGCTGAACCGCTGGCCCCTGGTCGCGCCACTGCAAAGACAGGCGAGTTTCGCATTTTGAAATGGGCAAGGCCTGAACGAAAGCAGCCCCTTCCGGCCTAGGGGCGGGAAGGGGCCGTTTTCAGCTTGTTTCCGGACGTTTTGGCGCCCGGGGAAAGCTCAGAGGCCGAGCTTCTGCACGTCGCGCAGTTCGAAGTGAACCGGGCGGTTGTTGAACGTGCCGTCGACGCTCTTGTTCTTCACGCGCAGTTCGAACGGAACCTTGCCGGCATAGGCGGTGCCGCGAACGATCTTCGTGTCGCCCTTCATTTCGGTCGTGTAGCTGTAGTCCACGCCCTTGTGGGTGAAGGCTTCAGTGTTGGCGATTTCGTCGGCCTGCGCCACGGCGGGAACGAACGCGAGCGCGGCGGCGAGAGCGAAAGTGGTCTTGATCATGGCAATATCCCCTGTCTCAGGAAGGAAAGATTGCCTCGGGCACCCGTTATCTTGTTGTTAGGCGAGATAATGATTGTGCGCGTGCGAGCAAGTGTATTTGTGGAACACCCGATTGCAAATTACGCAATTAACATTGGATTTATAGCGAAAACATAAGGATGTTGGCGGGGGGTGTTGCTCATACTGCATCCTGGAAACGCATAGCGGATGGGTGCCCGACCGCGCCGGAATGCTTGATATGCTGCGACGCGGTATAGCGCTTAGCGTTTGCGAACGAACTCCGCGCGCAGGACAAGTCCCTTGATCCCATCGAACTTGCAGTCGATTTCCTGCGGATCGCCGGTCAACCGGATCGACTTGATCAGCGTCCCGCGCTTGAGCGTCTGCCCCGCGCCCTTGACGTCCAGATCCTTGATCAGTGTGACCTGATCGCCATCCGCCAGGAGGTTCCCCACCGCATCGCGTACTTCGATGGAGCTTTCCGCCGCGCGCTTCGCCGCAAGATCGGCCGCAGTCATCCATTCGCCGCTGTCTTCATCGTAGACGTATTCGTCGTCGCTCATGTCCGGCATCCTGTAATGAGGGGATCGCCTGTGCCCATGGCAGTCCGTTGACCCTATGGCCAGTGTTTCCGGTCTGCTGCCGTCATCGTGGCGCATGTATTTCTTTTGTTCCCACATGTAATCAGGCAAGCAGGTCCGATGTCTTCCCCGAACCGCCACACCGTCACCTTCATCGCCGTCACCATCTTCATCGATGCCATGGGCTTCGGTCTCGTCATGCCGGTACTGCCGCGCCTGCTGATGGATGTGGGCGGCCTAGATCTGGCGCAGGCCATCGGCGTCGGAACCTGGATGGGGCTGGCCATGGCGGTGGCAAGCTTCATCGCGGCCCCGGTGCTGGGCAATCTCAGCGATGCGGTGGGGCGGCGACCGGTTCTGCTGGCGGCGCTGGGCGGGCTGGCGGTCGACTATGCCCTGCTCGCGCTGGCGCACACGCTGCCGCTGATCTTCCTGGGGCGCGTGCTGTCGGGCCTGTTCGGCGGGAGCTATGCCCCCGCGCAGGCGGCCATCGCCGACGTCACCGCGCCACAGGATCGCGCGCGCAATTTCGCCATAGTCAGCGCCGGCTTCGGCGTGGGGTTCGTGGTGGGGCCGGCATTGGGCGGGCTGCTGACCGGATGGGGCGATCGCGCGCCCTTCGTCGCGGCGGGTGTACTCGCCGGCTTGAACTTCCTCTACGGGCTGACGGTGTTTCCCGAAACGCTGGCGCGTGCCAACCGTCGTCCGTTCACGCCGTCGCGCGCCAATCCGCTGGGATCGTGGCGCGTGCTGCGCGCGCAGCCGGGGATGCTCAACGTCGCGCTGGTGCTGCTGTTCTGGCAACTGGCCGGCCTCGTTTACCCGCTGACCTGGAGCTTCTACGGCATCGCGCAGTTCGGCTGGTCCGACCGCATGATCGGACTCAGTCTCGCGGCGGTGGGCGTGACCATTGCCCTGGCCCAGATTTTCCTCACCGGTCGCGCGGTGCGCCGCCTGGGCGAACGCGATGCGGCGACGGTGGGGATCATCGGCGCGGCGATCGGCTTCGTGACCTATGCCTTCACCACCTCCACGCTCGTCGCCTTTGCGGTGCTTGCCGCGGTGGCTGTGCAGTCGCTGGTGCAGCCGAGCGTGATGGCCATGCTGTCTTCCCGCGCCACGCCGGAGACGCAGGGGGAAGTGCAGGGTATCGCCTCCATGACCACGGGCATCGCCGGCGTGATCGCGCCGATGGCGCTGACCTGGCCGATGGCGTGGTTCACCGGCCCGGCCGCGCCGGTTCATTTTCCCGGCGTGCCGTTCCTGATCTCGACCGGGTTTGCGCTGATCGCGCTGGCCTTGCTGCGCCGCCTGCCCGCCGGCGTGCGTGCCTGACGTTCAGAACAGGCCTGACCACACCAGCTTCGCGCCCAGGAACACCATCAGCCAGTAGGTGATGTGATAGAACCGGTCGGGCTTGAGCCGGCGCAAGAGGCGGATCGAGACCAGCGTGCTCGCGGCGGCCAGCGGCAGCAGCATCAGCGCGGCCACCAGCACCTGGTGCGTCATCACCCCCAGCGCGATGTAGCTTGGCAACTTCAGCCAGTTGATCGCCGCGAACAGGATCGAGTTGGTGCCGACGTAGGTCACGTGCGGCAGCTTCCGCGGCGCCACCCATATCTGGAACGGCGGGCCGCCGGCATGGGCGATCTGGCTGGTGAGGCCGGTCGCCGCGCCGAACAGCAGGCCGACCCAGCCAGGCGAGGTGGAGGCCGCGACCACGCGATGCCCGCGCTCCAGCCACAGCCGGTAAAGCCCGAAGCCCAGCGTGATGAGGCCCAGCGCCGCCATCAGCACGTTCTCGTCCACCCAGGCCGCGAAGGCCCAGCCGATGCCGATGCCCACCACCGCGCCGGGCAGCATCCAGGCCACGATCCAGCGATCCCAGCTATGCCGGAACGACCAAACGCTGATCACGTCCTGCGCGATCAGGATCGGCAGGATGATCGCGGCGGCTTCTGACGGGGGCAGCGCCAGTGCGACCAGCGGCGTCGCCAGCACGCCGAGCCCGGCGAAGCCGCCCTTGGCCATGCCCACGAGAACCACGGCCAGCGCGCAGACGAACAGGGTGAAGGGATCGGCCAGCAGCATCGCGGGATTCAGTCCTTGCCCCGCCCGAACGGCCAGTCGACCACGTTCGCGACCCACAGCGCCAGCCAGACCAGCACCGGCTGCGCGACCATGCGGGGAACGTGGTAGGCAAGGCCGAAGCCGTGATCCGCTTTCGCCATGTCCAGCGCGAAATGGTGGATGTTCGCCGGGAACACGCAGACCGCATAGAGCGCCAGCCCGATCCCGGCGGCGCGGCGCAGAGCATGCGAGACCGGCTGGACGAGGCCGATCGCGCCCAGCAGTTCCGCCCATCCGGTCAGCAGCACGACCAGTTCGGGCGCGGGAACCCACGTCGGCATGATCGAAAGGAACGGTGCCGGACGCGCGATGTGCAGCACGCCGGCCAGCGCATAGAACGCCGCCAGCGCGAAGCGCCAGGCGATGCGCGCGACGCTGTCCTTCATGCACCCGGTTCCCAGCCCGGCGGGGCGAGCGTGAAGCCGGAGAATTCGAAGGCAGGGGCGACCACGCAGGAAACCAGCGTGTATCCGTGCGGGCCGTCGGGCACGGGGGAGGCCGCCTGCCAGTGCTGTTCGGGCACCACCGCCTGCACGCTGTGTCCGGCCGCGACATCGAGGCCGAGCCGGTGTGTTGCCGGAAGGGCGTGGTCGTGCGCGGCGATCCGGAGGTCCAGCGCGTCGCCGCCGTGCCACAACCAGATTTCCGCAGCGTCCACCCGATGCCAGTGCGACGATTGCCCCGCTTCCAGCAGGAACAGGATTGCCGTGGCCGCCGCGCGCGTGCCCGGCTCTGCCGGCGCGCGCCAGGTCTCGCGATACCAGCCGCCTTCGGGATGCGGGGAAAGCCCCAGCGTGGCGATGAGAGAGGGGGCGGCAGCCATGGCGCTGCCTTGCCGGGGCGGCTGCCCGCCGTCAACGCTCTACCAGAACGCGGGAACCAGCTCGAGCGGAAAGGGTTCGACGCGCGCCCACCCGAGCGTGGCGATGGCGGCGTTGCTTTCCCGTGGCGCGCGCCCTTCGGCAAGCGACCAGGTGACGTGCCAGACCAGCCCGTCTGGCCGCGCGGTCGAACCGTCTATCCGCACGACCAGCGCTTCCACGCCGGCATCGTCGTCGCACCGGCCAATGACCTGCGCTTCGCCCACATCAGGCGGCGCGGCCTTGTCGTGCAGGTTGAGCGTCACATGATCGGCGATCACGCGCGGATAGCGCGGCGGGAAGCGGAGAAGCAGCGCCGCGCGGCCGCTTTCCTCCAGCTTCCAGCCGGCGGGCATGACTGGTGCGCCCTCAGTCGCGCAGCAGTTCGTTGATACCGGTCTTGCTGCGCGTCTGCGCGTCCACCGTCTTGACGATCACGGCGCAGTACAGCGAAGGGCCGGGCGTGCCATCGGGCAGGGGCTTGCCCGGCAGCGAGCCGGGGACGACCACCGCATAGGGCGGCACGCGGCCGATATGGACCTCGCCCGTCGCGCGATCGACGATCTTGGTCGAAGCGCCCAGGAACACGCCCATGGAAAGCACCGCGCCCTGGCCCACGATCACGCCTTCGGCCACTTCCGAACGCGCGCCGATGAACGCGCCGTCCTCGATGATGACCGGGCCGGCCTGCAGCGGCTCCAGCACGCCGCCGATGCCGGCGCCGCCCGAAATGTGCACGTTCTTGCCGATCTGCGCGCAGGAACCGACGGTGGCCCAGGTATCGACCATCGTGCCTTCATCGACGAAGGCGCCGATGTTGACGAAGCTGGGCATCAGCACCACGCCCTTGGCGATATGCGCGCCACGGCGCGCGACCGCGCCCGGCACCACGCGGAAGCCGGCGTCGCGGAAGCGGTTCTCGCCCCAGCCTCCGAACTTCGACGGCACCTTGTCGAACGCGGGCGCGCCAGCCGCGCCACCAACGATCACGGCGTTGTCGTTCAGGCGGAACGAGAGCAGCACCGCCTTCTTGAGCCACTGGTTGACGCGCCATTCGCCATCCACCTTTTCCGCCACGCGGGCCTTGCCGGAATCGAGCAGTTCCAGTGCCTGTTCCACCACCGCGCGCACGTCGCTGCTGGCGGGCGTCACGCCGTCACGGGCTTCCCACGCGCTTTCGATGGCGGCTGCGAGCTGGGCGGTCATCTTGGTCTCCCCACTGTTTGGTACGGCACCTGAAAATCAGGAGCGCCGCCTAGCCCAGCACTCCGTCGCGGGCAAGCGCGTCGAGCCATTCGGAAAAGTCGTCGATGACCAGGTCGATCGCGGCGGGGTCCATCGCGCGATCGCCCCATTCGGTGGCGAGATCGAGCCACACCGTCTGCATGCCCAGCGCCTTGGCCGGGGCGAGATTGCGGGCCGAATCCTCGACGAAAACCGCCCGTTCGGGAACGATCCCGAACGCCTCGATCATGCCATGGTAGGCCGATGGCTCGGGCTTGGGCCGATAGTGCATGGCGTGGATGTCCCACATTCCGTCGAAGCAATCCGACAGGTCGAGCGCGGCCAGCACCTTTTCGGCATAGGGCGCATCGCCATTGGTGAACACGATCTTGCGGCCGGGCAGGCGCGTGATCCGGTCCGCCAGCCGGGGCGCGGCGGCCAGCGGCGTCATGTCGATATCGTGGACGAATTCGAGGAATTCGTAGGGCGAAACCTCGTGATAGTGCATCAGGCCCGAAAGCGTGGTGCCGTGATCGTGGAAGTAGAGCTTCTGCACGCGCCGCGCCTCATCGTCGTCGCAGCCCAGCAGGTTGGCGATGTACGCGCCCATGCGATGATCGATCTGGTCGAACATGCGCGTGGTGGCCGGGTAGAGCGTGTTGTCGAGATCGAACAACCAGCAATCGACGATGGAGGGATCGAAAACCATGGCGCCGCTCTAACAGCGAAGCACGGCGGCCCCTAGGGTTTTGGTGATAGCTTGCGCAGTTTCGCGTCCTTGCCGTCTTCCAGCAGCCAGATCGTGCCGTCGGGCGCTTCCTTGATCTCGCGCAGGCGGTGGTCCAGGGGATAGCGTTCCACTTCGCGCGCGCTTTCGCCGTCGATGGCGACGCGGACCAGCCCTTCCGATCCCAGCGCCGCGATCAGCGCCTGATCCTTCCACGCCGGGAAGGCCTTGCCCGAATAGAAAATGAAATCGCCCGGCGCGATCACCGGGTTCCAGCTGATGGCCGGGGCGGCGAATTCGGGGCGCGTGGCGTGGCGCGGGATCGGGCGGCCGTCATAGTGATCGCCGTTGGACACGATCGGCCAGCCATAGTTCTGCCCCGGCTTGACGATGTTCAGTTCGTCGCCGCCGGCCGGGCCGTGTTCGAGATCCCACAAGCGGCCCTGCGCATCGAACTTCAGGCCCAGCACGTTGCGGTGGCCGTAGGACCAGATCTGCGCGGAAACGCCGCCGCGATCGGCGAACGGATTGCCCGGCGCGGGCGTGCCATCGGGCAGCAGGCGGATGATCTTGCCGAGGTTGGCGCCAAGGTCCTGCGCTGGATCGAACTTCTGCCGTTCGCCCGAGGACAGGAACAGGTATTGGCCATCGGGCGAGAAGGCGATGCGGTGCGAATAGTGCCCCCGGCCGGTTACCTTGGGCACCTGCCGCCAGATCACCTGCACCCCGTCCAGCCGGGGCTTGCCGCCATCGGTGACCAGCTTCGCCCGGCCGACTGCCGCGCCGCGCGTGTCGTTCGCGCCGGCTTCCGCCCAGCTCAGGTAGATCGTGCCGGTGGTGGCGAAATCGGGCGCCAGCGCCACATCGCCAAGGCCGCCCTGTCCGCCGTAATCGACCGCGGGAACGCCGGCCACGTCCAGCACCGGGCCGCTCGCCTGCCACAGCTTCAGCTTGCCCGCGCGTTCGGTGACGAGCGCCGATGCCGCGCCGGGCAGGAAGGCCATGGCCCAGGGCTCGTTGAACGTGGCGATGTCCGTCACCGTGAACGGCTCGGAACCGGCGGGCACCTCGGCCGGCGCGTTATCTTGCGCTGCATCGTTATGGGCCGAAATCGGCGAACCGCAGCTTGCGAGGACGAAGGCGAGGGGCGATAGGGCGGAGAGGATCGTTCTGCTCATGCCGTCATCAATGCATATCTCTTCCGTCGGTGCCACATCCTTCCACGGTTTCGTGATCGGCGTGGACGAAGCCGGGCGCGGACCGCTGGCGGGGCCGGTGGTGGCCGCCGCCGTCGTGCTGAGCGATGCGCCGCCGGAAGGGCTTGCCGATTCCAAGAAGCTCAGCGCCGCCCGCCGCGCGGTGCTGGAGGAACAGATCAAGCGCCATTGCCGCTGGGCGGTGGGCGTGGTCGAGGTGGAGGAGATTGACCGCCTCAATATCTTCGGCGCCACGATGCTGGCGATGACGCTGGCGGTCGGCGCGCTGCACGCGCAGCTGGAAGGGCCGGTTGGCGAGGTGCGGGTTGACGGCAACATGACGCCGCACGGGCGGCGGCCGGAATGGTGCTGGCCGGCGCGCGCGATCGTGGGCGGAGACGGGATCGAGCCTTGCATCTCGGCCGCGTCGATCATCGCCAAGGAACATCGCGACCGGATCATGCGCGAAGCGGCGTGCGTCCATCCGGAGTATGGCTGGGAGCGCAATGCCGGATACGGCACGCCCGAACATCTCGCCGCGTTGCGCCGGCACGGGCCCACGCCGCTCCATCGCCGCAGCTTCGCGCCCGTGGCGCAGCTTTGCCTGCTGTAGTGCCGCCAAATTTTTTCGGCCGCCATCCACCACAAGATGTTGAGTCGCGCTTGCCGGTGGGGACTCAACATATCGATCCGGACTCGTTCCGTTCCGCCTCTGGATAGCGTGCGACTCGCCTGATTCCGGCGAGTCGTGGCTTGACGCGGGAGTCCCGATGCAACACCCTATAGGATGTCAGCAGGGGGATTTTCGATCGTGACGACGGCAACAGTGGCGAAAGAGCGGGCGCGGGCCTTGCGCGCGGCTCCGGCGCAGGCGCTTCGGAGCGATGTGCTACCCGTCAACCGCATCCTGCGCGGCGATTGCATCGCGGAAATGCGCAAGCTGCCCGACGCCTGCATCGACATGATCTTCGCCGATCCGCCCTACAACCTGCAACTCGGTGGCGATCTCGCGCGTCCGGACGGCAGTCACGTCGATGCCGTCACCGACGATTGGGACAAGTTCGACAGCTTCGCCGCCTATGACAGCTTCACGCGCGACTGGTTGGCGGAGGCACGCCGCATTCTCAAGCCCGATGGCTCGCTGTGGGTGATCGGCAGCTATCACAACATCTTCCGCGTCGGCGCGATCCTGCAGGACCTGGGCTTCTGGATCCTCAACGACATCATCTGGCGCAAGGCCAACCCGATGCCCAACTTCAAGGGCACGCGCTTCACCAACGCGCACGAAACGCTGATCTGGGCGGCCAAGAGCGAGAAGGCCAAGTACACCTTCAACTATCGCGCGATGAAGACGCTGAACGACGAGCTGCAGATGCGCTCGGACTGGGTTCTCCCGATCTGCAGCGGGCAGGAGCGTCTGCGGCGCAACGGCGCCAAGGCGCACCCCACCCAGAAGCCCGAAGCGCTGCTGTATCGCGTGATGCTGGCCACCACGAACAAGGGCGATCTCGTGCTCGATCCCTTCTTCGGCACCGGCACCACCGGTGCGGTGGCCAAGCGCCTCGGCCGCGACTGGCTGGGGTGCGAGCGCGAGCCGAGCTATATCGAGGTGGCCGAGGAGCGGATCGAGATGGCGCTGCCGCTCGACGAATCCGCGCTGACCACGATGCAGAGCAAGCGCGCCGCGCCCAAGGTGGCGTTCGGGCAGCTCGTGGAAAGCGGCTGGATCGCGCCGGGCGCGCAGCTGTTCGACAAGAAGCACCGGTTCGTGGCCAGCGTGCGTGCCGACGGTTCGCTGGCGCTGGGCACTGATACGGGGTCGATCCACGGCGTTGGCGCCAAGGCGCAAGGCGCGCCTTCGTGCAACGGCTGGACCTTCTGGCACATCGAGCATGAGGGCGAGATCAAGCCGATCGACGCGCTGCGCCAGCTCTATCTGCTGGCTGTCGAGGATTGAGGCGCGGATCGGGCTGCCCTAGGGCGTAAGCCATGGTCCATAAGCTCTATATCCGTCCGATCGCGTTCGCTGAGAGCCCGCAGAGCGAGGAGGGCGAGGCCGTCCGGCTCGCTGGAGGGCTGGTCTATGCCAGCCGTTTCGCGCTGCTGGTGCGCGAAGAAGGGCGGCTCGTATCGCGGCGGCGGCTGTCCGTGCCGGAAATGGCGGACGCGCTCGCTACGCTGCCCGACGAATTGGCGCGCGAGGGCGAAGCGCAATGGGCAGCCCTGCGGCAGATCCACGCGCCGCTCCAGTGCGGTCCGCGCACGATCCGGCTCGACCAGCCGCAGGTTATGGGCATTCTCAACGTCACGCCCGACAGCTTTTCGGACGGCGGCAAGTTTCTCGACAAGCCCGATGCGGCGATCGAACACGCTTCGGCCATGCTCGAAGCCGGCGCGGCGATCATCGACGTTGGCGGGGAATCCACCCGCCCCGGCGCGGCGGCGGTGTGGGAAGGGGACGAGGCCAAGCGCGTGGTTCCGGTGATCGAGCGGCTGGCCGGAGCGGGCGCGGCGGTCTCCATCGACAGCCGCCGTTCCACCGTGATCGAGGCGGCGCTGGCCGCGGGCGCGCATATCGTCAACGACGTTTCGGCGCTGCGCCACGATCCCCGCTCGATCGAGATCGTCGCGCGCAGCGGCGTGCCGGTGGTGCTGATGCACGCCCCGGGTGGCGCCGACGATCTGCACGCCGATGGCGCCTATGCCGATGTCGTGCTCGACGTGTTCGATGATCTGCGCGAACGGCGCGATGCGGCGCTGGCAGCGGGCATCGCGCGCGACAGGATCCTGCTCGATCCCGGCATCGGCTTCGGCAAGACGCTGGCGGAGAACCTCGCGCTGATCAATGCGTTGCCGCTGTTCCACGCCCTGGGCCAGCCGATCCTGTTCGGCGCCAGCCGCAAGCGCATGATCGGCGCGCTGTCGAACGAGGCGCCCGCGCCCCAGCGCATGGGCGGTTCGCTGGCGGTGGCGCTGAAGGCGATCGATGCCGGCGCGCAACTCGTGCGGGTGCACGACGTGGCGGAGACGGCGCAGGCGTTCCGCATCTGGCGCGGGCTGCGCGATGCCGCGCTGACCGATTTTTCGCAGATGACCTGAATCGGCGGGCAGGGCCGGGCAACCGGGCTGGCGACACGCTCTTGCGCTTGCCGCACACGGCGGTCCAAAGGAAGGCGATGGCCCTGATCCTGTTCAACAAGCCCTACGGCGTTCTGTGCCAGTTCACCGACGAAAGCACCGGTCCGGGACGGCCGACGCTGGCCAGCTATATCGACCGGCCGGGCTTCTATCCGGCGGGGCGGCTCGACCGTGACAGCGAAGGACTGCTGCTGCTCACCGACGATGGGCGCCTGCAGGCCCGGATCGCCGATCCGCGTTTCAAGATGCCCAAGACCTATCTCGTCCAGGTGGAAGGCGACCCCGACGCGGCGGCGCTGCATGCCTTGCGCCGTGGCGTGCGGCTGAAGGACGGCCCGACCTTGCCGGCCGAAGTCGAACGCATCGAGGATCCCGCCCTGTGGCCGCGCGATCCTCCGGTTCGCTTCCGCAAGAACGTGCCGGACTGCTGGCTGCGCCTGACGATCCGCGAAGGGCGCAACCGCCAGGTGCGACGCATGACGGCCGCGGTCGGACATCCGACGCTGCGTCTGGTGCGCTGGCGGATCGGCGATTGGACGCTCGACGGTCTGGCGCCGGGGCACTGGTGCGATGCCGCCATGCCCGAAAAGGGAAGGTAAGCTTCGCGATCCGGGACGCACCTGAACGTGACGGCAGGCATGAATTTGAACTCAGGCAGCTCTTGCCAGCCTGCGCAGGGTCTGCGGGGGTTGGCCATATTGGCGCATGAAGGCTTCGCGCATGCGGCGAATGTCGACAAAGCCAGCCTCTCGCGCGATCTGGTCCATGGGGTGCCGTGTCTCCTCGATCATCAGCCGCGCCGACTCCAGACGCATCTGTTCGACCGCCTTGGCGGGGGTGTGGCCGGTTTCGGCGCGGAACGCGCGCGCGAACTGGCGGGGCGAGAGGGCCGCGACTTCAGCTAGCTCCTCCACCGTCAGCGGATTGGCGAGGTGGGACTTGGCGAAGATCACCGCCTTCTGGATGCGGTCGCTGCTGGGGGCGAGCTCGAGCAGTTCGGAGTGCTGTGACTGCCCCCCGGCGCGGCGGTGGTGCATGACGAGGCGGCGGGCGATAGCGCCTGCCACGTCACGCCCGAGATCCTTCTCGATCAGCGCCACCGCAAGATCGAGCCCGGCGGTGAGGCCGGCTGATGTCCAGACTGCGCCCTCGTTGATGAAGATGCGATCGTCCTCGACGCGGACGTTCGGGAAATCCTCGCGCATCTGGCGGGCATAGGACCAGTGCGTGGTGGCGCGATGGCCATCGAGCAGGCCCATCTGCGCGAGCAGGAACGCGCCCGTGCAAAGCCCGGCCACGCGGCGTGATTCGCGGGCTATCGTGCGCAGCGTTTCGAGCGTCGGTTCGTCCTGCCGTGGCGGAGGCGTAAGGCCGGCGAGCAGCAGCAGGGTGTCGACCTGGCCGACCTCGGCGATCGGGACGGTAGGGACGGCAAAACCGCTGGACGACGTGACGAGTCCGCCATTCACCGAGGCTATCGAGAGCGTGTAGTAATCCTCTCCCTTCACGGCGTTGGCGAGTTCGAAGGCCGCCTGCACGCCAAGCGCAAGGAACTGGAAGCCGGGGGTGAGCACCATGGAAACGTGTGGCATGCGCAGCTCCGAAAGCGATGTCCTAAAAACGTAGTTTATACGTCATATCAGACATCCGCTGATGCGTCCATAAGGTCCGTGTCGAGAGCGATGGCGCTCTCCCCACAACAAAAGGACCAGGACCATGAGCACCACGAACAAAGGCACCGCTCTCATCACCGGCGCATCGACCGGCATCGGCGCCATCTACGCCGACCGCCTTGCGGCACGCGGTTACGACCTCATTCTCGTCGCCCGCAACAGGGACAAGCTGCAGGCACTCGCCGCACAGATCTCGGACAAGACCGGCCGTTCGGTAGAAGTGCTGGCCGCCGACCTTGGCGATGCTGCGGACCTCGCCCGGGTCGAAAAAGTGCTGCGCGAGGATGCCAGCGTGACGGCGCTGGTCAACAACGCCGGGATCGGCACCCACACCACGCTGCTGGAAAGCGATGTCGAGAAGATGGCGGCGATGGTCCAGCTGAATGTCACGGCCTTGATGCGGCTGACCTACGCCGCGGTGCCGGGCTTCGTTGCCCGTGGGGGCGGCACGGTGATCAACATCGCCTCGATCGTCGCGGTTGCGCCCGAACTGCTCAACGGCGTCTATGGCGGCACCAAGGCCTTCGTGCAGGCCTTCACCACCTCGCTCAATCACGAACTGGCCGACAAGGGCATCCGCGCGCAGGCAGTCCTGCCCGGCGCCACCCGTACCGACTTCTGGGCATTGGGCGGGCTGCCGGTCGAGCACCTGCCGACCGAGATCGTGATGGATGCCGAGGATATGGTCGATGCCGCGCTGGCCGGCCTTGACCAGGGCGAGACCGCCACGATCCCGGCGCTGCGCGACGTCGCCCTGTGGAACGCCTTCGAGGCCGCCCGCGCCGCGCTCGGTCCCCAGCTTTCCGCCACTCGCTCCGCCCCGCGCTTCCACGTCGCGGGCTGACCCTCCGGCCTCACACCCTCTCCAGATCAAAGGACCATTCCCATGAAACTCAACGGCAACACCATCTTCATCACCGGCGGCACCAGCGGTATCGGCCGTGGCCTTGCCGAGGCGCTTCACAAGCTCGGCAATCAGGTGATCATCTCGGGCCGCCGCACCGCGCTGCTCGACGAGGTTACGGCGGCCAACCCCGGCATGGCGTCGATCCAGCTCGACGTGACCAGCCTCGAAAGCATCCAGGGTGCCGCGCGTGAACTGATCGAACGCTTCCCCGATCTCAACGTCGTGTTCAACAACGCAGGCTTCATGCCCTTCGACGACGTCAGCGGGCCGGTCGATGACGATCTGGCGCAGGAACTGATCACCACCAACCTGCTCGGGCCGATCCGGGTAACCTCGGCCCTGATCGAGCACCTCAAGACCAAGCCGCAAGCGACCGTGCTCTACACCAGCAGCGTGCTCGCCTATGTGCCGATCGCCAGCAATGCGATCTATTCGGCGACCAAGGCCGCGCTCCATTCCTATGCGCTGTCGCAGCGGTTCCAGCTGCGCGGCACCGGGGTCCGGGTGCAGGAAATCGCGCCGCCGTGGGTCGATACCGACCTGATCTACAAGAGCGGCGATCCCCGCGCGATGCCGCTGCCCGACTTCATCGAGCAGACGCTGGTGGCGCTGGCGACCGACGCGCCCGAGGTGATCGTGGATGGGATCAAGGCCATGCGCGACAACCCCGGCGCCAACGAACACGCCCTGTTTGATGCCTTCAACCAGAGCCTTGTCGAAAACCCCATCCCGACCGGCGCCTGAGCCGCGGTCGACAGCCAGAAAGACGAAAGGAACGTATCATGTCCCACATCAGCATCCCCGAACCCGCTGCGGCCCCCGAAGGATCGCAAGCCACGCTGGGCGCGATCAACGGCAAGCTGGGTCGCGTGCCCAACTTCTTCCGCGTGCTCTCCAACAGCCCGGCGGTGATCAATGCCCACGCCGCGCTCAACCAGGGGCTGGGCAAGGCGCTTGACCTCAAGACCCGCGAGCGGATCGCCCTTGCCGTGGCGGCGGTGAACGGTTGCGAATATTGCGACGCCGCCCACACCTTCACCGGCTACACTTTCGCCAAGCTGAGCAAGGAGGAAGTGGACCTTGCCCGCCAGGGCACTTCCGCCGATCCTCACGCTGCCGCGGCCACGGCGTTTGCCCGCAAGGTAGCCGAGGCTCGGGGCAAGGTTTCGGCAGAAGACATCGCGGCGATCCGCCAGGCCGGTTTCAGCGACAGCCAGATCGTGGAAATCGTGGCGGTGGTCGCGGAGAATTTCTTCACCAACCTGATCAACAACGTGGCTGGCACGGACGTGGATTTCCCCTCGATCTAGGGTTCTGACCCTTGGCTGTCGAAGCCAAGCAGTCAAATTCGCAGCACCATGCGGTTTTGAAACCGCATGGTGCTGCGACCTTGTCGAGCGGCACCCAACATCAGGAAAGGTGCCGCGGCGCGGGAGAACGCGGTGGGGATCAGGCCTGCGCCTTCACCGGCAACCGAAACGGCGCCCCGAGCCGATTGAAAGCGTTCATGGCTGCAATCGTGATCGTGAGATCGACCAGGTCCTTCGGCGCGAACGCTGCCGCCGCCGCCGCATAGGCTTCGTCCGATGCGTGGGTCTCGCTGACCAGCGTCACCTCTTCGGCCCAGGCAAGCGCCGCGCGATACTGGTCGGAGAACAGGTGAGGCACTTCAGCCCACACCGGCAGCAGGACGACCTTGTCGACCGACATGGTCTTGAGCAGATCGCGCGTGTGCAGGTCGATGCAATGGGCGCAGCCATTGATCTGCGACACGCGCAGGGAGATCAGATGGATCAGTTCTTCCGGCAGATCGGTGCCCGTGGTCACATAATGGTGGACGCCGTATAGCGCCTTGGCGCCCTGCGGTGCGATCTCATGCCAGGTCAGCCTGGTGGTTTCGTCCATGATAGTTTCCTTCGTCTTCGGTGCTGCCCACAGGGGATCATCGACTTGACGACGCAGGAGGGCACAATGTGACACGCCCGCCGATTTTTTTGCCGGGGTTGGGGCCGGGATCATGTCACAGCCGGATAGGCCGTGGCTGACTCAAGCTGGTGAGCGTGGAACGCTTTCCTGAAATTGCCCGTGTCGGGTAGGGGCAGGGCCCACTACTGCGGCGATCGCCCATTGATTTTTTGGTGACCCCTACGGGAATCGAACCCGTGTTTCAGCCGTGAGAGGGCCGCGTCCTGACCGCTAGACGAAGGGGCCGATGTTGGTCGGGCGGGCGATGAAAAAGCACCATGCCGCGCCTGATCGGGCGGAAGCTAGTGGTGACCCCTACGGGAATCGAACCCGTGTTTCAGCCGTGAAAGGGCCGCGTCCTGACCGCTAGACGAAGGGGCCACTGGGCTAGCGCCGCTGGGCAGGACCGCGCCTCTACGGGGGTGAGGCCGGTCCGTCAAGCGCCGATTTCATCATTTTCCTCAGTCCGCGAAGGCCGCGTCCTCCACGTGCAATTCGGCGGCGGGGCGGCTGCCCCAGTCGTCGATGCGCGCCCGCCCCGCGAGCCAGAGCTGGCGTCCCCTGACGCCATGCAGCAGCGTCTGTCCCAGTTCGCTGGCGGCGGCGCGGAAGGCGATGGCCTTGAACGACCGGCCATCGGCCCCGCTCGCCACCATGCGGACGTGATCGGTGCCGACGAGGTCACACTTGACCAGCCGCACCGGCCCCACGGCGATGCGCGGCCCGGGCCAGCCGACGCCATAGGGCCCGCCGGCTTCGAGCGTGGTGACGAGATCGGGCGTCAGTCCGCCGGGATTGAGCGACAGGTCGAGCAAGAGCGACTGCGTGGCGCGCGCCGAAGCGACGTCGCGGGCCAGCCGCTCGTCCAGCCAGTCGGTCAGCCGGGGCAGGGCGGCGGGATCGATGGTAAGGCCGCAGGCCATGGCGTGCCCGCCGCCGGCCACGAGCAGTCCGTTCTCGCGCGCGGCGATGATGGCGGCGCCAAGGTCCACCCCCGCGATCGAGCGCCCCGATCCCTTGCCATTGCCCGCCTCGTCCGCGTCGAGCGCGATGACCAGCGTGGGCTTGCCCGTTTTTTCCTTGATGCGTCCGGCCACGATGCCGATCACGCCGGGGTGCCAGCCTTCGCCGGCAAGGACGTTGACCGCGCGGTTGTGCTGGCCATCGACCTGCATCTCGGCCGCTTCCTGCACCGCCTGCTCGATGGCCCGCCGCTCGTCGTTGAGCATGGACAGACGCGTCGCAATGTCGCGCGCCTCGTCGGCGTCGTTGGTGGTGAGCAGGCGCACGCCGAGCGAGGAATCGCCAATGCGCCCCGCGGCATTGATGCGCGGGCCGAGCGCGAAGCCGAGATCGCTGCAGGTAGGCGCGCGGTTGAGCCGACTGGCATCGATCAGCGCGGCAAGGCCGGTGTTCTCGCGCTTGGCCATGACCTTGAGGCCCTGCGCCACCAGTGCGCGGTTGAGCCCCTTCAACTGCGCCACGTCGGCCACGGTGCCCAGGGCGACGAGATCGAGCAGGCCCATCAGGTCCGGCGCCGGGCGGCTCTCGAAATAGCCGCGCGCGCGCAGCGTGCGGACCGTGGCGACCGCCAGCAGGAACGCGACGCCGACGGCGGCGAGGTGGCCATGGAGCGCGGCCTCGTCGCTTTCGTCCAGCCTGTTCGGATTGACCAGCGCGGCGGTGATGGGAAGCTCGGGCGGGCACTTGTGGTGATCGACGACGATCACGTCCACGCCTTCGGCATGGGCGGCGGCCAGCGCTTCGTGCGCCATCGCCCCGCAATCGACCGTCACGATCAGCGAGGAACCTTCGCGCGCCAGGCGGACCAGCGCCTCGCCCGAAGGGCCATAGCCTTCGAGCAGGCGGTCGGGGATATAGGCGCGCGCTTCCACGCCCAGATCGCGCAACAGACGGATCAGCAGCGCGGCGCTGGTGGCGCCATCGACGTCGTAATCGCCATAGACGGTGATCGCCTCGCGCGCGGTGACGGCGGAAGCCAGCCGTTCGGCGGCGGCGTCCATGTCGCGGAACAGCGAGGGATCGGGCATGAAATCGCGCAGCGTGGGGCGGCGGTGGCGTTCCAGATCCTCGCGTGCGACGCCGCGCGAGAGAAGGAGCTGGTTGACGAGATCGTCGGCCAGGCTGCCGTGCCAGCCGCCAAGGTCCATGTTGCCGCCGCGCCAGCGCCAGGCGAGGCCGGAGAAGGAGTGAGTGACAGCGGAAATCGGGATCATGATCCGGTTGCGCTAGCCTATTGCCAAAGGGCCGCAAAGCGGTTGACTGTAATCAATGGCGGACAATGCCTTGAGTCACATAATTCGGCGCAAAAGAACGCCATGATGGTCGCACAGGATCACACGCGGACTTCCGGAGCCTGCTTCCGGTTCCCGCGCTGCCACGAGGGATGACCACGGGGGATGACATGGGCAATCTGATGACGACGAAGCGGATGCTGGCCTGCGGCGGCCTGTTGCTGATCGCGGGTGGCAGCGTGCTGACCGCGCAGAACGCGGCCGCGCCGGTCGCGCGCTACGAAATGCGCGCCGGAACCATATCCGGCATGGCGGGAATGCGCGGCGGTGGCATGGGCGCCGCGCTGGGCATGGCCTTTGGCGGTGGCGGCGGGGCGCAGCACGAACTGTGGCTGGAGCTCGGCTCCAGCCGCACCGCACCCGATGGCAAGCCCAGGGCCGATCACTTCATGCCGGCGGGCGCGCGCTTGGGCAAATCGGTGGCGCTCAAGACGCCGGAACGCACGCCGTCCGCCCCGGGCGAGACGCATTTCGAGCGCCCCACCGGCCGGATGCTGATCTTCTGGGGCTGCGGGGAACACGCGCCCAAGGGGCAGCCCGTCATTATCGATTTCGCCAAGGTCGCCGCGGGGCAGATGCCGCCGGGCCTGTGGTCCAGCGCGGTGCCGCTCGATCGCTATGTCACTCCAGCCAACAGCCGGACCTATGGCCAGTGGCCGTCGGATGATGGCAAGTCGGCACGGCCCGACAGCTCGCTGATCGGCGCGCATCGGATCGCCGGCAACTACGCGCCCGACATCAACTTCACGCTGACCAAGGATTTCATGGGAGCCTTGCAGGGATCGTCCGCCGCGCAGCCGGGCGGGGCCACGCTGCTGCGCTGGAACGCCTTGCCCGGCGCGACCGGCTATCATGCCTCGATCATCGGGGGGAAGCAGGGCGGGCGCGGCAGCAACCAGCCGGTGGACATCGTGTGGTGGTCGTCCAGCGCCACGCGCGAGTTCGGTGGCGGCCTGGCGGACTGGCTGGCGCCATCCACCGTCGCGCGGCTGGTCGCCAACCGCACCGTGCTGTCGCCACAGACGACGACCTGCACCGTGCCGGCAGAGGTCAAGCAGGCCGCGCCCGACTATATGTTCGGCTCGATCTACGCTTATGGCCCGGAGGAAGACTTCGCCTATCCGCCGCGCCCCGCCGATCCCAAAATCGCGTGGAAGCCGGAATGGACCGCGCGCATTCGCCACCGTTCTATGACCGGCTTCCTCGTCGGCATGGAAGGCCTTGGCGCGGCGAACGGGGCGCAGCCGCAGCGCGAATGCCCAACCAGGCCGAAGAAGCGTGGCCTTGGCGGGCTGGGCGGCCTGATCGGCGGCGCTCTGGGGGCGCCAACGGGCGGTCAGGACGGCTGCTGACCGCGCATGCTGGCGATCATCTGGCATAGCAGGACCGGCGCGGCGCGGGCGCTGGCGCACGCCGCGTATGGCGGCGCGTCGTGCGGCGGTCCGGTTCGTCTGATCGCCGCAGCCGAAGCAGTGCCCGACATGCTGCTGGATGCCGGCGGGTATCTGTTCTGTTGCCCGGAGAATCTGGGGGCGATGACCGGCGCAATGAAGGAGTTCTTCGATTGCGCCTACTACCCTTTGCTGGGCCGGATTGAAGGGCGGCCCTATGCCACGATCATCGCCGCCGGATCGGACGGGGAAGGCGCGCTGCGACAGATCGACCGGATCGCCACCGGCTGGCGGCTGCGCCGCGTGGCCGATCCTTTCACCGTCCTGCTCGATGCGCAGACACCGGAACGCATCCAGGCGGTGAAGACCGTGCCGCCCGAACACCTCGATGCGGCCGGGGCGCTGGGGGAAGCACTGTCGCGCGGGCTGGAGATGGGGATATTCTGAAGGCCGCCTGCCATGCCGCGATGCTGTCCAAGTCGGTCCTAAGTCGGGATGGACCATCCGTGGTGCGGTGATACCATCGCTTTGGTACAGCGTGTGCGGGAGAGCAGGCATTGACGGGTGAGCGAACGAAGGGCCAAAGCCGGCTTGCCGCGCTGCTGTTCGACTCTGAAGCGCGGCCCGACGCGGGGCAGATCGCGGATCTTTCGGCACTGCGCGGGCGGTTTTCCGTTTCCAACTGGTCTGATGAGCATGCCGGCATCGTGGAACTGCTGCACGAGGGGCTGACCTTCGACATGGGGCATTTGCACCCAGCCCAGGCGCTCCATATCGACGGGTTGGTGCATCGGGTGGAGCTGCCGCAAGACCTGGACGTAGATGCTCTGTACGCTGTCGATCTCCTTCCGTCGCCGCACCTGGCGGGTGCCGGAAGGTTGTTGCCGGTGCTTCGGGTACTGGCGGACCTGCTTATCGATCTGACCGTCCTGCCGGGATTGCGGGCGGTGGCATGGTGTCCCGCCCGCACGGTCATGTCGCCGGCATGGTTCACCGAGGCTTGCGGCGCGTGGCTAGCGGGGGGGCCGTTCCCGGCTCTGGCATTGACGGCGCTGCACCGGGGGCGGGATGGCGGCATTGCCAGCGAGGGACTGGCGTTCCTGACAGGGCAGGAGTTCGCGTTGCGTCCGCGACCTGGCGTTTCGGCCGATCAGGATGCACGCGTGGCGGTGCGGCTCATGGACTGGCTGGTCGCGCATGGGCGCGTGGACGGGCCTTGCGATGCCTTGCTGCCCGGCGGCGGCGCGGTGCGCATCGAGCCTGATGGCAGCAACAAGCTTCTGGTACGGTGCCGCTGACGCGTCCGGTATTGCCGTTCCGGCTGGTCAATTCACCGGGCCTGCCCGGCTATGCGCCCGGCCTTCAGCGGCACCATCTTCTGCCCCGCCAGTTGCTGGGGCAGCGCTCGCTGGAGGGTATGATCCGGTATCTGGGATCAGACCGGCTCGGCTTCGAGGATTTCCGCCGCAACGGCTTGCTATTGCCTGCGACCGAACGTGCCGCGCAAAGGATCGGCCTTCCGCTGCATCGCGGGCCGCATCGGCGCTATAACGAGGTGGTGGTCGACCGGGCCGGCCAGATCGAGTTCCATTGGCGCAAGGTGCGTGCCCGGCATGGCGACCGGGCGGATATCGAGGCGCTTATGCGTTTCGACCTTTTGCAGCGCGCGTTGCGTCGCCGTCTGCTGGAACCCGCGCGATGGCGCGGGGTGCCGCTCAATCGCCGCGATCCCGCTCTGGACTTCAGCCACCTCGACAGGATGGCGGATTTCCTGTGGAGCGGGAACGCCGCGTGAAAGTCAGGACAGGAATGGTGCGGTGTTCGCGGCCAAGGCGCTGGCCGCCGCCTTGTATTGCTGTTCCAGCCTGGCGACGCGCTCGGCCACGGATTCGACCGCCTCGACTGCGCCAATGCCCTGGCCCGAACCCCAGATATCCTTCCATGCCTTGGCGTCAGTGTTCCCGCCCGACCCGAAGTTCATCTTCGACGGATCGCTGACGGGCAGGTTGTCGGGATCGAGGCCGGCGTTCTGGATCGAGCTGCGCAGATAGTTGCCGTGAACGCCGGTAAACAGGTTGGAATAGACGATATCGCTGGCCGAACTGTCGACGATGGCCTGCTTGTAGGCATCGATCGCGCGTGCTTCGTGCGTGGCGATCCAGGCCGAACCGATATAGGCAAAGTCGGCACCCAGCGCCTGCGCAGCCAGCACCGAATTGCCGTGGGCGATGGCGCCCGACAGCGCGATCAGGCCATCGAACCAGGTGCGGATTTCGCGCACCAGCGCAAAGGGAGACTGCGCGCCGGCATGTCCACCCGCCCCGGCCGCCACCGGGATCAGCCCGTCCGCGCCCTTTTCGATCGCCTTGCGCGCGAACCTGTCGTCGATGACGTCATGCAGCACGATGCCGCCCCAGCGGTGCGCCGCCTGATAGACGTCCTCGCGCGCGCCGAGCGAGGTGATGAGCATCGGCACCTGCCACTTTTCGCACAGCGCCATGTCTTCATCGAGGCGGTTGTTGGTGCGGTGGACGATCTGGTTCACCGCAAACGGTGCGGCCGGGCGATCGGGATGGGCGCGGTTGTGCGCGGCGAGTTCCTCGGTGATCTGGTGCAGCCATTCGTCAAGCTGGCTGATCGGCCGGGCGTTGAGCGAGGGGAAGCTGCCGACGACGCCGGCCTTGCATTGGGCGATGACGAGTTCCGGCCCGGAGATGATGAACAGCGGCGAAGCGATGACGGGCAGGCGCAGGTTCTGGAACAGGGCGGGCAACGGCATGGATCAGCTCTCTCGCAATTCGTTTAATCGATCGATTAACATCTGCATATGCAGTCGCGCGCGCCAAGTCAAAGGCTCGCGCGGGCGTGGCGCTCAGCCGGTCGGCAGGACGTCCTCGATCCCGTAAACCCGCGCGGCGGTTTCGGCAAAGAGCGCGCGCTTTTCCGCCGCCGAAGCGCCGGCCGAAAGGCGTTTGAACGCGTTCCAGAGGGTCACGTAGTCGGCGCCCCATTTGTCGACCGGGAAGTTGCTTTCGAACATGGCGCGGTGCGGCCCGAACGCATCGATGCAGGTTTCGATATAGGGCCGCCACATCGCGGCGAGCGCGATCGAGGAGAAGCCCTTGGCCGGCCCTTCCTCGGGCATCCCGCAGAAGGCCATGGCAAGGCCGCCGAGCTTGATCGACACGTTTGGGCATTCGGCCAGCGTGCGAATGGCCGAACGCCAGGCATCGAACCGGTCCGGAAGCTTGCCGCGATAGCTGGCGATGTTGAGCGGCGTGCCGCAGTGATCGAGCACGATGGTGGTATCGGGAAAGGCGCGCGCCAGATCGATCACGTCCTGCAATTGCGGTTCCAGCACCCAGGCATCGAACGTCAGCCCCATGGGGGCGAGATGCCGGAAGCCGGCGCGGAACGCATCGCTGGCGAGGAGGCCGGGCGGGGCGTGGAACGGCGGCCCGAGCACCTCGGAGTCGGCATCCCACGCCCCCTGGTGGCGGATTCCGCGAAAGCGGCCGTTGCCGGCTGCCGCCAGTGCTTCGAGCACGGGTTGCGCCGCATCGCCCAGCGTCAGGTCGGCATGGCCGATGATCGCGGCGCAGGCGCGCAGATCGCCGTAGATGCCGCTGGCACTTTGCGCGGCGACGCCGTTGACGAACTCCACTTCGCCCACGGGCCGCATATCGGCGCTGGCGCCTGCGCGATAGAACGCGCCGCATTCCATATAGACGGTGCCGACCACGCGATGCCCGCTCTGCGCATCGGCGCGCAGGTGGTCGAACACGTAGAGCGGGGAAAGCGCCGCCGCCTGGATGAACGGGTGATGCGGTTCCGGAAAGGCGGCCAGAAGCGGCGACAGATCCCACAGGTGATGGTGCGGGTCGATGATCGGAAGATCAGGTTCCAGAATCGCTTCAGGCATGTCGGCTCCCAAATGCACGGCCTCTTGCGGGCCTGCACCGAACTATGGAGCAGGCCACACAAGAAGCAAGGGTGGCAAGGGGGATGCCGTCGGAATTTTAACCGATCGGTGAAACGCGGTCAGCGCGCGGTGTTGGCCGCACTGAGAATGGCGCGGACGCTGGCGGTGGCCACGTCCTCGTCGATGCCCACGCCCCAGATCACGCGCCCGTCGGGAAGCGCGCATTCGACATAGGCCGCCGCGCGCGCATTGGTGCCGCTGCCCATGGCGTGTTCGGAATAGTCGCGGATCTCGATGTCCACGCCGAACCCCTCGCGCAGCGTCGCCACGACCGAGGAAATGAGGCCGTTGCCGCGCCCGCTGACGGTCTGGATCTGGCCGTCGATCTCGATCTTGCCGGCGAACACGCGGGTGCCGTCGGGCGCGCGCGATTCCTCATAGTCGACAAGCTGGAAGTGCTGCGGGGTTTCAAGGCGATAGACCTTGCGGAACACGTCCCAGATATCGCCGGCCTGCAGTTCGCGGCCAACCTCGTCCGCCAGCTCCTGCACGTGCCGGCTGAAATGGGCCTGCATCTTCTTGGGCAGCTTGAGGCCCTGGTCCTGTTCCAGCACCCAGGCGAAGCCGCCCTTGCCGGACTGCGAATTGACGCGGATCACCGCTTCGTAGCTGCGGCCGAGGTCGGCGGGGTCGATCGGCAGGTAAGGCACGGCCCAGAGCTGGTCGTTGCGCGCTTCCTGCGCGGCAAAGCCCTTCTTGATCGCATCCTGGTGCGATCCGGAAAAGGCGGTGAACACCAGTTCGCCGCCATAGGGGTGGCGGGCCGGCACGGGCAGCTGGTTGCAGTATTCGACCGTCTGGATCACCTGGTCGATGTCCGAGAAATCCAGTTCGGGATCAACGCCTTGCGTGTACATGTTGAGCGCCACGGTAACGAGGCAGCAGTTGCCGGTGCGCTCGCCATTGCCGAACAGGCAGCCTTCCACGCGGTCGGCGCCGGCCATCAGGCCCAGTTCCGCCGCCGCCACGCCGGTGCCGCGATCATTGTGGGTGTGCAGCGAGATCACCGCGCTTTCGCGGTTCGGCAGGTTGCGGCAGAAATATTCGATCTGGTCGGCATAGATGTTCGGCGTGGCCGCTTCCACCGTGGCCGGCAGGTTCAGGATGATCGGCTTTTCGGGCGTGGGCCGCAGCACCTCCATCACCGCTTCGCAGCAGGCGATGCTGAAATCGAGTTCGGCGGTGGAGAAGGTTTCCGGGCTGTATTCGAAATGCCAGTCGGTCTGCGGGAAACGCGCGGCCTGATCGCGCAGGTTCTTGGCCCCGGCGATGGCGATGTCCTTGATCTGCGCGGGTTCCATGCCGAACACCACGGTGCGCCACAGCGGCGATACCGCGTTATAGACATGGACGATCGCCTGCTTGGCCCCGGCCAGGCTTTCGAACGAGGTCTTGATCAGGTCCTCGCGCGATTGGGTCAGCACCTGGACGAACACGTCATCGGGGATGTGGCCGCCATCGACCAGGCCGCGGATGAAGTCGTATTCGGTAGCGCCGGCGCTGGGAAAGCCGACTTCGATTTCCTTGAGGCCCACTTTCACCAGCAGATCGAAGAAGCGCTGCTTCTTGTCGGCATCCATCGGATCGATCAGCGACTGGTTGCCATCGCGCATGTCGGTGGAAAGCCAGCGCGGCGCCTTGGTGATGGTGCGGCTGGGCCACTGGCGGTTGGGCAGGTCGATCTGCGGAAACGGGCGGTACTTGACCGAAGGGTCTTTCAGCATGGTCATCTCGGGAAAACTCGGAGCTTGCGAGCGCTTGTGGCTCGATAATGTGACGTGCGGTTTGCTGTCCCCTGGGCGCCGCGCACGCCGTGGGACCGACGCGTCAGCTCACGCCCAAGGGCGAATAAGTCGAAGGGTAAGGTCCAGCCGAGCGATCATGCGACAAGCCTATGGTCAATTCGCGAGCGCTTGTCCAGAATGAATGCCGCACCAATGACAGGCTCCCAAGGCACCTGCGATCCGGAGAGGACACCAGCGCATATGCAGATCGAACCGTTCACGCTTGCCGTTCCACAGGCGCAGATCGACGACCTTCACCGGCGGATCGACATGACGCGCTGGGCCGAACGGGAGACGGTGGACGACTGGTCGCAGGGCACGCCGCTGGCGGCGTTGCGCGAACTGGTCCGTTACTGGCGCGAGGAGTACGACTGGCGCCGGTGCGAAGCCTGGCTGAACGCGACCGGCCAGTTCATCGCTCCGATTGACGGGCTGCCGATCCATTTCCTGCATGTCCGTTCGCGGCACGAAAACGCCACGCCGCTGGTGCTGACGCATGGCTGGCCGGGTTCGATCCTGGAATTCCGCAACTGCATCGCGGCGCTGACCGATCCGGAAGCGCATGGCGGCACGGCGGACGATGCGTTTCACCTCGTCATCCCCGCGCTGCCGGGCTTCGGCTTTTCGGGCAAGCCGACGCAGGCCGGCTGGGGTGTCGAAAGGATAGCGCGGGCCTGGGGCGAGCTGATGCGCGGGCTGGGTTATGCGCGTTGGTTCGCGCAAGGGGGCGACTGGGGATCGGCGGTGACGACCGCGATCGCCCTGCAGAAGGTCGAAGGATGCGCGGGCATCCATCTTAACATGCCGATCGCGCGGCCGCTGCCCGAAGACCTTGCGGCGCCATCGCCCGCCGAAGTGCGTGCGCTGACCGCGCTCCAGCACTACCAGGAATGGGATTCGGGCTATTCGAAGCAGCAGCAGACCCGCCCGCAGACGGTGGGATACGGCCTGGTCGATTCGCCCGTGGGACTGGCCGGCTGGATCTACGAAAAGATGTGGGCGTGGACGGACAATGCCGGACGAGCCGAAGACGCGCTCGATCGCGACGCCATTCTGGACAACATCATGCTCTACTGGCTGCCGGCGGCCGGTGCTTCCTCCGCCCGCCTGTACTGGGAAAGTTTTGGCAGTTTCGCGGCGAAGGATATCGATCTGCCGGTAGCGGTCAGCGCGTTTCCCAAGGAGATTTTGCCCACGCCGCGCAAGTGGGCGGAGCGGCATTATCGCCAGCTCGTCCACTGGGGAGACTTGGAGAAGGGCGGGCACTTCGCGGCCTGGGAACAACCCGAAGCGTTCGTGCGTGAACTGCGGATCGCATTCGGCAAGATGCGCTGAACGCACAGACCGCGCGGATCAGCCGCAGCGCGCGGAGACCACCAAGCCGTTCTCGTTGACCATCACGTTCAGGCGCTCGGGCGCGAAATCCTCGGTCACGACGTTGCCCGGGTGAACCCAGCGGATCACTTCGTGGTTGACCGCCTTGCGCACCGCCAGGTGGAGATCGAGCGTTTCGCGCTTGCCGAGAACACCCTGCACCTTTTCCGCGCCACAGCTGGCGGCGGGCAGGGGATCGGCAAGTTCCGCCGTTTCGCTGCCCGCGCTTGAGGGAGCGTCGTCGAAAGCGCCGACGGCTTCATAGGCCTTCGCGCCCGATTCCTCGGCTTGTTGCGACGGCTTGGAATTGCACCCGGCAAGAGCGCTGCACAGGACCAGCCCGCCCGAAACGGCCAGTGCGCGAACCATGGATAGTTATCCTTCGTGATGTCTCCACAATGGAGATAATCAGACAGAAGTTACTGGTCCATTGCCATTCGTCGAATGGAGGAGGCGTCTGTGGAATAAAAAACGGCGCGGGCCTTGCCCGCACCGTCCGCATTCACGCCCAGGCATCGCGAAATGCCCGGGATGTCCGAGGCGGGCAGACAGCCACGCCCCGGTGCCTTGCCATCAGTTCTTGGACTGGTCGACCAGCTTGTTCGCTCCGATCCACGGCATCATGGCGCGGAGCTTGGCGCCGGTTTCCTCGATCGGGTGGCGCTTGGCGGCGATGCGCGAAGCCTTCAGTTCCGGCTGGCCGGCGCGGTTGTCGAGCACGAAGTCCTTGACGAAGCGGCCCGACTGGATGTCGGCCAGAACGCGCTTCATTTCCTTCTTCGTTTCGTCGGTGATGATGCGCGGCCCGGTCTTGATATCGCCGTATTCGGCGGTGTTCGAGATCGAGTAGCGCATGTTGGCGATGCCGCCTTCATACATCAGGTCGACGATCAGCTTCAGTTCGTGGAGGCATTCGAAATAGGCCATTTCCGGCGCGTAGCCGGCTTCCACCAGCGTCTCGAAACCGGCCTGGACCAGCGCGGTGGCGCCGCCGCAGAGCACGGCCTGCTCGCCGAACAGGTCGGTTTCGCATTCCTCGCGGAAGTTGGTTTCGATGATGCCCGAACGGCCGCCGCCAACGCCCGAGGCATAGGCGAGGGCGATGTCATGCGCGTTGCCAGTGGTGTCCTGATGCACGGCGACGAGGCACGGCACGCCGCCGCCCTTGAGGTATTCGCCGCGCACGGTGTGGCCCGGGCCCTTGGGCGCGATCATGATCACGTCGATGTCGGTGCGCGGTTCGATCAGGCCGAAGTGGATGTTGAGGCCGTGCGCGAAGGCGAGCGCCGCACCGGGCTTCAGGTTGGCGTGCAGGTCTGCGGCGTAGATCGCGGCCTGGTGTTCGTCGGGCGCGAGGATCATGAGCACGTCGGCCCAGGCGGCGGCATCGGCGTTGGCCAGGACCTTGAAGCCGGCGGCTTCGGCCTTCTTGGCGCTGGCCGAACCGGGGCGCAGCGCGATGGCCACTTCCTTCACGCCCGAATCGCGCAGGTTCTGCGCGTGGGCATGGCCCTGGCTGCCATAGCCGAGGATGGCGATCTTCTTGCCCGTGATCAGGTTCAGGTCGGTATCGGCGTCGTAATAAACCTTCATTGTGCTTTCCCTCGTCCAGTTCGCCATGCTGAAGCGGGTTCAGCATCCATCGGGGCCGTTGCAGCGCCGCCCTATCGGGAAAAATGGACCCCGAAACAAGCCGGGGTGACGTAGTTCTTCAGAATGTCCGTTGCAGGATCGGTTTGGTGTTCAGGCGGCGTGCGCGCCCCGGATCATGCCGACGATGCCGGTGCGGCCGACTTCGACCAGCCCCAGTTCGCGCATCAGGCCCACGAACGTGTTGATCTTGTCCGGCGTGCCGGTCAGCTCGAACACGAAGCTGTGCGTGGTGGTGTCCACCACCTTGGCGCGGAACACGTCGGCCAGCCGCAGCGCTTCCACGCGCGCGTCGCCGGTGCCGGCCACCTTGATCAGCGCCAGTTCGCGCTCGACGTAAGGCCCCACCTCGGTCAGGTCGGTCACCTTGTGGACCGGGACCAGGCGTTCGAGCTGGGCATGGATCTGGTCGATGATCTCGGGCGGGCCGTGCGTCACGATGGTGATGCGGCTCACGTCGTGCTCGTCGGTGATGTCCGCCACCGTCAGGCTGTCGATGTTATAGCCGCGCGCGGTGAACAGGCCGGCGATCTTGGCAAGGATGCCGGCTTCGTTGTCGACCATGACGGTCAGGACGTGGCGTTCGGACGCCTGTTCCTTGATCTTCATCACTGTAAGCTTTTCCTCTGGGCGCAATCGTCAGGCTGGCGCCCTCAGACCAGCGCCTTGGCTTCGTCGTCCATGGTGCCGCTCACCGCGTCGCCATAGAGCAGCATCTCGGTATGCGCGGCGCCGCTCGGAATCATCGGGAAGCAGTTCGCCTCCTTGGCGACACGGCAATCGACGATGACCGGGCCGGGATGGTCGATCATGGCCTGGATGCCGGCATCGAGCTGGCTCTCGTCCTCGATGCGGATGCCCTTCCAGCCATAGGCTTCGGCCAGCTTCACGAAATCGGGAAGGCTGTCGGAGTACGAATTGGAATAGCGGCTCTCATAGGTCAGCTCCTGCCACTGGCGGACCATGCCCATCCATTCGTTGTTGAGCACGAAGACCTTGACCGGCAGGCGGTATTGCGTGGCGGTGCCCAGTTCCTGGATGTTCATCTGGATCGAGGCATCGCCGGCCACGTCGATCACCAGCGCATCGGGGAAGCCCACCTGCGCGCCGATGGCGGCGGGCAGGCCATAGCCCATGGTGCCAAGGCCGCCGGAGGTCAGCCACTTGTTCGGCTTCATGAAGTGGAAGTACTGCGCCGCCCACATCTGGTGCTGGCCGACTTCCGTGGCGATGATCGGATCGCGATCCCGGGTCAGCGCATAGAGGCGCTCGATCGCAAACTGCGGCATGATAGCCTTGCTGCGCTTCGGATAGGCCAGGCTCTTGCGCGCGCGCCAGCCGTCGATGCGGGCGTACCATTCCTGCAGGTCCGCCTTCTGGTGCCCGCCGGCTTTCCAGGCCTCGATCAGCTGCGCCAGCACCTTGCCGCAATCGCCGATGATCGGCAGGTCCACGCGCACCGTCTTGTTGATGGAGGCGCGGTCGATATCGATGTGGATCTTCTTGCTGTTGGGCGCGAAGGCATCGAGGCGGCCGGTGACGCGGTCATCGAAGCGCGCGCCGACCGCGACGATCAGGTCGGCGCGGTTCATGGCGAGGTTGGCTTCGTAAGTCCCGTGCATGCCCAGCATGCCCAGCCATGCCGGATGATCGGCCGGGAACGCGCCCAGGCCCATCAGCGTGGAGGTGACGGGCGCGCCGGTCAGCGCCTGAAGCTCGCGCAGCAGGCGCGTGGCTTCGGGGCCGGAATTGATCACGCCGCCGCCGGTGTAGAAGATCGGAGCTTCCGCCGCCGCGATCAGCGCGATAGCCTCGGCGATGTCCTGCCGGTTGCCTTCGGTTTGCGGGGCATAGCGGTTGCGCTGCTGCGGCGCGACGTCGGTCCACGTGGCCGAGGCGACCTGCACGTCCTTGGGAATGTCGATCACGACCGGGCCGGGGCGGCCCTCGGTGGCAATGCGGAACGCCTCGTCGATCGTTGCGGCGAGCTGCGAGGGGTCCTTCACCAGATAGTTGTGCTTGGTGCAGTGCCGGGTGATGCCGATGGTATCGGCTTCCTGGAAGGCATCCGAACCGATCAGCGCGGTGGCGACCTGGCCGGTGATGACGACCAGCGGAATCGAATCCATGAACGCGTCGGCAATGCCGGTCACCGCGTTGGTCGCCCCGGGGCCGGACGTCACCAGCACCACGCCGGGCTTGCCGGTGGCGCGGGCATAGCCTTCGGCCGCGTGGGCCGCCCCGGCTTCATGCCGGACAAGGATGTGGCGGATGCGTTCATCGCCGAACAGCGCGTCATAGATCGGAAGCACCGCGCCGCCGGGATAGCCGAACACGAATTCGACACCCTTGGCAACCAGGCTTTCGACCAGGATTTCCGCGCCGCTGCGCTCGGTTTTCACGGTACTTCGTCCCTTGTTTGGCGATCTGGCTTCCAGCTTCGCCTGTCTTGCAACTCTGCGAACAATCCAACGTATCGTTTTTCCATCCCCGGAAGAGGACGGCACTTGCTCCGACCGGGGCCGGAAATACACTGTCGGCCGAAAAATTATGGCCCGGCGCAGAGCTGGCTGCGCCGGGCCGTCTCTCCCTTCCGGGCACCCGACGCAAGTCGGGCAGTTGACGGCCTGCTACTTGATATAAAATGCCATGTCAAGCAGCTATGTTTGAAATAATCCTGCTATATTGCGTGTGTCAAGGTAATTTTCGTTCGCATGGCGCGGCCATTGTGCCGGATTCTGGTGCTTTAGCCAGGTGAACTGGCGTTTGACGTAGTTCCGCGTGGCCTGCTGCCCGGCCGCGATGGCCGACTCGGCATCGCTTTCGTCGCGCAGAAATGCCGCGATTTCCGGCACGCCGATGGCACGCATCACGGGCAGAGCCGGGTCGAGCCCGCGCGCGAGCAGCGCCTGCACTTCTTCGATGGCGCCGCCCTCCCACATCCGGCGGAAGCGCAGGTCGCAGCGATGATAAAGCCACTGCCGATCGGGCAGCAGGATCACGGGCGCGAGGGAGACATCGTCAACGATGCCGCCGCTGCGTTCGGCCTGCCACGCGGCCAGGGGGCGCCCGGTCGATCGCACGACCTCCAGCGCGCGGGCTACGCGCGTGGTATCCGCCGGGGCCAGCCGTGCCGCGCGTTCCGGGTCTTCGGCGCGCAGGGCCTCCCACGCTTGCGCGACCGGCATCGCGCGCACCGCCGCGCGGATTTCCGGATCGATCGGTGGCACGGGTGCGATGCCGTCGAGCAGGGTGCGGATGTAAAGCCCGGTTCCGCCGACGAGGATAGGAAGCGCGTCCTCAGCCTGCGCCCGCCCGATTTCCGCCCGCGCGGCCTCGGCCCAATCGGCGGCCGAGCAGGCGACCGCACCGTCCCATGCGCCGAACAGGCGGTGGGGGATACCCTGCATCTCCTGCTCGGTCGGCCGCGCGCTCAGAACGGCCAGGTCGGCATAGACCTGCGCGCTGTCGGCATTGATAACCACGGCCTTGCGTCCCTGCGCGCGTTCGTGCAGCGCCAGCTTTATCGCCAGATCGCTCTTGCCGCTGGCCGTCGGCCCTGCAATGAGCGCCAGCCGTGGCTTGACCGGCGCGCCTGCGCCGCCGTCCATGCCGGTATCGTGGAATGAAAGGGAATTATCGGTGCTCATCGCCCGCCTGATAGCAGAGCCTGAGACGCTTGGTGACAATCTTGCGCGCGCGATGGAAGCGATCGAGGAGCGGGGCTGGGAAGTGGCCGGCGCGGGCATGCTCGAAGGGTGTGAGGACGTTCTCGAACTCGAAGTGCTGGAAGGCGATCCGGCCGAAGTCCGCGGCATTCTCGACGCGCATTTCCCGGACAGCGATCTGCTGCTGTCGCTCCATCCGATCGCCGCGCCGCGCCTGTTCGTGTCGGACATGGATTCGACGATGATCCAGGCCGAATGCATCGACGAACTGGCCGATTTCGCGGGGATCAAGGACCAGATCGCGGCGATCACCGAGCGCGCGATGCAGGGCGAACTGGATTTCGAGGCCGCCTTGCGTGAGCGGGTGGGTCTGCTGCGTGACCTGCCCGAAGCCGCGATCCACCAGTGCCTTGCCGAACGGATCGCGCCGATGCCGGGCGCGCGGACGCTGGTGTCCACGCTCAAGGCGCGCGGATGCCATACCGTGCTGGTGACGGGGGGTTTCCACAGCTTCGCCGATCCCGTGGCCGAACAACTGGGGTTCGAGCGCGTCGTGGCCAACCGGCTGGAAATCCGCGATGGCGCGCTGACCGGCGGGCTTGTCGGCGGGATTACCGACAGCGGCGTGAAGAAGGCCGTGCTGCTGGAGGAAACCGCGCGGCTGGGCGAGGGGGCTACCAGCCTCGCGACCGGCGATGGCGCCAACGACATCCCGATGATCGAGGCGGCACACTGGGGCCTTGCCTATCGCGCCAAGCACAAGGCGCGCGCGGCGGCCGACGGCTGGATCGACCGGGGTGACCTGACCGCGATCCTGCTGCTGTTCGGCATCCCGCGCGAGGAATGGGTCAACGACTGACGGCGGCGGGGCGGCGGGTCTTGAGCCGCGCCGCGATCCGCAGGCCCAGCGCAGCGATCGCGATGCCGCCGCCGATCAGCCCGGTCATCCGCGCTTCCGGTCGGGTGATGCGCCCTACATAGGAAAAGGCGAAGATGAACCAAAGCCAATGGATGCCGAACGTGTGCAGCCGCTTCCATCCCTTGCCCAGCCGGCGCATTGCGGCGTCGGTCGAGGTCAGCGCCATGGCGATCAGCAGCAGATAGGCCAGGCCTCCGCCCAGCAGGGTCGGCAAGGGCCGTTGCGTGCCCGACAGGCGCAGGAACGTGATCAGCGCGGCCAGGTGGATCATGTGGCAGGCGGCGAAGCCAAGGCCCCAGTAACGCCGTTCGCGCAGCAGCGCCCGCGTTTCTGCTCCCGGCCACAGCCGGGCCAGCGAGGATGCGCTGTAGGTAAGGATCAGCAGCGGAAAGCCGGCACGCGCGGTCCAGCGCGCGGCCAGCTGCCAGCCTTCCGTGGTGGAGCGTCCTATCCGCAGACCCGCCGTGAGTGCGGCAAGCCCCAATGCAATACCAAGGAGCACCTGCCAGCGTTGCTTCATGGACCCCTCCCTGCTTTTGTCGCTATTTAGGTAGTCGATTTGAAACCTATTTGCCATAGCGCCGAGAGGCTGGTAATGACAGCAGTGTAAGTAACTCGCAGGTGCAGGAAATGGGTACGCTCGCTACCGCCTCGATGACCGACACCGCGACGCGCGGGACCAGCGATCTTCCTTTCATGCTGCCCGGCCGTCCGAAAATGCGATACGATTTGGCGAAGGCGTGGCGCCATTTCCGCGAGTTGGTGAAGGACAAGGAGAACACCGCCGAAGTGTTCCCCATCTTCGAGGCGCTGCCCTGGCGCGGGGTTTACGATGCGGCGCGCGCCTTCCTGTCCACGGAGCGCGGCCAGCGTATCCGGGCGAGCGAGCCGTCGCTGGTTACGATTCTCGACGACCATGAAGCGCTGCGCAGGCTGCCGGCGGGGTCTGTCGGGCAGGTCTATTGCGACTTCATGGAGCGTGAGGGGCTGTCGGCGCAGGGGCTGGTCGACGAACTGGAAAAGTACCGCCCGGCCAATTCGCGGTTCGACGATCAGGTCGATTGGTACATGCGCCGCCTGCGCGATACGCACGATCTGATGCACGTGCTGTCCGGCTATGGGCGCGATGCGCTGGGCGAACAGTGCGTGCTGGCGTTCACCTATGGTCAGCAGCCGGCGCTGGCCCACCTGTTCCTCGGCTATGCCGGAGCCATGGAGATTTCGCGGCGCGGCCGGGTCAAGGTGCCGATCTTCCGCGCGGTGCGCGAAGGGCACAAGATGGGCAAGGCCTGCTCGCGGCTGGCCGAAATGCCGATTCGCGATGTTCTGGCCATGCCGCTGGACGAAGCCCGCCGGATGCTCGGCATTCGTGCGGCGCGCTACTATCCCGAAGCCCATGCCAGGTGGCGCGCGGCGGGAATCGATCCCTACGACCTGCTGGCGGCCGCGAAGCAGGCCGCCTGATCCGGGGCCATCGCCAGACCATGTTCCAGGAAGCAAGCCTTGCGGAACGCGATCCCGTGGCGGCCATGCTGGCGCGCGCCTTTGCGGTCGATCCGGCGATGTCGTTCATCTTTCCCGACGCCGCCGTGCGCGCGCGCCGGATGCCGCACCTGTTCCGGCTGCTCTACGCCAGCGACGCGCGGGCGGGGACGGTCTTCGCATACGAGGGCTGCCGCGCGGCGACGCTGTGGCGCGCGCCCGGCCGAACGAAAGTGCCGCTGATGGAAACGGTTGCGGGCGCGCCCGCCTTCCTGGCCGCGCTTGGCCCGGCGGTGGCGCGCGCGATCCGGGTATCGCACGCGATCGAGAGCCACATGCCACGCGGGCGCTTCTGGTATCTGCACATTGCCGGATGCGATCCGGCGGCGCAGGGCAAGGGGCTGGGCGGCGGCGCGATCCGCGCGGGTCTCGACCGCTTCGGGCGGGCGGAGGATTGCTATCTCGAAACCGCCACCGAGAAGAACATCGGCATCTACAACCGGCTTGGTTTCGAGGTCATCGACACGTGGACGGTGTCGGGCGGAGGGCCGCGATTCTGGTCGATGCTGCGGCCGGCGAGCTGATCGCTCGCGCTCGGCCGCGCGCGCAATCCGTCAGGGTCAGGCTTCCATCCAGTCGTGGAAGAACGCCTCGTTGGCGGCCTTCAGCGCCTTCACTTCGATGCCCGCTATCGTACTGCCGTCGACCGTGCCGATGCGGACCGCTCCTTCCAGCGTCACGCCGGGCCGCGCCGTCACGATGTAGCGGCCCTGGTCCTCGCCGAACGCCGACGCGGCGGTGAGCGGGATGTCGAGCGTGCAGCCAAGGCCGCTGCCCATGCCCATTTCCGCCAGCGCAACCAGCAGGCCGCCGTCGCTCACATCGTGCACCGCCGTCACGCGCCCGTCGCTGATCCATTCGCGCACCAGTTCGCCATGGGCGCGTTCGGCGGCCAGATCGACCGGCGGCGGCGCGCCTTCCTCGCGGCCATGGATCTCGCGCAGCCACAGCGACTGGCCCAGGTGCGTGCCTTCGCCGCCGACCAGCCAGATGCCATCACCGTGCGCCTTGAAGCGGACGGTGACCATCTTTTCATGGTCCAGCATCAGGCCGACGCCGCCGATCGCGGGAGTGGGCAGAATGGCGGAACCGCCGCCCGTGGCCTTGGATTCGTTGTAGAGCGAGACGTTGCCGCTCACGATCGGATAGTCGAGCGCGCGGCAGGCATCGCCCATGCCTTCGAGACAGCCGACGATCTGGCCCATGATTTCCGGGCGCTGCGGGTTGGCGAAGTTGAGGCAGTTGGTGATGGCGAGCGGCGTGGCGCCCACCGCGCAGATGTTGCGGAAGGTTTCCGCCACGGCCTGCTTGCCGCCTTCGTAAGGGTCCGCGAAGCAATAGCGCGGGGTGCAGTCGGTGCTGATCGCCAGCGCCTTTTCGGTGCCGTGGACCCGCACCACGGCCGCGTCGCCGCCCGACTTCTGCAGCGTGTCCGCGCCGACCTGGCTGTCGTACTGTTCCCAGATCCACCTGCGCGAAGCGAGATCTGCGCAACCGATCAGCGTGAGCAGATCGGCGCCGATGTCCGCGCTTTCGGGCACGTTCGCCAGCGGCTCCGGCTTGGGCGTGGGCACGTGCGGGCGATCATAGAGCGGGGCTTCGTCGGCGAGCGGCGCGAGCGGAATGTCGCAGACCACCTCGCCATCGAATTCCAGCACCATGTGCCCGGTATCGGTCACTTCGCCGATCACCGCGAAATCGAGTTCCCACTTGCGGAAGATCGCTTCGGCCATCGGTTCCTTGCCGGGCTGCAGCACCATGAGCATGCGCTCCTGGCTTTCCGAAAGCATCATCTCGTAAGGCGTCATCGCCTCTTCGCGGCAGGGCACCTTGTTCATGTCGAGCCGGATGCCCGCGCCGCCCTTGCTGGCCATCTCGACCGACGAGGAGGTGAGGCCGGCCGCGCCCATGTCCTGGATAGCGACGATCGCGTCGGTCGCCATCAGTTCCAGGCAGGCCTCGATCAGCAGCTTTTCGGTGAACGGATCGCCCACCTGCACGGTGGGGCGCTTTTCTTCCGACTTCTCGTCGAAATCGGCCGAGGCCATGGTCGCGCCGTGGATGCCGTCGCGGCCCGTCTTGGAGCCGACATAGACGATCGGGTTGCCGATGCCGGTGGCGGCGGAATAGAAGATCCTGTCGGTGTCGGCCACGCCCACGGTCATCGCGTTGACCAGGATGTTGCCGTCATAGGCCTTGTGGAAATTGGTCTCGCCGCCCACCGTCGGCACGCCCACGCAATTGCCATAGCCACCGATGCCCGCGACGACGCCCTGCACAAGATGCTTCATCTTCGGGTGATCGGGGCGGCCGAAGCGCAGCGCGTTCATGTTGGCGATGGGCCGCGCGCCCATCGTGAACACATCCCGCAGGATGCCGCCGACGCCGGTTGCAGCGCCCTGGTAGGGTTCGATGTAGCTCGGGTGGTTGTGGCTCTCCATCTTGAAGATGGCGGCCTGCCCGTCGCCGATGTCGATCACGCCGGCGTTCTCGCCGGGGCCGCAAATCACCCATGGCGCCTCGGTCGGCAGCTTCTTCAGGTGGAGGCGGCTCGACTTGTAGGAGCAGTGCTCGGACCACATTACCGAAAAGATGCCCAGTTCCACGAGGTTGGGCTCGCGCCCGAGCGCTTTCAGGACGCGCTGGTATTCATCCTCGGACAACCCGTGCGCGGCGACGACATCGGGCGTGATCTGCGGTGCGGTGCTTTCGGCCATGCGCGGCCCTTAGCGGCGCGCGGCGAGTCTCGCTAGCCCCGCCGTAGCGGTTGCCGCGCGGCGGAAACATTTGCCTTGATGGGCAAGTCCCGTTCCGAGCTTGACCGGTGCCGTTCCCGCCGCCAAAGCTGGGTGCGATGGCTACTAATCCCGATATCGCGTCGCTCAGTTTCGAGGAGGCGCTGAAGGCGCTGGAAGACGTTGTGCGCCGGCTCGAAAGCGGTGAGGCACCGCTCGACGAATCGATGGACCTTTACGAGCGTGGCGAAAAGCTGCGCGCGCATTGCCAGGCCCGGCTCGATGCGGCGCAGGCACGGATCGAGGCGATCGTCACCGATCGCGACGGCCGCCCCACCGGCACCCGCCCCTTTGACGAGGCGGCATCGGCATGACGACCACTTCCGACCAGGATGCCGTCGAACAGAACTCCGCCGACGAAAGTGGCACGATGGCTGTTCTCAAGCCCGCGCTGGCGCAGATCGCCGAAGATATCGACGCCAGCTTCGACGCCCTGCTGGCCGTGGCCGGCGACCCGCGCGATCGCTTGATCGAGGCCATGCGCTATGCCGCGATCGGCGGTGGCAAGCGGCTGCGGCCGCTGCTGCTGACCGCCACTGCGGGCATGTTCGGCGTCGATCGCGCCAGCGCGGTGCGCGCCGGGACGGCGCTGGAAGCGGTCCACGTCTATTCCCTGATCCATGACGATCTGCCGTGCATGGATAACGACGCGACCCGCCACGGCAAGCCCACGGTGCATATCGCTTACGACGAGGCTACCGCCGTGCTCGCTGGCGATGGATTGCATGTTTTCGCGTTCGAAGTGCTCTCCGATCCTGCGATGAGCGGCGATCCGTTCGTGCGCATCGAACTGGTGCGCACGCTGGCCATGGCGAGCGGGGCGAACGGCATGGCCGGTGGGCAGATGATGGACATCGCCGCCGAAACCGCCAGCTTCGACCTGCCGACGGTTACCCGTCTCCAGCAGTTGAAGACCGGCGCTTTGCTGGCCGCCGGTGTCGAGATGGGGGCAATTCTCGGGCGCGTTCCGCCGGAAGGGCGCACGCACCTGCGGGGCTATGCCCGCGATATCGGCTTGGCCTTCCAGATCGCGGACGACCTGCTCGATACCGAAGGCGATGAAGCGGTGGCCGGCAAGGCGCTGCGCAAGGATGCGGAACGCGGCAAGGAGACCTTCGTCTCGCTGCTGGGCGTCGAGCGTGCGCGCGAACAGGCCAGAATGCTGGTCGAGCAGGCCGTGCAGCACCTTGCGTCTTACGGGCCGGAGGCGGATGTGCTTCGTGCCGTGGCGCGCTTCATCGTCGAAAGGGATCACTAAATGGGGGAGAGGATCGGGGTATACCCCGGCACGTTCGATCCGATCACGCTGGGGCATCTCGACATCATCCGTCGCGGTGCGAAGCTGGTCGATCGGCTGATTATCGGGGTGACCACCAATCCGTCTAAGAACCCCATGTTCACGCCGGACGAACGCATCGCCATGGTCGAGCGCGAAATGGCGACGCAGGGGATCGAGAACGTTTCGGTGGTGGGCTTCAACGCGCTGCTGATGAAATTCGCCGAACGGCAGGGCGCCACGGTAATCGTGCGCGGCCTGCGCGCCGTGGCGGACTTCGAATACGAATACCAGATGGCCGGCATGAACCAGCAGCTCAACGACCGGATCGAGACGATCTTCCTGATGGCGGACGTGAGCCTCCAGCCGATCGCGTCGAAGTTGGTGAAGGAAATCGCCATGTTTGGCGGCGACATTTCCGATTTCGTGACACCGGACGTCCGGGACGACGTTATCGCCCGGATCGAAACGACGGGCCGGCTGGGAGACTACTGATCGGCCCCTGCGATCGGCCGGCCGCTGTGCGGAACTGCAATTCGTTCATTGCAGTGACAGCGCGCCCGGCCTATCGGCCTCGGATGCGGTTTCCGGCCCGCATTCTATTCTGCCCGGATGAACGCTGAAGGTGGTCTTGCAGATGGTTTCGCGCTTCCTTGCCTCGATCGCGCTTGGCGCCGTGGTTCTCGCCACCCCCGCCATGGCCAAGAAGAAGCAACTGTCGGTGAAGCCGGACACGCCACCCATGCAGTACGCGGTCGATACCTCGCTGAACGACGATCCCGATAATATCCTGCTGCTGGACTTGTCGAACGGTGGCCGCGTGGCGATCCGGCTGATGCCGCAATGGGCGCCGCACCATGTCGAGCGGATCAAGGAACTGGCGCGGCAGGGCTTCTACAACGGGGTCATCTTCCACCGCGTGATCGATGGCTTCATGGCGCAGACCGGTGACCCGACGGGCACGGGGCAGGGCGGTTCCAAGCTGCCCGACCTCAAGGCGGAGTTCAACGATGCGCCGCACCTGCGCGGCACCGTATCGATGGCCCGCACCAACGAGCCGAACTCGGCCAACAGCCAGTTCTTCATCGTGTTCTATCCGCGCTTCGCCCTCGATCACAAATACACCAACTTCGGTCGCGTGATCTCCGGCATGGAATACGTCGACACGATCCAGCGCGGCGAACCGCCGTCGAATCCGACCAAGGTCGTGCAGGCCTCGATCGCGGCCGACAACAAGCCCCGGCCGGCCGTCGCCGCGCCCGTTGCCGCGCCGGCGATCACGGCCGACATGCTGAGCCACTCGCAGTCCAACTGATCCGCTGCCCGGGGCGATGCGCGTCGATCTCTTCGATTTCGAGCTGCCGCCCGAACGGATAGCGCTGCGCCCGGCGCGTCCACGCGATGCGGCGCGGATGCTGCTGGCCAAGGGTGACGGCACGCTGGCCGACCATGTCGTGCGCGATCTGCCGGCCCTGCTGCGGGCGGGCGACGTGCTGGTATTCAACGATACGCGCGTTATCCCCGCCCAACTCGAAGGCCGGCGCGGCGAAGCGAAGATCGGGGCGACGCTGCACAAGCGGATCGACCTGCGCCGCTGGCAGGCCTTCGTCCGCAATGCCAAGCGCCTGCGTGAAGGGGATGTCATCGATTTCGGCGCGGGTGTGTCCGGCACGGCCGAACAGCGCCATGACGACGGCAGCTGGACCCTGTTCTTCCCCGGAGACGAGCCGGTGGAGGTGCTGCTGGAGCGCGCCGGCCGGATGCCGCTGCCGCCCTATATCGCGGGCAAGCGGCCCACCGACGAGGAAGACCGGCGCGATTACCAGACGATGTTCGCCGCGCGCGATGGCGCGGTCGCCGCGCCCACGGCGGCGCTGCATTTCACCGACGGGCTGATGGCTGCGCTGGCGCGGGCGGGCATCGCGCACGAGACGCTGACGCTCCATGTCGGCGCGGGCACCTTCCTGCCCGTGAAGGCGCAGGACACTGCCGACCACCGGATGCACGCCGAATGGGGGCGGATCGAGGCGGACACCGCCGATCGCCTGAACCGCGCACGCGCTGCCGGTGGCCGGGTGATCGCGGTGGGCACGACCAGCCTGCGCCTGCTGGAAAGCGCGGCGGGCGAAGACAACGTGATCCGCCCGTTCGCCGGCGATACCTCGATCTTCATCACCCCCGGTTACCGCTTCCGCGCGATCGACGGGCTGATGACCAACTTCCACCTGCCGCGCTCCACCCTGTTCATGCTGGTATCGGCGCTGATGGGGCTGGAGACGATGCAGGCGGCCTATGCCCACGCCATCGCCAGCGCGTACCGGTTCTACAGCTACGGGGATTCGAGCCTGCTGCTGCCCGAGGGTTGAGGCACGCGCGCCGATCACGCGCGTTTTCTGCAACTGATCGTCTTCACATTGCATCTCGCCAGCCGGTGCGACTCGTTGTAATTCGTTTACAAACGAACTAATTGGCGAGGGCGAGATTTCCCATGAACCAGCGACGCATCCTGACCGGCTCCCTGCTGCCTTTCGCCCGCAATTGGCGGCGTGCGGTGGACTATGCCCTGCGCCCGTTTGGCCTGTCCGAATCCCTCGGCGCGCCGCTGATCTACCTGGGGCGCTCCGGCGGTGGGCTGAGCCAGAACGAGCTCGCCGAGCGCAGCGGGATCGGCGGGCCGGCGCTTGTGCGCGTGGTCGACCGGCTGGTGGCGATGAACCTGATGACGCGCCACATCGACGAGGAGGACAAGCGCCTGCGCCGTCTGCACCTTACGGCCAAGGGCGAGGCGCTGGTGTTCCAGCTTGAGGAAGCGCTTGACCGGCTACGCGACGTGATCATGGCCGACGTGACGGACGAGGACGTGACGGTGTTCCTGTCGGTGGTCGACAAGGTGGGGGCGGCGCTCGACCGGCTCGATCTGGCCAGCGCCTTCCTGTCGCACGACGAGGGGGGCGGCGCTTGAACGCGCATGCCTCCCGCATGGTCTTTTCGCTCAACAGCTTCGCGGCCGCGGTGCTGGCGCTGTTCATCGCGCTGGGGCTGGGGCTGGTGAACCCCTACTGGGCGGCGATGACGGTCTATATCGTTAGCCAGCCTCAGGCCGGATCGGTCCGTTCCAAGGCGCTTTATCGCGTGATCGGGACGGCGGTTGGCGCGGCCGTTGCGGTCGGCGCGGTGCCGCTGCTGGTGGATGCGCCGGAGCTGCTCAGCCTGACGCTGGCGGTATGGGTCGGCATGTGCCTGGCCATCTCGCTGCTCGATCGCACGCCCCGCGCCTATGTGTTCATGCTGAGCGGCTATACTGCCGCGCTGATCGGTTTCCCCTCGGTCAGTGCGCCGGGCACGGTGTTCACCACCGCCGTGGCCCGCGTCGAGGAGATCTGCCTCGGCATCACCTGCGCCACGCTGATCCACAGCGTGGTCTTGCCGCGCGGCATTGCCGGCACGCTCGAAGCGCGGATCGACGGGTTCCTGCACGATGCGCAGGCCTGGGTGCTGGATGCGCTGGCCGGCGTTCACGATCCGCACAACCGCGATGTTCACAAACTGGCCGGGGACATCACCGAATTGCACATCCTGGCGACGCACCTGCCGTTCGATACCTCGCACTACCACGATCGCAGCCGCGAGGTGGGCAAGCTGGCGGAACGCATGGCAATGCTGCTGCCGCTGGCGCAATCGGTGGGTGACCGGCTCGACGCGCTGCGGCAGGCGGGCGGCGTGCTTTCGCCCGCCAGCGACCGGCTGATCGCCGATGTCCGGGCGTGGGTCGTTGCTGCGGACACGGCTTCGCTCGACCTTGCGGCGTCGCTTTCGCGGCGCGCGCGCGGGCTGGAGCCGGTGCTGGGTGAAATGCCGTCCGACGATGAATTGTTGCGCGCCAGTTTTCACGCGCGGTTGGCGGAAATGATCGAGGCCTGGCGCGATTGCGCGGTGCTGGCGCGGCATTTGCGCGACGGCGGAACGGCGCCGGCGCCCTTGCGCGCGGTGCTTGCCGACGAGCGCGCGCGCCGGCTGCACCGCGATTACGGCATGGCGGTGTGGTCGGGTCTCACCGCGAGTTTGGCGATCCTGCTGCTCTGCGGGTTCTGGATCGCTACGAGCTGGCCCGATGGCGGTACCGCGGTGATGATGGCGTCGATCTTCGCCAGCTTCTTCGCCGGGATGGACGATCCCTCGCGCGAGATCAACAAGGTGGCGATCTGGTGGAGCTATGCCACCGTCGTCACCGGCATCTACCTGTTCGGCATCGTGCCGCAGGTTCACGATTTCTCCACGCTGATGCTCGTGCTGGCGCCCACGTTCCTAGTCATCGGCTACTTCATGGCCATTCCCCGGTGGACCATGCGGATGGTGCCCCTGGCGATGGGGATCAACGGTACGCTGGGCATTCAGGAGGGCTTCTCCCCCAGCTTCGCCGGTTTCATGAACAGTTCGCTCGCCTCGATCGTGGGCGTGCTGACGGCTTCGCTGGTGACGCGGCTGGTGCGCTCGGTGGGGGCGGATTTCTCCGCGCGGAGGATCGTCCGCCTGGCCGAACGCGATCTTGCCAGCCAGACACGCACCGAACCGCCGCTGGCGGTGCCGGCCTGGACCGGGTTGATGGTGGACCGTGTGGGCCTGTTGGGCGCGCGCGTGGCGGTGCGGGGGGATCCCCATGATCTGGTGGCGCAGACGCTGCGAACCATGCGCGTCGGCCTCAACCTGCTGACGCTGCGCCGCGTGGGGCCGCCGCGCGCCGATGCGCCGGCCGTGGGCCGCCTGCTCGATGCGCTCCGCCGCTACTGGCGCGGTCGCGACGAGGGCGATCTGCAGGTCCGGATTGCCGAGGCCATCCGCGAGGTGGCCGCCACGCCGCCCACACCCGCCCGGCGCGAGGCGCTGCTGGCACTGACCGGGCTGGGTCGCACGCTTGTTTCCGCCGTGGCCAGGACAGAACCCGCATGACGCCCGAACTGCATCTCTATGGCGTGTTCTTCCCGCACCTGTTCGCGACGGCGGCGGTGGCGCTGGTGCCGTTTTTGCTGATCCAGCTCGCGATGCGGCGGTGGCGGCTCTACCGCTTCGTCTGGCACCGTTCGCTGTTCGAGATCGCGCTGTTCGTGGCGCTGACCGGCGCCGTCTCCAGCCTTCCGCTAACCTTCATTCACTGAACCTCCTTTCCCATCAGGCGAACCCGAAATGGCCTCCCGATCCCTTGCCCCCACCTCTTTCCGGCCGATCCTGATCGGCATCCTGCGCGTCGCCATCACGCTGGCGGTGGTCGCCCTGGCGTTCGTGGCGGGACGGGCGATGTGGCAGCGCTACGAGGTCGATCCCTGGACCCGCGATGGCCGTGTGCGCGCCGATGTCGTCAAGGTCTCGTCCGACGTGCCGGGGCTGGTCACGCGCGTCCTCGTCCGGGAGAACGACCGCGTGACGAAGGGGCAGGTGCTGTTCGAGGTGGATACGCCGCGCTACCGGCTGGCGCTGGCCCAGGCGCAGGCCGCCGTGGCAAGCGCGCAGGCGACTGCCGCCGACGCCCATTCCCAGTTGCGCCGCGCACGGATGCTGGGCGATCTTGTCTCCGCCGAGGAGCGCGAGGCGCTGGAAGCCAAGGCGGAGACGGCGAGCGCCAGCCTTGAGGCGGCGCGGGTCGCGGTCAACGTGGCGCGTCTCAACCTGGAGCGCACCCTCGTCCGCGCGACGGTGAACGGCTACGTCGCCAATCTCCTGCTCAAACCGGGCGATTATCTGGCCGCCGGGGCGCAGGGGCTGGCCGTGGTCGATGCCGACACGATGTGGATCGACGGCTATTTCGAGGAAACCAAGCTGCCGCGCATCCACGTTGGCGATCGCGCAAGGGTGCTGCTGATGGGCGAAACCAGCCCGATCGAAGGGCGGGTGGAAAGCATCGCGCCGGGCATCGACGATCGCGAGCGGACCAACGCCAGCAACCAGTTGGCCAGCGTGAATCCCACGTTCAACTGGGTGCGGCTGGCGCAGCGCGTGCCGGTGCGGATTGCGCTGGTCAGGGTGCCGCAGGACATCCGCCTGATCGCCGGCAGGACCGCGACGGTCGACGTGATCGATGGCGCCGGGCGCACCGTCCATGCGGGAGGCGGGTCGTGAACAGGATCGGTCGCCTGACCCGGCTGGCGGCGCTGCTCGCCCCCACCTTGGTGCTGTCCGCCTGCGTCCATGTGCCGATGGAGCGCGACCGGACCCAGACCGCGCTTTCCGAAGCGCCGGCCGCCAATGCGCCATTCGTCAGCATGGACAAGGGACCATTCCGGGATGATCCCGTGCCGGGCCGCTGGTGGAAGCTCTACGACGACCCCCAGCTCGACGGTCTGATCGAGGAAGCGTTCAAGGCCAACACCGATCTGCGCGTGGCGGCGGCGAACATCGACCGCGCCAGTGCCATGATCCGGCAGGCCCATGCACAGGGAACGGTTCTGGCGAACCTCAACGCCGGGGCCACGGTCAATCGCGATCCGGTCGCTTTCGAGAGTTTTCAGGGTTATCCGCTGGTCAGCGGCGGGGCGTCGCTCACCTATGATTTCGACGTCGGCGGGCGCATCCGCAGCCTGACGGCGGCGGCCGGGCATGACCGTGACGCGGCGCAGGCCGCCTATGACCTGACGCGCGTCAACGTGGCGGCGGGTGTGGCCGGGGCCTATGCCGATGCCTGCGCGGCGGGAATGCTGCGCGCGCGGGCGCAGCACAGCCTTGGCCTGCTGCGCCGCAATCTGGAATTCACCAACCGGCTGATCGCGGCCGGACGCGGAACGCCGCTCGATCGCGACAACGCCGAAGTGCTGGTGGCGCAGCTCGAGGCGCAGATGCCGGGATTCGATACCGCGCAGGAAAACGCGCTGTTCCGACTGGCGACGCTGCTGGGGAGGCCGCCGGCCGAATTCCCGAAAGAGGTCCAGACCTGCGTGCAGCCGCCGCGCGTAACCAGCGTGCTGCCGGTGGGCGATGGTGCCGCCTTGCTGCGCCGCCGGCCCGATGTGCGCGCGGCCGAGCGCACGGTCGCGGGCTCGCTTGACCGGATCGGCGTGGCGCGGTCCGAGCTTTATCCCACCGTGCGCTTCGGCGCTTCCGTGGAGGACGTCAGCCCGTTCAAGTTTCCGGGAACACCACGCGGCTTGTCGTTCGGCCTGGGGCCGCTGCTGTCGTGGACTTTTCCCAACCGCAAGATTGCTCATGCCGAAATCGCGGCGGCCGAAGCCGAACGCGATGCGGCGCTGGCACGCTTCGACGGCGTGATGCTGGGCGCGCTGCGCGAGACGGAAAGCGCGCTGACGACCTATGCCCACGAACTCCAGCGCAATGCCTCGTTGCGCGAGGCGCGCGACAAGGCGGCTGCGGCGCTGTCCAAGGTCCAGCGGATGCGTGCGGCCGGGCGCGAGAACGCGCTGACCGGGCTGGACGCCGCACGCACGCTGTCGGCGGCGGAAATGACGCTGGCGACATCGGACGCCGCGCTCGCCAGCGATCAGGTGGCGGTGTTCCTGGCGCTGGGCGGCGGTTGGCAGGCCGACGGAGCCTGATCAGGCGCGCGTGATCGTGCGGAGGTGCTCCCGCACGCGGTCCGGATCGGCGAGGCGCGCTACCGCGCCGGCCGGCGCACCAAGGCCGCGCAAGCCCAGCGCCAGCATGTCGGCAACGAAGCCGGCCGCCTGATCGATCGAAGGCTGTTGCACCACGCTGCTGGCCATGACCGTCTGGCAGCAGCCTAGCCAGTAGAGCACGCCGGCGCGGCCGGCTTCGGGGGACACCAGCCCGGCCGTCCGCGCGGCGCGCATGTCTTCCAGCAAGCCCCGGTTGAGCGGGTGGTCCTCGACGAGGATGCCCGAGGACGACCGGGTCAGCACCGCCGCGCGCTTGGGCTGGGCCAGGGCGAAGGCGGCGGCGGCCATCATGCCACCGGCTAGCCGCTCCAGCGGGGCGTCGACGTCGCGGTTGGTGTGTCCCACCAGGGCTTCGACATCGGCGCGGATCGCGCGCGAGATCGCTCCGGCGAAATCGTGCTTGTCCTCGAAATGGTTGAAGAACGATCCCTTGGCGACGCCGGCTGCGGCAACCACTTCGTCGATGGCGATCGCGTCCACCGGGCGTTCGGCCAGCAGGTCGAGCCCGGCGGCGAGCAGGGCGGCGCGGGTGCGGGCGGCGCGGGGGGAAAGCGTGGGTTCGTCCATGGTCCGGTTCATAAGCACTCTTGACCGTTTGGTCATCCATGATATTTGACTAAAAAGTCAAGTTTGAGTCGCGGCTTTGAGGCCGCAGCCGAACGGAGGATGCCGGGAGACGATGGCGATGAGCATCATCCGCATCGAGGATATTGCCCACGTGCGCTTTGCCGCGCCTGATCTAGGGGCCATGCGCGCGTTCCTGGAAGACTTTGGACTGACCTGCTTCGAACAGGACGGGCGGCTCTATGCCAAGGGCGGGGACGGGCGGCCGTTTCTCCACGTGACCGAGCCGGGCGAACCGGGCTTTCGCGGCGTCGGGTTCCGGGCGGAGCGCATCGAGGATCTGGAAGCGCTGGCGCGGGCGGAAGGCGTGCCGGTCGAACCGCTCGGCGAACCGGGCGGCGGCTCGGTGGTCCGGCTGCGCGATCCCGATGGTTTCATGGTGGAAGTGGTGGCGGGCCAGTCGAAGGGGCCGGAAAGCCCCGCCGTGGCCGATCCCGTGCGCAACACCGCCAGTGCGAAGCCGCGCTTCCGCCAGCTCGTGCGGCTGGAAGACGGGCCGGCGCATGTCCGGCGCATCGGCCATTGCGTGCTCAACGTGTCCGATTTCCGCACGTCGGAGGCGTGGTACAAGCAGCGCTTCGGTTTCCTGACCTCGGACGAGGTGGAAGCCGCGCCGAACCTGCCGCTGGGCGCGTTCATGCGCTGCGACAGGGGCGACAAGCCGGCGGATCACCACACGCTGTTCCTGGCGCAACTGCCCCAGAAGCCGGGCTTCCTGCACGCCGCGTTCGAGGTTTCCAATTTCGACGACCTGATGCTGGGGCACCAGCACCTGAAGGCGCGCAAGCGCACGGCGGCATGGGGCGTGGGCCGGCACATCATGGGCAGCCAGATATTCGATTACTGGAAAGACCCCTGGGGCCATGAACTCGAACACTGGACCGATGGCGACTTGCTGACGGCCGCCGATCCGCCGCAGAAGGTGCCGGTCGCGAGCCTGCTGGCGGTGCAATGGGGCAGCCCGCACCCGATGCTGGCCGGGCGGATGGCTCCGAAGCCCGGCGTTCTTGCCTTCGTCATGGCCCTGCAACTGCGCATCCGGCGGCTGTTCCGCCGCAACCCGAAAGGACAAGCCGCATGAAACTTGCCAGCTACCACGCCGCCGATGGCGCGGTCCGCACCGCGATCGTGGTGGGCGATACGCTCATCGATACCGGCATCGATGGATCGATGATCGATCTGATCGCGAACTGGGATGCGGTGAAGGACGCGTTGGCCGCGAAGGCGGCCGCGGGCGGTGGCGTTCCGCTGGCTTCGGTGCGGCTGGCCTCGCCCGTGCAGCGGCCGGGCAAGATCTTCGCGATCGGTCTCAACTATGCCGATCACATCGCGGAATCGAACATGGGTACGCCCGAACGGCAGGTGTGGTTCACGAAGGCCCAGACGTCCGTGAACGGGCCGTTCGATCCCATCCTGATCGCCAGGGGCACGGCCACCAACGACTACGAGGTCGAACTCGTCGCGGTGATCGGCAAGCGGGGCAAGCATATCCCGGCGGACAAGGCGGCGGAGCACGTGTTCGGCTATTGCGTGGGCAACGACGTGACCGAGCGCATGTGGCAGCACGCCGGCCCGCAATGGTCGCTGGGCAAGAGCTTCGATACCCACGCGCCGATGGGGCCGTGGCTGACCACTGCAGACGAAGTGGCCGATCCGCACACGCTGGGCATCCGCTGCTTCGTCAATGGCGAAAAACGGCAGGATTCGAACACGCGCAATCTGGTGTTCAACCTGTGGCAGCAGATCGAGCACCTTTCGCAGGCGATGACGCTGGAACCGGGCGACGTGATCTTCACCGGCACGCCCGGTGGCGTGGGTGCGGCAATGGACCCGCGCCAGTTCCTGAAGGCCGGCGATGTGGTGCGGTGCGAGATCGATGGCCTTGGCGCGATCGAGGGCACGATGGCGGCGGAGGGCTGAGCCGATGGCCGCCGCCGCTACCCACGAATGCGACGTTCTCATCGCCGGCGGCGGCCCGACCGGCGTGACGCTCGCCCTCCTTTTGGCACGGCAGGGCGTTTCGGTGATCGTGGCGGAGAAGGAAGCGGAGATATATCCGCTGCCACGCGCCGCGCATCTCGATCACGAGATCATCCGCGTGTTCCAGGAAGTGGGCGCGGCCGAGGCCATCGTTCGGTCGAGCCGGCAATCGAACCGCTACGATTTCCTCAACGGCGCGGGCGAAATCCTGCTGCGGTTCACCGGATCGGACCGGATCGGGCCGGGCGGCTGGCCCGCCGCGAACATGATCCACCAACCGTCGGTGGAGCGGGTATTGCGCGACCGGCTGGCGGACTATGTGGCCGCCCGGCTGGAGGCGCGCTGGGAGGTGCTGTCGTTCGCGGAGGACGCCGGCGGCGTGATCGCCCGTGTGGTCACGCCCGATGGGGAACAGGAGGTGCGCGCGCGTTATCTGGTGGGCGCGGACGGCGCGCGCAGCCCGATGCGCAAGGCGGCGGGAATAGGGTTCGAGGATCTCGGCTTCGAGGAACCCTGGCTGGTGGTCGATACCATCGTGCGGGACTTTTCGCGCCTGCCGCCGGTGAACCTCCAGATCTGCGATCCGGAGCGCCCGACCACCTGCGTCCTGATGGGCGAGGGGCGGCACCGCTGGGAATTCATGATCAAGCCGGGGGAAACGCCGGAGGAGATCAGTGCGGATGCCACGATCGCCCGGCTGATGGCGCCGTGGAATGTGGATGGTGCGGTCACGCTGGAGCGCAAGGCGGTCTATACCTTCCGCGCCCGGATCGCCGAACACTGGCGCAAGGGGCGCCTGCTGCTGGCGGGCGACGCCGCGCACCAGACGCCACCTTTCGCCGGGCAGGGCCTGTGTTCGGGCATCCGCGACGCAGCGAACCTCGCCTGGAAGCTCGGCGCGATCCTGCGCGATGGTGCGCCGGACGGCCTGCTCGACAGTTACCAGCCGGAGCGCGAGCCGAACCTGCGCGCGACGATCGGCATGGCGATCATGATGGGGCGCACGGTCTGCATCACCGATCCGGCGGCGGCGGCTGAGCGAGACCGGCAGATGCTGGCGGCCCGCGCGGCGGGCCAGTCGCCCGATGAAACGCCCGCCTATCCGCCGCTCGATACCGGCGTGATCCTTGCCGGGACCGCGGGCGCCGGCAGCTATTTTCCGCAAGCGATCGCCGATGGCGCGCGGCTCGACGATGCATTGGGCGCCGGGGCGTGGCTGCTGGCTCGTGACACCGTGGCCGATGGCGACGGCATCCGTTCGGCGGGGCTGGATGAGCCCATGCTCGCTCCGTTCCGGCAAGCGCTGGAGGCATGGCTGGACGCGCACGGTGCGCAGGCCGTGCTGGTGCGGCCCGATCGCTATGTGTTCGGCACGGGTGAGGCTGCCACGCTGGCGCAGGCGTGGCAGCACGCGGTTTTCGCCAGAGGATAGGCCGCCGCGCGAAAAAGGGGCTCAAAGCTCGCAGATTTCGCTTAATCGGCAGGGCCGGCCGACGTAGTGTCAGGTGCATGACCGCGCTATCCAACCGCTCGCTTGTCGATATTGATCGCGACAACCTGATCCACCCCGTCGTGTCGTTCCGCGGCCATGAAAAGCACGGGCCGCGCATTCTGGAATCTGGGCAGGGCATGTGGCTGACGGACATCGACGGCCGCCGCATGATCGATGCGTTTGCGGGGCTGTGGTGCGTCAACGTCGGCTACGGGCAGGAAAGCATCGTCGCGGCCGCGACCGAACAGCTGCGCAAGCTGCCCTATGCCACGGGCTTCTTCCACTATGGCTGCGAACCGGCGATCCGGCTGGCGGGCGAGCTTTGCGCGCTCGCGCCCGAGGGGCTGGATCATGTCTATTTCACGCTGGGCGGCTCGGACGCGGTCGACAGCGCCATCCGCTATATCGTGCATTACTGGAACGCGATGGGGCAGCCGCAGAAGAAGCACTTCATCGCGCAGGCGAACGGCTATCACGGATCGAGCAGCCTCGGGTCCGGGCTGACCGCGCTGCCGCACTTCCACCGCAACTTCGACCTGCCGCGCCCGTGGCAGCACCATATCGCTTCGCCGTTCCCCTATCGCCACCCGGAAGGGCACGATCCCGCCGCGCTGATCGCGGCCAGCGTCGGCGCGCTGGAGGCCAAGGTTGCGGAACTGGGCGCGGAGAACGTCGCGGCGTTCTTCTGCGAACCGATCCAGGGATCGGGCGGGGTGATCGTGCCGCCGCCGGGCTGGCTCAAGGCGATGCGCGAGGCCTGCACGCGGCTGGGCATCCTGATGGTGGTGGATGAGGTGATTACCGGTTTCGGCCGCACCGGGCCAATGTTCGCCAGCCTGGCGGAAGGCGTCTCGCCCGATCTCATGACCATGGCGAAGGGGCTGACCTCTGGCTACGTGCCGATGGGGGCGGTGATGATGGCCGACCATGTCTATCAGGGGATAGCCGATGGCGGCGCCGAAGCCTTGCCGATCGGCCATGGCTATACCTATTCGGGCCATCCGGTCAGCGCCGCCGTGGCGCTGGAATGCCTGCGGCTCTATCAGGAAGGCGGGCTGCTGGCGAACGGGGTGGAGGTGGGCGGCACGCTTGCCGCGCATTTCGAGCGGCTGAAGGATCATCCGCTGGTGGGCGACGTGCGTTCGCGCGGGATGCTCGGCGCGATCGAACTGGTGTCCGACAAGCAGGCGCGCACTAACTTCGCGCCGGAACTCGGTGTCGCCGGCCGGCTTGCGCAACTGACGTGGGACAACGGCGTGATCGTCCGCTGTTTCGCCAACGGCGCGATCGGCTTCGCGCCGGCGCTGTGCTGTTCGCACGGCGAAATGGACGAGATCTTCGCGCGGATCGACCTTACGCTGGACCAGTTGCTGGCGATGCCGGATATTCGCGCGGCAATGCGCTAAGCAGCGGCCCTGGCGCGCGTATCGCCACGAAACGAGGCGGCCGTGGCGATGCCCAGCACCACCAGGCTGCTGACCAGTTCGATGCGTGCGCTCGGGCTGAACGCCATCGCGCCCAGCACCGCGATGATCGCCCCGGCCGTGGCGTAGCTGAGATAGGGGTGCAGCCACATGCGGATGGGCGGTGCCGTGCCGTCCTGTTCGTTGCGGTTGCGCAGGCGCACCTGTGCGAAGCAGACGAACAGGTAGATGAACAGCATCAGCGCGCCCGATGCGTTGACGAGGAAACTGAACACCAGTTCTGGCGAAAGCACCGAGGCGGCGAGCGCGAGATAGGCGAACAGGCTGGCGAAAATCGTCGAGCGTGCCGGCACCGAGCGTCGGTTGAGCGCGACCAGCGCGCGGGGCGCATCGCCCTTTTCCGACAGCACGAACAGCACGCGCGAGGTGACGTAGAGCCCCGAATTGAGGCAGGATAGAACCGCTACCAGCACCAGCAGGTTCATCATGTCGCCTGCGTGCGGGATGTGCATGTAATCGAGCGCGGCGGCGAAGGGGGATTTGCCCGGCACGATCGAGGTCCATGGCACGACCGAGACGATCAGGCCGATCGAGAGCAGGTAGAACAGCAGGATGCGCAGCGCCACGCTGCCGGTGATGCGCGCGATGGTCTTGGCGGGTTCCTGTGATTCCGCCGCCGCCACGGTGGCGATCTCCGCGCCGCACAGCGCGAAGATCACGCTGGTCACGCCCGCGATTACCGCTCCCCACCCGTTCGGCGCGAAGCCCCCGTGCGCAACGAGGTTGGCGAAGGTCGGCCCCGTGGGCGAGGTGATGCCGCTGGCCCACAGCCCCGCGATCAGGATGAACGCGATGATCGCGCCGACCTTGGTCAGCGACAGCCAGAACTCGAACTCGCCATAGGACAGCGCGGACATCAGGTTCACCGCCGTCAGCCCGGCGAGGAGGAATACGCCGATTGTCCACACCGGCACGTCTATCCAGCCGTGCAGGATGACCGCCCCGGCGATCGCCTCGATCGCGACCACCACCACCCAGAAGTACCAGTAGAGCCACCCGCAGACGAAGCCGGCGCGATGGCCCAGGCCGATGCGCACCAGCTCGGTGAACGATCCGGCGCCGGGGTGCTGGCTGGCCATCTCGCTCAACATGCGCATGACCATCAGGATCACCAGCCCGGCAATGCCGTAGCTGACGATCACCGCCGGCCCCACGCGGGCGATGGAGGTGCTGCTGCCGACGAACAGGCCCGCCCCGATGATGCCGCCAATGGCAATCATCGAAACGTGGCGGGATTTCAGGGCGGTGCTGAGGTTACGCGGGGGTTCGGCGGACACGAGGTCTCCGGAAAGGTCAGGGCGGTGGATGCGCCGGTCAGCGCTGGAACACGAGCTTGCCGCCCAGGAACGTCATGTCAACCTGCCCCGCCAGGATTGTTTCCGGGCTGGCCGTGAGCGGATCGAACGGCAGCACGATCATGTCGGCCAGCTTGCCCGGTTCGATCGTGCCCTTGGTCTTTTCCTCCCACGATAGATAGGCGCCGTTTGCGGTGTACATGCGGATCGCATCCTCGCGCGGGATCGCTTCTTCCGCGCCGTGGACCTGTCCGCTCGGCCCCTTGCGGGTGATCGCCGCGTAGAGGCCCACGAACGGGTTGACCGGAAGGTTGTCGCTGCCGAACGCCATGAACAGGCCGAACTTCTTGACGGGCGTGGTCAGCGGGTTGTTGTGCGCCAGCCGCCAGTCGTCGAGCACCTGCATGTAGCGGTCCTCGAGATTGTAGAGGAAGTTCGGCTGCTGCGCGATCATGATGCTGTCGCGCTTCATCGTGGCCATCGTCTCGTCGGGCGGCATGATCGTGAAGTGATCGGTGAACCAGCGGCGGTCGGCTATCGGGTGCGCGGGATCGGGAATGGCGTTCAGCGCCTTGTCATAGGCTTGGATGGTCTGGACGATGGCGGCATCGCCGATGCAGTGCAGGCCCATCTGCCAGCCGAGCCGGGCCGAGGTATCCACCATTTCCTGCAATTCCGCGTCGGTGTAGCGGCCCTTGCCGCGGAAGCCGGGCTGGCCCTTGTAGTCGGCCAGGAGCCAGGCGGTCGGGCCGGTGAAGCCGCCGTCGACCGCGTTCTCCCCGATGGCACCGAGCCGGACGTGCTCGTCGCCATAGCCGGTATGATAGGGAAACGCCTTCAGCCGCTCCGCGCCCGGATAGATGATGTACATCGTGATGCGCGGCAGTTGGTCGCCCATTTCGGCATAGATTTCGCGCGCGCGGCGGAAGGTCATGTTCGCGCCGGCCCACGATGCGCCGGGATCGGTGCCGGCCGCGCCGCCCTTGCCGACGGGTTCGTCGTCGATCGTGCCGCTGGCGTCATGGAAACTGGTGATGCCCAGCGAGAGGATGTTCTTGAGCCAGCCGATATAGGCGGGGCGCATCGATTCCCAGCTTGGCGTGGGGATGAATGTGCTGACCAGATCGAAGCGTTCGCGGATGATCCCGTTGGGTTCGCCGGCCGCGTCGTGTTCGATCAGGCCGCTCTTGGGATCGGGCGTGGTGCGGTCGATCCTGGCGATCTTGAGCGCGGCGGAATTGCTGACCGCCGAATGCGCGCCGGCGCGCACCAGCATCACCGGATTGTTGGGCGTTGCCGCATCGAGGTCCGCGCGCGTCAGGTTGCGCTTTTCGGCAAGGTTCGATTCCTGCCAGCCATAGCCGGTGATCCATTGGCCGGGGCCGAGCTGCGCCGCCTTCTTGCGCAGCATGTCCTGCACTTCGGCCACGCTGCGCGCGCTCTGGACGGCGATGTCGTTGGGCGCCATCGGCTTGGGGTGCAGGTGGGTGTCGGTGAAGCCCGGCATCAGCGTGCGGCCGGCCAGATCGATCGTGCGATCGGCCGTGTAGCGATCCGCCAGTTCCTCGCCCCCCACGGCGACGATCCGGCCATCGCGCACGGCGACCGCCGAGCGGACCGAGAACGAGGGGTCGACGGTAAGCACATGGCCGTGGCGCAGCAGGAGATCGACTTTCTCCTTTGCCAGCGCCGGCGATGCCCATGCGGCGGTGATAGCCAAGGCCGTGCCGAGCAGGCGCAACCGCTGCCTTGTCAAATGCGTCATTTCCCCATGCCCCCGTTTCGCGCTCAAAAACTGAACACCAAAAAACTGAACAACTGTCCGGAATGCTATCAGCATCCGTGCCCCGTTCAATCCACCCGTCCACCTTTGTTTGCCGTCCGCGCATTCCCGTTTGCGGGCGAACGAAAGGTTGCCAATAGAGGCAGGCGTTGCCATAGGCCCCGGCCGCTTTCCCGCCCCGTTGCAAAGGAATCCTCCATGGCCACTGGCACGCCCGCCGCGCGCGCTGTCGGCATCGACTTCGGCACCACGAATTCGGTCATCGCCACCACGGCGGGCGCTGGGGAGGCGGGTCTTGTCCGTTTTGACGCGCCCGACGGGGCCAGCGCGGTCTTCCGGTCGGCGCTGTGCTTCTGGGAGGACAGCACCGTGCGTGGCGGACTGGCGCACGAGGCCGGACCGTGGGCCATCGCCGAATTCCTCGACATGCCCGATGGCAGCCGCTTCATCCAGTCGTTCAAGTCCGTTGCCGCGAACGCCCTGTTCGAACACGCCACGATCTTCGAGAAGCGGCTGCGGTTCGAGGACCTGGGCAAGGTGTTCCTGGAACATCTGCGCGCGCGCTCCGGCGGCGCGCTGCGCGACCTGCCCGAACGGGTCATCGTCGGCCGTCCGGTGCGCTATGTCGGCGCGCGGCCCGATCCCGCGCTGGCGCGTGCCCGGTATGACGCGATGTTCGCGTTGCTGGGGCGCGAGGTACACTACGTGTACGAACCGATGGGCGCGGCCTTCAGCTTCGCCGCGCGCCTCACCAGACCGGCGACTCTGCTGGTGGCGGACTTCGGCGGCGGCACCAGCGACTTTTCCATCGTGCGGGTGGAAGCGCCGGGCGCGGCGCAGCGGTGCGTGCCGCTGGGATCGGCCGGTATCGGCATCGCCGGCGACCGGTTCGACTACCGCATCATGGACCACCTGGTGCTGCCGATGCTGGGCAAGGGCGGAACCTATCGCTCGTTCGACAAGGTGCTGGAAATCCCGGCCGGGCACTTCACTGATTTCGGCGACTGGTCGCGCCTGGCGCTGATGCGCAACCGGCGGACGCTGGACGAACTGGAGCGCCTGCGCCGCGCCGCCAGCGATCCCGAGGCGATCGGGCGGATGATCGCGGTGGTGGAAAACGAACTGGGCTATCCGCTCTACGATGCGGTGGGCCGGCTGAAGCGCGCGCTGTCGGGCGAGGAGCGGGCGACCTTCCGGTTCGAAAGTCCGGCCCTGAACGTGCAGGCCGACGTTACCCGCGCCGATTTCGAACAATGGATCGCACCCGATCTGGCCCGGATCGGCGAGACGGTAGATGTGGCCCTTGCCCGCGCCGGGCTGGCGCCGCGGGAGATCGACCATGTGTTCCTAACCGGTGGCTCCTCGCTGATTCCGGCCGTGCGGCGCCTGTTCACCGAACGGTTCGACGCGGACCGGATCGATAGCGGCGAGGAACTGACCTCGATCGCGCACGGGCTTGCGCTGATCGGGCAGGAGTCCGATCTGTCGATCTGGACGGTAAAGGACGAGGAACCGGCATGAGCGTGGCCTTTCGCAGGGAAAGCGATGACGAGCATCTCGAACCGACGTTCGAGATTCCGATTCCGCCCGGTCCCAATTTCGTCACCGCGCGGGGGCTGGCGCTGATCGCGGGCAAGGTGGCCGAACTGGAAGCGGCGCTGTTGCCGCTGACGGACGAGGCGGAGGTGAAGAAGGTGCGCCGCGAACTGCGCTACTGGAGCACGCGCCAGGCGACCGCGCAACTGGCGCCGAAGCCCGGTGGCGAGACGGTGGAGTTCGGTTGCGCCGTGACTTTCGCGCTGCGGGGCAAGGCGAAGACGATCACCATCGTCGGCGATGACGAGGCCGACCCGGCGGCAGGGCTTGTCTCGTTTTCCGCGCCGCTCAGCCGCGCGATGATGGGTGCGGAGGAAGGCGATTTCGTGGATTTCGCCGGGGAGGCCGATGCGATCGAGATTCAGGAAATCCGCGTTCCTGCTGCTTGATCTCCTGCGGGAAGGCAATCGCGGGCATCGTTTTGCGCTTGGCTAACCGCGCCGCATGGCCCACGCGTCCGCCGCTGTCTCCGCTTCCGAGAGTTTCCCGTGCTGCAAAGTTTGTTCGCGTGCCTGCCGATCCTCGGACTGGTCGCTCTCGGCTTCGGCTTCGGGAAAGTGGCGCGTCCGGGGATCGAGGGCCTTTCCGCCATCAATACGGCGGTCATGTACCTGTTTTTCCCCGCGCTATTGTTCAAGGTGGGGGCGGATACCGATTGGCGCGCGGTGTTCGAGCCGGGCTTCCTGCTGGCCTTTGGCGGTGCGGCGCTGCTTGCCTTCGCCCTGTCTCTGATGCCGCTGCGGCGCCTGACTCCCCATGACCACTCGGGCGCGATCGTTGGCGCACTCAGCGCGTCCTATGCCAACACGGCTTTTCTCGGCCTGCCCCTGGCGGGGGCCTTGCTGGGGTCGATCGGCATTTCCGCCGCGATGCTGGCCAGCATGATACTTCTGCTGACGGTGGTGGCGGCCGCGCTGGTGCTGCTGCCATCGCGGGACGGCAGGGCCGGGCTTTCGACCAAGCTGGCGGGCGTGACGTTCCGCAATCCGCTGGTCGTCTCGGCGGTGCTGGGGATCGGCTGGTCCCTGCTGCGCCTGCCGATGCCGGTGCCATTGCACGACGTGCTCGCGCTGCTGGGCGGTGCGGCGACGCCCTGCGCGCTGATCTCGGTGGGGGCAGCGATGGCGGGGGCGCGGATCGCGGGATCGCTGGCGGTCTGGCTGGTGGTGTCCGGCAAGATGGTGCTGCAGCCGGCGCTGGCCGCGCTGGCGGCGCACCTCTGCGGATTGCCGCCGGTGTGGACGAGCGCGGCGGTGCTGCTGTCCGCTCTGCCGACGGGCGCCGTGCCCACGCTGCTGGCGCGATCCTATGGCGTGGACCCGATGGGGCCGGCGCAGGCGTCGGCGATCACCACGCTGCTCTCGGTGGTGGCGGCTCCGGTGGTGTTCGCGCTGTTCCCGCCCTCGTAAGCCGTGCTCAGCCGAGCAGGGTGGCGAGGTCGATGTCGGCCAGCGTCGCGAATTGGATGTCAGCGCGCGGCAAGGGCGTTTCGCCGATGCCGACCGCGCGGAAACCGGCCGCCCGGATCGCCTCGATGCCCGCCGGGGCATCCTCGAATCCGATCATCGCCTGCGGCGGCAAATCGAACGCACGGGCGCAGGCCAGGAACAGGTCCGGCGCCGGCTTGGGCCGGTGATCGGCCGGATCGGCAATGAATTCGAACGCCTCGGCCACGCCCAGCCGCTCCAGCAGGGCGGGGGCATTGCGGCTGGCGGAAGCAAGCCCGATACGCAGCCCGCGCGCGGCGGCTTCGTCGAGCAGCGCGGCCGCGCCGGGCAACAGGGCGTCCGCCGTCAGCGTGGAGATCGCATCGACGTAGAAGCCGTTCTTGCGCGCAGCCAGGCGCTCGATTTCGTCGTCCGGCAATGCGCGCTGCCCCAGCCGCAGGATGTGGCGCAGCGAATTGATCCGGTCGACGCCTTTCAGGGCTTCGTTGTCCTCGGCGGTGAAGGGGATGCCGAGTTCGTCGGCCAGTCGCTTCCAAGCCGCGAAGTGCAGCGTCGCGCTGTCGGCGATTACGCCGTCCAGGTCGAAGGCGAGGCCCCTGATCGCGCTCATGCCGGCAGGTCCAGCGTGACCGGCGTGGCGCCCACGGTCACGGTCTCGCCCCAATGGGTCAGGGCCAGCGGTTCGCCGTCGACCGCATAACTGGCCTTGCCGTTCGCAACCTTGAGCGTGACCGCCCGGCCGTGGAACTGCACGCCGAGTTCGTAATCGCCGGCAACGGGGTGCGCGCGCGGTGAAAACGCCAGCGAACCGTCGAGCGTGGAAAGCCCCGCGAAACCGAACGCCAGCGCGTTCCAGCCGCCGCCCAGCGCCGCCATGTGCAGGCCGTGCGCGGTGTTGGCGTGGAGGTTGAGCAGGTCGGTCAGCACCGTGTCGGTCCAGTAGCGCGCGGCGCGATCGGTTTCGCCAGCCAGCGCCGCTGCTGCCGCGAAGCTGCTGGCGGAAAGCGTGGAATCGTGGACGGTGAGCGCTTCGTACACATCCAGCATCCGCTTGCGCATGTCCGGCGCGAAGCGATGGGGCAGGGTCGCGACCGCGAGCACCGCATCCGCCTGCTTGCACACGCAATGGCGATAGATGTGCAGCGGATGGTAGTGCAGCAGCAGCGGGAACTTGTTCGCTGGGGTGTCGTCGATCGGCCAGGGCTGCTTGCCGAAGAAGGCGTCATCCTGCGCGAAGACCTGCCGGGTTTCGTCGAACGGCAGGAAGATCGTGTCGGCGGCGCGCAGCATGGCCTGCCGCTCACTGGGGGAAAGCCCCGGATCGATGCCGTGGCGTTCCTCCAGCAAGGCGGCATAGCGCATGTGCTCGGCCGCCATCAGGTTGGTATAGAGGTTGTTGTCGATCAGCGCGGTGTATTCGTCCGGTCCCGTCACGCGGTTGATGACGAAGGCATCGCCGCGCGCAGGATCGTGCCAACCGGCCGACAGCCAGATGCGCGCGGTTTCGGCGAGCAGCTCCGCCCCGCCTTCGCGCAGGATCGAGAGGTCGCCGGTGGTTTCCACGTAGAGCCGCAGGGCGTGGGCGACATCGGCGTTGATGTGGTACTGCGCCGATCCGGCTAGGAAATAGGACGAACATTCGCGCCCGCCGATGGTGCGCCAGGGCAGCACCGCACCCGCTTCATGCCCCAGATCGCGCGCGTTCTGGCGCGCGGCGTCCAGCCCCGCCACGCGCCAGGCCAGCGCCGCGCGCGCCATGGCGGGCTGGGTATGGATCAGGAAGGGCAGGGCATAGGTTTCCGCGTCCCAGAAGATGTGCCCTTCATAGCCTTCGCCGGTCTGGCCCTTGGCGGCGATCGAGCCGCGCCCGTCGCGCCGGACCGCCTGGGCGATCTGGAACAGCCCGTGCCGCAGCGCGCCTTCGGCCACCGGATCGGCCAGGGTAATGCGTGTTCCGGCCCAGATCGCGCTCCAGGCCTGCGCCTGTTCCGCCAGCAGGGCGTCGGCACCCGCTGACGTGGCCTTGCCGACCAGTGTGCGGGCGCGCGCCGCCAGTTCGTCGGCGGGGGTTTCGCGCTCGGCGACATAGGCGGTCAGCACCGGTATGCGTCGCGCCTCGCCCGCCGGGATGCGGACCTGCACGGGCGCACTGCGGGCCACGGCAACGGTGAAGCCGCTCCGTTCGAGCCGGTCGGCGCGGCAGGGGATGGGGTCGGCGGGGACAGCCACTTCGCTCCAGGGATTGGCCATGGCCTGGGTGATGCGCGGATCGTCGATATCCGCAGGCGGCGTGGCCAGCCGGGGTGCGTCGATTTCGCCAGCGATCGTCAGCTCGATGGGACTCGCGCCCGCGATCACGTCCACAACGCAGCCCGCCAGCGCCTGCTCGGTCATGCTGGCGAAGCGGGTGAGGGTGATCGTCGCATCGCCGTGCTGCACCTCTTGGCGCAGCACGCCTCGTTCCATGTCGAGTTCGAGCGGTGCGTCGATTGCGATGCGAGTGCCGTCGATGCCGATCGCGATCTTGGTTCCGTCGGCCACGGACAAGCGCACATCGCCCCCGCGCGGCAATCCGTGGGCGCCTTCGTGGTATTCGATGGGCACCCGGTCATAGACGCCGTTGAGATAGACGCGCGGAAGATCGTCCGTGCCGGTTTCGGCACGAATGCCGATGAAGCCGTTGCCGATCGCGAAGATCGCCGGAACCTGCGGCCCCAGATCAAGCGGAGCCGCCGCGGTCCAGCCATCGCGAATCATCCGGGCCTGCGAAAAGTCTGCGCGAGCCCCGTCGGCAGGGTGCATTCCATCTCTCCCATGGGTGCCTGAGGCGCCTACGAAAGCGCCGGAACACGGTCCGAAACACATTAATGATATGCATTTCATTACCGAAATGCTAGCTTCCGTTCAAGCCGCATGACGGCATGATGCGCAATAAGGGAGAGGCAGGCGTGGCATTTGCGGGAATCAGTGCGCAGAAACCGGGAGAAACCGCGGGGAATGCCGGCGGTGCCGCCGCTGTCCGGGCTGGCTGGTTTGTGACCTTCGCGCTGTGCCTTGGCTACGCCACGTTCGCGATTCTGCTCAACAGCGTGGGAACCGCGATTCTCCAGTCGACCGGCTACTTCCATGTCGACAACCGCGCCGCCAGCACGCTGGAGGCGTTCAAGGACATCACCATCGCCGTGGCCTCGTTCGCGTTGGCCTCGCACCTGCCGCGTTTCGGCATCCGTCGCTCGATGGTCGCCGCGCTGCTGATCGCCGGGCTGGGCTGCATTGCCGTGCCGCTGGGCGATTCCTTCTGGGCGATGCGGCTGATGTTCTTCGCCACCGGCCTCGGCTTCGCGCTGATGAAGGTGGCGGTCTATTCATCGGTTGGCCTGCTCACCAGTTCGGCCTCGAGCCACGCGCGCTTGCTGGGGATCATCGAATCCGCGTTCATGGCTGCGGTCGTGTCCAGTTCCTGGATTTTCGCGGCCTTCATCGATCCCACGGATGCGTCGTCGCCTTCGTGGCTGAATACCTACTGGCTCCTCGCCGGGTTGTGCCTGGTTGCGGCGCTGGCAGCCGTATTCGTGCGGGTTGACGAACGGGGGCTGTCGGTAAAGCAGGACGATGCAGCCGCCACGCCGCGCGCGTTCACCGCCATGCTGGCCCTGTTGCGTCTACGGCTCACGCAGGTCTTCATCGGTGCGATCTTTCTCTACGTGCTGATCGAGCAGGGCGTGGGCACGTGGCTGCCCACGATCAACCATCGCGTGCTGGGGCTCGATGGCCAGATCGCGGTGCAGGCGGCTTCGGCCTTCGCCATGTCGATCGCACTGGGGCGGCTTGTCGCGGGCCTGCTGGTGACGCGGGTGGGCTGGTTTCCGCTGATTCTCGGGTGCCTTGCGGGCATGGCGGCGATCCTGCTGGCGGTGCCTGGCATGGTGGGGCCGGATGCCCATGCGCTGGTCACGTCATGGCGCGATATCCCGCTTCCAGCGCTATTATTGCCCGCGATCGGCTTCTTCATGGCGCCGATCTATCCCACGCTCAACTCGGTGATCCTGAGCAGCGTGCCCAAGGCGCGGCAGCCGGGATTGATCGGCCTGATCGTGGTGTTCTCTGCGCTCGGCGGTACCACCGGATCGCGGATTGTCGCCGAACTCTTCTCCGCGATCCCGGACGCGCGCGTTCTCTATAGCTTGCTCGTGCCGATCGCGCTGCTGGCGGCCGGCGTGATCGTGCTGAAAAGGCTGGCCGAGGAAGGGGTGCCTGTCGACTAGGGTCAGGACCCATTACTGGCGCGATCGAGGCGTCCAAATGGCGAACATATCGGGCCGAAAGGCGCTTGCAAAGACGTCCAGTCTTAGCCGCGCGCCTTTCGGCCCGATATGTTCGCCATTTGGACGTCCCGCAGGGATTTGGCCAAAATGGCCCAGCGCTGCGTCGGAGGGACTTGAAATATCGACATATTCCTGTGCCCCTCCTCCTTGCGCCGGGCCATTTTGCCTCAAACCTCGACCGCGCCAGTAATGGGTCCTGACCCTACGTTTCGCGCACGATCAGGCGCGTGGGCAGGACGGTGGACGCGGCGCGGCCGCCTTCGATCTTCTGCATCAGTTTTTCCACCAGGATCGCACCGGCGATGTGGGTTTCCTGCTCCACCGTGGTGATCGCCGGGGTGAAGGCTGCCGCCGGCGGAATGTTGTTGTAGCCGACCAGCGCGAAATCATCGGGCGCGCGCAATCCCCGTTCCTTGAACGCGGCGATCACCGCCATCGCCGCCGTGTCGGAAAAGGCGAAGACGGCATCGGGCGCGGGATTCGCGGCGAGGTAGGCGGCGGTGTCGTTGAGCGTCGAGGTATATGACATGTCGCCCGTGCGCAGCACCCGGATGGAGACGGATTTGCCGTGCGCCGCCTCGCTCAGCCCATCGTGGCGCATCGCGATTTCGGCATGGTTGGTATCGCCGATGAACAGCCAGTCCTTGCGCCCCGACCGCAGGAAGTATTCGCCCGCCAGCCGTCCGCCCAGGCTATTGTCGCTGCCCACGGCGCAATAGGGTTCGGACGGATCGACCGCACCCCAGACGACGAACGGCACGCCCAGCTTGGCCAGATCGCGCAGCATCGGATCGCGTTCGCCTTGCCCCAGGAAGATGAAGCCATCGACCACGCGCGCGTTGACCTGATCCTGATAGGCGCGTTCGTCCTGCGCCGAGGGCGGGGAGAGCAGCAGATCGAGCTTCCGGACGGCCAGCGCTTCCGCCACGCCGGCCAGCAGTTCGAAAATGAACGGGTCGGCGATGCGGCCACCCCGGTGCGATCCGAAATCGAGCACCACGCTGATTGTGTCGGTGCGGGTCTGCCGCAGTTTCTGCGCGTTGCGGTTGACCGCATAGCCATGCGCGCGCGCCACCTCGAGCACGTGATCGCGCGTTGCCTGAGTCACCAGCGGACTGCCGCTAAGCACGCGCGAGACCGTGGGCTTGGATACGTTGGCGATGCGGGCGATGTCGGCCATGCTGACCCCCATCGATCGCGACCGTTTTTTCCGGATACCCGCTTCGTCCGCCACCCGCTGCTCCCGCCTTCTTGTGTTGCGGGCGCGTTATTGCAGGGTTCCGGTTAAAAATGAACAGCTGCAACTTGCTCTTGAAATGCATTTCATGACTCGTTAGAGGGCTGTCATGCACTCGCCGCAAAGGCGATGATCAAGGGAGAGAGGTGCATGAGACTTTCCATGAATGGCATGGCGCGTTCCGGTGTTGCGGCAGGCGCGATCGCGCTGGCGCTCGTGGCGAACGCCGCGCAGGCCCAGGACGCCGCAGCCCCGCAGGACGCGGCCGCTTCCGAAACCGTCGACGATGCCAATGCCATCGTCGTGATCGGTACCCCCGGCGGCGCGGGCGTGCGCAAGCAGGATGCGTCCTACGCCATCACCACCATCAACGAAGCCGCGCTGGAACGCGTTTCGCCCAAGAGCACGGCCGAAGTCTTCACGCTCGTTCCCGGCGTCTGGGCCGAAAGCTCCAGCGGCGTGGCCGGTGCGAACATCGACGTGCGCGGTCTGCCGGGCGGCAGCGATGCGCCGTGGGTGACGATGTCGCTCAATGGCGCGCCGATCTATGGCACGGAATCGCTGTCGTTCATGGACAACAGCTCGATCTTCCGCACCGACGAGACGATCGCCTCCACCGAAGCCGCGCATGGCGGGCCGAACGCGGTGTTCTCCAACGGCGAAGTCGGCGTTACGCTCAACTTCAACCTGAAGAAGGGTGGCGAAACCACCGAGGGCCGGGTCAAGCTTTCGGCCACGGACTACGGCTCGGCGCGGGCCGACGCGGTCATTTCCGGTCCGCTGGGCCACGATCTCTATTACATGATCGGCGGCTATGTGCAGCAATCGCCGGGCATCCGCGATGCGCAGTTCAAGTCGGAGAAGGGGCGCCAGATCAGCGCGCAACTGACCAAGAAGTTCGACAACGGCGAAATCAGCATCTGGACCCGCGTCACCGACGATCACGGCCAGTGGTACCTGCCGATGGCGCTCAACACCGGCAACGATCTGGGCACGTTCTCGCAGCTTGGCAACGCCACGCGCTATGCCACGTTGCAGATCGGACCGAACGAGTCGAAGACCTATGACTTCGCGCGCGGTCGCGGCTGGAAGGGCAGCCTTTCTGGCCTGAACCTGAAGTTCGATCTGGGCGGCGGCTGGTCGGTGCGCGACAACCTGTCCTACACCAACGGCAATGCCGATACGCTGGGCTTCGTGCCGGACGGTTCGCCGATCCGCGTCAGCGCGTTGCAGGCCGCCAATCCGGCGCTGGGCACGATCAAGACGGCCGGTGGCGTGACGCTGAACGCCAACGACTGGATCCAGAACTACGGGCACTGGGTGGTCGAGAAGAAGATCGAATCCTTCACCAACGATCTCAGCGTCAATTTCCATTCCGGCATCAACAACTTCACCGCGGGTTACTACCGCGCGGACTGGTCGGCCGACGATTTCTGGACGCTGGGCAACGCCGTGCCGGTGCAGAACGTGCAGAACGGCGATCTGCTGCAAAGCGGCATCACCTGCGGGATGCTGGCCAGCGCCGGATCGGGATCGAGCTGCTTCCACTATGGCATCCGCTCGTCGGGCGATGCGCAGGTCAACGCCATCTACCTGGCCGACAGCGTGCAGGTGACGGACAAGCTGCGGATCGATCTGGGCGTGCGCCATCAGTGGCTGGCGCTCGATTACGTGATCGATTCCAATGATGCCGGCACTTATGGCTATCCGGATGGCACGGTGAATCAGCGCAACCACGTCACGGCGAAGAAGTTCGCCTATTCGGCGGCGGCGAACTATGCGTTCGATCCGCACCTTGGCGTCTTCCTGCGCTACTCGAAGGGCTATCGCTACCCGAACTTCGACGATCTGCGCAGCGGCAACCAGAACGTGTTCGGCGTCAGCCAGCTGGAAGGCGGGGTGAAGTATTCCAGCCAGCTCCTGTCGCTTTACGCCACTGTTTTCTATAACAAGAACAATAACTTCGACTCCACCGTCGGTTCGGTGGTCGCGAATTCGCAGTTCAAGACGCGGGCCTATGGCCTCGAACTGGACGGCAACCTGCGCCTCGGCGCCTTCGGGTTCGCAACCCTCGCGACCTTGCAGAACGCCAAGGTCACCGCCTCGTCGACCCCCGCACAGGTGGGCAACGAGGTGCTCCGTCAGCCGAAGTACCAGATCCGCCTTTCGCCGAGCTATGACATGACCGTCGGCACGGTGAAGGTCAGCCTGTTCGGCGCGGCGTCGTTCATCGGGGCGCGCTGGAGCGATCTGGCCAACTCCTCGCGTCTGCCGGCGTACACCAAGCTGGACCTCGGGGCGCAGGCGAAGCTCGATTCCGGCCTGTTCTTCTCGGTGCGGGCAGACAACCTCAACAACAGCCATGGCCTGACCGAAGGCGATCCGCGCAATCCGGCGACGCCGAATGGCCGCCCGATCCTGGGACGTTCGGTGCTGTTCAGCCTGGGTTACGACTTCTGACGTAAACTCGGACCATCAATTCCCTCCCCTCTTGGGGCTGGAACCTCCCTCGGTTCCGGCCCCATTTTCTTTTGCCGCGCCGTTCTGACGGAGATGCGGATAGCCAGCCTTGCGCGGCATGGTTATGAAATGATGGGGGCGTACTCGGAACGTAAGGACAAGTTCGATGAAGCAGGTTGCGATGGGTTTGATCCTGGCGCTGTTGGCGCCGGTTGCGGCGCAGGCCGCTGACACCGGCGCGGTTGCGGCGGCGACTGTGGCGAAGTTCACGATCGATACGCCGATCCAGGACATTGTTGCCAACGAGCAGGGCAAGGCCGTGATCGAACGGAATTTCCCCGGCCTGATCGCACGGCCGGAATACGAGATGTTCAAGGCAATCAGCCTCAAGGCGCTGCAGCCCTATTCCAGCGGCAAGATCACCGACGAAATGCTGGCCAAGACGCAAAGCGAACTCGCCGCGATCCAGTAAGAGCGCACGACAGCCCTTTGGTGATGTCCGTCATCGGGCGCGAAAACAATTGGCGCTTTCATTGCCATAACCTGTGCTCTAGTCTCGACGTGCGATAACAAGACGCAGGTGGAGAGTATGGGGCGCAGGATGCTGACAGGGCTGGCCGTGGTGCTGGCGGCCGGGTGCTGTTTGGGAGGATCGGCGGCATTCGCCCAGACGGCCGCCGCCCAGGCCGCCGATCCGCCCAGCGCGACGACAAGGGCGGTCAACGAAGCCGCGCGCGCCGCCGCGCCGTTTCAGGACCGGCGCGATTACGACTTCGCCGCGCGCGGTTTCGTGGCGACGCGCAAGGACCCGCTGATCCGCGCCGCCGACGGGCGCGTGGTGTGGGATCTCAATACCTTCAGCTTCGTCGATGGCCCGGCGCCCGATACGGTGAACCCGAGCCTGTGGCGCCATGCGCAGGTGCTTTCGCGCGCGGGGCTGTTCAAGGTTTCCGACCGCATCTGGCAGGTGCGCGGTTTCGATATCGCCAACGTGACCTTCGTGAAGGGCGACAAGGGCTGGATCGTGATCGATCCGCTGACGGCGGACGAAACGGCCCGCGCCGCCTATGACCTCGTGACCGAACAGCTCGGCAAGCGGCCGGTCAGCGCGATCATCTATACCCATTCGCATATCGACCACTTCGGCGGCGCGGACGGCATTCTGCCTTTCGCGGTGCCGGGCGTGCCGATCCTGGCGCCGCAAGGCTTCACCGAGGCGGCGGTGGGTGAAAACGTGATCGCCGGCCCGGCCATGGCGCGCCGCGCGATCTACCAGTTCGGGCTGACGCAACCCAAGGGACCCACCGGCAGCATGGGCTCGGGGATCGGCATGGCGGTGGCGCCCGGCACGCAGGGGCTTGTTCCGCCCAATCGCGAGATCGCGAAGACCGGAACCGAGATCGTGCTCGACGGGGTGAAGCTGCGCTTCCAGGTCACGCCGGGCACGGAAGCCCCGGCCGAAATGAACATCGGCTTCCCGGACTGGAAAGTGGCCGATCTTGCCGAAAACGCCAATGTCACCCAGCACAACATCCTGACCCCGCGCGGCGCGGTGGTGCGCAACGCCAAGGCGTGGGCGCAGGGGCTGACGGAAGCGATCGATTTCTTCGCCGGTGCGGAGGTGATGATTACCAGCCACGGCTGGCCGCGCTTCGGCGCCGCCGAAATCACGGACTTCCTCGGCAAGCACCGCGATGCCTATGCCTATCTGCACGATCAGACCGTGCGGCTGATGAATCAGGGCCTGACGGGCGACGAGATCGCCGCGAAGCTGATGCTGCCGAAGGCGTTGCAGCAGGAATGGTACGACCGGCCCTATTACGGCTCGCTCAGCTTCAACGCGCGCGCGGTCTATCAGTTCTACATGGGCTGGTATGATGGCAACCCGGTGCATCTCGCTCCATTGCCGCCGGAGGAAGGCGGTCGCCGCTATGTCGAGGCGCTGGGCGGCGCGGCGCGGGTGCGGCAACTGGCGCAGGCGGCCTATGACAAGGGTGACTATGCCTGGGCGGCGGAACTGCTCAACCGCGCGGTATTCGCCGACGCCGGTGACACCGCCGCGCGCGATCTGCTGGCGCGCTGCTATCAGCAGCTCGCGTGGCAGAGCGAGAACTCGTTGTGGCGCAACATGTACCTGACCGGCGCGAGCGAGTTGCGCGGGGCGCAGCCGCCGGCCGCATCGGCCATCTCGCCTGGAATCGCCGGTTCGCTGACGCCCGACCAGTTGTTCGACGTGCTGTCGGTCCGTTTCGTCGCCGAGAAGGCGGGCGATGCGAAGCTGCGGCTGGCGTTCGTGTTCCCTGACCGGAACGCGCAAGTGACGGTCACGGTCGCCAACGGCGTGCTGATCCATCGGCCGGGGGTGATCGGGGCGCCCGATGCCACGCTGACGATCAAGTATGCCGATCTTGTTGCGGCGCTGCTGCGCGGCCAGCCGCTCGCGCCCAAGATCGCATCGGGCGAGGCCAGGATCGAAGGGCAACCGGCCGCGTTCGCGCAATTGGTGAGCTGGATAGACAAACCGGCGCCGCCGTTCGCGATCGTCACGCCATGATGGCACCGGAAGGAGAGGAATGATGACTGTTCGCACGAAGAGCGCCGCCGGGGCATGGGGTGGCGCACTGGCTGCCGCGCTGGCATTCGCGGTTCCGTCCACCACCGTGCTGGCCCAGGCTGTGCCTGCCTCCGTGGTTACGCCCGCGCGCGAGGCGGAGATCGCGCGGGAAGCCTACAGCTATCTCTACCCGCTGGTGGTGATGGACGTGACGCGGCGCCAGGCGACGCAGAAAGGCGCGACCGGCATGGGCGCGCCGGTCAATACTTTCCATCATAACCAGGCGTTTCCGCCCGGCAATTTCCGCGCGGTGGTGCGCCCCAATTTCGACACGCTCTATTCGACCGCCTGGCTCGACCTGGCGGATGGGCCGATCCTGCTGACGATCGGGAACACGCAGGGCCGGTACTACATGCTGCCGCTCTACGACATGTGGACCGATACCTTCGCGGTGCCCGGCAGCGAGACGCTGGCCCCGGAAGGTGGCCGGTTCGCGGTGGTGCCGCCCGGCTGGAGGGGCGCGCTGCCCAAGGGGGTGGAGCGGATCGATTCCCCCACGCGCTATGTCTGGATCATCGGACGCGTGCAGACGAACGGCCCGGCTGACTATCCCTTCGTGCACCGTATCCAGCAGGCGTTTACGCTGGCCCCGACTATCCCCGGCGCGAAGGCGCCGCCACGCGCGGCCGACGTGCCTGTTCCTGCGGACAAGTCGCCGGTGGCCATTGTCAATGCGATGAGCGCGGCGGAATTCTACGAAACGGCGATGCAGCTGATGGTGGACAACCCACCGCACTTCAACGACCAGCCACAGCTTGCGCGGCTGGGCATGGTGGGGCTGCGGGCGGGGCAAGGGTTCCGTTTCACCGGTCTGGCATCGTCCGTGCAGCAGGCGCTGACCCAGGCCAAGGCGCAAGGCCCGGCGAACCTGCTTCGCTATGCGGCGCAAGGCGGGAAGCAGTACGGCGGCTGGCGCACGATGACGACCTCGATCGGCTCCTATGGCGTCGATTACGACCAGCGCGCGGCGGTTGCACTGATCGGTCTTGGCGCGAACCATCCGGTCGATGCCATCTACCCGCGCGCGGCCGCGGACAAGGATGGCAAGCCGCTGGACGGGGCCAACCGCTATGTCGTGCATTTCAAGGCCGGCCAGTTGCCGCCGGTCCGCGCGTTCTGGTCGCTGACGGCTTACAACAAGGAAAGCTATACCGATCCCAACGCGATCGACCGCTATGCCATCGGGGATCGTGACAAGCTGACCTTCAATCCCGACGGCTCGCTCGACATTTATCTCCAGGCGGACGATCCGGGGGCGGAAAAGCGCTCCAACTGGCTGCCGGTGCCGCGCGGGCCGTTCGACATGAACCTGCGGCTCTATAGCCCGAAGCCCGAAGCGCTGTCCGGCGATTGGCCGATGCCGGTGGTGGAGCGGTTGCCCTGAAGCTGGATAGCGTCATTGCGAGGGGCGAAGCCCCGCGGCAATCCAGAGCGGCGCGCGCGACTCTGGATTGCTTCGCGTAGCGCTCGCAAGGACGAAGTGACGTAGGTTCAAGTCATCACGCCGGCGTCCGTTGCCATCTTAGGCGGCGGACGCCAGCTCTGATCGGTCCGATTACTTCACCAGGTGCGCGCTCTGGATGGTCAGCGCGAACAGCGCGGTCAGCGCGTCGGAAATGCTCTGGTCGGTCGATACCGTATAGACCAGCGGCGTGCCGTCGCGCGCTGCGGAGGCGCACTTCTGGAGCGCCGGCAGCACGTTGCCCAGATAGGGTGCAACATTGGATTGCGACCAGGAATCCCCTGTCAGCGCATCGGGCAGGTATTCCGTGTAGAGGATTGCGATCTTGATGCCGCGGTTCTTGATGGTGGTGCAGTTGTTCAGGTGCGCGGTCGTCAACTCACGGTTCCAGCGGCTCGATCCGATCTGCTCGTCTGTCACGCCGTCGGTGATGATGAACAGCACTTCCTGCGGTTTGGCAGTCGTGGTGCCGTCGCCGGGATTGGGCATCGTCGAGTTCATAGCGGTAAGCATATTGTTGAACTCGGTCGCCTTGTCGTTGATGTTGGTCGACGATGTCGGCTTGCCGTTGGCGTACCAGAAGTCGGTCGTGCTATCGAGATCGGGGATGTTGGACGTCGTCATGTTCTGAACGTCCGTCATCGAGGTGTGGGTGGTGACCGGTGTCGAATAGCCCGGATGCGTCCAGTCGAAGCTGAACACCTGCATCTTGTAGGTAACGTTGTTCTTCGTCGCCATGTTCTGGGCGAAGGGAATGAGGTCCTGTGCCGCCAGCGTCTCGGCGCCGATGCGCAGCGGTATGGGCGATGCAGTGGGATAGAGCGTGGTATAGTTGTGCGTCAGCCAGTACCCGTCGGCATAGAACCCAGTGATTGATTTCGATTGGTTGCTGAGATTCTTGTAGGTGAATGAGAACCTGTTGCTGGCTACCGAAACGGATGTTCCGATCTTGGTGCCGTTTTGATCGTACAGGTTCTTGGAGCTGTCGATCTGATACCAGGTCTTGTACCCGGTATTGCCCGAATTGTAGTAATTCCCGTCGAGGAATACGTCACGGCTGTTGGATGTCTTGATGTTGATGCCGTCGGCACGCGGGTCTTGCGCGTGGCACGCGAAAGCACAGCCGGTGGCAGTGCGGATGGAGGTAAGGCCGCTCGAGGTCGAGGGCAGCAGCATCGATGGCGATTTGTCCATTGTCAGGAAGAAGTTGATGTGCGGTGCCTGCGCCGCGTTTGCGGTCGACGATCCGGCGATGGGCAGCGTGGCATAGCCCAGGATGCCGCCGAACAGGTTCACCGATTTCGCGGTGTAGCTCACCACGATCGTGCGGCCGCTGTTGAGCGCGCCGGTATCGACAAGGCTGACGTTGAGATCGGTGGCGGGGTTGAACTGGATGTCCTGCAGCCCGCTGACCTGCGAAATGAAGATCTGGCGGGCGGCCGCCAGCGCCGTATCGGTCGATTGCTGCATCAACGTGGCGTTGGTGCCGGCCAGCGCCGCCGCGTCCGCCGCGGCGTTCATGCGCGTCTGCTGCGTTTGCGCGCGGCCATAGTCGATACCCATGCCCACGGCGAACAGCATCGGGATCAGCAGCGCGGCCATCATGATGAGCACGTTGCCCTGGCTGTCATCGCGCAGCCGGCGCGCGGTTTCGCGCAGCGAGTGGAACAGTCGCATGGGGGGCAGCCTCATCACTGGAGGGGAATCTGATCGGACAGGCGCGGAAGCATGAAGATCCGATCGTTCATGGTGATCGTGGAGATGAACCCCAGGCCGAATTGCGGCGTATAGGGGTACGAAACCTCGCCCATCAGGAAATAGGCGCCCGGCTTGTTCGGCGTCACCGTCTTGTCGGGCAGCATCGCCTGGGGCACCAGGTTGGTGGTCAGCGTAACCGAATTGCCCACCGTCAGCGGCGTCCAGTTGGTGGTCGATTTGCTCCACACCACCTTGGCGGTGCTGGCATCGACGACCTGCACCTCGCTCACGCGGATCTGCGCGATGCTGTTGTCATACGGGCTGAGCACCATCGCGCTCGACCCCATGATCGTCTGCAGGTCGGACGAGGACACGGCGGCATAGCGCGAGACGAGATCGGTCACCGCGCGGGCGGACCGCGTGACCTTGCGGTTGCAGGTGATCGCGTCGCTGATCACGTAGGCGCCCAGATACAGCAGGATCAGCACCGGCAGGCAGATGGCGAATTCCACCAGCGCCACGCCGCGCGCATCGCGGGCAAGGCGGCGTACCGTAGCGCGCAGGCGGCGCAGGAGCGGCATCGGGCGCATCAGTAACCCTCCGTCTTCATGACCGAGGTTGCCAGCAGCATGCGCTGCGAACCGGGGCGGTTGGACAGGTCGAAGCCCAGCGGGCCGGCCAGTGTGGGCCAGTTGTAGATCAGCCGCACCACCACCACCGCGCCCTGCGTGCCCGGCGAATAGGCGAAGGAATTGGTGATGTTGCCGTTGGAATCATAGGTGAAGGTGGGCAACGCGGTGTTGGCCGAGGAAAAGTTGGTGACGTTGGTCACGTCCACATAGAGCCGGCTGCACTGCAGGAACGTGGGCAGGGAAGCGCAGGCGGCCTCCTTGAACTGCTGCTGCGGCGTCTTGGTGACGTTGCCCTGCGCGTCCTTGACCCCGGTGAAGTTCTGCTGCGCCTGGCCGGTCAGGATGAGGCGGGCAGCTGTTTCGGTGGCGGTTTCCAGACCCTGCTGCGCGAAATACATCACCGCGATCTCGAAGATGGCGACGATCATCGCGATCAGGACGGGCGCCACCAGCGCGAACTCCAGCGCGGTTGCCCCGCGCACATCGCGCAGAACCGCCGCGCGAAACGCGCCACGCCACCGCCTGATTGCCCAACCGCGGACCATTCCCCACTCTCCGAACCCAGTAATGCAGGTTCAGATTAGAGGGTCAGCCTTAAGGCGTGGTAAACTTGGTGGTCTTCGGAAAGGGCCGTTTCGGATGGGGGCGGGACGGGGCGGGTATGCCTGCCGGATGCTTGGCTGCCCATGCCGATCCGGCCGGCCTTGCTCTGCTGTAGAGCGGAAAATCATGTTTCGGCAAGTGCTTGTGGGGATTTCGTTCCAGCCGCTGCGGAGGAAGGATGGTTTGAAACCATGCTCTGCGGGCCGTTAACGTTGGCGGGCCGGCCTGTGCCGGAGCGGGACGCGCGGGAAAACCGCTACAATCCGTCGCTGAAAGAGAGAAAGATGGTGGACGCACTAGGGCTCGAACCTAGGACCCGCTGATTAAGAGCCATGATCAGAGGGTCCTAGC